>WNGE01000926.1_pt1 | contig 51505 bp, 51 predicted proteins | sample 5400651 | NCBI WGS metagenome assembly WNGE01 (sample SAMN13153370, study PRJNA577476) | soil metagenome | isolation source: 60 cm soil or saprolite under grassland replicate 2 | place: USA:California | collected 2016-06-15 | reverse complement strand
TCCGGATCAAAGAGGAGAACCAGACGCTGGCCACCATCACCATCCAGAACTACTTTCGCATGTACGAGAAGCTCGCCGGCATGACGGGGACCGCCCGGACCCAGGCCCGTGAGTTCGAGGAGGTCTACAAGCTCTCCGTCAACGAGGTACCCACGAACCGCCCGATGATCCGGACGGACCAGCAGGACCTGATCTACAAGACCGAGGACGCCAAGTGGCGGGCCGTGACCGAGGACATCGTGGGGCGCAACGAGGAGGGGCAGCCGGTCCTGGTTGGCACCGTTTCCATCGAGAAGTCGGAGCGCCTGGCCGGTTATCTGAACCGCCGAGGCATTGACCACCACGTCCTGAACGCCAAGCAGCACGAGAAGGAGGCCATGATCGTGGCCCAGGCCGGGAGGAGGGGCGCCGTCACGGTAGCCACGAACATGGCCGGTCGGGGGGTGGACATCCTGCTCGGTGGCAACCCGGAGTATCTGGCCCGTCAGGAGATGGCCGCCCGCGGCTTCGACAACGACCGGTATCTGCTGTTCGAGATGGATGCCGAGGAGCGAGAGGAGTACGAGGCCGAATACCGGCCGATCCATGAGAAGTTCAAGAAGCAGACCGACGCCGAGCACGACGAGGTGGTCGGGCTGGGCGGGCTGTACGTCCTGGGTACCGAGCGACACGAGTCGCGGCGGATCGACAACCAGCTACGAGGCCGGTCCGGCCGCCAGGGGGATCCTGGTGAGTCTCGCTTCTATCTGTCCCTCGGCGACGACCTGATGCGCCTGTTCGCCTCGGACCGGATCGGAAAGATCATGGACCGATTCAACTGGCCGGAGGACGAACCCATCCAGGCCAAATTGGTCACTCGGGCCATCGAGACCGCACAGAAGAACGTCGAGGAGCAGAACTTCGAGATCCGCAAGAACGTGCTCAAGTACGACGAGGTCATGAACACCCAGCGCAAGGTGATCTACGGGGAGCGCCGGAAGATCCTGGAAGGCCGGGACCTCAAGGAGGAGGCTCTGGAATACGTCTCCCAGGTGGTGCAGCAGACCGTGGGACAGTTCGTCTCGAAGGACATCTACCCGGAGGAGTGGGACCTGGACGGCCTGATCACCGCCCTGTCCTCCGTGTACCCGACCCAGCTGAAGAAGGCCGACGTCGAGGAGATCGACAGCGCCGAGGAGGTGCTGAAGCTCGCCTTTGAGGATGCGTTCGAAGCGTACGAACAGAAGGAGCGCGACCTCGGAACCGACCAGAGCACGGACGGGCCGATCCTCCGTGAGCTGGAGCGGATGGTCCTGCTCTCGATCATCGACAACAAGTGGCGCGAGCACCTGTACGAGATGGACTACCTCCAGGAGGGCATCGGGCTCAGGGCCTACGGGCAGCGCGACCCCCTGGTGGAGTACCAACGCGAGGCTTTCGACATGTTCCAGGAGATGAAGGCGGCCATCCAGGAGGAGTTCGTCCGTTACATCTATCGCGTCGAGCTGGTGCGGCAGGACGAGCCCGCCCGTCCCAGGCCGCAGCGAGTCCAGGTCTCTCATGGGGACGAGGGCGCCGCCGGTCCGGCTGTTGGTAGCGCCCAGTCCGTCGGGGACAAGATCCCTCGCAACGCCCCATGCCCGTGCGGTTCAGGCAAGAAGTACAAGAAGTGCCACGGAATGACGGCCTGAGTTCGCATGAGCGAGTACGGCGATCGGATCGAGAGCCTGTCGCGCAGGGTGGCCAGCGCAAAGGAGTACCTTTGACGTCAAGCCCAAGCGCGCCCGCGCCGGCGAGTTGCAACAGAGGCTCCTCGAACCCGGGGTGTGGGACGATCCGGCCAGGGGCCAGCGCCTGACCACCGAGCTGTCCCGGCTGAACGACGACATCGAGCGCTACGACAAGTTGGTCAAGGAGCTCAACGATGTCCGGGCCATGGACGAGCTGCTCACTTCCGAGGAGGACCCAGAGCTGGCGCGCGAACTGCGCTCCAGGGCGGAAGGCCTGGAGGCCGAGCTCGACCGGGTCGAGCTGGCCAACCTGCTGTCCGGCCCGTACGACGACAACGATGCCCTGGCCAGCCTCCACGCCGGCGCCGGCGGCATCGACTCCCAGGACTGGGCGGAGATGCTCCTCCGCATGTACCTGCGGTGGGCGGAGCGAGAGGGGTTCGACGCAGAGCTGGACGAGGTCCTACCCGGCGAGGAGGCCGGGCTAAAGAGCGCGACGTTCACCGTGAAAGGCAGAAACGCCTACGGGCTCCTGTCAGCCGAGCGAGGGGTGCACCGGCTGGTCCGGCTCTCGCCCTACGATCAGGCTCACAGGCGGCACACCTCGTTCGCCTCGCTGGACGTCATCCCGCTGTTGCCCGAGGAGGACGAGGAGGACGTGGAGATCGATCCCAAGGATCTCCGGGTCGAGACGTTCCGGTCTTCCAGCGCTGGGGGCCAGCACGTGAACGTGACGGATTCCGCCGTGCGCATCACGCACATCCCCACCGGCCTCCAGGCCGCGTGCCAGAACGAGCGCTCGCAGATCCAGAACCGGGCCGTCGCCATGCGGATCCTGAAGGCTCGCCTGGCCGATCGGATGCGGCGGGAACGCCAGGCGGAGATGGAGAAGCTCCGGGGACATCGGATGGACATCGAGTTCGGCTCGCAGATCCGTTCCTACGTCCTGCAACCATACCGGTTGGTCAAGGACCATCGCACCGGCATCGAGGTCGGAAACGTCGACGCCGTACTCGACGGAGGGATCGAGCCACTGATCGAGGCCGAGTTGCACCGCCGCGCCACGAGCTCCTAGCCGAACATCTCTCAGGTGCTCGCTGCCTCGGAGAGCGGCTCATACGTGAGTCCGGGCGCAATCTTGACCGCCACTGCATCTTCCGGAATCGTCGCTGCGATCACCCGGATCAGCCCGGCGTCCACCTTGGAGAGCTCAGCCTCCACCTTGTTCGATTGAGGGGACCAGCCGAGCGAGAGCCAAACCTTCGAATCGGCATTCGACATGAGTGGGATCAGACGCTCAGCGAACTCCTTCAGCTCGCGGGAGGAATATCGAACGGCGTGGACTTTCCTGATCCGTGGGCTCCGACGAATCCACTACGTGGTGAACGACCCGGGGATGCACTCAGGAGCCCGCGATGCGGAGGAGGGGGCGGGCGGGGACCGCGGCGTCAGGGGGCCTCTGAGCGTGGAAGATCATCTCCGAGCGGCCCACGTACTGAACGTCAAGGACGGTGAGGCCCAGCCGCTCGATCTCCTGGCGCAGCTCTCTCCGCGTGTAAGGGTTGATGTGCTCCGTTGCGTAGCCCTGCGGGAAGATCCTCTTGTACAGGCCTTCCAGGGCCCGCCAGATCCACCGGCCGTAGTCGGGCGTACCCAGGACCAATGTTCCCCCGGGCGCCAGCACCCGGACCATGTCTCCCAGATCGATCGAATCCCTCGGGATGTGCTCGATGACCTCCGAGCAGATCACCGCGTCGAAGGCGCCCTCGGGAAACGGGAGCTCCATGAGCGAGGCCTGCACGAGCTGCCTGCCCGGGGCCCGAAGCCACCGGAGCTTGCGGATCTGCATGTCCAGGCCCACCGACTGTGGAAGGCTCTGTACGATTCGGCTCGAGCCGCATCCGATGTCAAGGATGCGGGTGGATCCGTCGACCATGCTCCGGATCACCCGGAACCGGGCCCGCTGCCAGTAGCGCTGCAGCGGGATCCACGAATCGAAGGCGCGATGGTCGTAGTCGGCCGACTTCACCGAGTTCCGAAGGGCGATCAGCCGCCCCAGTGTCTTCAGGTACCCGGCTCCCAGCTCGGCGAGTCGCCCGCCGGTCCACGTCCTGGATTGCCGGTAGAACAGAGGTACCTCCCCGATCTTCCAGCCCTGGCTGTACGCCTTCACCAGGATCTCTTGCAGCGAGTCCAGCCCGTCGGCGCCCACGGGGCCGACGTCGTCCACAACGGCCCGGCTGTACATGCGAAAGGCGCTGGACAGGTCGCTGTGAGGGAGCGCCAGCGTGGTCCGGTAGAGCCGATTCAGCGCGCGAGAGAGAACCCGGCGGGACAACGGCATGGCCGCATAGGCTCCCGTCACATATCGGGAGGCGATGAGGACGTCGGCTTCCCTCCGGCGTAGCCAGAGCGTGCGGATGAACTCGGGGTGGTGGGAGAAGTCGGCGTCCATCGTGATCACCCACCGCCCGTCCGCGGCAGCCAGGCCGGCGTTCAGCGCGTTTCCGTAACCGGGATGCTCGAATCGGGCGACCCGAGCACCCGACCGCTCCACCAGGGCCTCCACGGGGTCGGTCGGAGCCAGCACCACGATGATCTCGCTCCGCCCTGGGACGGTCGCCTCGAGGACCTCGGAAAGGCGCGGCAGCAGCTTCCCCAGGCTGTGTTCGCCGTTCCAGACCGGGACGACCACGGAGAGTTCCGGAAGGATGGTCTTTGACTCGGGCACACGAACTCCTCTCGGCGGGTGCCACCGCTGGAGGCGGATTCTACCGGACTCCTGTTGTTCCCCATTTTGACCTGCCGGGAACTCCCGCATGCCCGGATTCCCCGGGGCGACTTCGTTCCCTTGCTCAAAGGCCTTTGCTAACATGCCGAGACCGAAAGAGGCGTCCGTCTCCTTCAACCTGCGGAGATTCCGTACATGATCAAGCTCGTCAACGTCACCAAGACCTACAAGGACACGGTCGTGGCCCTCGAGGACGTCTCGATCGACGTCGGCAAGGGTGAGTTCGTTTTCGTCGTAGGGCCGTCCGGATCGGGCAAGTCCACACTGATCCGGCTGCTCCTGAAGGAGGAGGAGCCCACACGTGGCGAGATCTACGTGGCCGGCAAGCACGTCGGCCGGCTCACGCCGTGGAAGATTCCCTATCTCCGCCGGAACCTGGGGACCGTATTCCAGGACTTCAAGCTGCTGCCGGACAAGACGGTGTTCGACAACGTGGCCTTCGCTCTGGACGTGATCGGGAAGCCGCGCCACCTCATCGAGCAGCGGGTCCCCGAGATCCTCAACCTGGTGGGGCTGGGCGAGAAACTGAGCAACTATCCGGACGAGCTCTCCGGCGGCGAACAGCAACGGGTGTCAATCGCGCGGTCCTTCATCAACCGGCCCTTGATCCTCCTCGCGGACGAGCCCACGGGAAACCTGGACCCGGCCACTTCAGTGGACATCATGAAGCTACTGGACCGGATCAACCGGACGGGGACCACGGTCATCATGGCCACCCACGACAACGCCATCGTGGACGCCATGCGCAGGCGAGTGATCGAGCTGGAGGATGGCAGGGTGGTCCGGGATCAGGCCCGGGGGGTCTACGGATATGGCGCTTAGGGTCGACTACTACTTCAAGGAGACCATGCAGGGCCTGAAGAGGAACGGCCTGGTGGCCTTCGCCGCAGTCTCCACCGCGTTCATCGCTCTGTTCCTGGTCGGCGGGGCCCTGTTGGTCCAACGAGAGGTCGGCCTGCTCATCGCGCGAACGGAGGCAAACGTCGAGGTCTCCGTGTTCCTGAGGGACGACATCAGCCCGACGCAGCAGGCGAACCTGGGGAACGTGCTCAACCATATGCCCGAGGTGGCGAGCGTCCATTACGAGTCGAAGCAAGAGGCCTATCGGCGGTTCAAGAAGATATTCGAGAACCAGAAGGCGCTGGTGGAGAACGTCTCCCCGGACTCATTGCCGGCCTCGTTCCGGGTGAAGCTGAAGGACCCACAGAAGTTCGACGTGGTCTCGGCTCGGCTGACCGGTCAGTCGGGGATCGACAAGGTCGTGGACCAGAGGAACATCCTGAAGCGGTTGTTCGCGGTAACCCGGGTCTTCCGCGTTGGCGTCCTGGCCGTGGCCATCGTCATGCTGATCTCCTCGGCAGCTCTGATCGGCAACACAGTCCGGCTCGCCGTGTTCAACCGGCGGAAGGAGATCGGGATCATGCGGCTGGTCGGTGCGACCAACTGGCACATCCGGCTGCCGTTCCTGATCGAAGGGGTCATCGAGGGGCTCCTGGGGGCCGGCGCGGCCATCCTCGGGCTGTTCATCATGAAGGTCGCCTTCATCGATCCGCTCCGAGGGAAGGTCGGGTTCCTCCCCCTGGTCGGCACGCCGGACGTGATCTTCACCGTGCCATGGCTCCTCGGGCTGGGGGTGCTGGTGGCCGCCGTCGCCAGTCTCTTCGCCATGCGGCAGTTCCTCGAGGTCTAGTGCCGGAGGGCGACCGTACCGTAGCCACCAATCGCCGGGCCCGCCACGACTACGCCATCGAGGAGTCGTTCGAGGCCGGCATGGTCCTCACTGGCTCAGAGGTCAAGTCGCTCAGAGCCGGCCGGGCCACCCTGTCAGATGCTTACGCCCGTGTGGATGGCGAGCAGGTGTGGGTGGAGAACATGCACATCCCGCCCTACGAGATGGCCGACACTCGCCGGTACGATCCCAAACGGCCCAGGAAGCTCCTGCTGCACAGAGAGGAGATCAGGCGCCTGGTGGGAAAGACCGCCGAGCGAGGGCTCACCCTCGTTCCGCTGAAGATCTACTTCACCCGCGGCCTGGCCAAGATGGAGTTGGGGCTGGGGAGGGGAAGGAAGAGGTTCGAGAAGCGCGAGGCCATCGCGGAACGAGAACACCGGCGGGAGATGGAGCGCGCCTTCGCCGACCGTCGTCGCCAGACGCCCCGTTAGGGGGTCACTCGGAGGCAACCATTTACCCCCGCCAAAGGTCTTAGAACACAAGACAGGCGGGAAAAGTCTCAGGTGGCGCCTGGTCCCACCGATAACGCAAAACAGGAGGCGTTTTCGATGCGACGGGTCAGGATCGAGCAGAAGGCAAGGCGTGAGAAGGACGACCGCCCCCCCGTCCTGCCGGTCGACCCGAGGGATCCGGACATCGTCCGGGTGAAGCGTTCCACCTCCATCGGCCTTCGCGACAAGCGGCTCTGAGCCCTCGCTTTGGCGGGGGGCTACGCTCGGCTTTGCCTCGCTACTTGAGCCCCCCGACACCCCTTCCACACGCCCCCGAGGCCATGGCACGTATACTTGAGTGTGCTGACAACTAAATACGGGGGTGAACAGGCTTCGACCCGGGTGGTTACTGCCTGGGGGAAGCGGGCCGAGGTCCCCGGATGCCTCGTTAAAAGCCGGGACAACAACAAGTGCCAACTCTGAAATGGCGCTCGCTGCCTAACAAACCTTAGGTAGCCGTCCGCCGCGGGCCGCCTGCGCTCGCGGGCCGGGCGTCGTGAGCAGGCTCACGGCGGTGGTTCGGCCTGGTGGCCGTCGCCGGACATCGCAGCCAGGCTGGCCAAGAGGTCCTCCGCCGCTGGGAGCCTCGAGGTGAGACCTGACCGGCGGCTACGCCCGTAGAAGCCCCAGCCGGTCGCCCGGGGACGCGGGTTCGATTCCCGCCACCTCCACAATCCTAGCCCCTTGTGTGCACCGAAGAGGGAAGCGCAGGGCTCCTCGTATGCGAAGTCCTCGCCCGTGCCTTCGGCAACCCCGGAATCGTTCGGAAGAAGGCCCGGTTCCACATTGGCGCGCCTTCTGGCCTCGTTTTCCGGTAGCAGCTCACCCTTGCCCCCCTCACCGCGCATTCCCGGCGGCCTCCGAGAAGGCCCGCGGGCAATAGGCGGTCAGAAGGCTTCGGCCTCGGGCGGCGCCCTCACAATGACCCGTTGCACACGTCTGTCCTGTACAGCACCGACATGTCGCCACGCAGCAGGTGCACGGCGTTGCCGCTCGGGCTCTGCCATTGCAGCCGCAGCAGGATGGCGTGAGGGGAGGCGGATTGATTCCGCTCGATCCACTGGTAGGCGAAGGAGTTCGAGCCGCTCCCGCCAGGGACGAACCGGGTCGCACCGGGATTGCTGACGAATGTCTGCCCGCCCGCGTTGGTGCTCAGGACGCGAAACTTCACCGGTGCTCCGGAAACGAGCGCGCTGACGTTGATCGCGATGGGGAAGATGGCCACAGGGTGGGCACTGAATCCCGGTACCGACGCCCACTGCGTCGAGTTGGTTGACGTGGGCGTGGTCTGCCACACGGTGTCCATGCAGTCGGGCGGGGTCCTGCCGCCTCCAGTTTCGGCCACGACTGCCCACGCGGTACCCGCAACGAGTGCCACCGTCGTGATCGCGACGATCAGTCTCATGCTGACCGTCCTTTCCGCCCGGCCCTGCCACTGGCCAGAGCTGCGGCCCCCTCGCGGTTACTGATGGCCTGTTCACTCGCGGCATGAATCCTCAGGAGGGCTCGATCGTTTAGCAGGATCCCTCGCCAGCGCTGCGCACCTCTGCCTGGACGTGGGCAAGGACGGTAATGGGATGACCGGTTGGGGGATGTCCCTTTCAGCAGTCAGGGCACAGCGGATCGGCTGCGCGCTCCCTCCGACGAAGTGACTGCTTCCTGGTAGCGACCACCTGCCGTTGTTAAGCTGGCTCGCTCGAGACCTTGTCGGAGGCTTGCTCTCGAGTGTCGAGCATGGCACCCGTCATCCACGTCGCGGATCTCCGCAAGACGTTCGTGGTTCCCGTGAGGGAGGCCGGCCTCAGGGCTGCCATGCGCAGCCTGTTCCGCAGGAAGACCCGAGAGGTCAGGGCCGTCGACGGGATCAGCTTCGACATCGCTGCGGGGGAGGTGGTGGGCTTCCTCGGCCCGAACGGCGCTGGGAAGACCACCACTCTGAAGATGCTCTCCGGCCTCCTCTACACAACCTCGGGCGAGGCGTCCGTCCTCGGACACGTACCGTCGCGCCGGGAGCGGGACTTTCTGCGCCGGATCACTCTCGTTATGGGGAACAGGAACCAGCTCCAATGGGACATTCCGGCACTTGACTCGTTCGAGCTGAACCGTGCCATCTACCGGATCCCCCACGACCAGTATGTCCGCACCCGCGACGAGTTCATCGAGCTCCTCGAGCTCCAGGACCTGGTGGACAAGCCGATCCGGAACCTCTCGCTGGGAGAGCGAATGAAGATGGAGGTGGTCGGGTCTCTCCTTCACCGACCCCAGGTGCTCTTCCTGGACGAGCCGACCATCGGGCTGGACGTGACCATGCAGAAGCGCATCCGAGCGTTCGTGGCCGAATACAACCGGCGGTACGGCGCCACGGTGCTGCTGACCAGCCATTACATGGCGGACGTGGAAGCGCTGTGCCGCCGGGTGATCGTCATCCATCACGGGCGCATCCTGTTCGACGGCCAGCTCTCCTCGCTGGCGGGGCGGTTCGCCGCGTACAAGACCATTGGGGTGGTGCTGGAGGATGGATCGGCAGACATGAGCGCCTACGGGGAAGTCATTCACACCGAGGGGGACCGGATCACGCTGCGCGTGCCCAAGGACGAGACGTCTCGAGTCACGGCCCGGCTCCTGTCCGATCACTCGGTCCTGGACCTGACGATCGAGGACCCGCCCATCGAGGACGTGATCGAGATGGTCTTCGCCCAGGAGACGATAGAGTGAGGACGTCCATCCCGGCGGAGGAGGCTTCTCCTTCCGCCTCGCCGCCCCTCCCACAGGAGGGTCGGATCAGGTCGATGGTCCGCGTCTACGTCACCATCGCCAGACTCCAGGTCATCGAGTCGTTCCAGTACCGGGTGGCCAATTACTTCTGGATGATCGGGATGATCACCGAGCCGGTGATCTACCTGGTCGTCTGGTCGACAGTGGCTCGCTCCCAGGGAGGAGCGGTTGGCGGATACACCCCGGGGGAATTCGCCGCCTATTACATCGTGTGGACGTTGGTTCGGAACATGAACATCGTGTTCACGGCGTACGGATGGGAGTGGCGCATCCGCGAGGGTCAGCTGTCGGGGCAATTGCTGAAGCCGCTGCATCCGATCCACTACGACCTGGCAGGGTTCGCCGGTTGGAAGTTCGTGGTCATCCTGCTCTGGATACCGATCGCAGCCGTCCTCACCGTCGCCTTCAAGCCGACCTTCCACTTCACCATCCTGAAGGTCGCTGTGTTCTTCTTGGCCATCTGGGGGGCCTACCTCATCCGGTCGATGATCATCACGATCTTTGGGATGGTGACTTTCTGGACCACGAGGGTAAGCGCGCTGTTCGAGCTTTTCTTCGTGACGGAGCTGCTCCTGTCCGGAAGACTCGTGCCGCTCTCATTGATGCCGGCCTGGGTCGAAAACGTGGCTGCCTTCCTGCCCTTCAAGTGGACGTTCCAGTTCCCGATCCTCGCGCTGGCCGGCAACCTGACGTCTCCCGACCTGGTCTTCGGCCTGGCGATGCAGGGGCTCTGGGTGGCGGTCAGCGCCGCTCTGTTCAAGTTAGTGTGGCGGGCGGCCATCCGAAGGTATGCAGCGGTGGGCGGATGAACAGGGACTTCCTCCGCGTGCCGAGGTTGGCTTGGATCTTCTTCCGCGTGGGGGCAATGAACGAGCTGCAGTACAGGGTGAATTTCCTCATCTATGTCTTCCAGGCGTTCCTCACCCTGGCCACGGGCCTGATCGTGCTGGCCCTGGTGTTCTCTTACACCACCAATCTGGGAGGCTGGTCCCGACCCGAGCTCCTTGCGGTGATGGGTGTGCACATCCTCATGGGCGGCCTTATCCGGACGACGATCCAGCCCAACATGGTCAAGCTGATGGAGGATGTGAGGCAGGGAACGCTCGACTACGCCCTGACCAAGCCCGAGGACGCGCAGCTTCTGGTGAGCGTGCGGGAGTCGCAGATCTGGCAGGCCGTGGACGTCCTCGTCGGAACGATCGTGCTAGTGGTAGCCGTGCTGCAGCTCGAAGGCGGGATCGGTGTTGGTGAAGCGCTGGCCTTCGCCGTGGCGCTGATCCTGGGCGGGCTCACCATCTACTGCTTCTGGCTGATCCTGACCACGCTCACCTTCTGGGTGGTGAGGATCCATGAGACGGTCGAGCTCTTCGAGGGCGTGTACCAGGCGGGCCGTTGGCCGGTCACCGTGTACCCATTCGCCCTGCGCCTCATCCTGACCTTCCTGGTGCCGCTGGCTGTGGCGATCACCGTTCCGGCTCAGGGGATCACGTCGCGCCTGACCGGACAGACGTTGGCCATGGCTGCGGCGTTCACCGCGGCGCTGGTGGGCGCCACACGCTGGTTCTGGAAGCGCGGCCTTCGCCGCTACTCGGGCGCGTCGGCCTGATCGGCGACAGGCTGGTTGCATGCCGTCCACGTGCGATACCTTGGAGGGCCCATGGATGACGCATCGAGCGCCAGGATCAAGGTCGTCGAAGACGGGCCGTACCGAGTCACGGGCGTGTCGCTGGTCAGGATGCGGAGGGTGCCCGACGAAGACGGCGAGATGCTGCGATGGGACAGCGGTGAGGTCCTCCGTCAGCAGGGCCCGTATGACCTGTGCCGATGCGGGCGATCGCAATCGATGCCGTTCTGCGACGGGACCGAAGCGAACGGGTTCGACGGCACCGAGAAGGCCGACCGTGGCCCCACGGCAGATCGTCGATTCGAGTACGGCGATGGGCCAGCCGTCCTGACGGACGATCAGAGGTTGTGCAGCCAGGCCACCTTTTGCGACGCGCGGACGACCGACGCGTGGGCCCTGGCCGAGCAGACGGAGGATCCGGAGAAGAGGGCCATGCTGATCCGAATGGTCCAGCGCTGCCCTTCGGGAAGGCTGGCGTACTACCTTCCGCCGGACCCCATCTTCGTCGAGGAGGAACTGACCCAGGAGATCGCCGTCGTCGACGACGGACCTCTGTGGGTCCGGGGAGGGGTTCCCGTCGAGGCGGCCGACGGGTTCGAGTACGAGGTGCGCAACCGGGTCACGCTGTGCCGGTGTGGGTACTCGAAAAACAAGCCCTTCTGCGACGGGTCACACGTCCGCACGAAGTTCAAAGACCACGGCGTCTGGACTTAAAGCCCCTCTCAGCGGACTCCAAACTCCTCCAGCTCATCCTCCACGGCTCATGTCAGATCACGTACGGGTCTGGAGTCGACGGAACCGCTCGAGCCTTTGCGACGTAATTGGGGTAGCTGGGAGCGGGCCGGGCTTCCCATCCCGGGTGGAGGAGGGTCGATATGCTCTCGAGTCGCTCGCTGGTCCTGGTAGGGGTCGCCGTGGTTCTGGCTGCGTGCTCGGACGCTCCCCAGCCGCCGGTAGCACGACGCCCCATTCAATCGGTGCCACCAGGATCTGGCACCCCGACACCGACCTTTTCGCCGCAGGACACGCCTCCAGAATTTCTCGTGCTTGGATCGCGAGCCGGCGTGACAGTGCTGGATCCCGCAACCGGATTGCTCCGCTTCAGCGGAACCGGGGCCTCGTCCTTGGGCGACTGGTCGAAGCTGTTCACGGCCAACCCCTCGGGTGGGTGGACGGTCATTCGCGAGTATGAGGCGACCACGGGAGAGACCCTGTCCACCATTCGCTTACGGGGCAAGCTGGCCATTCGGGTTGTCTCTGCCCATGGCGGCAAGGTGGCGCTGATGGCCCCGGAGCCGCCCGGCCGGAGCACACGGATACCCCAGCTCCGGGATTTCACCGACATCGTCGTGGCAGATCCGACAGACCCTCGGGAGCCGAGGCGTTTCCACCTGAGGGGAAACTTCGAGCCCGAGGCCTTCTCGACGGATGGCACCAGCTTGTTCCTGATTCGATACCTGCCGCCCACCGCACCCGCCTCCTATCAGGTAGCGAGGCTGGACCTGGCGGAGGGCAAGGTCCTCCCGGTGTTGGGACGCCGGAAGACGCCGGTGGAAACGATGAGCGGCACGCGCCTCGAGCAGCTCGCTTCTCCGGAGGGCACCAGGCTCTACACGCTCTACACGAGCCAGCCCCCGGCGTATGCGAAGGGGCACGACGCGGTGCAGGCCCGGGCCGGACGACCGGTTGCGTTCATCCATACGCTCAGCCTGGACGGGGGGTGGGCGGTATGCATCGGGCTGCCCAAGGTCTTCTGGGGCGGCGACCCCGCAGTTGAGGCGCTGACACTCTCACGGGACGGGCGCCGCTTGTACGTGGTGGATACAGCGCGGGGTGTTGTCGCCGTCATAGATACGGTCGAGCTGACCGTGCTTCGAACGGCGAAGGTGCCAATCGAGCGGGCCCGGCGGCCCAGCGGCAAGGCCACCGGAGCGACCGTCCTTCCTGATGGCAACGCTCTCTTCGTGGCAGGCGGGAGGCGTGTCGTGGTCGTCGACTCGGCGACCCTGCGTCTCAAGTGGATCTGGGACATGTTCGGGCCCACCTCCCGCATGGCCTTCAGCTCGAATGGCCGTGTGCTGTATGCACTGCTGCGGGACGAGGTCGAGGTTCTGAACGCCTCGTCCGGTCAGCGGATCCGCATGATCCCTATTCCGGGGACCGAAGGGATCGAGTTCATGGGCACGCTCACGGGCTGATCGCGTCCGTCGGCGCCGGGTGAAGATGTAGCGGGCCCTACCGGTCGTGGGCGATACCATCGGCCGGGATGGAGCGGTGTGACTGGGCGGAGGATCTTCCTCCTCTCTACCAGAGCTACCACGACGAGGAATGGGGTGTGCCGTCGCACGAGGACCGGCACCTCTTCGAGCTGCTCGTGCTCGAAGGAGCCCAGGCAGGACTGTCCTGGTCGACGATCCTCAACAAACGTGGCCACTACCGAAGGGTCTTCGAAGGCTTCGATCCGCAGCAGGTGGCCCGCTTCGGTGGCAGACGCATCCAGCGACTGCTGGAGGATCCGGGCATCGTCCGGAACCGGGCCAAGGTGGAAGCCGCTGTGGTGAACGCGAGGAAGACGATGGAGGCCGTCGATGAGTTCGGCAGCCTGGACGCATATCTGTGGGGGTTCGTGGAGGGTCGGCCGATCCGCAACTCGTGGAGGTCTGTGTCGGAGATCCCGGCGGAGACAACGGAGTCTCGAGCCATGAGCAGGGATCTGAAGCGTCGCGGCTTCACGTTCGTTGGTCCCACGATCTGCTACGCGTTCATGCAGGCCGTCGGTATGGTCAACGATCACATCGTGCGCTGCTTCCGGTATCGACAGGTGTGAGGAGAAGGAGGAACCGAACGTGCGCATCGAGACCTTCCGTATGGAGCGGATGCAGTGCCTCTACGAGCACGAGGTCGAATACAACCTCTCCGAGAGCGGTGTGCGGCCGATGACCCTGGAGGAGCTCCTCGGGAAGGAGGAGGACCTGCTCGCCTTGCTTTCGACGGAGATCGGCTACCCGCAATCGAACGGGTCGCTCACACTGAGAGAGCGGATCGCCTCCTTCTATCCGGGCGCCGATCCCGACAACGTGACCGTGGTGAACGGGGGATCGGAAGCCAACCACATCACCCTGTGGACGCTCCTCGAAGGGCGAGACCGGCTGGCCTTCATGATCCCCAATTACATGCAGGGGTGGGGACTGGGACGCCACTACGGAGCTGGCACCGACACCTTCCACCTCCGGGTCCGGCACGAGGGCGGACACAGACGCTGGGCCCTCGATCTCGATCAGTTGGACAGAGCAGTGACCCGAGAGACCAAGGTCATCCTGGTCACCAACCCCAACAACCCCACCGGAAGCCTCCTTACTGAGGAGGAGATGGACGCCGTCGTGGCCGTGGCGAGGCGAGCGCGCGCCTGGCTTGTGGCCGACGAGATTTACAGAGGGGCGGAGCTCGAGGATTCGCTCACACCGACCTTCTGGGGCCGATACGACAAGGTGGTGGTCACGTCGGGCCTGTCCAAGGCATTCGGACTGCCAGGGCTTCGCGTCGGGTGGATGGTGGCTCCGCCGAAGCTCATCGAGAAGCTCTGGATCCATCACGATTACACAACGCTCACACCCGGCGCGCTCTCCGAACGGCTGGCGAGCCTCGCCCTTAACCCGTCCCGGCGAGACGCCATCCTCGCGCGGACCAGAGGTATCCTTCGGCGCAACCTGCCGGTCCTCGAGCATTGGATCCACTCCCACGGTGAGCTCTTCGACTACGTCCCGCCGGCGGCCGGGGCCATCGCGTTCGTGAAATACGATCTCCCGATCCGATCGACCGCCCTCATCGATCGGATCCGCGAGGAACAATCCGTACTGCTCGTGCCGGGGGATCAGCTCGGCCTGGGGAGATACATCCGGTTCGGTTACGGCTCCGACGTCGAGTTCACGCTGAAGGGACTGGCCCGGATCGACGAGACCCTTGCCCGCATCAGCTGAGAGGGGTCACCCCCCGGCGAGCTTCGGGCGGTGCCGTTCGATGATGGCCTGGCAATCGATCCCTGCCGGCAATGTTCCGAACGTTCGATCGGTCTCGTAGGCCAGTCGAGAGGCGAGGAAGGCCTCGGCAACGCTGGGGGGTGAGTGCCGCACGACCAACGAGGCTTGCAGGATCAGACCCAGGCCGCCCACGATACGACGGGCCAAGTACTGCGCGTCGCGCTCATCACCCGACACGAGGGCGGGCACGCCTGCCCGGGCGCCTTCGATATGGCGGTCGAGCCTGGGGTCCGCACCCGAGGCCAGCTCGATCTCGGCCATCACGGCCTCGAATGGTTCCCGCCGCTTGGAGAACGTCCGCAGGACATCAAGGGCGATGACGTTCCCCGAGCCCTCCCATATGGAGTTCAGGGGACTGTCGCGGAGGAGCCGGGGCATCGGTGAATCCTCGACATATCCATTCCCACCCAGGCACTCGAGGGCTTCCGCCACCTCCCAGGCGGCACGCTTGCACACCCAGTATTTGGCGATGGAGGTGGCCGGCCGCCGGAAGGCGGGCTCCGCCTGGGGCTCGTACGCCGCTGCCAGGCGCGTGGCGAGCAGCGTCGCGGCCTCGGACTCCACGCACAGGTCAGCCAGCACGTTCTCCATCAGGGGCTGGTCGATGAGGGCCTTGCCGAAGGCCGACCGGTGGGCTGCGTGGTGGGTGGCCTCCGCGACCGCCCGGCGCATCCCGGCCGCCGATCCGAGGACGCAGTCCAGCCGGGTGAGGTTCACCATGTCGATGATCGTGCGGATGCCCTGGCCTTCTTCCCCGACCGGCCAGGCAAGAGCGCGGTCCAGCTCGATCTCAGCGGAGGCCAGGGCCCGGGTCCCCAGCTTGTCCTTCAGCCGGAGGATCTGAAAGCCGGTGTTCCGTGAGCGGTCCGGAAGGAGCCGGGGGAGCAGGAAGCAGGACAAGCCACCCGGCGCTTGAGCCAGCACGAGGAAGGCGTCGCAGACGGGGTGCGAGCAGAACCACTTGTGGCCGGTGAGCTGGAAGGACCCGTCGCCGACTGGGTCGGCCTGGGTCGTGTTGGCCCGAACATCCGAGCCTCCTTGCTTCTCCGTCATGGCCATCCCGCACAACGCGGCCCGGGCGGGGTCTTCGTCGACGAACGCCGGCTCCCACGCCGCCGCCAGCTCCGCGCTGTGGCGGAGGGTAGGGATGGATGCATACGTCATGGAAAGCGGACAAGCCACTCCCGCTTCGGCCTGCGAGAGCAGCATCAGCATGGCCCCGCGAACCACGTGGGAGCCGGGCCGGCCGTCTCGCCACGGGAGCGAGGGGATCTCCGCCATGATGCCCAGGCTGAGCAGCTCGATCCAGGCGGGGTGAAACTCGATGTCGTCGACGCGATGGCCGAAGCGGTCGTGGGTCCGCAGGACCGGCGGGTTCCGGTCGGCCACGGCCCCCAGCCGGAGTGGCTCTCCGCCGGCCATCTCACCGAAACGGCTCAGGCCGGGAAGCCCCCACGGACCTCCTTCCCGCTCGACGGCTTCTCTCAGAACGATGTCCTGGTCGAACACGTTGTAGCCCTCCAGCGGCGGGGGCTGGTTGAACACCTCATGGGTGCCCCGGCGGCGCTCTACGGCCATGGCTCAGAACAGGCCCGAGCAGAACGGAAGCGGGTCCCAGCTGAACATCGCGTCCGCCCGCCCGAGCGACCCGGGCGTGACTTCCACAACCCGCCCGGCTCGATGGAGATGGCCGAACCTGGCACCGCCGAGAAAGGCGGCACCGAGATCCGCTGCTTCCACCACCAGGTCCGGTTCGCGGTCGGACGGCCGGCACGATGCTCCGTCGGGGCCGCCCTCGAGCTCGTACCGGCCTTCGTTCCAGGAGCAGAACGTGTCGTGAACGTCGAAGACCACCCGCCCGGTGGCGGAGTAGCGCCGCGAGGCGAGCGCTTTCGCCGCGTCGACCAGCCGGAGCCACAGCCCGTCTCCCGCCCTCAGCCCCAGAGCCCGCGGGTTGGCCAGCATGTGCAGCAGCGGCTCGTCTAGCGGCCTGGGCCAGGCCTCGACCCTTCCGATCAGGTCGTGGTCGAAGCACGATCGCCACAGAGCCGCCGTGGCCTCCGGTGTGACAGCGATGAACTCTCGGACCTTGAGCAGGCTCTGCGCCACTCCGCCCCGCCAATCGTGCTTCACGCGGTAGGACGCGTACCCATCCGGGCCCTCGGACGACTCGTAGACCGCGAAGAACAGTGCGCTTGCTCCATCCCGCCACTGCTCCATGTCGGCGAAGTCGTGCTTCCAGAAGGCGGGGGATCTCTTCCACATCCCGGGAGTGACGTCGGCCACCCGCTCCAGGATCGGCGGCATGAGGCGCATGGCCTCGTCCTTTTCGACAAGCCGCACGCTGCCCCGCAATTCGTACGGCCTGGCGAACGCGGTCCATTGCCGGTCGATCTCGAACCCCATCGCGAAGGCGGCCAGGCCATATCCGAATCTCTGGTAGATGGCGCCCTCCGACGCCCACAGGCCGGCCAGAGGCTCGCCGAGCTCGTGGACGTCGTCGAGCTGCCGGCGCATCATCATCGTGAGCAGGCCCCGCCGGCGGTGGGTCGGGGCCACTCCCACCGCGGTGACCCCAGCCATGGGAAGAGTGCCGCCGGGTGCCGTGACCTCGAGAGAGAAAGCTCCCGTCGTCCCCACGATCTGACCGCCATCGAAGATTGCAAGGCTTCGCTCCGGTTCGAAGAGCTTCCGCTCGTTGTCGACCTCCTCGAGCGTCGGCTGGTGCCCGAAGGCTCGCTCGGTCGCCCTCAGATACTGCTCGAACTCTTCGGGCGTCACGGGACGGATCTCCACGTCCACGGAACGATCAACTCCCTTTGTTCGGAACAACCATTATGGACGCGGGGATGCGGCCCGAGGGGATTCCGCCTGGCAGTAGTGGAGGGGAGATTCCAGTTCTCGGTCGATTCGCCTATGGAAAGAGGGGTAGCATGCAGGGCAGATGAGCGCGCCAGAGGAGTGGGAGTACACGTGGGAGGGCCGAGGAGGCCCCTTCACGATCCTGCTTGCCCCGAGCGTTTTCGCCCCCACGTACACCAGCAAGGAGGTGGCCGAGAGCCTCGTGGTCAAGAAGGGCGAGACCGTCATCGACGTCGGGTGCGGCTCTGGCGTGCTCTCCTTCGTGGCTGCCCGGCTTGGCGCAGGTCGCGTGTACGGGACGGACGCCAACGAGGACGCCATAGCGATCGCTCGGCGCAACGCGGAAAAGCTCGGCCTGGAAGGTGCGGTCGACCTACGAGCCGGCAGCCTGTTCGAGCCTCTCCACGGGATCCAGGCTGATGTCGTCATCGGAGACGTATCCGGCGTGCCGGACGACATCGCGGCCGTGTCCGACTGGTTCCCGGGCGGGTTCAGCGGTGGCCCCACGGGCGCCGAGGTGCCGGTAGCCATGCTGGAGTCCTCCCGGTCCCACTTGCGCCCCGGAGGCCGGCTGTATCTGCCGACCGGATCGATCCAAGACGAAGGTGCCGTGCTTCGGGCGGCTCGCAAGATCTTCGGGGAAGGCCGGATGCGCCAACTTCGGGAACGGTTGCTTCCTCTGCCGACGAAGATCTCGGAGAACGCCGTGGTGCGCCGGCTGATGGAATCCGGGGTGGTCAACTTCATCCGCAAGGGAAGCCGGCTGCTCTGGGAGCTGCGGATCTGGGAGTGCACGCTCCCGCCCTTGCCGGAGGGACCGCTCCGGATCGCTCCCTGAGGCTCCCTCCCGGAGTTCTCCCCGTACAGTGATGGCGTGTCCAGGCACTACCCGTCGGTGACCGCCACGCCCGGCGAAGATCCACTTCCGCCTGAGCGATTCGAGGGCCCATCCAGTCGTAGGGTTCTCACGGAAGAGATATCGGTCGTCCTGTCGCTGTCCCTACTGGCCAGCGCGGTCTTTGCCGTCATCGACCTGCTGTCGGCCCCGGTCCGTCGGACGGTGACGGTCCGGGTGTTTCAGAACGTCCAGCTGGCCTCTCAGCTCGCATCCATCGTGTTCAGCCTGGCCCCGGTCGCGCTGGTATTGCATCTGATCCGGAGGAGCCGCGAGCGGCTGGAAGATTTCGGGCTCGGGCCGGCCACGCTGGTCCGGGACGTCGGTTGGGGTGGGCTCCTCGGTCTCGGAGTCGCCGGGGTCGGGTTCGGGTTGTACGTCGCATCCATCGCCCTCAACATCAACCGGTTCGTGGTGCCGGTGCCGCCACTGGGTCACTGGTGGACCGTGCCGGTGCTCGTCCTCGGTGCCCTCCAAAACGCGCTCCTGGAGGAAGTGGTAGTGGTCGGATACCTGATCCGGCGGCTGGAGCAGATCGGATGGCCCGGGCCCGCAGCGTTACTCGGAAGCGCTGTCCTCCGAGGGGCCTACCACCTGTACCAGGGGTGGGGAGGATTCGCCGGCAACCTGCTGCTCGGTCTGGCCTTCGGCTTGATCTTTCTCAGGTGGCGGCGGACCTGGCCCCTGGTGACCGCTCACTTCCTGGTGGACGCCATGGCGGGCATCGCCTACATGGCCCTGCGAGGGCACTGTTACTTCGGCGTGTGCATCTCCTGACCGCGGTGCCCGGCCGTGGCGACGTCAGAGCCTGGGGCGCGGGTCCCTACTCGAAGAAGACTCCGTTCCGCTCCTTCCCCACCTCGGCGAAATGGGTGATCGAGGTATTGGCGGGGTCCGATTGGAAGGATTCGCCCTTGGCGTTCCCTCCCGACCACTCGATCGTCGAGTTGCCCTCGACGTACCGCCCACCGAAATCATTGGTGTGGTCGCGGACCTTCACGTGACCACCCCCGCCCGTCCACCGCACGTCGAACGAAACGGTGGCGTCGACGAACGGCCCGCCCGTGAGCGCGTTGGGGATGTCGTGGTAATCGCGCAGCGCGACATCGCTCGCGTGCAACCGGGCAGAGCCGGAGCCGGCATTCACCTGCACGCTGCTGGCCGGAAGACCAATCGTCCAGAACAACCCGCTCGGGGCAATACCGGGGTCGAAATCGTGGATCTGGTTCGAGAAGTCCTCCGCCGGAGGACCTTTGAAGACATCCAGTCATATGAAGGAAAAGGTTCCCTGATGATGAGAGCCATCCACTGCGACGTACTCGCCCTTCATGAACCGCATGTCGGCCCCGAACACGAGCGGGATGGGCTCGCCGGTGTCCGGGTCCGTTCCGATCCCCGTCCCTTCGGTGTCTGAGACACCGACGAAGCCGGTGAAGTCCGTGATGGTCGAGGGCTCGGCTTTGTGGCCCGGGAAGAAGAAGTGGAAGAACCCGAACGGAAGCTCGGTCCCTCCTGGGATGGGACTGGGCTCGGTCGAGCCCTTGGCCGCCCACGCCAGCTTGGGCATCCACAGGCTGGACGTGAGGGCCACCCCGGTCGCGCCCGCGGCTGTGCGGATGAAAGCTCGACGGGACATTGGCCCATGCCAGCGTTCCGCATGCGTGAGGTAGCGGCTCACGTGACGAGGGCGCGCTGAGGCAGAGAACGACCGAGCCAGACTCATCGGAGACCTCCCCTTCTCCGGCCGATGCGGCCGGTCTGCTGGTCGGCAGAATTCCTGCATTCATGCCACTCTGGGCGGTCCGTGTCTATACGACGATCACCGTATGGCCAAGTTTGGCCAGTGAGGGGGCGATCTCAGGCCGTTGCGAGGACAAGGTCGGGTCCGGGGAGTGGCGTATCCTCGCTCGTATGGCCGAGACCATGCGCGACGAGGTGCGGCTCACCAGGTTCAGCCATGGCGCGGGTTGAGCGTGCAAGCTCGCTCCGAGCGACCTGGCCCAGGTTCTGGGCCGCCTGACCCCAACCGACTACCCGCCTGAGGTGCTCGTCTCCCCCGCGACGTGGGATGACGCGGCCGTCTACGTGCTCCCCGGCGGCCAGGCCATCGTCCAGACGGTCGACTTCTTCACTCCGATCGTGAACGACCCGTTCGATTGGGGGCGGATCGCCGCGGCCAACGCCTTCTCCGACGTCTATGCCATGGGTGGGAAGCCTGTCACCGCCCTCAATCTGGTGGCCTGGCCTATCCAGGAGCTCCCCCTGGACCTCCTGGCCAGAGTGCTGGAGGGTGGAGCCAGCGTCGCCAGGGAGGCGGCGGTGCTCATCCTGGGCGGCCACTCCATCCACGACCCGGAGCCCAAGTACGGCCTCGCGGTGACCGGGTTGGTCGATCCGGCGCGGATCGTCCGCAACTCCACGATGCGTCCCGGGGACCACCTGTTCCTGACCAAGCCCCTCGGCTCGGGGATCATCGCCACCGCGGTGAAGCGAGGGGAGGCCACTTCGGAACAGCTCTCTCTCGCCGTGCAGACAATGACGACGCTGAACGCCGCCGCCAGCGAGGCAATGCTCGAATCGGGCGTCTCCGCCGCGACGGACGTGACGGGGTTCGGCCTCCTCGGCCACCTCCACATCGCGATCGCGGCCTCCGGCGTGGCCGCCACGGTCGATGCGGGTGGCCCCGCCCTCCTCCCCGGAACCCTGGATCTGGCTCGGCGGGGCGTGGTGCCGTCCGGAACCAGGTCCAACCACGAGTTCGTCGATCCGCATGTGGAATGGGGGGAGCTCACAGAGCCCGAGCAGCTGGTCCTGGCCGATGCCCAGACTTCAGGCGGGCTGCTGATCTCCGTCGCTGAGGACACCGCTCCAGTGTTCCAAGCCGCCCTGGCCAGGCGGGGAATAGCTGCCGACGAGGTCGGTGTTGTGCAGCAAGGGGAGCCCGGAAGGGTGACGATCCGGGGTCGGGTGAAGCGCTGATCGACGCCTTCCGCCCCTGATCCAAAGACCGGATTCACGGGCTCCGGCCATTAGAACGTGGGGAAAAACCTCACCCGTTTGGCGCTGGTAAATTCAATCGTGAGAGTAGGAAAATTCCGTACCTGCGGCCGGCTCGAGAGGGCGCGGACGGCAACGACAACCAGAGGATGGAGCGAAACGAAGGGTGATCGAGATTCCCACGGACATCAGGGAGGCGATGATCGCCCACGCCCGCGAGGAGCTTCCGAACGAGGCCTGCGGCCTCCTGGCGGGCAGGGACGGGCGAGTGGAGCACTTCTATCCGATCGCGAATGAGGACCGGAGTCACCTGAGGTACCGGCTCGACGGAAAGCAGCAGCTTCTGGCGGAGGATGAGATCGACAGGAAGAAGTGGAAGGTCGTTGGCGTCTTCCACTCCCACACGCACACAGAGGCATATCCGTCCCAAACGGATCGCAAGCGAGCCTTCTGGCCGGATCCCGAGACCGGAACCCGTGTCTATGGCGAAGCCCGATACGTCATCGTTTCACTCAAGGACCAAGAGCCGTCCATGCGGGCGTTCTGGATCGAGGATGCCGAGAGCGTCACCGAAGAGGAGTTGAAGTTCGTATGAGCATCCCCTCGTTCACCGAGGAGCAGGTCCTCCGCTATTCGCGGCACATCATCCTGCCCAAGATTGGAGCGACCGGGCAGCGGAAGTTGCTCGAGGCGAAGGTCCTGTGTGTCGGAGCGGGCGGCCTCGGGTCGCCCGCGGCGATGTATCTTGCGGCAGCCGGTGTGGGGACCCTGGGGATCGCCGACTTCGATCGCGTGGACCTGACCAATCTCCAACGCCAGCTCCTGCACGACACCGACGACGTGGGCAGGCCCAAGGTGGACTCGGCGGCGGACCGGATCAACGCCATCAACCCCGATGTCGACGTGGTCAGGCACAACCTGGTGCTGAATTCGGACAACGCGTTCGAGATCCTGGGGCAGTACGACATCGTGGTGGACGGTTCGGACAACTTCCCCGTTCGATATCTGGTGAACGACGCCACCCAGATGCTCGGCAAACCACTGGTCTACGGGTCGATCTACCAGTTCGACGGGCAGGCCACCGTGTTCCTTCCCGGCCAGGAGAGCCCCTGCTATCGATGCCTGTTCCCCGAGCCGCCCCCGCCGGGGACCGTTCCCTCGTGCGCCGAGGGCGGAGTGTTCGGGGTACTGCCTGGCATCATCGGGTCAATTCAGGCGGTGGAGGCCATCAAGCTGATCACCGGTGTCGGCAACCCCCTGGTGGGCCGGCTCCTGCTCTTCGATGCCATGGACATGGAGTTCACCACGGTGAAGCTGCGGTGGAACCCCGACTGTCCGGTGTGCGGGAAGAACCCGACGATCACCGAGCTCATCGACTACGACGCGTTCTGCGGACTGGCCCGGGACGAGACCCCGCCTGAGGCCGAGCACGGTGTGAAGACTACGGTGGAGGCCTGAATCCCATGCCCGTGAGAGTGAAGGTCCCGACCATCATGCGGCCGCAGGTCGGCGGAGAACCGGTCGTGGAGGGAAGCGGCTCCACGCTGCGCGATCTCCTCGATGACCTGGAAAGCCGGTATCCTGGCTTCAAGCAAAGGATCGTGACCGAGGACGGCGGCATCCACCGGTTCGTCAATCTGTACGTCAACGACGAGGACGTCCGGTATCTGGGCTCCCTGGAGACCGCGGTGAAGGAAGGCGACACCGTCTCCATCCTTCCCGCCGTCGCCGGCGGATAGATTCAGCTTCTTTTCAGCCCGAAGCGAGAAACTAACGCCTGACCTGAACGATTCGCACATCCTGGTCGTCGACGACGAGCCCGCGGTGCGGGATGCGTTGAAGCGCGCCCTGTCCGTGGAGGGGTATCAGGTCGACCTGGCCTCGGATGGGCACGAGGCGATCGATCGCCTGGGCCAGGTCTCCCCCGACCTCATCGTCCTGGACATCCTGATGCCAGGGATCGATGGGCTGGAGGTCTGCCGGCTGCTCCGGCGGATCGGCAACCGCACGCCGATCCTCATGTTGACTGCACGCGATGCCGTGGAGGACCGGGTGGAAGGCCTGGACGCAGGAGCCGACGACTATCTGGTCAAGCCCTTCGCCCTGGAGGAGCTGCTGGCCAGAGTCCGAGCTCTCTTGCGCCGAACCTCGTCGGAGGAACGGGAGAACGGCCAGCTCAAGTTCGCCGATCTCGTGTTGGACTCCGCGCGGCACGAGGCCCGCCGGGGCGACCGCCATATCGAGCTCACCCGGACCGAGTTCTTGCTCTTGGAGCAGCTCATGCTGCATCCCACGCGCGTCCTCTCGCGCGAATTCATCTTCGACCGGGTCTGGGGATACGACTTCGGGCCGACTTCGAACTCGCTCGAGGTCTACATCGGTTACCTCCGTCGAAAGACGGAATCCGGTGGAGAGGCGCGACTGATCCACACCATCCGCGGCGTCGGATACGTTCTCAGAGAGCCATGACGTTCCGCACCAGGCTCACGTTGGTGTCAACGGCCGCGGTGGCAGTCGCTGTGGTCCTCGCGTCGGGCGTCATCTACGTGGTCGCCCGTGGTCAACTCCGCGGCCAGGTCGATGACGCCCTGAAGGCCCGGCTCCATGCGGTGTCGTATCGGGTCGTGCCGGGCGGGATCCAGTTCCGGTTCCCCGATCTCCCTCTGGGGGCGGCGAGCGGCTACGCCCAGCTCGTGGATTCCGGAGGTCAGGTAACGCCACAGGAGGGGGCCAACGTCAGGCTGCCTGCGGACGCCAGGGTTCGAGCCGTTGCCGCCGGCCGGGAGGGCGCTTTCTTCGATGACCTCTCCATCTCCCGGACTCACGTCAGGGTGCTGACGGCGAGGCTCGGGCCGGGCCTGGCCGTTCAGCTCGTCAGGCCCCTTGACGAAGTGGACAGAGCTCTCGAGCGTCTGCGGTTGATCCTTCTCGCCGTCGCCTTGGGAGGTGTTGCCCTCGCTGCGGGGCTGGGAGCCGTGGTCGCCCGGGCGGCTGTGTCCCCGGTCAGGCGGCTGACCGACGCCGCCGAGCACGTCACCTCCACCACCGACCTGACCGAGCGGATCGAGGTGAAGGGATCCGACGAATTGTCCCGCCTGGCGGATCGGTTCAACGGGATGCTGGCCGCTCTGGACCGATCGCTGGCCACCCAGCGGCAACTGGTGGCCGACGCCTCACACGAGCTGCGAACACCGCTGACCAGCATCCGGACCAACATCGAGGTTTTGGCCAGAGCGACGGAGATGGGCGAGGGCGAGCGGGCAGAGCTCCTGAAGGACGTGGTGGCCCAGCTCGAGGAGCTCTCCGTCCTGATCCGGGACCTGATGGAGCTGGCCAGAGGCCACGAGCCCAACCTGGAGATGCAGGAGATTCGCCTGGACGACGTCGTCCAGCAAGCCCTGGACCGAATCCAGAAGTTCGCCCCCGGGATACGGTTCGCACCCCGACTCGAGCCGACGATGGTGCGGGGCGTTCCCGGACGCCTGGAGCGGGCGGTGGGGAACCTCCTGGACAACGCAGCAAAATGGAGCCCGATGAACGGTGAAGTGGAAGTCACCGTCCGCCACGGCGAGGTGACCGTCCGAGACCACGGACCGGGGATCGACCAGGCCGACCTGCCCTTCGTCTTCGACCGGTTCTACCGCGCACCAGCAGCGAGGGGTCTCCCCGGGTCCGGGCTGGGACTGGCAATCGTCCGGCAGGTCGCCGAGCTGCACGGCGGCGCCGTGACGGCTGAGCGAGCCCAGGGCGGGGGAGCCAGGTTCCGCCTCCATCTCGAACCGCTCCCTGTCGCTTCGGTCGAGTCGCAGCGGTAGTAGGCTTCTCCAGCTTGCCCGGTGGGAACCGTTTCCGACGGCAGACAAGGAGGACCCGGTGACCTCAGCGTTCGAAGCTGTCCAGGGGTTCTACGAGGAGGCAGCGGAACGGCTCCAGCTGGAGCTATCCCTGCGAGAGGCGCTCGCCACGCCGACCCGCGAGGTCACGGTTCAAGTCCGGGTGCCGATGGACGGCGGTGGCTTCAAGGTGTTCAAGGGGTACCGCGTGCAGCACAACAACGCCCGGGGACCCTTCAAGGGAGGCCTCAGGTTCCATCCGACGGTTTCGCTCGACGAGGTTCGCTGCTTCGCCATGCTGATGACCTGGAAGACCGCGCTCATGAATATCCCCTTCGGGGGAGGCAAGGGCGGCGTGCAGGTGGAACCGAAGCTCCTGTCGGAAGCGGAGCTCGAGCGGCTGTCCCGAGCCTTCATCCGAGCCATCGCCGAAGTCATCGGGCCGAACGTCGACGTCCCCGCTCCGGACGTGAACACCAACCCGCAGATCATGGGGTGGATGGCGGACGAATACTCTCGCCGGTATGGCCCGAACCCTGCGGTCATCACGGGCAAGCCGATCGCCCTGGGCGGCTCGCTCGGTCGCGAGTCGGCCACCGGGCGGGGCGCCCTCATCTGCATGGATCACATCGCCAGGGCTCGTGGCTGGAAACGCGAGGAGACTCCAATCGCCATCGAGGGCTATGGGAACGCCGGGTCGTGGCTGGCCGTCCTGGCGGCCGAGCAGGGATATCCGATCGTGGCGGTTTCCGACAGCAAGGGCGCCATCCACCACCCCAACGGCCTGCATCCTGAGAAGGTCCTGGCTCACAAGCACGAAACGGGAAGCGTGGTCGGCTTCGAAGGGTCAAACACGATCTCGAACGAGGAACTCTTCGATGTCGAGTGCCGCGTCTTCGTCCCCGCCGCGCTCGACGCGAGCATGGACGAGGGACGGGCCAAGCGGATCACCGCCCAGCTCGTCCTGGAGGAGGCCAACTATCCGGTGACCACCGAGGCCGACCCCATCCTCGTGGAAAGGGGGATCACGGTGGCGCCGGACATCCTCGCTTCGGGTGGCGGGGTGGCCGTCTCTTACCTGGAGTGGGTGCAGGATCTCCAGCGCGAGGCCTGGACCGAGGAGCGCGTCAACAACCGGTTGAAGGAGCTGATGGAACAGGCCACAGCGAAGGTCCTGGCCAGAGCGGAGGCGGATGGAGGATCGCTGCGGGAGGCCGCGTACGGGATCGGGGTGGAGCGGGTGGCCGAGGCGGAGGTGGCCCGCGGCTACCGGTGATCGCGTTCCCCGTCTGCCCGATCCCTCCGATAGGGAATTTGACCGATTTTCCTGCCAGCTGCTCGTGAGATAGGCTTGTTATCCGCAGGGATCGGAAGGCGGTACCCACGCCCGGTCGGTCGCGGGAGACCGTAAGCCCTCTGTTGAGAGGACGTCCAATCGGGACGCTTGGTCGCCTCCTTCCGGTCCCTCGTCATGTCTAGGGAAGAAACCAGATCCAGTTCGCGAAGGGGGTTCGACGCGGGCGGGTTCCGATACGGCATCCTCGGATCGGGCCGACAGGGGACCGCGGCGGCCTACGACCTGATCGTCCGAGGCGAGGCCGAGCAGGTCTTCCTCGGTGACCTCGACCAAGGTCGGGCAGCCCGATCAGCCGATCGCGTCAACGCACTGACCGCGACCGATCGGGCTGTCGGCGTACACGTCGACGCGACCGATCACCTTGCTCTGGTCGATTTCCTTCGCCCGCTGGCCGCGTTCATCAGCTCGGCGTCATGGAGGGTGAATCTCCCGGTGAGCCTCGCAGCTCTCGAGGCGAAGACGAACATGTGCGACCTCGGCGGCAACATGGATGTGGTCCACGGCCAGCTCGACCTCGATGCCCAGGCGCGGGAACGCGGGGTCTGCATCATCCCCGACTGTGGCGAGGCGCCGGGCCTGGCCAGCAATCTTCTGGCGTACGCGCTCAGGCTCTTGGAGCAGACCGACGAGCTGCTCCTGCTGGATGGGGGGCTTCCGGCCGAACCGGTTCCACCATGGAACTACATCCTCACGTTCAACGTCGACGGGCTCACCACCGAGTACGCCGGGACGACCACCTGGCTGGTGGATGGCGAGCTCGTGGAGATCGAGTGCCTCGACCCCGAGACGTGTGAGCTGATCGACTTCGGCCAGCCCTTTGGGACGCTGGAGGCGTTCGCCGCCGCGACTGGCTCGACCACGCCGTGGAGCTTTCGGGATCGTGTGAGGACGCTCCGGGCCAAGGTCCTGCGGTATCCGGGCCACGCCGCGCAGTTCAGGACGTTCCGGGACCTGGGGCTGTTTTCAGAAGAACCTCTGGACGTGGGCGGCCTTCGGGTGATCCCAAGGCACGTCTTCCATGCGCTCCTCGACCCAAGGATCCGGGCCGAGCCGGGGACGAACGACGTCGTGGTGGCGCGCGTGGTGGCGAAGGGACGAACCGGCGGCCGCAACGCGGAAGTGAGGGTCGACCTCCGGGTCTATCCCGACGACCGGCTCGGGTTCACAGCCATGGAGCAGGCCACGGGATGGCATGCCGCGATAGTGTGCAACCTGATGGCCGCCGGCCGGATCTCCCCGGGCGCCACCCCGGTCGAGCTCGCCGTCGATCCGAAGCTGGTCGTGGACGAGCTTCGACAGCGAGGATTCGACCTTACGGAAACTGGCGGGTGAGGGGGCTCGGTCAGGCCCGCTTGCGCGGTGGGTCGTAGAAGGGCAGGGGAACGACCCTGGCCGGGACTCGGCCACGCCGTGCCTCCACCGTCCACTCGGTCAACAGATCGGTCCCGTCCTCGGCGAACTCCTTGGCTACCGAGGCAAGGGCGATGGCCTTCTTGAGGATCGGGCTCCATGTGGTGCTGGTCGCCCGCCCCACCTGACGACGACCCGAGTAAACGGGAACGGCCTCCCGCGACGTATGCGGCGACAAGACCGGCGGAAGGTCCTGAGAGGCGTACAGGTCCTCGATCCCGACCCACCCCACGTCCAGTCCAACCAGCCGTCGAGCGGGTCCGCCCGCCGCCTGCTCCGACTCGAGGACCCGCTTCCCCACGTAGTCGCTCTTGTCGAATCGGGTGAAATGCCCGAGGATTCCCAGCTCGAAGGGCGAATAGGACTGCTCCGGGATCATGGCGTGCCGCGAGCTGGTGTAGTCCACCTCCAGGAGGATGAGCCCCGCCTCCACCCGGACGACGTCCAGGGCCAGCATCCCTGCCGGGCGAACCTGGTAGGGCCTGCCGGCCTCCATGACCGCATCCCATAGATCAACCGCGCTGTCCGCATCCACCCATAGCTCATAGCCGAGGTCGCCCGTGTACCCGGTCCGGGTCACGTCCACGGGCAGGTCCCGGACCCGTGATGCGCGCCGGCGAAAGTACTTGAGGTCGGCGAAGGACTCCTCGGTCAGCGCCTCCAGCACGTCTCGGGACAGCGGCCCCTGCACCGCCAGAGCCGCCACTCGCTCGCTGACCTCCTCGATGCGCACGTCCAGGCCGGAGGCGTTCATCCGGAACCATCTGAGGGATGGATCTGCGGCCGTCCATCGATAGGTCGTCTCGTCCAGCCGAGTGATGGTGCCGTCGTCCACCACCTTGCCCTCTTCGTCGCACCAGCATGTGTAATACACCTGGTCGACCTGGAGCTTCGTGGCGTCACGCGTGATGACCCGGTCGATCAAGCGCATCGAGTCGGGTCCGGTCACCATGTACTTGAAGAGAGGCGTGACGTCGATGAGTGCGGCAGCGTCGCGGATGGCGTTGTATTCGATGTCGACGGCATCTGCGTACTGGCTGGCGGCGAAGTACCCGGACCACTCCCGCCACTGCATCTTTCGGTTGAGCCACGCGGTTCGAGGATGAAATGCGGTTCCGACGCTCACGATCTGCTCCCGTCTGGTCTCGCGGTGAGGATATTCGAGATCGGGCCGACCGCCATTGACCACTCGTTCCACCATTGACTCGTCCACTCTGCTTCTGCAACATTTCGCTCCCCAGATCGAGGGATGGGCTGCATGAGCGACGAATCGTCCGCAGGATCGACCCCTCCCTCAACCACCAGTGAGGCCGCGCCACAACGTCCGAAACGATCTCGTACCCGGACGTTCGCCATCGTCGGGGTCGCTGTCGTCGTCGCCTCCGGCATCATCGCGGTCGCCCTCGCCTCCGGAGGGGGCGGAACGTCGACCGGAACCATGCCCACCGCGGCCACCTCTCCCAGCGTGGGCTTGCCGGTGGGCCTGGCGGCGACGGCCAGAGGAGCACCCTTGGGAGTGATCCTGACCTGGATCGGGCCGTCGGGGAAGGCGGATATCACCGGGTACCTGATCTACCGCGACGGCACCCGGGTGGGGATCGTCCCGGCCTCGACGACGACCTTCCTCGACGCCGATGTCATCCCGGGAGAGACCTACACCTACGAGGTGCAGACCCGAGGCGCAGGCATCCTCAGGTCGGCGCGGGTGTCGGCGCAGGTCGACGTGCCCATCCCGGCCCTTTCCCTGGCTCGGGTGGAGGGGTCCTTCGACGTGCACGCCAAGACCCGGTCACAGCGCGGGTACGTGGGAAAGCTCGGGAAGTTGACCCTGGGATGGAATTTCGCCCCGATCTGCCACACGGGCGCCTGCGTCACCCGGTGGACGGACCTCTCAAACAAAGGCCTGAAGGCCGTCCTGACCCGTACGGGTGCGAAGTACTCGGGTTCGGACAAAGGCAAGTTCACGGCCCGGTGTGGGGGGGTCGCGGTGACGTCAACGGTCACGTTCAAGATCCGGGTGACGAAGGCGGAAGCCCGAGGGGGTGAGTGGCGGGCGGTGAGGCTCGTGGGGACGATGAAGGAGCGCCATGCCGCCCAGCTCGGCTGCGTGAGCGGAGGAGCCATGTTCTCCATCACGCTGACCCTCGTGGACTAAGGAGGTCTCGAGGTCCTGGAGACCATACCCTCGCGTAGAGTATCGGGCGCTTCGCCGAACCTGGGACGGGAGAGTCTTCGTGACCGAGCGATACGACGCTGTGGTGATCGGTGGCGGGCACAACGGCCTTGTGGCCGCGGCGTATCTGGCCCGGGCGGGCCTGAAGACGATCGTCCTGGAACGCCGGCATGTCCTGGGCGGGGCCGCCGTGACCGAGGAGGTCTTCCCCGGCTTTAGGTTCAGCGTGGCCTCCTACGTGGTCAGCCTGCTCCGTCCCGAGATCATCCGGGACCTTGAGCTCGCCCGCCACGGGCTGGAGATCCTTCCGCTGGACGGCACGTTCACCCCTCTCGAGGGCGACTACCTGTGGAGGGTCAACGACCACTGGCGGACGATCCGCGAACTGCGCCGATGGTCGCGGATGGATGCCGAAGCCTACGCGGAGTACGGCCAGCTCATGTTCGACATGGCCCGGTTCATCAAGCCGATCCTGTCGATCGTCCCGCCGGACCCGGCTCGGATCGACCCCCGTCCCTGGTTCCCCCTGGCTCGTCTGGGGCGCCGGTTCAAGAAGCTGCCTCAGCGCCATCAGGCCACTTTCATCCAGCTCATGACGATGAGCGCGGCCGACTTCCTGGACCAGTGGTTCGAGACCGACCCGCTCAAGGCAACGATGGCCGCATCCGGCATCATCGGCACGTTCCAGGGGATCCGCTCGCCGGGCACCGCTTACGTCCTGCTTCACCACTACATGGGCGAGATCGACGGGGCATTCCGGGCCTGGGGGATCCCCAAGGGTGGGACGGGGGGCGTGAGCCAGTCGATCGCGTCCGCCGCCAGGGCCCAGGGCGCCGAGATCCGGACCGAGGCGCCGGTGGCTCGGATCCTCACGAAGGGTCACCGTGCCGTCGGCGTGGCCCTGGACTCGGGCGAGGAGATCGGGGCCAGCGTCATCCTGTCGAGCCTAGACGTCCGCCGAACCATGATCGGCCTGCTCGAGGCGGGCACGCTCGATGCGCAGTTCGAAGAGGAGGTTCGCCGCTACAAGTTCAGAGGCTCCTCGGGGAAGGTGAACCTGGCCCTGGATGGGTTGCCCGACTTCACCTGCCTGTCGAACGCGGAGGACCTCGAGCATCTGCGAGGGGCGATCAGCTTTTCCCCGAGCGTCGACTACATGGAGCGGGCATACGACGACGCGAAGTACGGGTCATTCAGTAGCCGGCCATACATCGACATCGTCATCCCGACTCTGGTTGACCCCTCGATGGCCCCACCCGGCAAGCACGTGATGAGTTGTTTCGTTCAGTACGCGCCCTATCTCCTGACGAACGGCCGGGAATGGGACGGTGCCACACGAGAGGCATTCGGCGACGCCGTCGTCGAGACCATTGCCGAGCGGGCGCCGAAGTTCGAGAAGCTCATCCTTCACCGACAGGTCCTCACGCCCCTCGATCTGGAGCAGACCTTCGGCCTGACGGAAGGCAACATCTTCCAGGGCGAGCTGAGCCTGGAGCAGCTGTTCTTCAGCCGCCCGGTCCCCGGATGGGCGCAGTACCGGATGCCGGTGAAGGATCTGTGGCTCTGCGGCTCGGCCACCCATCCCGGAGGGGGACTCATGGGAGCGCCGGGAAGGATCGCGGCGCTCCAAGCTATCAAGGCGGCAAGGGCGGCATGAGGCCGGCGCGCAGGCGAGCGGGGCGCAGGAAGTGACCGGGATGGCACCCGACGCGATTGTCATCGGGGCCGGCCACAACGGCCTGGTGACCGCGGCCTACCTGGCGAAGGCCGGCTTGGAGACCTTGGTCCTGGAGCGGTTGGACCGGCCGGGGGGAGCGCTGGCGACGACAGAGATCGCGCCGGGCTATCGGGTCCCCGCGCTCGCCCACACGGTGGGCAGGCTCTGGGCGACCGTGGTGCGCGACCTGCGGCTCCATGACAACGGTCTGGATCTGATCGCTCCAGAAGCTCGGCTGTTCGCCCCTCAACCCGATGGCCGCTCGCTCACTCTCTGGGCCGACCGAGCAAGGACCGCGCGGGACCTGCGTGGCTGGTCGGCGCGGGACTCCGATGCGTACCCGGTGTTCGATCAGAAGATTCGTGCGCTGGCAAGCTTCATGGCCCACGTGCACGCCAGCACCCCTCCCGATCTGAAGAAGCCCTCGGCCGGTGACGTCGTCGCTGGGCTCAGGCTTGCCCGGGCCTTTCGGGGGCTGGGGAAGAAGGGCACCAGGGAGCTTCTCCGGGTCCTGCCGATGGCCGTCGCCGACTTCGTCGGCGAGGCGTTCGAGACCGATGTGATCCGGGGGGCCATCGCGGCCCGTGGCATCCAGTACGCGGCGATGGGCCCGTGGTCGGCCGGGACCACGGCGGTGCTGCTTGCGGATTCGGCCGGCAACGACGGGGGGGCCCCCGGCCAGACCACATTCGCACGGGGCGGTCCGGGCGCCCTCGCGGATTCGCTCGCCTCGGCCGCGCGCGGGTTCGGCGCCGAGATCCGGACGTCCGTCGAGGTCGTCCAGGTCACGACGTCGGGCGATCGGGTCACCGGAGTGGCCCTGGCGACCGGAGAGGAGATCTCCTCACCGACCGTCGTATGCGCACTCGACCCCAAACGCACCCTGCTCGGCCTGATGGACCCCGCCGTCCTCGGCCCGAGTCTGATCTGGCGGGCCGGTAACCTGCGCCTCGGCGGGGTGGTGGCCAAGGTGAACCTGGCCCTGTCGGGGCTGCCGCCGTTCGCCGGGAGCGGGTGGACGGAGCCCGATCGGCTGATGGGACGAATCGTGGTGGCGCCGGGGATCGATTACCTGGAGCGGGCTTTCGACGCGTCGAAGTACGGAAGAGTCTCCGAGCAGCCGTATCTCGAAGCCACCATCCCGAGCCTCGCCGACCCGAGCCTAGCGCCCGAGGGTGCCCACGTGATGAGCGTCCTCGTGCAGTGGGCGCCGTACCACCGCCGCGAAGGCACGTGGGACGCAGAGCGGGATGGTTTGGGCGACCTCGTTCTGAAGACGCTGGAGACATTCGCTCCCGGACTGTCGGACCTGGTGGTGGCCCGACAGGTCATCACGCCGCTGGATTTGGAGCGGGACTACGGCCTCACCGAGGGCCACCCGCTGCACGGTGAGCCCGGCCTCGACCAGCTCTTCGCGTGGCGCCCGCTTCTCGGGCAGGCGAGGTACCGGCTTGCCGTTCGCGGCCTGTATCTGTGCGGCTCAGGGGCGCATCCGGGGGGCGGGGTCACCGGGGGGCCCGGGGCGAACGCCGCGCGAGAGATCCTCTCGGGCGGTAGCAGGCGCTTTCGCTGACGACGTGGGGAGATGCGGCGCCCGGCAGGGATGACGCGGACGCTACTGTCCGGCCTTCGAGCTCTTGTAGTTCACGAAGGTCATTTCGGGCGTCAGGTAGAAGGTATCGGTGCAATGGTCGATGATGAGCGACTGAGGGATGCCGCACTGCGCGTAGGCCTCCACGTCGGCTCTGGCCCACCGGTAGGCGACGATGGGGATCGGGTCGGGCCCGTGCTTGACATCTACGTCGGTGATCATGATCAGCCAATCGCCGAGTGATGGATCCTGGGCGAAGAGCAGGAAGACTCTTCGCTCCTGCGGGATCATGACCCCACCCCAATGCTGCTTCCGGCCGGTCCTCTCTTGCAGCGCCAGGGCGACCGTTCGGCGGCTCGACGGAAGCGCCGTCACCTTGAGCCGGGGGTGTTTCAAGATCAGGCTCTTCAGCCTAAGGGTGCCGGGCTGAACGAAGGCGTGGGCGAGAGGTGGGCCGAACAGGGTCTGCTCGGTCGGGATCGCTACCACTACCCGGCCACCGGTGGCCTGGGGAGAGGGGGCGGCGACCACGGTGCGGCTCCCCGGAAACTCCGGAACGCGGGTGCATCCCACTGTGAGCAGCAGGAGACAGGAGGGAATCAAGAGCAGGCATGCCCTCCTGTTCATGCACGAAGGGTACACCTCCAACCGGAAGATGGAACCTCTCGAATGCCGGCGGGGCCGCATGGGTGAAGCCCGAGTCGCCGTGTCGGTCCCCGCTGCGATAATCGCCTCGGATGCGGGCGAATGACATTCTCGAGGCCATCGGGGACACTCCGCTGGTCGGCATCGAGCGCCTCTCCCCGAAGCCCGGCGTGCGCCTGTGGGCCAAGCTGGAGGGGCAGAACCCGACAGGGTCGCTCAAGGACCGGATCGCCCTGGCCATGGTGAAGGCGGCCGAGGCCGAGGGAAAGCTGCATCCAGGGTCGGTGATCCTAGAGCCGACTTCCGGGAACACCGGGATCTCGCTGGCCATGGTGGCGGCGCGGAGGGGATACAAGCTCACCGCGGTGATCCCAGAGAATGCCAGCGAGGAGCGGGTCCGACTCCTCGAACTTTACGGCGCGGAGATCGTGTTCACCCCTTCGGAGAAGGGCACCAACGGCGCCATCGAGGTCGCCCGGGCCATGACGCGGGACGACAGGTTCTACATGCCGTTCCAGTACGGGAACCCAGCCAATCCCCAGGCCCACTACGAAGGCACGGGCGTAGAGATCCTCCGGGACCTCCCCGGGGTGACGCACTTCGTCGCGGGCCTCGGGACGGGGGGGACGCTGACGGGAGTGGGACGCCGCCTGAAGGAGCACAACCCGACCGTGAACGTGATCGCGGCAGAACCGGAGCTCGGCGAGCTCGTGTACGGCCTCCGCTCGCTCGACGAGGGGTTCATCCCGCCCGTGCTCGACGAGTCCGTGCTCGATCGCAAATTCCTCGTCTCCTCCACAGAAGCCTTGAAGGCAACCCGCGAGCTCACCAAGGAGGAGGGGATCTTCGCGGGCATCTCCTCCGGTGCCGTCCTGCACGTGGCCAGAAGGATCGCCTCCGAGCTCGAGAGCGGAGATGTGGTATGCCTCCTGGCCGACGGAGGTTGGAAGTACCTGTCCACCAAGGCCTGGACGCCGGACCTGTCCGTGGCCGAGAAAGAGGTCGAGGAGACCCTGTGGTGGTGAGCCCGACCCATGTCTGATCGGCGGCCGATCGGCATCTTCGACTCGGGGACCGGGGGGCTCACGGTCGTCCGGGCGATCCTGGACGAGTTGCCGTTCGAGTCTGTCGTGTACTTCGGCGACCACGGGCGGTTCCCCTACGGCCCGCGCCCTCTCTCCGAGATACGCGCGTTCGCGGTTCAGATCGCTCGGCACCTGATGGAGGAGGACGTGAAGCTGATCGTCGTGGCGTGTAACGCGGCGACCTCCGCGGCCCTGGACGAAGTGGCCGACGCGGTACCCGTCCCCGTCGTCGGAGTCATCGACCCCGCGGTGCGCGCGGCCGTCCGAGCCACCAGGAACGGGTCCGTCGGGCTGATCGGGACGCAGGCCACTGTCTCGAGCGGGGCGTATCAGCGAGCGTTCGGCCGCGTCGCCCCGGAGGTGCACGTGGTCGCGCAGGCGTGCCCCCTCTTCGTCGAGTTCGTCGAGCGGGGCGACACGACCAGCCCCGCGCTGATGCGTGCGGCCGAGGGATATCTCGGGCCCCTGCAGGAGGCCGGCGTGGACACGCTCATCCTGGGGTGCACCCACTACCCGCTCCTTCGCGGGGCCATCCACCACGTGATGGGTCCGGGTGTCCTGCTCATCTCATCAGCGGAGGAGACCGCCAACGACGTCTACGACGTGCTCGCCTCGAAAGGGCTTCTGGCCGATGGGGCCGAGGGAGGACGGGACCTCCCCGTCCACCGGTTCGAGTCCTCGGGCGATCCGAGTCGATTCTCCGTCCTGGGGCGACGGTTCCTCGGCCCGGAGTTCCAGGGCGCGGTCCGGGTCCCGCTCGCTTCCCCAGGAGGTGGGTAGCGGTGGAGCTCGTGCTGCTCGGCGTCGGTGGAGGCTGGGCTCGGCCGGGAGGCGCCGCCTGCGGCTACCTGGTGCGGCATCAGGGTTTCAACCTCTGGATCGACGCTGGAACCGGCACCATGGCCAACCTCCAACGTCACATCGGTCTACACGAGGTCGATGCGGTCGCAGTCTCGCACCGGCACTTCGATCATTTCCTCGACCTGTATCCGTTCTGGCTGTCCAGATGGTGGGGCGACGACGACAAGCCCGCGCCACTCCCGCTGTTCGCCCCGCCCGGGATGTTCGAGCACGCTCTGCAGATCGAGCCAGGGGACGCGTTCGAAACCGGGCCCTTCCGCGTTCGGACAGCATCCATGAACCACCCCGTTCCCACGCTGGGCATGCGCATCGAAACGGACGGCATGACGCTCGCCTACAGCGCCGACACGGGCCCCACCAGAGACCTGGTCGATCTCTCGCGGGACGCGAACGTCTTGCTGTGTGAGGCCACGTGGCTGGAACTGCGGGCCGGGTGGTCCCCGATCCACCTCACTGCCACCGAGGCAGGCCAACACGCAGCCAGCGCCGGGGTCGGCCGGCTGGTCCTCACCCACATCTGGCCCGCCACCGACCGGCTGGAGTCCGAGGCTCGGGCCAGCGAGGCCTTCGGCGGTCCGGTCACCGTGGCGGAGGAGGGCCTTCGGATCGACACCCGAGTCGAGGGGGCCAAGGGCTGATGGACCTGTTGGTTCGAGCAGACGGGCGGGGCACCGCCGATCTCCGCCCCCTCAAGGCCGAGATGGACTACCTGGACTGGGCGGAGGGCTCAGTACTGTTGGAGGTGGGCAAGACGAGAGTCTTGGCATCCGCCTCGTACGACTCCAGGCCGCCCCGGTTCCTACAGGGGACCGGCAGCGGATGGGTCACCGCGGAGTACGCCATGCTTCCACGTTCCACGGCCGTGCGAACTCCGCGCGAGGTACAGGCCGGCCGGCCATCCGGGCGAACTCAGGAGATCCAGCGGTTGGTCGGGCGTTCGCTCCGGTCGGTGACGGCGCTGGAGCGGATGGGGGAGTGCACGATCTGGATCGACTGCGACATCCTGCAAGCCGACGGGGGAACGCGAACAGCCTCCATCACCGCGGGATACCTGGCGCTGGCCCAGGCCATCGGCCGCCTGTCAGAGGCAGGGACGCTGCCCACGGACCTCTTGCACGATACGGTGGCGGCTGTGTCGGTGGGGATCGTGGACGGGGAGCTTCTCCTTGATCTCGCGTACGACGAGGATGCAAAAGCCGACGTGGACTTCAACGTGGTGATGACAGGGTCGGCACAGCTCGTCGAGGTCCAGGGGACCGCGGAGGGGAAGGTCTTCTCCCGGCAGGAACTCGATGCGCTGATCGACCTGGCGGCGTCCGGGATCGAGCAGCTCACGGATTTCCAGCGCCAGATCCTTTCGGGCTGACCTCACCATCCCGCATGGGGTTTCCAGGCGATCTTGCCCTCGCTACCAGGAACCCTGGCAAGATCAGGGAGATCATGCGTGTCTGCTCGGACTGGCCCGTTCGGTGGCAACTGGCACGAAGCCCTGAGGATCCCACACACGTGTCCGCGCGCTGGTAGGAGACGGGGGAGGGCTACCTCGAGAACGCCCGCCTGAAGGCCCGCTCGGTCGCCGAAGCGCTCGGGGTGCCCGCAGTTGCCGACGATTCGGGCATCGAGGTCGACGCGCTCCGTGGCGAGCCCGGCCCACGGTCGGCTCGCCTGGCCGGGCCTGGGGCGACCGACCGGCAGAACCTCGACGTTCTCATCCATCGCATCCAGGAGGTTCCTGCTGACGACCGCGGGGCCCGATATCGCTGCGTCGCCGTTTGCGCATGGCCCGACGGCAGAGAGGTGTGGGCGGAGGCGGTCTGCGAGGGCAGGCTGATCCTGGAGCCACGAGGCTCGAACGGGTTCGGTTACGACCCCATCTTCGTCCCGAACGGTGAGCGGCGGACGATGGCCGAACTCTCGTCGGAGGAGAAGGACGCCATCAGTCATCGGGGGAAAGCGTTCCGAGAGCTGGGCGAGATCCTGGCCCGCTCTCCCGCTTGAGTGACGGTCAGCGGAGAACGATCTCCTCCGGCTCGGTGGCGATCCCGATCGCCAGAACGCCCGGAGGGCCGCCCACCACTCGGACGGGAAGCTCCGAACCCTCGAGCCATTCGTTCAGCCGGAGGGCATCCCCTCCGATCTCCAGCCAGGCGATCCCATGCGGCGGAGAGACATGGTCGGCTTCCGCGCGGCCCGGATGGAGGTCCTCGGGGATCTCCCAGGTGATGAAGAAGGGCAGGGACGGCTCCGCGAGGGCCCGATCCAGGCCCGCGGACCGCCATCGCAGAACCGTCCCATCGGGCCGCACCCTGGACCCAGCGGTGACGGGAAGTTCCAACCTGGCCGCAACCGCATCGATGTCTTCGGTGGACACGCACCACCCCAGCAACCGATCACCGTCCGCGACGGCGGCGAGGAGCAACTGGCCGAATTCGTTGTTCTCGGCTTCTTCCTTGTCCACGGCTGCCAGGAGCTCGATGTAGTTCGGCCCCAACGGGACGATCCTGTTTCCGGTTCCCCATCCCGGGTGGTGTCCGCCCTGGACCGATCCCAGTCCGAGGTCGGCCTTCATCCTGGAAGCGGCAGCCTCCAGGTCTTTCACGCCGTACACCACGTGATCGATCTTCATCTCTCCTCCAGTAGGCGGATTGCCCGCCGTCGCCTTCGTTCGAAAGATACCCAGTGGCGGCAGGGTCAGGCGCTCCGGTCCGGAGGGATGCCTGTTCTGTATGCTCCCGGCGATCGATCCTCCCCACACCCCGAGAGGAGCCTCATGGCGAGTGGATCCGAGCACCAGAACAGCGAACGATCGGCCCAGGAAGCGGCGGCTCGTGAGCTGGCCGATCGGTTCTGGGAGGACCTCCTGGTCCTCGATCCACTCATCGGTACGGAGATCGGTGACGACAGGTACGACGATCGCATGCCGGACCCGAGCGAGAAGGGATTGGCCCGGCGCGAGGAAGTTCATCGCCGGGCGCTGGAAGACCTGAAGGCGATCGACCGGGCCGCCCTGGGCGTCGATCTGCGAACGACCCTCGACGTGCTGGAGGCCATCGCTCGACGCCAACTGAACGATCTGGCCCTTCGGATCGACCGGTTCCAGGCCGTCACCCACCTGTTTGGGCCGGGGAACCTCCTGGCAGTTCTGGGATCTCTCCAGCGGGCCGACACGGCCGAACGTGCGGAGAAATATGCGGCGCGGCTGGCCGCATTTCCCGACTATCTGGAGGAGATGGGAAAGGTGGCCATGGAGGGGGCACGACTCGGCCAGACGCAGCCCGCGATCGTGGTGGATCGCGCCATCGCCCAGGTCGAGCGACTCCTGGAGCTGGCGCCGGAGTCGTCTCCCGGCATCGAGCCGGCCAAGGACGCCTCGGACGCTGACCGGGAGCGCGTGGCCGAGGTCCTGCGAGAGAGCGTCTGGCCAGCCTACGCGCGATACCTGGAGACCCTCCGGGAGTACCGGCAATCGGCTCGCGAGTCCATTGGGCTGGTGGACCTGCCAAACGGAGAAGAGATCTACGCCGCATCGATAAAGGCGTTCACGACGTTGCCGCTGGACCCGAGGGAGGTACACGGGATCGGGGTGGAGCAGCTCGAGCGGATCCAGGAGGAACGACAGCAGATCGCCGATCGGCTGGGCCATCCGGACGCCGCCACCGCCATCGCCGAGCGAAACGCCAGTGGGAAGAACGCCGCGGCGTCTCGCCGGGACCTCGTCCGGCTAGCCGAGGAAAAGGTCCAAAGCAGCTGGGACGCCGCTCCCGCGTTCTTCGGCCGGATTCCCTGTGCCAACTGCACGGTGAAGGCGGTCGAAGAGTTCCGGGAGAAGGACGTCCCGATGGCCTTCTACTACCCGCAGAGCGAGGACGGCTCCCGACCGGGGATCTACTACATCAATACCGGTGATCTTCCCGAGCGCCCCCTCCACCTCCTGGCCGGAATGACCTATCACGAAGCCAATCCGGGGCATCACTTCCAGATCTCAATCGACATGGAATTCTCTGACCGGCCCCGGCTCCGCCGGTTCGGAGGGATCGGGGCGGGGAGCGCCTTCGCCGAGGGCTGGGGACTCTACTCCGAACGGCTTGCGGAGGAGATGGGGCTCTATGAAGACGACTACGAGCGGCTGGGGATGCTCGACGGACAGGGCTGGAGGGCCAACCGGCTGATCGTCGACACCGGGATCCACGCGCTGGGGTGGGATCGCGAGCAAGGCATCGATCAAGTGGTCCAGGCGGGTCCCCCTCGAGCGGCGGCGGCGATCGAAGTGGACCGGTACATCTCGTGGCCGGGACAGGCGCTCGCGTACAAGATCGGTCAGATCGAGATCGAGCGGTGGCGGGCGGAAGCCGCCCAACGCTCGGGGTCCGCTTTCTCCCTGAAGGATTTCCACGACCGCTTACTGGCCCTGGGGTCTCTCCCTCTGCCCAGCCTGGAGCGAGAGCTTCGCTCGCAGGGGTAGAGCAGCGACCTAATTGCCGAGAAACCCCCATGAGTTCGCATGGGGGGACAGATTGTGGGAATAGAGATGCTTGCGGTGGAGCGGTAAGGAGGGAGTTCCATGCTGCTCGAGATCCAGGAGACCAGCCAACCACGCGTGTTTCGCCTGGTCGGCGAACTCGACATCTCCAATGCAGAGATCCTGGCGGCTGTGCTCGATCGAGAGGTCGATGAGCAAGGCGACATCAGCTTGGAGCTCTCCGAGCTGACCTTCATGGACAGCAGCGGGATCCGTGTGCTGCTTCGGGCCATGGATCGGCTGAACGGGAGGGGAAAGATCATGCTCGTGTCGCCCACCAGCTCCGTTCGACATGTCTTGTCCTTGATGGGGCTGGACGATCGTGACTCGATCCGCGTGGTTGGCTCCGGCGAGCAGGCGGGCCCGTGACGGTACTGGTCCGGACGTTCCCTGCCCACCGGGCCGTACTCCGGGAGATCCGCCAGTTCATCCGTCAACAGGCCTGGGAGCACGCATTCGCCGACGAGGCCGAGAGTCTCGCGCTGGCCGTCACCGAGGCCTGTGCAAATGCCATGGTCCACACCAACTGCACGAAGATCGGGGTGACCTGGAGAACCACCGAGAATCGGGTGGAGATCGAGGTGGAGGACGACGGCATCTTCCGCCGGCAGGTTCCAGTCCCGGAGGTCGATGGAGGGGGCGGGCATCGAGGGATCCCTCTGATGATGGCCCTGCTCGATCAAGTTAGTATCAGCGGCGGCACGGAGTCTCGGCCCGGCACGAGAGTCAGGCTCGTCAAGTACCGAGAAGACTGAGCCCGAGCCTCTTGGCCGCCCGGTCCCTACAGCCTCATCTGGTTCCCGTCGATGCCTGAGAACAGGTGATCGCCTAGGCCGCGGGAACGCCATAGATATGGCAATCGAGCAGGGACGACAGTCCGGGGTGACGGGCGCCCAGGAGGCGCCGACGAGGCCCGATCCCACGGAGCGGGATCGGGCAGTCGAGGTTCTGCTTTCCCAGATCTCGAGCGGGCTCTCCGCCTACCGCCTCTTTCCAGGTGACCTGGGCCAATCCAGCTTCATCCAGGCATGCGAGCGGATTCGGGTTGCGGCCGGGCGGGCTCTTCAGTACGGCCCGGTCGTGGCGGACATCCATGGTTCGCGCATGAGGACCGAGCACGGCCCCATCAAGGGCGACGACCGCATCGAACGTCTGTCGATGGCCTGCTATCAGCGGCGAGCGGAGCGCTTGTACATCCGGGAGATCCCCCGACCCCAGGATCTGGCCGTGCTCTACGAGGCTCTCTCCACGCGCCAGGGTGAGGCGACCAGCGGAGTTGCCGCCGCCCTTCGCGCGGCCGGCGTCCGGTCCATCGGCGTGGGGGAGATCACGCCGGAGTTCCGGGAGGCGGAGGACCTCCAGGAGCGCCCCTCTCCCGAGCAGCGGGAATTGTGGGAGCGCCTGGCAAACCCGAGAGTACTAGCCCGCGATCTCACAGCCGAACAGAGCGGATCGTCCGCGCCGGAGGTCGCGTCCGGCATCTTCATCCGGCTGAAGGGCATGGTGGCGCTCCTGCCCGATCGGCAAGTCAAAGGTTTCGAGCTCTACAGGCGGCTCCAGGAGGTGATCCGGCATCTTCCCCCTCCGCCCAGGCGGGCGCTGTCGGCGATCCTTCTGGACGGGGTCCAGAAGGATCCTCTGGCCGAGCGGGTGATCGGAACCATGACCGATGCTCAGCTCGCCAGGCTCCTGGTGGACCTGGGGTCCGGCGGGAGCTCCGACCCCGTCGACCGGGCCACCCGACTCGTCGAGCTCGGGGTCCGCCGCGACGACCTCGTCGACCTCACGGTCGCCCTTGCCCGGGGGCAGGTCGAGGGCGGCACCATCATCGCCGGCCTCGACCGCGTGGGGATCACCGAATCGGGGAAGGCCACGGTCAAGTCCATCGCCGGCTCTCCGGTGCTCCGCACCGTGTCCAGCCTGCTGGCCCGGGGCCTGGTGAGCATGAGGCAAGACGACGTTCGGTCGATCCGGGAGGCATTTCCGGCCTCGGACCAGGACCGACAGTTGCTGGCCTTCGACGCTCTCTCGGACTACTTGAGGATCGAGAGTGACCTGGACCGATTGGGCGAGGTCCTCGGCGCGTGGGTGGGAGAGACGACCGCCACTCTCCAGCGCAGAGACGAGGCCCACCTCGATTACTTGGTTCGGGCCGTGCGTGCCGGTGTCGAGGGACAGAGCGCCGCCGAGAAGCGAGACCTCGTCGCGGCCTCGATCCGCCGGGCTCTCTCGGAGGACATGTTGATCGAACTCGTCTCCGTCGGGGACCAAGAGACGAAGGCGGAATCGGCCATCCGACTGCTCGAGCCCTTCGGTGAGTTGGGCGTCGAACGCCTGCTCGACCAGCTGGCCCGGGAACGGGACCGTGGTAAGAGGGCCCTCCTCCTGCGAGTCCTCTCAGGGGTGGCGCGGGGTCATCACCGGCTCGTGGCTAAGCGCATCTCCGATTCCAGGTGGTATGTCGCCCGGAACGCGGTGACGGTGCTGTATCGATCTGGCGGGCAGGAGGCGGTGCCCTGGTTGGTGGAAGCGACGCATCACAGGGAACCGGCCGTCCGGCGCGAGGGCATCCGCGGACTGGTGGCCGTGGCCGGCCCCCCCTCGTTGGCCGAGCTCGTTCTCCTTGCACATGATCCCGATCAATCGGTGCGCACCACGCTCATCACATCGGTCGGCACGCTGGCTGAGGCCGAAGCCTGCCAAGGGCTGGGGAGGCTGGCCCTCGCTCTCCGGGACAATGGGGAACGGCGTCGAGCCCTCGATGCGCTGGCGGCCCACCCCGACCCGGTGGCCCTCACCGTGCTTCGCGGCCTTGCCACTTCGCGGTCACGCCCCCGGCTACCTCGCAAGCACCGCCGATACGCCCGGGGCCTGGTGAAGAAACTCGAGGGAGCGTCGCGGTGAACGGCCAGGGCGTATCCAGAGCCGCGATCTCCGAGGCAGCCGAGTTCATTCGGGCGTTTTCAACCGCCAGGCAGACCTACACCCTCTACCCGCCCGATCATCCGAAGCGGGTCGAGGCGGTGCAGGGTGCACTGGAGGCGGCGCGCAAGCTTCGCCACGCCGTGCGAGGGGATCCCGTGCTGTTCGTGGCCAGGCACGCCCTGTACCTGGGGCCGGTTCTCCTTCCGCGCGTCACCCTATCCAGATATGCACTGGTGGACGCGTTGGAGAAAGCCGGGATCCGATCGATCGAGCCCTTGCAGTTCGTCTCGTCGTCCGACATCGACAAGCTGGTTCGGATCACCCTCGGCGACTTGCCTCCACAGACTCTTCTCGAAGGGCTGGCACTGAACCGGGTTCGACCGGCCGTCGACTCAGACGACGGCGAGGACGACATTCCTCTTCCGGGCCTCCAGCGCACCTATGCGTTCGGGCTGGAGGTCCTCAGGGACACGGCGGCCGCCATCGCCGCCGATCGGCCTGTCGATCTGGCCGCGTGCAATCGCGTGGTCCAGCAGCTCTCGGATCAGATCGTCAGGGATCCGACGCAGGCCCTGATGCTGGCCACGGTCCGGTCACACGACGAGTACACCTACTACCACATGCTGAACGTATGCCTTCTGTCGATCGCGCTGGGGTACGCCGTCGGCCTGCACCAGGACCAGATCTTGGGCCTCGGCCTGGGCGCACTGCTCCACGACGTCGGCAAGGTCAACGTGCCCGTCGACGTGCTCCAGCACGTGGGCGCGCTCTCCGTCGAGCAATGGCGTCTGGTCCAGCGCCATCCGGTAGAGGGCGCGGCGATCATCTTCGGAACGGGAGAGACGCTCTTCGACTCCACCGCGGCGATCGTCCTCGAGCACCACGCGGCGTACGACCTGTCTGGATATCCTTCGCTGTCGGGCCGGCCTCATCCGTCCCTCCCGGCCCGTATGGTGGCCGTGGCCGACTGCTTCGACGCGGTCACCACCACAAGGCCCTACCGAAAAGCGGAGGAGCGCCGCCAGGCGCTGAACATCCTGCTCGCGGGGGCCGGTCGGGGGTACGACCCCCGCGTGGTACGGACGTTCGTGCGCCTCCTCGGCCTGTTTCCCGTGGGCTCGCTGGTCCGCCTCACCAACAAGGCCATCGGCGTCGTCGTACGCAATCACGACCGACTGCTGTCCAGGCCGAAGGTGCGGATCATGCTGAAATCGAGCGGCGATCCCTGTGACCCGTACGACGTCGATCTCTCCGAGCGCGACTCGGATGGAAACTTCCGGTGGAACGTGGAGCGCAGCATGGATCCCGGCGAGGTCGGGCTGGACATGGTGTCGCTGGTCCTTTCCGGGGAGGTCGAACCGGCCGCCCCGCCCAAAGGGGCCAGCGAGCCGGGGCTCATGCACGACCCAGGACACAGCGAGCCCAAGCCCGCCGGGTACGAGGACTTCCGGGCCGAAACCGGGGCCTCGCTGGGCTAGTGGCCGACGGTGAGATCCGAGCACATCGGCGAGTTCGAGCAGGCCCAGCGGCTCGAGGGCGGGCTGGTCTGGGTTCGCTACTTCGCCCTCGTCCTCGGCGCCTACCTCACCTCGCAATCCAATGCCGGGCCGCCTCGACGAGATGAAGAACACGTTCCTGCAGGCCGTGTGACACGAGCTTCGGACGCCTCTCACCTCCATCTTGGGCACGGCGCTGATGCTCGAACAGGAGGATCTGGGCGTCTCCGCCGAGGATGCGCGGGACCTCGTCAGCCGGTTGGCGAGAAATGCCAGGAGGTTGAACAGGCTTCTCGCGGACCTGCTCGATGTGGATCGCCTGGCCCGTGGTAGGGCCCCAGCTCCAGCCGACAGATGTCGGCGACCTGGTCCGGCGGGTGGCCTCCGACCAGGATCTGGTTGGCGGATCTTCGCTCCACCTGGAGGTGCATCCGGTGGCGCGGTGATCGCGGTGGAGGACGCCGGATCGGGCGTCCCCGAGGAGCTGCGCGCGACATCTTCAAGCCCTTCCGACAGGGACCCGGCGTGCCCGCTCATTCTCGCGGGATGGGCGTCGGGCTTGCTCTGGTTGCCCGCTTCGCCGAGCTCCACGGAGGGCGAGCTTGGCTGGAGGATCGCCCGGGGCGGCGGGGCCCGATTCAAGGTGTTTCTGCCGGGCCAGCAAGTCGATCGAAACGGCGGTCTGGGCCGATAGCAGGCACCCCGCTGTTTCTGCGTTCCCGCCCGCGGGTAGCAGAAAAGCGTGCAAGCCGAGACTTGCCCGCGTACATCATGGATGCCCGGACTCCGACTGCGCGCCCCCTGAGGGTCCTGGATGATCGAATACGAGGTCGCCGAGAGGACCGGTGACTACGTGGTCCTGCGACTGCGAGGCGAACTCCTGGGCGACTTGCCCGTTCGACGGCTCCATGATGTGCTCGAGGAACACTATGTGGACGACGGAGTTCGTGTGATCAAGGTGGACCTCTCGCAGGTTGATCGGATCTCCCTCGAAGGGGTTGCCGTCCTGGTCGACCTCTGGAGGGAATCCCTACGGCGTGGCAAACAATTCCAAGCCGAGCAGGCTCGAGGAGGGGTCCGGGAGAAACTGGCTACGACCGGGGTCCTTCGACTCCTGTCAGGAGACGCGGGTTGATCATTCCCCCAGGTGACGCAGGAGCTCGGCGTCGCGCACTTCCAGGTTGGGGACCAAGTCCACGCCCATCAGGTTCAGGGTTCGGGCAATCGGCTCACCCGGAGAGATGAGAACGACCCGGCCGCGATCTCCCAGCGCCTTCGCCGCATTGATCAGGACCCCGAAGCCGGTGCTGTCCATGAAGGTCAGGGCCGAGCAGTCGACCAGCACTTCGCCGCCCCGCGCCACGAGTGATTCGAGCGCCTTCTCGAGGCGATCCACATTCTCCATATCGACCTCGCCGGCGAGCCGGATCCCTCGGCCGTCGAGGAACAACTCGATCCGCAGCGTCGATCCTGTCAGGGCAGGCGCAGCGCCGCGCGTCGACGCCGAGAACGGCCTCACGTGGCGCTGCTCGCTGCCCCACTGGGCCCAACGAGCGCCGCACTGGGAGCAAAAAGCTCGCCTGCTGCGGCCGACCACGACAACAACGCGCACCGAGCCGCACACCGGGCACCTGGGCAAGCTGCCTCCTGACGGTTGCCCCGCTCTCCGGAGGCCGGCTTCGGGACGCGAGGGTGGGACGAAATGCCACCCGTCTCATATTCCCTGCACGGACCATCTGTCAAGGCCCCGGGCCGGTGCATCACATCCCTGAGCGCCGCCAGCCACCTTGAGGTCTAATCTCAAAGGCGATCTCCACGGCGGTATCCTCACTCTCGAGGTTCGGCGCGGCGATGGCGGACGAGGCCTCCTCGGGCCCGCGGTCACGGGTAGATGGTCTCTCCCAGGATGTCCGCGTTCGTCGTCGATGGTGACCCAGCACCCCAAATTCATGGCTTGGAACATGTCCAACGCTTCCCGCCACGGTTCTCTCCAACGATGATGCCGTCGGGCCGCATCCGAAGACGTTTCGGACCAGGGCCCTGACTGCGACCTCCCCGGCACCTCGACGTTCGGAGGGCCGGGCCTCCGACGAGATCACGTGGGGCTGAGACAGGCGAAGCCCGGCCGCGTCCTCGGCGATGACCTTAACGCCGAATCTGGACCCAGTGCTCGGGACACTACGCGAAGGCCCTCTTCCGGTATAAGCAGCCCCCGATAGGCATCTTCATGCGGGTACAACACCGACCGAGCCCACACCGGCAGGTGGACGAACTGCCGGACCTTGGAGAAGGTCCTGGGGAAGGTGAAGATGGTGTCCCGCTAGAGTCGATGCGTCGCCGCAACTCGGTGACAGGACAGACTAGTCGAACCGGATCTCTTCGGTGAAGGCCCGACCATTCGTCCGATGGCAGCCCACATAGGCCTGGGCGCTCCGGTCGTGTCGGTTTCGGTCCCTCGGCCCCGGGAACGATGCAGGCGAGGCGTGGGCGACCGAGTTTCGAACAGTGCAAGCCGTCATCACTCCCGGGGCCCGATGTTCCGGGCATCCACGGCTGCCCTCGTGACCGGAGCCATACTCTCGGGCTGCGTCGGTCCGGCTCGCTGGTACACCGCGTACGAGGGGAAGGCCGGAACGACGGCCGACCAGATGGTCTCCGCGGTTGAGACAGCCCGCCTGAGCGCCCAGGTCGCCGTCACGCACAACGCATTCGCGCCCTACCTCTCGGTCACGATCGCGGAGGCCGAACAGGATGCCGAATCGATCCGGGGCGCCTTCGATTCGATTCAGCCCCCGGGCCATCGCTCGGACCTGCTGCGAGACCAGCTCGACCAGCTACTCTCGAAGGCCACCGAAACGATCTCGCAGATGCGCATAGCCGCCCGGCGGTCTGACTTCGGTGAGGTTGAACGACTGGCGAACTCGCTCTCGGACGTTTCCGAGAAGCTGGACGCCTTCGCCCAGGCCCACGCGTGAAGAAACTCCTCGAGATCACGCTCGGAATCCTCACCGCCATCGGTGGGTTTGTCGACATCGGCGACTTGGTGGCAAACGCCGAGGCCGGCGCGAGGTTCCGCATGTCGCTGGCGTGGGTGGTCGTGGCCGGTGTGATCGGGATCGTGGTGTACGCGGAGATGGCCGGCCGCGTGGCCACGCTCTCGAAGCGCCCTGTGTTCGACGTGGTTCGGGAGCGCCTGGGGTCCCGCCTAGCTCTGGTCAACCTGATCGCCTCGTTCTTCATCAACTTCCTTACGGTGACGGCTGAGATCGCCGGCGTGGCCCTTGTGCTGGAGCTCGCGTCGAACGTCAACTACCTGGCATGGATCCCGCTGGTCGCCCTGATGGTGTGGATGGTCATCTGGCGGGTGAAGTTCTCGGCGATGGAGAAGATCTACGGGCTCTTGGGCCTGGCCCTAATCGTGACGGTGATCGCCGTGTGGCGCTCAGGACGTGTGCACGAGCTGCTCGTGCAGGCGCGCCATCTCCACACGGCTGCTGGAGAGGACTGGCCTACGTACTTCTATTTCGCCATCGCCCTCCTCGGTGCGGCCATGACGCCGTACGAGGTGTTCTTTTTTTCCTCGGGCGCGGTCGAGGAGGGGTGGAAACCGTCAGACCTGATGGTGAACCGGGCGAACGTGTACGTCGGTTTCCCCCTGGGGGGCGTCCTGTCGCTGGCCATCATGGGTGGGGCCGCGCTGTTCCTGGCCCCCCGGGGCATCTCCGTCGACCATCTGTCGCAGGTCGGCCTCCCGGTGAGCCTCGTGCTGGGCAAGATAGGCCTGTTGATCCTGTTGTTCGGGATGTTCATGGCCATCTTCGGAGCCGCCCTGGAGACGGGACTATCGGCCGGCTACGCCGCGAGCCAGTATTTCGGCTGGCAGTGGGGGAAATTCGTGAAACCGGCCGACGCGCCGAGGTTCCATCTCGTCGTGTTGCTCACGATCGTGCTGGCCTCGGCGCTCGCCCTGACCGCAGTGGATCCGGTCAAGGTTACGGAGTACTCGATCGTCCTAGCCGCGGCGGCCCTGCCGCTCACGTACTTCCCGATCCTCGTGGTGGCCAACGACCCCGAGTACATGGGCACCAAGACGAACTCACGGTTTGGCAACGCCGTGGCCTTCCTCTACCTGGCTCTACTGATCGTGGTCTCGCTAGCCACCATCCCCTTGATGATCATCACGAAGGCTGGCGCATAGGCACGGCGAAGGAGGTGGCGCAGATGCCGGGCGGAAACGTCAACGAGTCGGCCAGACGCGTGATCGACGCCGGCTTACACCTGCTCGACCGACAGATCGTGGACAAGGACGGAAGGCTCGCCGGCAAGGTGGACGACCTCGAGCTCACCTTCCCGCACGGTTCAATGTCGGATCCGCCGTTCGTGAGTGCGATACTGTCCGGGCCGGGGGCCCTCGCCCCGCAGATTGGGGGCCGTCTTGGCAAATGGATCGCAGCGGCCGAGTCTCGGCTCTCGGACCAGCCCGGGCCGGCCCGGATCTCGTTCGCAGCGACGGCCGCTGGGTGGGGGAGGTCCACGACGCCCGGATGGTTCGTGATGGACCGGAACAGGGTGCTTTCGGCCCCGCGTACCGCATGCAGGGGCTCATCGTCGGAGGAGGATCGTGGGGCAGCCGCCTCGGGTACGACCGCGGAGAGGTCAAGGGCCCGTGGCCGCTCAAGAAGCTGTTCCAATGGTTGCACGGCCATGCGAAGTTCGTCGACTGGGCCGTCGTCGCCGGCCTCCAGAAGGGCGTGATCAGGGTGAGCGTGCCGGCGGACCAGCTCCCGTCGGTGCCAACGCTCCGGCAGTGATCGGTACAGGGGGCAGTGAGGAAGCTCTTCGAAATCACGTTGGGGATCCTCACCTCCGTTGGCGGGATGATCGACATCGGCAACCTGGTGGCGAACCCGCAGGCCGGGGCGCGGTTCGGTATGGGGCTGGCGTGGGTCATCGTGATTGGCGCGGTCGGGATCATGCTATTCGCCGAGATGTCGGGCCGTGTGGCCCCATCTCCCACCGGTCGGCATTCGACCTCATCCGAGCGCCTCGGCCCGCGGGTCGCTCTGGCGAACCTGATCGCCTCGGTATCGCTCACTGTCCTCACACTGATGGCCGAGATCGGCGGCCTCGCTCTGATTCTCGAACTGGGGTCGGGTTCAACTACTTGGCGTGGATTCCGCTGCTGGCGCTGCTCGTTTGCTGGTTGTATGGCGGGTCAGGTTTCAGGCGATGGAGCGCCTGTACGGACTGATGGGACTGGCCATGGCTGTGATTGTCGTGGCGGTATGGAAACTGCACCCCGATTGGGGCGCGCTTTGGCACCAGGCGGCCCATCCTCGGATCCCGGCGAAGGAAGACGTGCCGACCTACTTGTACTTCGCAATCGCACAGCTCGGGTCGGTGATGATGCCGTACCAGGTATTTTTCTTCTCCTCCGGTGCCGTAGAGGCGGGGTGGACGAGAAAGGACCTGGTCGTCGAGCGGGGCAACGTCTATGTCGGCTTTCCGCTGGGGACGGTGCTCGCACTTGCGCTGATGGCGTTGGGAACCATTGTCTTGGCTCCGCGCGGGATCACCGTCGATCACCTAAGCCAAGCGGCCATGCCCACCGCGGTGGCTCTGGGGCGGATCGGTCTGGCCGTGCTGCTAGTGGGGATGTTCGCTGCTGTGTCCGGTGCAGCTCTTGAGACGGCGCTGTCGAGCGGCTACAGCCTGGCGCAGTACTTCGGCTGGCAGTGGGGCAAGTTCGTGAAACCGAACGAGGCCCGCGCTTTCACCTTTCGGTCCTGATTGCCATCGGGGTGGCGACGATCGCGGCGATGACCACGGTCGATCCGATCAAGGTGACGGAGTTCGTTGTCGTGCTGTCGGCGGCAGCCGTCCCCCTCACGTACTTCCCGATCCTGGTGGTGGCGAACGACGCTCAGTACATGGGCACGAAGACAAACTCCCGACTCGCCAACGCCCTGGCGTTCGGGTA
>WNGE01000609.1_pt1 | contig 51514 bp, 52 predicted proteins | sample 5400651 | NCBI WGS metagenome assembly WNGE01 (sample SAMN13153370, study PRJNA577476) | soil metagenome | isolation source: 60 cm soil or saprolite under grassland replicate 2 | place: USA:California | collected 2016-06-15 | reverse complement strand
TCGCGATTTACCATTTACGATTTACCAGCCGGACTTCTCACAGGAGAAACTGAATGCAAGAAGCACTCGGAATGGTGGAAACCAAGGGTTTGGTGGCGATGATCGAAGCGGCCGATGCGATGGTCAAGGCCGCGAATGTGACGCTAATCGGCTACGAAAAAATTGGCGCGGGTTTTGTCACGGCGATCGTGCGCGGCGACGTGGCGGCGGTAAAGGCCGCGACTGACGCGGGCGCTGCAGCTGCCCGTCGGGTGGGCGAATTGGTAAGCGTACACGTAATACCGCGACCCCACGGCAGCGTCGATGACGCCATGCCGGTTAGCCTCCAGGCGCGCGGATGATCATCGCACGGATTGTGGGTACAGTCGTCTCGACCCAAAAAGATGAACGACTTCTGGGCCGTAAGCTGCTTATTGTTCGTCCCATTAACATCGACGGCACGGACACGAGTGGCTATGTAGTGGCCGTCGACACAGTGGGCGCCGGTTTTCATGAGCGGGTGCTGGTCGTCGCCGGATCAAGCGCGCGGCTGGCCCAGGGCATGAAAGACGCCCCCGTTGACGCGGCAATTGTTGGGGTTATCGATACCGTGGATATAACCAGCCAGTAAGTCTATGCAGCTCGCCCGGGTTATCGGAACAGTCGTCGCGACAGTGAAGAACGAATCACTGGAAGGTCGAAAGTTACTCGTCATTCAATCCCTCAACAAAGATCTCGCGCCCCAGGGTAAGCCGCTGGTAGCGGTCGATTCAGTCGGCGCCGGCATCGGCGAACTCGTTTTCTGGTGTCGCGGAAAGGAAGCAAGCTTTCCGTTCAAGCGCGAAGATACGCCGACGGACTGCACCATCGTGGGGATTGTTGATTCGGACAAACATGTAAGCCGTACTTAGTACTTTGTGCTTTGTATTTTGTTCGCTATTCGACGGTGCGCGTAACGTCAAAATTGACAACCAAGTACAAAGCACAAAGTCCAAAGATCGTTTTTCCAAGATGATTCTCGCAAAAGTTCTCGGAAACATAGTTGCCACCCAAAAAAACGTGCGCTACGAAAACGCGCGCGTGATGCTGTGCGAGCAGATTACGCCGGAAGGTGAAGACACGGGACATACGGTACTCGCTCTCGACGCGGTTGACGCCGGTGTCGGCGACACCGTTTTGATTGTGCAGGAAGGCTGGAGCGCTTCAACCGTGGCGACAGGCAAGCCGGGCGCGGCAATCGATTCAGCCATAGTCGGCGTAGTTGACCGCATTGATTTATTACCTGACCAGGCGAGTTGATTTACTGGTGAAGTAGTGTCGACAGAACAAGATCAAGCAAGATTGATCGCCGAGCGCGTAGCGCGCCGCGTGCTGGACGCTGGCAAACCGAGATCCAGTGGGGGAGGTGCAAAACCCGCGTTGCCGAATGAGTCGCCGGTACGCGAGGAATTGTCGGCGATACGTGAAGGGCTTCATGATCTCGAAAGCAAACTTGATCGGATTGAATCCAAAATAGTCCAGGGTGGCAACAACATCTCTCGACAGCGGGCACGCGTAATTGATTTTGTTTCATCGTCACCGCCAGTTGTAATTTCACCATCCATCGGCTATCCGCCTACAAGTAAGCCGGCAGTTGAACGAGCAGAGAGCTCGCGAGAGTTCGTGCCACCGACCCAATCGCCATGGCTCCGGAATTTCCCGGGCAGCGTCGATCATCCATCTCAAGAGCGGTTTGGCGTAGAAGAAGCCGCCGTCACCGAGTTGGTTGAATTTTTCGAGAATGAGAAAAAGTGCTCAGTGGATCCCAGTGGCAAGCCTTGTGATCATTGTGCAATGTGCAGTTCTCGTGGTTTTTGATTTAGAAGGAATCCGTCCTTCCTACTCAGCTCATCCACACTCGATTCAGACCTTAGCCAGACCCTAAAAAAACCTTCGACAAACGATGTTTTATGTATTGACAGCCCGTAAATACAGGCGTACTATGCGGCGGTGGAGTGAAGTGGAGCCAGGTGGCCAGAACAGGTCATACGATAAATCGACCAGGTGAATTGAGGCAGGCGGCCCGCTTCTGTATCCCTCCGACGCGATTGAATGTTACGCGGCAACCATACAGCGCGAATCGATGCGAAGGGCCGGCTGAAAGTGCCGACCCCTTTTCGTCGGGTCATGGAAGAGAAGCACAGTTCGCCAACAGTATATGTTACCAGCCTGGACGGCGCGTGCGTGCGCATTTACCCGTTGCCGGAATGGGAAGCCATCGAACAGCGGCTATCGCTGTTGCCTTCGATGGATCCGGCGCGGCGAAAGTTTGTTGACCGCACCAGTTATTACGGCCAGCAGTCGTCGATGGATTCACAGGGGCGAGTGCTGATTCACCCGCTCCTGCGAAAGAGCGCAGGGGTTGCCGGGGAAGTGGTGGTGCTCGGCGCTCTGACGTATCTGGAAGTCTGGGAGCACGAAAAGTTTCAGCAGCGGCTGCTTTCCGATCCCTATACCGAGGCAGACGAAGCAGCAATTGCGAGATTAGGAATCTGAAGACAGTGAGCAGTCAGCGGTAAGCAGTGAGCAGTTAGTCGGGAAAACCGATGAGCTTACTGAGTTCAATTCAATCGATTATTACAGACGAACTGCTTACAGCTTACTGCTTACAGCTCACTGTTAGTTCTTTGAACGAGATCACGGGGCGGTGGTGATGGCGGCGCCTTTGGGGGGCATGGGCACGCCCCATCGCCCCGTGCTACTTCGGGAAACGATCGAGCTCTTCGCTCTGGAGCGTGGCGGCCTGTACGTTGATTGCACACTGGGTCTTGGCGGGCACAGCGAAGCAATCCTACAGGCAGCCGACAACGCGCAGGTGATCGGAATTGATCGTGACGACGAAGCGCTCGAATTGGCCAGGAAGCGTTTAGCGCGATTCGGCTCGCGTTTCCGCGCCGTGCACGCAGACTTTCGCGACATAACGCGGGTCCTCGCGACAGCGAAAGTCAAAAGCGTAAACGGCATTCTGGCCGATCTCGGCGTTTCGTCGTTACAACTGGATTCGCCAGGCCGGGGATTCAGTTTCCGTCAGGATGCGCCGCTCGACATGCGCATGGACGCGAGAAGCGATGCGGAGACAGCTGCTGAGCTGCTTGGTCGTCTTCCCGAAGTTGAAATTGCGCGAGTTATATTCGAGTACGGCGAAGAGCGAAGGTCACGCCGTATTGCTCGCCTGATTGTCGAGCAACGCGACCGGGGCCAGCCGGTACGAACCACTCACGAACTCGCGAATCTGGTTGAGCGCGCAGTTGGCAGTCATCGAGGCAGGAGGATCCACCCGGCGACGCGGACGTTTCAGGCATTACGCATCGCCGTCAATCACGAACTCGAAGGTCTCGACGAGTTTATCGAAACAGCAATCGATCTTTTACAACCGGCCGGCCGTCTTGTCGCAATCAGTTTTCACTCGCTTGAGGATCGAATTATCAAGCGCGTTTTGCGGCGGCTGTCGGGACACTGCGAGTGTCCGCCGCGTGCGCCCCATTGCTCCTGCGGAGCGCGCCAGGCGGTGAAGATCCTGACGCGTCGCCCGATCGTTGCAAGCGCCGCCGAAGTTGCCGAAAACCCTCGCTCGCGAAGCGCTAAGCTGCGGGCTTGTATCAAGACTTGAGCTTGACCCAATGATTCGAAGAGTTCCCTCTAAACAGAGAAATTCCCTTATCCTTCGCGAGCGTGACCGAGGTCTAATCAGAAAACTCGTCGCTTTGCTCGTTTGCGGTCTGGTGCTTAGCTCAGGCTTTGTTTATGCAGCTCGCCAGCATTTCGCTGCGCTGCAGTTGGGTTATGAAAGTGAAAATCTGCGCCGCGAGCGTCAGCAGTTGCTCGAGGAACAACGCCGGCTTCTTTTGGATCGCGAAGAAGCAGCCTCGCCCGTGAAATTGGAGCGCGCCGCGCGCCAACTTGGCATGCAACCCGTTTCGCCGTCGCAGGTCGCCCCGGCGCGAGAGCACAGCCCTTCGGCTAAAGAAGAATCGAAACCAAGCGGGCCGGCAACCAGCAACTCTACAGCAGCGCCGACTACCGGCGCGGGACTTGATTGAAGGTTCAGGGGGCGCGAGTTTTGTTTGCGTCGATCGTCAAAGCAATTAGATTTCGTGGCCCGGCCCTCGTGAAGCTTACTAAATCGCCGGATGAATCAGTTCAGGGTTCCTGCAAATGCCCGCACGCTCCATCGCCATTACCCAGCCGGATAGGCTACGGAAACGCGCCCTGACGATTGCGCTGGTACTCGTAGGCTGGATGGTTCTGATCGGCGCGCGTCTGGTTCACCTGCAGGTTACACAGCATGATGATCTCGCCGGGCGTGCGCGCAAACAACAGCTTGGGACGGTTGAGACCACGCCCACCCGCGGACAGTTGCTCGATCGGCATGGACGAGAACTCGCGCGCAGCGTCGATATGGAATCTTTCTTTGCCGATCCCGGCGAAATCGAAAACCCCCAGGATGTTGCCCGGCGAATTGCCTCAGTGACCAACCTTGACCGTGTCTCACTCGCCGATCATTTAAAAGAGGGGAAAGAGACAAATAAGAAGTTCGTTTGGATCGTGAGGCGCCTCGACGAGGGCGTTGCCGCCAAACTGAATGGGCTGAACCTGGAAGGTATTTATTCTCGCAAAGAGCCGAAGCGCTTTTATCCAAATGACTCGCTGGCGGCCCACGTGCTGGGCTTTGTAGGCACTGATGAAGTGGGACTCGGCGGAGTCGAGCAGTTTTATAACGACCGAATTCGCGGCGAATCCGGCAAGTTGTATCTGGAGACCGATGCCCAACGCCGGGCCTTCGAAAGTTACGAGATTCAACCGCATCCCGGTCAGACCGTAGTTCTGACCATCGACCAGACGATTCAATACCGCGCCGAGCAGGCACTGTTTGCGGCTGTCGAACGGAGCCATGCAAAGTCGGGAACGGCCATCGTCATGGATCCGTTGAGCGGTGACATCCTGGCCCTCGCAAATGCTCCAGCTTTCAATCCCAACCAACCACCGCGCGATGCCGAAGAGCGCCGGGCGAATGGAGCGCTCCAGAATACGTACGAGCCGGGCTCCACGTTCAAGATCGTCGCTTACTCGGCCGCAATCGAGAAAGGCCTCGCCAGGCCGGATGACAAGATTGATTGCCAAATGGGACAAATCACGGTCGCCGGACGGGTGATTCATGATCATCATTCGTTCGGTGTGTTAACGGTCGCCGAAGCCCTGGCGCAGTCGAGCAATGTCGGTGCGATCAAACTCGGACTGCGGGTCGGTAACGAATCGATGTTTGATTACATCAGGCGCCTTGGCTTTGGATCTCGCACCGGCGTGGATCTACCGGGCGAGTCAGCCGGGATTCTCCGCCCGCTCGAACGTTGGCAGCCTTCTTCGATTGGATCGATTGCCATGGGACAAGAGATTGGCGTGACCCCACTGCAAATGGCAACTGCGTATTCAGCCCTGGCTAACGGCGGATTGCTGGTAAAACCCCATCTGGTGCGCGAAATGCGCTCACCGGACGGAACCGTACTGTTTCAGGCCAGGACTGAATCGCGCCGGGCGCTGAAAACCGAAACAACGATGGCCCTTCGCGGAATGCTGGAAGGCGTTACGCTGCGGGGCACAGCGCGCAAAGCTCAATTGAACGGCTATACAGCGGCAGGAAAAACTGGAACGGCGCAAAAAATCGATCCCAGAACTCGTGCTTATTCGAGTACCAAGTTTATAGGCTCCTTCGTTGGGTTCGCGCCGGTAACTAATCCCGCGGTCGTAATCATCGTGGTAATTGACGAGCCACAGGGCTCATATCACGGCGGTGATGTCGCCGCGCCCGTCTTCCGCGAAATAGCGGAAGAGATTCTTCCGGATCTGGCGGTGACGCCCGATGCACAAATCAAACTCACGCCGGGGGCGCCAGCCCGAGCTGAGGAATCGTCACTGCAAGTTACCAAGGCGCGCCTTGACGACGAACGCCAAACTCAGGAGCGCAAGGCAACGCTGCCGAAAGTTGACGCGCGGCCTTCGAGCAGTCGCATGACGGAAGTGGTTTATGCTTTCGCCAGCAATCACGGCGCGTTGATGCCCGATTTGCGTGGTCAGAGTGTTCGCGACGTAGCGCGCCTCTGCGCCCAACTTGGTTTGCAATTGGAAGCTCGCGGTGACGGACGGGCGTGGAGGCAGAGTCCGGCGCCGGGCACTGAAGTGCAGACCGGTCAGTTGGTGAGCGTGGATTTCGGCAGGTCCAATTGAATACTTAGAATGGAAATGGGCGCAAATACGGAAACGAAATCGGCGAAACTTGTTACGCTCAGGGTCATGCGCCGTCGCAAGGCAACGTGAATCTTAGAACCGCAGCAGAATTGATGGGCGCAGTTGCGGAAAGTTTGCGTCTGGAGTTATTTGACAAAGAAATAGACGACTTCTCGATTGATTCCCGCACCATAGGCAGGGAACATTTGTTCTTTGCGCTTTCGCAGCCGGATTACGAGCGCGCGGGTTTCAATGGCACGTTTGCAGATGGCCATACTTTCATCGCGCAAGCTTTCGCGCGCGGCGCAGTCTCAGCGGTGGCTCGAAAGGACCGCGTGACAGGCGACAAGGAACTGGAAGCTCTGAAAGACCGCCTGTTACTTGTCGATGATGCGATTCACGCCCTGCAGACTCTCGCGCGAAAAGTTTACGAGCAATGGGCCCGGCCAGTAGTCGCCATCACGGGCAGTGCGGGCAAGACTACAGCCAAGGAAATAACTGCGCACGTGCTTGCGAATTCCGGTTATCGGGTTTTGAAGAGTGAACGAAATTACAATAACAACCTGGGTTTGCCACTTTCCGTATTGCAAATGGTCAGCAACGGCCGCCGCCCGGAGCAGTTCGATCTGGCGGTGCTCGAAATGGGAATGTCGTCGCCGACGCACGAGATTCGGCGGCTCGTGCAAATCACGCCGCCGGATGTAGGTGTTGAATTAATGGTCGCGCCGGTTCATCTTGAATATCTCGGGACGATCGAGACGATAGCAGCAATGAAAGCCGAGTTGATAGAAGGTCTAAAACCGGGCGGCACCGCCGTTCTAAACGCAGACGATAAACTTGTAACAGCTATGCGAGAAAAAACCACTGGTCCGGTGCTTACTTTCGGCATTGAAAATGCTGCGGACGTAATGGCCACTGATATCGATGCAGCGCAATTTGGTTTGATCCGCTTTCGATTGCGGACGCCACTTGGCGAGGCAAACGCAGAACTCCCAATGACGGGCGGCCACAACTTAATGAACGCGCTGGCAGCCAGTGCCGTAGCTACGGCATTCAAGATTGCACCCGAACAAATCGCAATGGCCCTGCAGAGCGCTAAGCCGCCGAGAATGCGAGGCGAGGTTTTGCATTTCGCCAAGGGATTTACGGTCGTTGACGATTCGTATAATTCGAATCCGCGGTCGCTTATAAGCATGGCGCGCACCATTGCTGAAGCAGTTGCAGGCGTCAAGCGCCGGGTGATAATTGCCGGCGAGATGTTGGAACTCGGCCCGCAGGCGGCTGACATGCACCACGATGCGGGGCGGGAGATCGCGCAACTGAAGATTGATGTGCTTTGGGGAGTGCGCGGCCTGGCGAGCGAAATGGTTGAGGGTGCGCGTGAAGCAGGCCTGGCACGCGCGGTCTTCTTCGAATCGTCTGAAGAAGTCGCGGCGATTCTGCCGGACGAAGTACAGGCCGGCGATTTGATCCTGGTCAAGGGATCGCGCAGCGTCGAGACCGACAAGGTGGTTACGGCATTGCGCGAACGATTTGCACTGAGCGTTCCAAACACCGGGCCGTAAGCAGCGCGGACGCGCGAAACGCCGGGAAATTACGGCGCTCCTGATGGAATGATTTATTGGATCTTTTACGAGCTGATTTACAACCACTTCAAAGAGAGGGAGTGGTATCTCGTAAAGGCGCTGAATGTTTTCCAGTACGTCACGTTTCGTACTGCCTATGCCACGATCACCGCACTTTTGATTACGTTGTTGTTTGGCCGCCGGGCCATCGAGGCGCTGAAGAGTTGGAATATTGGCCAGCAAATTCGCGAAGAAGGACCGCAGGCCCACATGGCCAAGCGGGACACGCCGACGATGGGTGGCCTGCTGGTCGGCGGCTCGGTCCTGATTTCAACTCTGTTATGGGCGCGACTTTCGAGCGTGTACGTTTGGGTGTTGATAGTTTCGACGATGGGATTCGGCGCCGTCGGTTTCGCCGACGACTACTTGAAGTTAGTAAAGCGCCGCAGCCTGGGCCTTACGGGCCGCCAGAAGCTGATTTTCCAATTGGTGATCGCGTTCGGAGTCTGGGCGATCCTGTTTATTTCGACCAGATATTTTGCGACCAAGTATTCATGGAATGTAAGTATTCCATTTTTCAAGAACACCGCCGATCCCAGTCCAAACGGGATCAGTTACATCGGTCCTTATTTTTATCTGATATTGATCGTCGTCGTATTACTGGGGGCGACGAATGCCGTGAACTTAACGGACGGACTCGATGGCCTGGCAATCAGCGTCACGTTCATTGCTACTTCTGCTTTGACCGCGTTCACTTATCTCGCCAGCGACGCGCGATGGGCACAGTACCTGGACCTGACGCATCGTGCCGAAGCGGCGGAGTTGACGGTTTTTTGCGGAGCTATGGCCGGAGCGAGTCTCGGCTTCCTCTGGTTCAATGCGCCGCCGGCAGAAATTTTCATGGGCGACGTGGGCAGCCTGGCGATCGGCGGGGCGATCGGGACGATCGCGGTTCTCACCAAACAGGAATTCATGTTGCTGATGGTGGGCGGCGTATTTGTGATCGAAGCGCTGTCTGTGATGTTGCAGGTCGGCGTATTCAAGATGACCAAGCGGAGCACGGGAGTCGGGCATCGTGTATTTCGCATGACCCCGTTGCATCACCATTTTGAAATGTTGGGTTGGAAGGAGCCGAAGATCGTCTTTCGGTTTTTGATTCTGGCGATACTGTTCGCGTTGTTGAGTCTTTCAACTTTGAAGTTGCGATGAATCTTTCAACTTTGACACTACATGAAAATGTTTAGCGGCGGGCGACTGCCCGCCGAGTGAGCGGTGGAAAAAATGGCGGGCGGTAGCCCGCCTCTAAACACAGCAAAGGTATTGGGAGTTGATTGGAGCTACGGGGCCGGAAAGTTCTGGTAATGGGCGCGGCCCGCAGCGGTATTGCGAGCGCGCGGTTTCTGGCCCAACGTGAGGCGATCGTGGCGCTTAACGATCGTAAGCCGCTGGATGAATGGCCGGCAGAAGCGCTCGATTTGAAAAGTGAAGGCGTTGGCTGCGTCGCCGGAGACGTTCCCTCGTGGCTACTCGACCAGATCGATCTGGTAGTGATCAGTCCCGGCGTGCCTTCGAAAAGTATTCCGGTGCGCTATGCCGAGCGGCGTGGCGTTGAAGTCATCGGCGAGATTGAGCTGGCGTCACGTTTTCTCCGCGGCCGCATCATGGCCATCACCGGAACTAACGGCAAGACTACCACGACGTCTTTGATTGGGCAGATGCTAAAAGATGCAGGCATGAAAGTTCAAGTCGGCGGCAACATCGGGACGCCGCTGATTTCAATGATTGAATCGTCGCACGATGAGGGTTGGAACGTAGTCGAAGTTTCCAGCTTTCAATTGGAGACAATCGTGGGTTTCCATCCCACGGTGGCTGCGGTGCTGAACGTCACACCGAATCACATGGACCGGTACGAGTCACTGATGGACTATGCGGCGGCGAAGCACCGGATCTTTATGAATCAGACGGTTTCCGACGTGGCGATACTCAATGCCGATGACGAAATCGTTTCATCATGGGACGCCGGGCTACGTGCCCATGTTGTTGAGTTCAGTGTCAGACGCGAATTGGAAGAGGGTTTGTTTCTACGCGGACGAGACCTGATGTCGCGCACAAGCAACGGCGAGCGCGTTTTGCTGACGCGTGAAGAAATGCAGCTGCGCGGATTGCACAACGTCGAAAATGTGCTGGCGGCCTTAGCGGCGGGCCTGGCGTGCGGCGCCGCGCCGGAAAGCTTGCGCCGGACGGCGGCCGAATTTCAACCTGTTGAGCATCGATTGGAATTCGTGACTGAGATCAATGGCGTGCGGTTTTTCAATGATTCGAAAGCCACGAGTGTCGATGCTACGTTGAAAGCCCTGGAAGCGTTCGCTGACGACCGGGGAAAGATTGTTTTGATTCTTGGCGGCCGCGGTAAGAAAGCACCCTATGCGCCGCTGGCGCCGCTTATTCGCCAGCGAGTGCGCAAGATGGTTCTGATCGGCGAAGACGCTGCTGCGATCGAAACCGACCTGAAAGGAGCCGCACCGTTCGAGCATGCGACGGATATGCAGGACGCAGTTGCGCGGTCTCTGGCAGCAGCAGAATCGGGCGACATCGTCTTACTTGCGCCCGCCTGTGCCAGCTTCGATATGTTCGAAAGCTTCGAACACCGCGGAAGTGTCTTTAAAGAAGAAGTCCAAGGTCTGAAGTCCAAAGTCCAAAGTCCGCGAGGTTGACCTTGGACGTTTGACTTCGGACGTTGGACTTGTTTTTTGGTTATGGCCCAAAAATTACAAGCTGACAGATGGCTCTTCGTGGCGACCGCAGGTCTGGCGCTGTTTGGCGTCGTCATGGTTTATAGCGCCTCAGCAGTCATCGCGGTCCAGGAGGGCCACAATCAGTTTTATTACGTGATCAAGCAGAGCGTATGGACCATGATCGGTTTTTTCGTGATGCTGGTGGCAATGCAATTTGATTATCAGCAACTGCGTCGCTGGTGGATAGTTTACCCGCTCCTGATGATCACGGTGCTTCTCCTGCTCGCCGTGTTTGGATTTGCTCCCGTAAACGGCGCGCGGCGCTGGATCAGGTTTAACGGATTCTCAGCCCAGCCTTCAGAAGTTGCCAAGCTGTCGCTGGTAATCTTTCTCGCTTACTTTTTAGAGAGACGAGCTGGTGAAGAGCGCCTGTTTTGGAAGACCTTTGTCCCGTGTGTATTTGTCCTGGCTGTGCTTGCCGGACTAGTCGTTAAAGAGCCCGATCTCGGGACGGCGTTAATGCTGGCGATCGTTTGCTTTGTCGTCTGTTATGCGGCGGGAGTGCGACCGAGGCATTTGGCCATCGGCATATTGCCGGCAGTAGTGGGCGCGTTCCTGATGATGATTCTGACGCCATTTCGCTGGGCGCGCATGGCGGCTTTTATCGATCCGTGGGCGAATCAACAGGGCGCCGGCTACCAGGCAGTGCAATCATTAATCGCGGTCGGCTCCGGCGGGCCGCACGGGCTCGGTTTCGCGCAGGGAAAACAGAAATTGTTGTTCTTACCATTTGCGCACTCGGATTTTATTTTTGCCATCGTTGGCGAAGAGTTGGGATTAGTCGGAACCTTGATTGTAGTTTTTGTCTTTGGATTTTTTCTCTGGCGAGGTTTACGGGCAGCGTTAAGAGCGCCCGATCGTTTCGGCATGTTACTGGGTCTCGGCATTGTCGTAGGAATCGTCGCGCAGGCCTTGCTTAATATCAGTGTGGTGCTGGCGCTGGTGCCAACCAAGGGGATCCCGCTGCCATTCATCTCGTACGGCGGATCGTCGATGGTGCCGGGGCTGGCGGCCGTTGGCATTCTCCTGAACATCTCGCAATACGCGAACTGTGCAAACAGAGCCGCATGGCATGACGGCGAAGAGGAATTCGCGCGCGGTCGCGGCCTGAGAAGAAGATCGGCGCCATACCGTCCGGCCGTGGCGCGCGCCCGTTACGGGTGACCGATGCGAGTGCTGATCGCCGCCGGCGGCACCGGCGGTCACATTTATCCGGCAATTGCGATCGCGAATGAGATCAGGCGACGCGATCCTTCGTCAGTAATCAGATTTGTCGGGACAGCGCGAGGACTGGAAAACCGTTTAGTACCGCAAGCGGGTTTTGAACTTTCGATCATTGAAAGCGCAGGATTGGTAAACATGGGGTTAGGGCAGCGCTTGCGGGGACTGCTAATCCTGCCGAAGAGTTTTCTGGCCGCCCGGCGCCTGATCAAGTCGTTCGGGCCTGACGTCGTGGTGGGCGCAGGGGGTTATGTGACGGGTTCGGTCCTGTTAATGGCGGCGCTGATGCATGTGCCGACTCTGGTGATGGAGTCCAACGCCGTGCCGGGATTTACGAATCGGCGGCTGGCCCGTTTCGTCGACGCAGCGGCCGTATCGTTTGAAGCAGCGTTGCCGTTCTTTGGCGACAAAGCAGTAGTTACGGGGAATCCGATCAGGTCTGAGTTCTTTGAAATCAAAGCCAAAGAGCGAGACCCGCAGAAGTTTTCGCTGTTGCTTTTTGGCGGGTCCCAGGGTTCGCGAGCCATCAACGAGGCGATGATTGCGGCGGTGCCGTTTCTTGAAGACTATCGAGAAAGAATGCGCATAACTCATCAAACGGGCAAGTTGGATTTTGAAAAAGTCCGTGCAGGCTATGCCGCTGCGGGTTGGAAAACGCGGGCGGAGATCAGCGAATACATCGACAATATGATGAAGGCGTTCGCGGAGAATGATTTGATAGTTTCAAGGGCCGGCGCCACGACCAGTTTCGAGTTGATGGCGGCCGGAAAACCGGCATTGATGGTTCCGCTGCCGGGACAGTTGGAACAAAGGCGCAATGCTGAAGTCCTGGCGAATGCCGGCGCGGCGCGAATGATCTTGCAGGACGACCTGAACGGTGAACGATTGGCAAAGGAAATCAGTTTGTTGATCGAGTCTCCCGATGAAATTACAAGGATGGAGACGGCCGCCCGGAAGTTGGCCCGGCGCGATGCGGCAGCGGTGACCGTGGATTTGATTGAAGAGCTGGCAGGCAGTAAGCACTAAGCAGAAAGCAGAAAGCAGAAAGCAGTGGAAGCCAACTTACGTTTTTAAGGCTCAGGATAGTCGAGAGACAACTCACGAGAATCTTACTGCTTACTGCACACGGCTTACTGATTTTTATGTTTCGTCGCTTTCAACACATTCATTTTATCGGCATCGGCGGCATTGGTATGTCGGGCATCGCGGAGGTTTTGGCTAACCTCGGCTTCAGTGTTTCCGGTTCCGATCTGAGGAAATCATCAGTCACCGCGCGCCTTGAAGACCTCGGCGTCGAAGTAACTGAAGGACACTCTGCCGATAACGTTGGTGATGCGCATGTGGTGGTAAGGTCAACGGCGGTCCGTGACGACAATCCAGAAATTATCGAAGCGCGCCGGCGTTCAATTCCGGTCATTCCGCGCGCCGAGATGCTGGCTGAATTGATGCGGATGAAACCGCACACCGTGGCCGTCGCGGGTTCGCATGGAAAGACCACCACGACCTCGATGGTCGCAACAGTGCTGGGGATTGCCGGACTTGACCCGACGTTTGTCGTGGGCGGAATCGTACGGAGCTACCTGTCCAATGCGCGGCTGGGAAAAAGCGATTTGATGGTGGTTGAAGCCGACGAAAGCGATCGTTCATTTCTGATGTTAACGCCGACAATTGCCGTGGTGACAAACATCGATCGCGAACACATGGACTATTACCACGATATGGACGATGTCCGTAAATGCTTCGCGGATTTTGTAAACAAAGTTCCATTCTACGGCGCGGCGGTGCTCTGTTTGGACGATCCACATGTCCAGGCAGTGATTCCCAAGGTCGAACGCCGGCGCGTCACTTACGGTTTGAGCGCGCAGGCTGACGTCTCCGCGCATGAAATATCTTACGACCAGACCTTCGGATCGAATTTCGCCGTATGGCGCGGAGTAGACGTGCTCGGCCGCGTGACCTTGCGAGTTCCGGGGAAACACAATGTGTATAACTCGCTGGCAGCGATCGCCGTCGGACTGGAATTAGAGGTGCCTTTCGATCAAATCGCCCACGCGCTGAGCGAGTTTACTGGCGCCGACCGGCGATTTCAATTCAAAGGTGAAGAGGGCGGCGTCACCGTGGTTGACGATTACGGACATCACCCCACGGAAATCAAGGCGACGCTGAGTGCGGCGCGAATCGGCGCTCCGAATCGTCGCATCGTGGTGATGTTTCAGCCGCACCGCTACTCGCGCACGCATGATCTGCTGGAAGAATTTTCCCGTGCTTTTAATAACGCAGACGTGTTGTTCGTGACCGATATCTATGCTGCCAGCGAGACGCCCATTGAAGGAATAAATGCCGATGTGTTGACCGAGCGGATAAAGAGCTACGGTCATAAGCGCGCGGAATACATTGGGGCGCTGGATAATGCGGCGCAGATTCTGCATGCGAATGTTCGCGAAGGCGACCTGGTGATCACTTTGGGCGCGGGATCCGTTCATCGCGCTGGAGACCAATTATTGAACATGCTGCGCGACAATAAAGCGGCGCAGAGCGCCTAATACGGTAACGTTTGCGACAGCGAGCGGGTGAGAATGGGTTTACATCGCAAGCATTGATGGTTTCAGTTGTCATGACGAAAGTAAACGAGATGGCCGAGCGTGACGCGGCGATAAACGAGATCGCGGCGCGACTGGGCGTGCGGGTTGAGCGCGGACGGAGTTTTGCGGAGCTGACCAGCTTGCATGTGGGCGGCGCCATCGACTGGGTGGCCGTCCCGGAAACCGAAACACAGGCAGCAGCATTCGTTGGTGAGCTCGATCGAAAGGAGATCGCCTGGCGCCCGCTCGGATCCGGAAGCAACGTGCTGGCTGATGATGGAGAACATCATTACTTGATTGTTAGTTTGAAGGAATTGAAAGCTGTTCCGATTTTTAATGCCGAGCGAGTTTCGGTGAGCGCCGGGTATTCGCTTCCGCGTTTGTGTGTCGACGCCGCGCGCCAGGCCCTATCCGGTATCGAGGGATTGAATGGAATTCCCGGCACTGTCGGTGGCGCACTCTGGATGAACGCCGGCGCGTTTGGGCAGGAAATCGGAACCGTGGTGGAGTCGGTGCGGGTCGCGCGGGATGGTCGAGTCGTCGAAATTCCCGGCAGCGATGTGAAATGGAATTATCGCCACACGTCGTTCCGCGAAGGAGAGTTGCTGTTGGGCGCGACGTTGATTTTGCGAAAAGACGACGTTGGAAAGATTCAAGAGCGGATGGCCGAGGCGAAGGGCAAGCGCATGAGCAGCCAACCCCACGGCGCGCGTTCCGCCGGTTGCTTCTTCAAGAATCCACCGGATTCGATTGGCACCGGCAAAATAATCGATGAACTTGGTTTTAAGGGATCAAGGCGCGGAGGAGCAGTCGTTTCTGAAAAGCACGCTAACTTCATAGTCACCGAAGGTGAAAACGCAAAAGCTTCTGACGCGCTTGAACTGGCCGAAGAAATTCGCGAGCGGGTAAAACGCGAACACGGAATCGATCTCGAATACGAAGTCGAAGTCTGGCGATCAGAAAATCGCTGAATGGAAAACCTATGAGAGAACAAGTCATTGCCTCGCCCGGAGCGCGCCGGGCCGCGACCTCCCCAGGAGGTTTTGTGCAGCGGCCGAGCCGGCGCCAAGGCGCCGGGGGTGGCCGAGTTCAGCTTCGCACGCTCTTGAGGTATGTACCGGCTGTCTTTAAGTACGTAATGATTCTTGCGACCGTGATCGCGCTGGTGATCGCCTACCGCGCGGCAGCATCTGCTTCATTATTCCAGCTCCGCGCCATTGACGTGACCGGCGCAACTCGCGTTTCGTCCGAGGAGGTTTCCGCCGTGACGCGACGCGCGGTTGCGCGCACAGGTGTCTGGCGCGCGGATCTTTCTGCAATCAGCGCTGAACTTCAGCGCCTGCCGGGGGTGCGCCGGGCGATCGTTACTCGCGTGCTGCCCGATCGGTTGCGAGTTCGAGTAATCGAGCGCGTGCCCGTTGCCGTCGTCCGGACCTCCGCCGGACACTTCGTCTGGGTTGACGAGGAAGGGGTTGCGCTCGGCGAAATGAAAAGCGCCGATCACATGCCGGCGTTTTTCATTCGCGGCTGGAGTGACGACGAGGTTGAGGATCCGCGCAAGGAAAATGCTCAACGATTGCAGAGATATCTCGAGCTCACGCGCGCATGGGATCCGGTGGGCTTGTCGGAACGGATCAGCGAAGTCAACCTGATCGACATTCGCGACGTGCGGGCGCAACTTGCCGGCGACGATTCACAAATTGAGGTACGGTTGGGAAGTCAGGACTTTGGCGAGCGACTGAAAGATGCGCTTGAGGTGCTGGACTCGCAAAAGCAAGGTCCGCGAGCTGCCCTGATTACCTACATCGATCTAACTCAGGGACGGCGCGCCGTAATTGGTTTTAGTACCGGGAGCAAATTGTCGACCGCGCGAGACGGCAGCGAAGAAATTTCCAGGAATAACGCGGCGGCGAGTGCCAGGGTAACAACTCAACCAGTCGTCGAGACGACCGCTGCTGGCAATGCTAATCCTGTTCAAGCTGCCGACAAGGATCACAAGCCGGCGCCGGACAAGAAACCAAAGCCGGCGCAGCGGTCGCGGCATTGAAAAGGTCAGAAACAAATCGTTCATGGCTAAGCGCGGAAATCACATGGTCGGACTCGACATCGGCACCAGCCAGGTGACGTGCATCATCGGCACGCCGGACGAGGGTGGACTGTTTCAAATCGTCGGCGTTGGCGAGGCCGAAGCTCGGGGGTTGCGCAAGGGAGTGATCGTTAACCCGGACGCGGCCATTGAAGCCGTTAAGCGCGCGGTTGAAGAAGCCGAACGCATGAGCGGATTGCAGGCAGAGGAAGTGGCAATAAACCTGGCCGGATCGCACATTATGGGGTTCAATGGGCAGGCCATCGTCGCAGTCTCCAATCGCGACCGCGAAATTACTTCGGACGACGTGCGCCGCGCAATTGATTCAGCCTGCGCCATCCAACTGCCTGCCGGCCGCGAAATTGTCGATCGTTTGCCACAGGAATTTATCGTTGACGATCAGGACGGAATCAACGATCCCGTCGGCATGACCGGCGCCCGGCTGGCAGTGAAAGTTCACATCGTAACCAGTCCGGTAACTGCCCGGCAAAACGCCATTAACGCCGTCAATCGCGCTGGACTGGTAGTAGCAGACATGGTCCTGGAACAACTTGCCGCTGCCGAAGCGACATTAACCGACGACGACAAGGAATATGGCGCGGCGCTGGTCGATGTGGGCGCCGAAACCACCGGCCTTTGCGTTTATCAGCGTGGCGCCGTGCACCACACGGCCGTCTTTCCGCTGGGTGGTTCGCATTTTACGAATGACATCGCGTTTGGCCTGCGGACGCCAATTCCTGCGGCCGAAGAAATCAAACGCAGAGTCGGTTGTGCTTCCAGCGCGTCGCTTAGCGATGCGGAACGCGGCGAAGTTGTTGAGGTGCCGTCAGTCGGCGGACGCGCGCCGCGACAATTGTCGCGACAAATTCTTTGCGACATTTTGCAGCCCCGCGCCGAAGAAGTCCTGATGCACGTGGCTGACGAAATTAAGGATTCCGGATGGGACCGGCAACTGTCGAGCGGCATTGTGCTCACGGGTGGAGGCGCGTTGCTCGGTGGCCTGGTTGAGATCGCTGAGCAGGTTTTTGATGCGCCCGTACGCATCGGTTATCCGGAACGCGATCGTTTTGGCGGTTTGGTAGAAGACATTCAGAGTCCGGCGTGGGCCGCCGCTGCCGGCCTCGCATTGGTGTCACAGCGCGCGCACGCAATCGAACAGCGAGCTGGTGGCGCGAAACGCGGCGGTAGTGGAAGGCTCACGCATTTTGTGGCGAAATTTCGAAATCGTTTCAGTAGTATTTTCTGACAAAGTGTTGTATGCTGGCGCGCCGGCGGCACAATATCTTGTCCGCAACATATAGATGCCATCGCTGAGGTCAGCCCAATATAGACGAAAAAGGTCCCTAAAGCCTTCAGGCTCGGGGAGAGAGGAAATGACCATGACACCTGAAGTCCGCGAATCGGGCAAAGGCATAAATATTTTCATCGATGACGAGCCGCCGGTCACCGGCGCTCGCATTAAAGTGATCGGCGTCGGCGGTGGCGGCGGCAATGCGGTCAATCGCATGATCGAAATGGGAATCGAAGGCATCGAGTTTGTAGTAGCAAACACCGACCTTCAGGCTTTGAAGAGATCTCGCGCTCCGGTGAAGATTCAACTGGGCGGCAGATTAACGAAAGGGTTGGGCGCAGGCGCTGATCCGGAAGTTGGGCGCCAGGCCGCGCTCGAAGACACCGATAAAATTATCGAGGTGCTCGAAGGCGCGGACATGGTTTTTGTAACCACGGGCCTGGGGGGCGGTACGGGAACCGGCGGCGCGCCGATCATTGCGTCGCTCGCCACTGAGCTGGGCGCGCTCACGGTGGCGGTCGTCACCAAGCCGTTTCAGTTCGAAGGCCGCCATCGAATGCAACAGGCGGAACAGGGATTGAGCGAGCTTCACGAGTCGGTTGATACCGTGATTACCATTCCCAACGAGCGTTTGTTTGGCGCCGTGCCGCAAGGTTCCTCGCTGGGTGATGCATTCAAAGCGGCAGACGATGTGTTGCGTCAGGCGGTGCAGGGAATCAGCGATCTAATCACCGTGCCCGGGATGATAAATCTTGATTTTGCCGACGTACGCACGATCATGGCGGGGATGGGAATGGCTTTGATGGGCGCCGGACACGGACGGGGAGAGAACCGTGCGATTGACGCGACGCAAATGGCGATTTCCTCTCCGCTGCTTGAAGAAGCGACCATTAAGGGCGCCCGCGGAGTGCTCATCAATATTACCGGTGGACCTGATTTGACGCTTTATGAAGTCAACGAAGCGTCGACAATCATCCACAACGAAGCTGATGAAGATGCGAACATTATTTTTGGCGCGGTTATCGATGAGACGATGCGCGACGAAATGAAGATCACGGTCATCGCGACGGGATTCCAACGAACTGCTGCAGTGGTCAGCGCGGCCGTGGGTGCGCAGATGCCGCTGACAACAGCGCCGCGCTACGCGCCCAGACAACCGGTTGAACCGATGGCTCCGTCCGCCAATGCCCGGCGTTCGGACGACCTTGATGTCCCGACCTTTATTCGCAAGAAGGCGGACTAGAAACCGGTTGACTAAGCTGACAGAGCTGGAGCAGGTGCCCGTGCACTCTGAGGTTGCTTCGCCTTCGTAACAGATTCCACGGTTTGAATCTCGTTGCGTTTTTCTCGTCCGTCGTGTAGCATGTCCATCATTCCCTGAAGGATATTCACTACGGGTTAAATAGCTTCTCTCCTCGAATGGCTCGCGGCCAGTAACCCAGCGGCGCGCGTCTCACGCAAGATCGCGGCGGGAATGTGTCCGGCGAGCGAGAAGCACTGTCCTATATACATTCGGAGGTAATAAAGTGAATCGCAAACTAATTAGAACTACGCTGGCCGACGTCAAAGCCAAGCGCGAGGCGGCGCAAAACCGCGACCGGATGAACGGCAATCCGCATCGCGGCGGCGGTCCTGCGCCGTCACGCGGACTTCAGCCCGCGGCAGTTCAGGTTCGGAAGCGTCAGCCGCCACCAAACGAGACCCACGCCGAGATTTACTACTACAAGAAACAGATTGACGCGCACACGGCCATGGTAATCGTTTTGCAAAACGGCGAAGAGATTGAAGGTACAATTGAATGGTACGATCGCGGCGCCCTGAAAATTAATCGGCGGAGTGCGCCAAATCTATTGATCCTGAAGCGCAATATTAAGTACATGTACAAAGCCGAAGAGCGGAACGCGCCAGCAGCACCGCAGCTTTCAGAAGCCTGATAATCTCGCCGTAACCAAGACGAATTAATCTGAAGATACATCACAGTTATACTTAGGCGATGACTAACCAGCGTCATCAACCCTTGTCGTCCTCAAGTCCACGGTCATCACGAACATTACCGCGTATTGGAATCACCATTGGCGATCCGGCGGGCATTGGCCCGGAAGTGGTTCTCAAGGCGGTTGCGGAGAGCGAAGTCCGCGATACCTCAGCACCAGTAATTATTGGTGACGCTCAACTACTGTCGCACACGGCGCGTAAGCTCGATTTGCAGTGCGGTTACGAGATCATTCGAAAGGGAGAAAAACTCCCTGACCAAATTGACCAACCGATAATTTTCCATCTCGACAACCTCAATGCCCCGGTAGCGCCAGGCATTGAGTCGGGTCTGGCGGGAAAGGCTGCGGCTGGTTACATCGAGGCGGCTGTCGAGCTGTGCGCCGCCGGCGAGATTGACGCCATTGCCACCGCGCCGATCAATAAACGCGCTCTCTTTCTGGGCGGCTACAGCTTCCCGGGACACACCGAATTTCTCGCGCACCTTACAGCTACTGAAGAATATGCAATGGGTTTTGTCGCGGCGAATCTGCGCATCGTCCTGGTATCGACACACGTCCCGCTTTCGGAAGCGATTCGCCTGATTACTCGCGAGCGCGTAGAAAAAACTATTCGCCTCGCGCATCGCGAATTTTCCCGCTGGGGCATTGAACGCCCGCGAATTGCCGTCGCGGCGCTGAATCCTCATGGCGCCGAAGGCGGCCTGTTCGGCATCGAAGAAGCGTCAGAAATCCTTCCCGCGGTTGAAAGTTGTCGCGCCAATGACGAGATAAATGTGCGCGGACCTTTCTCTGCCGATACAGTTTTCTTACGCGCCTCGCATGGAGAGTTCGATGGTGTCATTGCGTGCTATCATGATCAGGCCATGATTCCTGTTAAATGTCTTTCGTTTGGCGAGGCGGTTAATGTAACGCTGGGTTTGCCATTCATTCGCACCTCGGTCGATCATGGCACCGCCTTCGACATTGCAGGAAAGGGGATTGCGGAACATTCCAGCATGGTGGCGGCGATAAAACTCGCGGCCGAGCTTTCCATGAAAGCAGGAGAGGGCGATAAAGCCGTCGAGACTGCTTGAGGTCATCCAGGACATGAGCGAAGCAGCGAGAGAGAACCGGCGCATTCTGGTCGCTGACGACGATCCGGCAATCCTGCGGCTCGTGACTACGCTCCTGTCGAAAGAAGGTTTTAAGGTTGTCACGGCTCGAGATGGCCGCGAGGCTTTTAAGGCTTTGCAGAGTGATGCGGATTTTACGGCCGCGGTGTTTGATGTCGTCATGCCTCACATATCCGGCCCCGAACTGGTGCGCCACATGAAAGCTGAAAAACGTCTGATGAAAATTCCGGTAATGATGATGACTGCCGAGCAGGATCCGAAATTATCTTCGGATAGTTTTGCCGCGGGCGCCGTCGTTTTTCTTCCCAAGCCGTTCACGACCATTCAGCTCCAAACCATGGTCAGGATGCTGGTGGGCAAAGCTCAAAGTTAGTTTGTTTATCCCGGGCGTCAAAGATCATCGACTTGCCATCGAGGAGTGTTAATCATGATTAAGCGAAATGTCTTCGTAATGATCCCGGTTGTCGCATTTGCCTGCTGCTGTGCTTTGTTCGTCGCCGGCCGTACGCGTGCCGCGTCGGATTTGACGCCGAAACAAGCTCGCCGGCTGATCGCCAGCATAGCGGGAATTCAGTTGCCGTCCGACGCGGTCCGAATAAAAGAGATCTCGGCGTTCGGGAATTCTGCCGTGGTAGTGGCTCAGGTTGAAACTGCTTTCCGTTTGGTCAAAGGCGATCAGGACAAATGGCGGGTTGCGGAAATCCGAACCGGCGACCGGCGCTGGGAAGATGTCGAGCTTTTAATCAAGGCGCTCGACGTTGAAAAGACCGGGCGTGCCCGCGCTGAACTACAATCAATCGCGACGGCGCTTGAATCCTATCGCCGCGAGCGTGGTTTTTATGTTGAGTCTGAGAGCGCATCGGTTCTCGTAGATCAGCTGAGCCCCCGGTATCTGACGCAGGTCGTCCGCGTCGATCCGTGGCATCAGCCTTACCTGTATGAGGGCACGCGGACCGGCTTTATTCTGCGGTCGGCCGGTCCCGACCGAAAGCCTAATACGCCCGACGATGTCATGTTCACAAACGGTACGCATTGAGCTTTCTGGCCTGTTTTTGCCGCGCTATCCTGCGCTGCCTGTAACGTTTCTTGAAAAAAGCCTTGACGCGGTTTCCGCGCGGATGCTAGGTTCGGATCAGCCTTGGTGCTGCGCGAGCTCCAGCCCATCCGCTTCAGATTCGCGCAGGCCTTCAAAACCTTCCGGATGAAAGTCAGATGACCGGACGAAAACTTCTGCTCGCCGACGATTCGGTCACCATCCAGAGAGTGGTCGATTTGACCTTCACGGATGAAGGCATGCAGGTCATCACGGTTGGCGATGGTGAGCAGGCAATTCGGAAGCTCGAAGAGTTTACTCCCGACATCGTACTTGCGGACGTTTTGATGCCCGGCCTTGACGGGTACCGTCTCTGCGAGTTCATGAAACGAAGCGAGCGATTTGGTCGAATCCCCGTCATGCTTTTGGTCGGCTCGTTTGAGCCCTTTGACGAAGCGGAGGCGCGCCGGGTAGGCGCGGATGATTTTGTGACAAAACCGTTTCAATCAATACGACAACTTGTAAATCGCGTCGGCTCGCTGCTTGGTGGCAAGCCGGCGAACGACGTAGCCGTAACTTCTGAACGGTCCACACTTGGTCTAGCTGGAACCGGGGCTGCGCCGGAACCGGATCACGAAGACAGAATTGAAACTGCGCCATTGACCGCGGTGTCCAACGAATTCGACGAGCCGGAGATGGAATTACAGACAGCTGATACTTTGAGGTTTCAGCCGGACCAACCCGAGGAAAGATTTGAGCGCGAGCCGGCCTTCACGAACGCAAACGCCTACTCAGCCGAGACAACCCCCATGGAAGTAAGAAGCGAAACCCGAACATCGCTGGAGACCTTTAACGACGCCCTTCTCGATCTTGATGATCTGGATGCCGACATTGTCGCCCCCGAAAGTGATGACACGGTTCTTGATCTGGAATATGAGTCTCCGGTGACTGTTAACGCGAGCGTCGCATCTGAAACCTTCCAACCGTCCGTTGAGTTCGCGGGCGCCACGCCCGCGGCGACAGCAGTTGAGGAATACCGGATGCCCGAAGTGATTTCGTCTCAGCCCAGGGAGTCATCGTGGACTATCGTTGAGGACGAAGTCGCGGTCGAAGAGCCGGTCAAACCTGAAGTTGCCGAAACAAAGACTCCAGCAGCAGCCGGGCGCCAGATTGGCTTGCACGAGCTATCGCCGGAAGCAATCGACGCCATTGCTCGCCGCGTCGTTGAGCATTTGTCTGAAAAAGTTGTGCGCGAGATCGCCTGGGACGTGGTGCCTGAGTTGTCAGAATTGCTAATCAAGCAAAGACTGGATGAACAGAATCGATAGCCAATAGTTGATTCAACAGACGTTGCGGAGGCGGGCTACGGCCCGCCTTTCTTTTTCCCCGAGAGATAACAGCTCGACGTACTAATATGAAAAGCCTGCGGCATGATTTACAATCGCAAGGCAACAATGTTTAGGATTGCAGGTATTGGCGGGCAGGAGCCCGCCTCTAACGTTAGCAAACGGAATGTTAAATGACCGAGATCCCGAAGATTTATGATCCGAAAGAAGCTGAGCAACACCATTACGCTCGGTGGGAGCAGCTCGGCCTTTTCGCGCCTGAGATCAATAAAGATCCGGATGCGCCGGTTTTTTCGATTGTAATTCCACCGCCGAACGTGACCGGTTCGTTGCATATGGGCCACGCGCTGCAACACACCATGATGGACGTGATGACCCGTCACAAACGCATGCGCGGATATCGGACGTTGTGGCTGCCGGGAATGGACCACGCCGGGATCTCGACGCAGTTGATGGTCACCCGCGAACTGAAGAAAGAAGGTTTGACTCGTCATGATATCGGGCGCGAGAAATTCGTAGAACGGGTTTGGCAATGGAAGGCCGAATACGGCGGACAGATTCTGAAGCAGATCCGCCGGCTGGGCGCGTCGGTCGATTGGTCGCGCGAGCGTTTTACCATGGACGAAAATCTTTCGCGTGCAGTGCGCGAGGCCTTCGTTCGCTTTTATGACGAAGGTTTGATTTACCGCGGTAAGCGCATCGTGAATTGGTGTCCTCACGACCAGACGGTGCTGTCCGATCTGGAGGTCCAGAAAGAGCCGCAAAAAGGGAAGCTTTACTTTCTTCGCTACCCATTCAAGGACAATGGCGACAGTGTGACGGTCGCCACCACCCGGCCTGAGACAATGCTGGGAGACACGGCAGTCGCCGTTAATCCCAATGATGATCGCTATCAAAGCCTGCTCGGCAAAATCCTGCTTCTGCCGCTGGTTAATCGAGAGATCCAGGTCATTGCTGACGAGTTTGTTGAGGCGGAATTTGGCACGGGGGCGGTGAAAGTCACCCCGGCCCACGATCCGAATGATTATGAAATGGGTTTGCGCCATCAGCTTGATCAAGTGCGCGTTATCGACCAGTTCGCGCGCATGACCGAGGAGGCGGGACCGGAGTTTGCCGGACTCGATCGCTATGAGGCCCGCGAGAAAATCGTAGAACAACTTGGCGAGCTGGGCCTGCTCGACAAAGTAATCGATTATGAATTTGCCATCTCGAAATGCGAACGCTGCAAGACAGTAATCGAACCTTTGATCTCGACGCAGTGGTTCTGTCGCATGGACGAACTCCGCAATCTCGCACTGGCCAGGCTGCGCGCTGAAGGTAAGCCGCAATTTGTGCCTAAGGTCCCGTACGAAAAAGTTTACTCTGACTGGCTCGAAAATCTGCGCGATTGGACCATCTCGCGACAACTTTGGTGGGGGCATCAGATTCCTGCCTGGTACACAAAGGACGGCGAAGTGATTGTCGCGCGCTCTGTCGAAGAGGCGCGTGAGAAAGCCGGCACGCATGAAGTGACCCGGGATGAAGACGTGCTCGATACGTGGTTTTCAGCGGCGCTGTGGCCGTTTTCCACGATGGGCTGGCCGGACGAGACCAGGGACTTAAAAACCTTCTATCCCACGTCGGTGCTGGTGACGGCGCGGGACATCATTTTTCTCTGGGTATCGCGAATGATGATGACCGGATTGAAGTTTATCGGCAAAGAACCGTTTGCCGATGTTTATGTCACCGGCACCGTGCTCGATAAACATGGCCAGCGCATGTCAAAGACGAAAGGTAACGGCATCAATCCCCTCGAAGTGTTCGACAAGTACGGTGTTGATGCCACGCGGCTGACGCTCGCGTCAGTTGGCTCAACCGACACGCGGTGGAGCGAGCGACAGGTTGAATCGTATCGTAACTTTGCCAACAAGATTTGGAACGCGGCGCGATTTTGTTTACTGAATGCCGGCGGCGCTGAATCCGTTTTCGAGCCATTTGCGGATCGGCGCGGGCTGGCGTTACACGATCGTTGGATCTTGTCGCGGCTGAATACAACCGCGTCGGAGGTGAGTGCTCAGATTGATGAATACGATTTTCATGGCGCCGTGCAGACGCTTTATCACTTCTTTTGGGACGATTTTTGCGATTGGTATATCGAACTCTCTAAGGCAAGTGTCACCGCGGACGTTTCTTCACCGGAGCGAGACACGGCGCGGGCCCGAATGATTTCGATTCTCGAGCAGGCGCTGCGTTTGCTGCATCCGTTCATGCCCTATCTTACCGAAGAGTTATGGCAGAAACTGCCGATCAAGCATTCACAGTTGCTGGATCGCGCGTACGCCGGCGCCGAGGCAACGATCATGCTCGCCGCTTACCCTAAAGGCGAGCCATCGCTGATCGACGAACCTGCGGAATCAGAAATGAAAGCCGTCATTGACTTGATATCGCGCGTGCGAAATATTCGCTCGGAAATGAATATTAAACCGGGCGAACGCGTGCGGGTATTTATCGCGGCAAACGAAACGCTGCGAAATACCTTTTCAAATTCGTCTGATCAAATTGCCCGTTTGGCGCGAGCTTCCGAGATAAGAATTGATGACCGGTTGGACGGAGGTAAGGCATCTGCCCGAGCTGTGCTTGCCGGCGGCGCCGAAGTGGCAATCCCGCTGGAAGGTCTGATCGATTTCGGGCAGGAACGCGCCCGGCTTTCGAAGGAAAAGGATAAGCTGCAAAAGGAAGCCGCGAAATTGGAGACGCAGTTGGATAACGCTGATTTTATCGCGCGGGCGCCGGCAGAAAAAGTTGAAGAGTTGCGGGAGCGAATTGCGGATATTGCACAACGGACGACGGCTCTGGATCAGATGTTGGAGGCGCTTTCGTGAACTGGCTTGACGAAGGCGCGATGTATTCAAGTGTGGGTTTGTTCCTGCGCGAAGATCTCGGTCGCGGAGACATCACCACGCAGGCTACAATCATGCGCAACGCGCGGGCTCGCGGACGTTTCGTTGCGGGCGAGAGAATGGTGATCGCCGGATTGGAAGCGGCGGAAGAGGTTTTCGGCTCGCTCGATCCGCAGCTACAGCTCGAAGCCTTTGCCTCTGATGGTGAAGAAGTCGAGGCGGAAAAGGTCATCGCGCGGACCAGCGGCTTTGCCGATGTCTTGCTCGCCGGCGAGCGCGTGGCCCTTAATCTGCTGCAGCACTTGTCCGGCATTGCGACGATCACGCGGGCGTTTGTTCGGGCCGTCGAAGGAACAAACGCCAGGATCGCCGACACCCGCAAGACCACCCCGGGCATGCGCATGCTGGAAAAGTATGCGGTGTTGCTGGGCGGAGGAGTTAATCATCGTTTCGGGCTGGATGATGGGATCCTGATCAAAATGAACCACGCGGCGATTGCCGGTGGCGTAGGTGCGGCTCTCAAGAGCGCGCGAGAGAGGGTCGGACACGTGCACAAGCTGGCGGTCGAAGTTGGAAGTGAACAGGAAGTTCGCGACGCTATCGAGGCCTCGGCAGATGTGCTCGCGTTTGCGCGATTAAATACCGAGGAATGTGCGGATTTGATCGCCAGGGCGCGCGAGTTTTCCGGGCAGGTCGGAATCGAGGTCTCCGGCCGGATCACTTTGGAAAATGTGCGCGCATATGCCGAGGCCGGCGCAGATCTGATCCGGGTTGACGCGTTAACCCAGTCCATCCGGGCCATGGACATCAGTTTTCAAATCCAACCGGGATAGGATTCTCGGGGGAACTATTCGCTTTCCGCCGCGTGGAATTCATGAGCATCCGGGGTTAAACTAATGGCATGAATTTGAGCAGACTTAGTTTCTACGGTGGTTGAAAAAGAAATGGGAATCAAAATCACGCGACAAATGGTGATCGGGCTGGTGGCAATCGTGCTGATAGCCGGTTGCTTGATCGATGCGGGCGCGCAACGCCGGCGTCATCGCAGGCGCCGGCCATCCACGCCTCGGATCACGAATCCGGCAATCATCACACCGCCGTCTGACTCTTCGAGCAGCGCCGCGGATTCGACCACGACTACTGATAATCAAACTGGGGCTGAACAAAAGACTGATGACCCCAACGAGGTGAGGCGCACGATTCGTTCGCTGTCAACTCAGGTTGATAAGCTGAACGAAAGACTCAGTCAGATGCAGGAATCGCAAAAGTCTCTGGTCGATCTTGAGCGGCTCACGCGGGCCGAGCAGCGAAGCGAAAGCCTGCGGGCCCAACTACGCGACGTGCAGGAAAAGGAAACTCAGATCCAGGGGCGCGCCGACGAGCTTGAGTATGCTTTGCAACCGGCGAATATCGAACGCGCAGTTGCCATGTACGGCACGACGCATCCGGAAGAAGCGCGTGAGCAACGCCGCAAGCAGTTGGAAGGCGAGAAGGCGAAGGTCCGCGCCCAACTGGACACGCTCGAGAAGAGCCGCACGCGTTTGGAAACCGCAATCGCCGCGGCGGAGGTCGAAGTCGATCGACTGAGAGAGAAAATGGACGCGGCCGATGCCGCGGCGATTCAGAATGCCCAGACTAACGGGCAATCGACAGGAACAACTTCACCGCCGGCCCAGCCGTACCCGAGTCCGACACCGTCGCCGAGTCCTTTTCCGCAGTAGTGAAGAGTATTTCGCGATTCGATCAGTTCACTGCTTACTGCTCACTGCCTGCTGACTTCATGGGCACGATTCTACAACGCGATCTCTATCGATTGATTGCCGACGCAAATGCGCGCGGTGAGCGTGTCGTGGTGGCGACGGTTGCCAACACACGAGGATCGACGCCGCAGCGGCGCGGCGCAAAGATGCTGTTTTTTGAGAATGGCGAGACGGCCGGCACAGTCGGTGGCGGTTGCGTGGAAGCTGAAGTCTGGGCCGAAGCCCGCGAGGCCATGGACGCCGGAATGCCGGGCCTTCATCACTTCACATTGACCGCGGAAGAAGCCAGCGAAGAAGGCATGGTGTGCGGCGGGACGATGGACATATTCATCGATGTCTGGAACAACGGCGAATCGTAAATCGTAATTTGTGAATAGAAGTGGTTATCAGGATTCGAAGGCTTTATGGAAACCTCGTTCATCGACAACTACAAAGCCAAGCATCAGCACCCTCTGAATAAGCTCTGCCATGTGATCGGGATTCCGATGATCACTGTTTCGTGGCCGCTTTTCTTTTTCAATTGGCGCTGGGCGCTTGGATTGTTTGTAACCGGCTGGACTCTCCAGTTGGTCGGTCATGCCATCGAGGGTAATCAGCCGGCCTTCTTCCGCAATCCGATCTATCTCGTGATCGGGCCGTGGTGGTTCGTCCGCCGCGCCGCGCAAGCCATTGGTCTTTTCAAGCCTTCCACGTCAAAATAATTCCTGCAGAAACCCGACCGTGAGGGAGGGTGCGCCAGGCAGTAAGCAGAAACCCGACCGTCAGTAAGGGTGCGAAATTTGCCGCGCGATGACCACTGAAAATCCTGAGTCACAAAATCTAATCAGCAATGCTCTCCGCGACATCGTGGAGAGCGGTGCGAAAGCCATCCTTGTGACCCTAATTAATGCTCCAGGTATTGAATCAAGCGATTCAACAGTCGGTAGCAAACTCATTATCAAAGAATCGGGCGAGCGAGCCGGCAGTCTCGGCAATTCAACATTGGAAGAAACGGTTGCTCGCCACGCTGAGGCATTTCTCCGGGGGCGGGATGAAGCGAGATTATTAAATGTTGAAGAATTCGCGCCCGAGATTTTGGCGTTACGCGGCATTTCGGTCCTGTTGGAAAGAATCGAGCCCGAACCGCGTCTGATCATTTGTGGTGCCGGCCATGTAGGCGCCTCGCTCGCTCGTTTGGCCACGCTCACCGGCTATCGCGTCACGCTCATTGACGATCGTGCCGAATTCGTAAGTCGCGAATTGTTTAGTGGGCAAAGCGAGAATAACGTTGAGCTGGTCCTGGCAGATGATTGGTCTGAAGCTACCGGCGCGGCCATCGGCAATGGCCGCGGTGTTTCGGTAGCGATAGTTACGCGGGGCCATAAGCAGGACGAAGACTGCCTGCGCGCCGTGATCGCCGCTGCGCCGGATTACATCGGCATGATTGGCAGCAAGCGGCGCACGAATTTCGTGCTGGATAAACTGCGTGCAGAAGGCGCTCCGGAAAATGAATTGAAGAAAGTACGCGCGCCGATAGGGTTGGACATCGGTGCTGTGTCTCCGGAAGAAGTTGCCCTCGCGATTCTCGCTGAGGTCGTTGCCCAGCGGCGAGGCGGGTCAGGCGCGCCGCTATCTTCGTGGCGGCGCCGTTAATTCCCGGGGCGCAGGTATTCCGCCGGCAGCGGGTTTTTCTCGTCCTCTCCCTGCCAAAAGACCGTCACGATCCACCAACGCTTGCCATCATTCATCAACTGAATGCTGTTGATGCCCCGAGCAAAGGGCTTCGCATCGTCTTTCGCGTGGCGCGACTCGTAGGTGCTGAAGACGTGCGCGATGTTTCCGAATTTTTCAACGCGATGCGAAACCTCACGTTCAAAGAAACCGTTCTTTTCGAGAAGTGGAGCAGAGCGTTGAATGTATTCGTCCGGCGTCAGGACGCGGGAGCCGACTTCACCAGTTTGACGACGGCCGGTAGGGATTAGCCGCGCGCCCGGAATGAATAGCGAGCGAAAGCGATCCCAGTCGCGCTTCCCCGGCGGGCCGGAAATCACATCATAAAGCGCAGCGATTGTTGAATCCATTGTGGCCACATCAGTGGGGTTTGCCGTGGGCGCCGGCATCTGCGCCGGAGCTGATTGAGTTGGTGTCCCCGGAGTTTGTGTTTGTGCTTTAGCTACTTCCATACCGGCAACCAAAATTAAGAAAGCAGGAACTATTATCAACCGGTGCAGGTCTTTCATAGTTTCAATCCTCCATCCCATTTGGAATCTCGCGCTTGGAACACAAGTACGGCTATCCAGCGAAAATAGTTTCGGATGACAATTGTTTGCTGAGACGCCTCAACATTTTGCAGGCGGATGCCTGCGCCCGCACACAAGCGTGCGGACGCTCCATCGCGCTCTCCTTTGGTGCAACGCGCGAGGCGTGTTATTAACATTGAAATGTCCACCGAAATCAGAACGCAGAAAGATCCTGGTCGTGGTGTCAGCGTAATGTTTCGCTCGCTGCGGCACCGGAATTTTCTGCTCTTCTGGTCAGGCGCATTCCTTTCCAACACGGGCACCTGGATGCAGGCAGTCGCCCAGGGCTGGCTCGTGTTGCAACTTTCAAACTCACCCTTCTGGCTTGGGGTCGACGGATTCATGGCGACTTCGCCGGGATTGGTTCTGACACTGGCGGGTGGCGTCTTTGCCGATCTTGTCGATCGACGAAAGCTGCTCATCTATTCGCAGGTAATTGCCGGATTCTCTGCCCTCACACTCGGTGCGTTGGTAGTAACTCATGTGGTTCAAATCTGGATGATTTTATGTCTGTCCTTTGTTACCGGATGCTGCATGTCGATCGCCGGGCCGTCTTACCTCGCGCTGGTTTTCGATCTGGTTGATCGGGAAGATCTTGCCAACGCCATCGCGCTGAACTCGACGCAGTTTCAACTCTCACGCGTCCTGGGACCGGTGGCCGCGGGAATCGGATTCAAAGTTTTTGGGTTGGCCGGATGCTTCTTTGCAAATGGATTGTCATTCGCCGCCGTCTGCATTGGCCTGGCGATGGTCAGATTTGAAAAGGCGCCACATGTCAGCGCCGCGCCCGACCGTTCAGTCAGGGACAGAAAGGCATTTGTCCAGGATCTGGTTGCTGGATTTCGTTATGTTGCCCATCGCCGGCGGGTGTCACTGCTGCTAATGATTTCGGCGGTGACCAGTTTGTTCGGCGCGCCGTATCTTTCGATGACGCCGGTGTTTGCGCGCGACGTATTTCATCTCGGCGAAACGGGCCTGGCTTTGCTGATGGGGATGGCCGGAGCCGGCGCTCTGTTTGGCGCTCTATTTCTGGCTTATATGGGCGATTTCAAGCACAAAGGAATGTTTGTCCTCGCGGGCGCATTTGGTTTTGCAATTTGCTTAATCTGTTTTTCGCTTTCGACTGTCCTCGTGCTTTCGCTTGTTTTTCTGTTCGCGCTGGGATTTGGAATTGTGTGTTCAGTCGCCTTGAGTAACACGCTGCTGCAAACGCTGGTGACCGACGAAATGCGCGGCCGCGTAATGAGTATGTTCATGTTGTCGTTCATTGGCGCGATGCCCATCGGTAATTTGATTGCGGGCGCTGCCTCGCATCGGTTCGGTGTGCCGCGCACATTGGCGGCGGGAGGGTTGATTATCACCGTATTCGTCGGAATCACTGCTCTAAGGAGTCCCAGACTGCGGGAGCTTTAGTTGTCGGCAGATTAATTTGCGCTTTGATCATATCAGTGAGAAACTTTCGGAAACTGACATGAAAATAAAGACCAGAAGACCGGGAATCATCGGTCCGGCAATACTATTCACGGTAGCCGCCGGCATCTGTTACGCGCAATCTGGCTGGCTCGGGAAGAAGATCGGATCGGGCGGAAAGGATCTTAATGCGGTCTATTTCGCGGATTCGAAACGAGGCTGGGTGGGCGGTGATGGTGGTTTTTTCAGTCACACTGACGACGGCGGGCAGACATGGATCGCGGACCGCATCGGCACGGACCGTAACATCAATGACGTACACTTCACGAGCAAAGACGTTGGTTTTATTCTCGCGGGCGCAAGCATATACAGCACCGTCGACGGCGGTCACGCCTGGCGTGAAATCCGCACGTTCAACCCCGAAGGCGCCACGGCCGAGCTATATAGCCTCCGCTTTAACGGCAAGAAAAGAGGTTGGGTGGTGGGTGCCGCCAGCCGCGGTGACGACGTCGTAAACAGCATTTTCGCTTTCACTAAGAATGGCGGCGATACCTGGGAAGTCCTGCAAGCGCCCACGCGACGAGAATTGATCCACATCGACTTCGTCGATGACAAACACGGCTGGATTGTCGGCGCCGGCGGCACAATTATGCACACCGACGACGCCGGCGAGACATGGACGACCCAAAAATCCGGCACGACAAACACAGTATTTCACGTCGATTTTCGTAATGAACATCACGGCTGGGTGGTCGGCGAGCGGGGCACCATTTTGCTTACGGATGACGGCGGCCAGACATGGTCTCCAGTCAAATCACCCGTTCGCTCGACTCTGCTGAGTGTCCAATTTATTAACAATGATGACGGTTGGATCGTCGGGCGTGGCGGCGTGATTTTGCGTTCGGAAGACGGTGGGCGCACCTGGGCGCAACAGGAAAGCTCGACAAGACAGAACCTGTACGCCTTGTACTTCGAAAAAAAGAATGGCTGGGCAGTCGGCGGGGACGGATTGATCCTGCGATTCGAGAAATGACGAGTGAAGCAACCTCAGACTATTTTCTGATCATCTGATTGATTGAGGTTATTCCGTAAGTGCCCGAGGCCGCAATCAGTCGGCCTGGCTCAAAGCGAAGTGCTGAGAGTAAGGGGCACAAGATAACACTCGGTTCCTCCTGTGAGTACCGCCCGGTGTGGGGGCACGCCGGGCGGTCTTTTTGTATCCGCTATTATTTGTTGCGACGCCCTTCCGTATCGTAATACTCAAGGGAGTCCGCAAACGGTGTGACTTCGGCGCTAATCGTTTCAACATCACCGACGATTACGATCGCGGCTTTGTCCGGCGTAACATATTGTTGGGCCACGCGTTGAATGTCCGCCGCGGTGACGGCGTTAACATGATCACGGTAGGTATTCAGGTAGTCGTGAGGGAGATCGAACATGCGAATGCTTACAATCTGTTCGATTAAGCCTTCCTGAGTTTCTATCCTGATCGGGAAGACCCCCGTCAAATAGGATTTTGCGTCGGCCAGTTCTTTGTCAGAGACCGCTTCATTGCGGATTCGCTCCAGTTCAAGGAAAAACTCTTTCAAAGATGCCCCGGTTACGGCCGTTCGGACTTCGGCGGTCGCGCGAAAACTGCCGGCGACCCGGCGGGTATCGAGGCTCGAATAGGCGCCGTAGGTGTAGCCTTTTTCCTCACGCAGATTCATGAACAGCCTCGACGAAGCGTTGGCTCCCAAAACTGTGTGCATTAAGAGCATCGGAAAATAGTCCGGACTGGTGCGCGCGATCGCCCGGTTCGCAATCACAATATTCGATTGTTCTGAGCCGGGCCGGTCCACCAGGTACGCCGCCCGGACCGGATGATTCGGCAGCGGTGGAAAGCTGATTGCCGATGCCGAGCCGAGAGGCCAGTCTCCAAAAAGTTCATTCAGCCGATCCAGAAGTTTTGCCCGTTCGATATCTCCGACGGCAATCATCACCGCATTGTTCGGCATAAAGTTTGAATGATGAAAGTGCTGCAGCCCATCTCGGGTCATCGCATCGAGCGATTCCGGCGTGGCTGAGATGCGCGAGTAAGGATGATCTCCGAAGATGACCTTTGCGACGCGCTCGGTTGCCAGAAACGTCGGCTGCGCGCGCTGCTGGATTAGCAGTTGCTTCGTGTTTTCTCGGGCCAGGTCGATTTCATTCTGGGGAAACGAAGGGCGCAGGGTGATCTCGGCCATCAATTCGAGCGCTTCATCGGTGTAGATTGAAAGTGCCGACGCCGACACCGTGGTAAAGTCAGAACCCGAACCGGCCAACAAAGTCGCACCAATGCGCTCAATCTCTTCAGCGATTTGCTTGCTCGAACGCGTTTCGGTGCCCTCGTTCAGCAGGTGAGTCATCATGTCGCTGAGACCCGGAATCGCCGGGGGATCATTGGCGTCACCGCTGCGAAAGGCGAGGCGAAAGCTAACCAATGGCAAATGTTTGTCTTCAACCGTAACGACTTCCAACCCATTCGATAATCTGGTCGTGACGGGTTCTGGAAGCGACAAAGGTCGCAGCGCCAGCGGCGCAGGCAATTCACGGCGAAAGGTTTCAGTTACCATTTTGTTTCCTGGGCGCAGATTCGGCGGCGCCACAATATCTACTCGGGCGCAAGTTCGGCAGTTGGCTCGACGCGAACTTGATCGGTTGGCGGCGGAGGTACCTGCGCTGGAGGCGCCCCGGGCTGAGCCGGCTCGCCCGGTGGCTGAGGTCCTGCGGAGGCTAGTCTCATTTCTTCCGGCGCCGGCACGATGTCCAGGAAAACGCGATTGTTTGTTACCAGATAGCGCCCCACCGCATCACGGATCTCATTCGCGGTGATCTTCAGATAGTTCAGCAAGTCCGTATTGAATAATTTGGGATCGCCGTCGTAAAGGGCGAACTCGGCAAGGCCCTGAGCGCGAAACAGCGACGATTGTCGGCCTCGTACCGCTTCATTGCAGAGATTGTTGTGCAACTTCTCCATCTCTTCATCGCTCGGGCCGGATGTTGCCAGATGATTGACCTCTGCGAAGATGGTCTCGCGAATTTGCGAGCCATCGTGATCAGGTTTGGGAATCACGACGATTAGTAATCCCGACGGGCCACGGCGCTCATCTATGCCGCCCTGAATTTGGACTACCGACTCTTCGCCTTTCACAAGTTTCTGATAAAGACGAGCGCTCTCGCCCTCAAACAGCAAATGGCTCGCCAGTGCGAGCGCGCAATAATCGGGTGTTCGCCGCGCCGGAATCTTCCAGCCCAGCGCAAATGCGGGGACGGGCGCGAGTTTGTCGCGAAAGACGTCCTCCCGAGTAGCTACTTCGGTCGGTTCACTGACATCGACTGGCGGAGGATCGGGCTGGCGCGGGATGGCCGCAAAATACTTCTCGACGAAGGCCCGAGCTTCGGCAGAATCAAAATCACCGGCAATCGAAAGCACGGCGTTGTTGGGCGCGTAGTAGATGCGGAAGAATTCGCGAATGTCCCCGACTGTCGCCGCGTCAAGATCTTCCATGGAGCCAATCGTTGAATGAGAGTTCCTGGGATTCTTGAAACACATCTCAAATAGACGCAGAAACCCGTTCACGTACGGCTGATTGTCGTAACGCAGCCGTTTCTCTTCTTTGACTGCTTCACGCTGATTGTCGAGGTTTTCCTGGGTGACCTTTAACGAGCGCATGCGATCGCTCTCCAGCCAGAGAGCCAGCGGCAGTTGATTAGCCGGCAGCGTTTCAAAATAGTTGGTGCGCTCGCTGGAGGTTGTACCGTTCATCGTGCCGCCGGCATTCGAGATGTATTGAAAATGCGCGGCCTTGGGAACGTTTTCTGAACCCTGGAACATCATGTGTTCGAACAGGTGGGCGAATCCGGTGCGGCCCGTGCGTTCGTTGCGTGACCCCACGTCGTAATAAACCGCCACCGACACTACCGGCACCGAGTGATCTTCGTTCAAAACCACTCGCAAACCATTATCTAAAGTGAACTGTTCTATTGAGGTTTTAGGAAGCTGAAAAGGTTTCTGCACGTGTTCCTCAATTTGTCGCCGTGCATCGGGGTCATGATGGCGTTTCAAAATTCTATGACAGAGCTAATGAACCTATCCTAACCCAATTAAGAAGCATGCTCCAGTTGCAAAGCGAGTTCGCTTTACCGCTGGAGCATTTGTTTCCGAAGGCCCGAAGCCGAGAGGGCTTTCTTCGAGACGTTCTTTTCCGACGCGGCCCTCTAAGGTTGCTTACTCTCGGTCTTGGTGCCTACCAGTCCGCGCAACTCTGCGCGCAACCGCTCAATCTCCGTCAATTTTTGTTCGACCCGTTCAAATAACGCGCCCTGGGTCTTGATGCCTTCATCGATTAAGAATGACGCCGCTTCGGCGCGGGTCCCGAAAACTCCGGCCTGAACCAATTGGCCCAGTTTGACCTGCGCGTCCTGCGAAACCTTAACCGCCAGCATGTAATCATCTTTCGCCGAGATTGCGCGTTCAATCGTGCGGCTAATATCGCGGCCGATTGCCGAGAGCTGCTCCGGCAGGCGGGCCGCCATTTCCTTGACCGAAGAACCTACGCTCCGCTCGTTGCTATCTTCCGGTTCATTCTCCTGCACGATCAATTCCTTTCTTTCCGATTCCTTATCTTCAGGCTGTGGTTGAAATGAAGTACTCATTTAATTGGCTCCTGCAAGCTTGTCTCAAGAACTCTGTACGTCGGTTGGGGTGGCTGGGTTCATTTTATTGGCAGAGGCAGAGCAGCGCAAATCCGGTCATTTCATCCCGGAAGTAAATATGGTCCAGGGCTGCGACTTCATGTCCTGCAGCAGATCACGCATCCAATCGTATTCCGGATGTTGTTTGAGAAAGTTGGCGGCAACGAAATCCATGCCGCAGGGATGACCCATCGCGGCCCAAAACTGCATCTGCTCCGCCATGTGAGCGTCGATGGCTTTCGCTTGCACGGTGCCGCCGGGATAGAACTTGCCCCAATCCCATTCCGGAATGCCGCGCGGCGAAATGTCCACGCAACCGCATAAGCTGCGCTCGTTCGGGCCCTGCCGTTTCTCATACGCATCATAAACATCGCCTTCCATCTGCTTCACGACGTTGGCGTCTATCGCGCGCGCATTTTGATTAACCAGTTGCTCCCAGCGGCTCTTCCTTGCCAAAGGCGATCCGCCTCGATTTTTGAAATCAAAATTCGTTTCTACACGGGCAAGTTTTGGATCGACCGGAAAGTTAGAGCCGACGAAAAAACCATCCTTTGTTCGTCGCACGCTGTGCTCCTTCAGTCCCAGTTCGAAGAGCGCTATCTCGCCGGTCTTGTTGTCTCCGATCAACCAGTCGTTTGCGTATCCTCCGTTATTGCCGTCAAGCATTATAGAGACGTAATCATCGATCGAGTTGCTGTACTGCATCGCCTTGCGCGAGCGATAGAATTCCGGCGTCCCTTTCGGATCGAACGATGTAAACCCCGTGATCGTGGTTTCCGTAATCATCAAGCCGGCCGAGTTAACTCCGAAATCATCGTCGCTGGTAATAATTCCGGGCAAGCCGTCCATCAGGATGCGATAGCCTCGCGCCGGCTTGATATCAAAGATGATGTTCCAGCGCTCGCCGACAACATAGTTCGTCCAGGCATTATGGCCCATCGCAATCCGGTGGTCTTTCGTGTAACTGCCCGTGGCGACCATAGCGCTGCAATTTCCCGGCGCATGGGTTGATGCGACGCGGCCATTCTGCTTGTCCAGCCAGGGGACGTAATAGTAAGGAAGTTCTTCCAACGCGTTCAGCGCGACAATGTCCAGGCGATCTGCCTTGACGCCATGGTCGTTGGCGCCTTTGACGATGCCATCAATCTCGTTCTGAAATTCGGCGTCGATCTTTGGCCAGAGGATGTCGCGGGATGCCGCTCGATAAAATTCCCAATCGTGCTTCGTCTCGTGCGCCAGCAGCGGTTTGACCACGCGCAGGAGATCAGCGATCTCGGGCGCCAGCAAAGATCCATGTTGATAACCTAACTGTTCGGGCGTGCCTTCGAGATGCACGTAGACCCAGCCATTGCGTTCAAGGCGATAACTTCCCTTTAAACGCTGGTTCTCGTCCGGCACCCTTGAATGTGACGGGGAGAGGCTAAATGCTGCAAACGTGATCACGATTAAACCGCAAAGGCCGGCTGCGATGATCTTGAGTTTCATGTTTCAATGACCTTTCGCTTCGGAATTGGACTTTTGAGGTTTCCCATTTTATGCATGTTTCTGCTAAAGTACAGGGTTTGTTTTGGACGTCGAGAAGCCAGCCTAGCTGACCGTGAAAGAGATTATAGCCACTGACCAGGCCCCCCGAGCCATTGGCCCATATTCACAGGCGGTCCGGGCCGGCAATGTTATTTTCGCGTCCGGGCAGATTCCGATTGATCCGGCCACCGGAGAGTTTGTCGCCGGCGGTGTCGGCGAACAAACCGAACAGGTGATGCGGAATATAACGGCGGTCCTGGAAGCGGCGGGCTCAGGATTAAATCAGATCGTCAAGACAACCGTGTTTTTGGCGGACATGAACGATTTTACGGCGATGAATGAGGTTTACGCGCGATTCTTTCCCGAGACTCCGCCGGCGCGAGCCACGATCCAGGCGGCGCGCCTGCCGCGCGATGCGAAGGTGGAAATAGAAGCTATCGCCGTGCTTGGTTAGGAACTACGAACAAGAACAGCGGGCAGGATGGCCGCGAACCGCCGACAGGATGTCGGCGCTCCAGTTGAGGTAATTATCATGGCACAACGTTGTGAGGTTTGCGGCAAGGGTCCGCAGTTTGGCAATAACGTTTCACACGCGAACAATCGCACGCCGCGGAAGTTCAATCCGAATCTGCAGTCAATTCGCGTCCAGCTTCCAAAGGGCGGCGCGCGCAGAATGCGAGTCTGCACCAGTTGCATCAAAGGTGGCAAAGTAGCTAAAGCTGCCTAGATCTTATCGTCCTGAATTCTTAAGGAGCAAAAACCAAGTGAGTAGATTGTCAAAACAGTTACCCCTTTTATCCCTCGGCGCAGTAATGATTTTCGCGCTCGCCGCCTGTTCTTCCAGCGGCGGCACAGCGGACACGACCGTCGCTGCTACTGTCAACGGCAAAAAGATCATGATGTCGGAAGTTGAACGACTGGTAACTCAGCAGGCGAAAGGGAAACAGGCTCAGCTTTCGGCCCACGATCTGGCGCAAGCTCGGATGCAGGTGCTGGACAGTTTGATTCAGCGCGAAGTTCTCTTCCAACGCGCCGAGCAGGAAAAGCTTTTGCCGAGCGAAGACGAGATTAGTGCCGCCATAAACAAACAGAAACAAGAGAGCGGAACGACCGATGAAGAGTTTGCCCGCAAGTTGAAAGAGCAAAATCTGACACCCGAAGCCCTCCGCGAAGAAGCGAAAAAAGACATTGCCATCCAAAAGCTGCAGGACAAGTACGCCGGAAAAATCACAATCAGCGACCGCGAGGTCGAGGATTACTACAATAACAACAAGCAACAGTTTAAGAACGAACGTGGCGTGGCCCTGGCAATGATCGCAGTTGATCCTGCCGACAACAGCCAGCAGGGAATCACCAATGATGCGAAGGGTGACGCCGATGCCAAAGTAAAAATCGACGACATCTATCAGCAATTAAAGACGGGCGCGGACTTTGCCACAGTTGCGCGGGCGAAAAGCGAAGATCAGAGCTTGCTGCGCGGCGGAGACATCGGTTTTGCCACTGAAGATGACTTGAGACAAAACGGATTTCCCGCGGATCTCGTCAGCCAGTTGTTTGGGCCGATGCAGGTTGGAAGCATTACGCCCCCGGTGAAATTTGGATCGCCCAACTCTCCTGGTGGGCGATGGTACATTTTCAAGTTGCAGGAGAAGCGACTGCAAACGGAAAACCTGACACTGGAGAGTCAGGGTGTGCGTCAACAGATCACTGTGGCTTTGACGAATCAGCGGAAGGATATCCTCAACGCTGCCCTGGTTGAGGTGTCTATGAACGAGGCCAAGGTGGCCAATAATCTGGCTGCCGACATGCTGAATAATCCGAGCAATCTAGGCTTGCGTCCGGCAACCTCGCAGGCGGCGACTCCTGCAAATTCAGAGACTGCGTCCAGTCCGACGCCGGCAGCGAAACCGGCTGCATCGTTAACAAAGCCAGTCGCGACGGCCAAACCGGCAACGTCGCCGGCGAAGTCAGCGTCGCCGCGGTGAGCCGCCCTTGATTGGCATGACGTCTCCTGTTTATTAGGCACGCCTGGGTGTTATTTTTACAGCGGAACGGCGCGGTGCCGGGTAATTGGGCGCCGCGCCTTTGTTGTCTCTAACGGAAGCAGGACCGCACGAGCGCGGCATTAAACCTCTTTTCGGGCTATGCTGTTTAGACTTTCAGACGTTCATAAATCCTACGGCGTTCAGGATGTTTTGCGCGGCACGTCGCTGCAAATCAATCCCGGCGAGCATGTGGGTCTGGTCGGTCGAAATGGCGCCGGCAAGACAACAATTTTTCGCCTGGTGACCGGCGAGGAGGCGCCCGATGACGGCGAAGTTGTGCGCGCGCGCGGATTGAAACTCGGGCTGCTGACGCAACATGTTCATTTTGAAAAAGGATCTACGGTGCATGAATCGGCGCTTGCCGCCTTCGGACGCCTGCAACAGATCGAACACGAGATGCACGATCTTGAACATCGCATGAGCGACGCCGGCGATGATTTGGAAAAGGTCCTCGCGCGCTACAGCGATCTGCAACACGAATATGAACGCGAAGGCGGCTTCGAATATTCGGCAAAGGCCGAAGCTATCCTGCAGGGTCTCGGGTTTGATCGCGAAACCTGGCAGATGGAGACGGAAATACTTTCGGGCGGCCAGCAGAATCGTCTGGGACTGGCGCGTTTGCTTTTGTCCGAACCCGATGTGTTGTTGCTCGACGAGCCGACGAACCATCTCGACGTCGGCGCAGTTGAATGGCTGGAAGAGTTTTTGCAAAGTTACCCTGCGGGATTTGTCATAATCTCGCATGACCGCTACTTTCTTGACCGCGCCTGCCGTCGCATCATCGAAGTCGAAAATGGCCAGGCGACCAGCTACAAAGGAAACTATTCTGCCTACCTGGTTGAACGAGAAGAGCGGCGCGAAATTCAGCAGCGCGCATTCGAAAATCAACAACGGCTAATCGCAAAGACCGAAGAATTTATTCGCCGCAATCTGGCGGGACAGAAGACCAAGCAGGCCAAGTCGCGACGTACCATGCTCGCACGGCTCGATCGCGTCGACGCAGTCCGCGGCGAAAAGGCCTCGGGCGATTTTCGTCTTCAGGACATCGAGCGCGCCGGCACGCACGTGTTGACGCTAAATGAAGCGGCGATTGGTTACGGAGAAAAAGTTCTGGCGCGTGACATTTCGTTGATCCTGCGTCGCGGCGAATGTCTCGGCGTGATTGGTCCAAACGGGTCAGGGAAGACGACTTTCCTGAAAACGGTCCTCGGAAAGATCGCGTCGCTGTCCGGAGAGATTCGTTGGGGCAGCAAAGTTGAGATTGGTTACTACGCGCAACAGCTTGAAGATCTCGACGAGCGTAACGAGGTCGTCATGGAGTTGCGGCGGGTCGCTCCGTCAGCGGCGACTGCGGGTGAGCTGAGATCGTTTCTCGCCAGGTTTCTCTTTTTCGGTGACGACGTTTACAAACACGTGCGCGATTTATCAGGCGGAGAGAAGGGAAGGCTGGCGCTGGCGAAATTGATTTACTCGGGTGTCAATGTGCTGGTGCTCGACGAGCCGACCAACCATCTGGATATACCTTCGCGCGAGGCGCTGGAAGAAGCGCTGGAAGCCTATGAAGGAACGATTATCACGATCAGCCACGATCGGTTCTTTCTCGATAAAGTCGCGACCCAGATCCTGGCTCTTGACGGCCTCGGCTACGTCGAACATTACAACGGCGACTATACGGAGTATCACGACTGGAAAGCTGCCAGGTCGGAATCCCGGGTTGTGGGGGCAGATCGGTCAGTTGTGGCAGAAACCCGACCGTCAGGGAGGGTGCAATCCAGGAAACAATCGTCGCATCGGTCAGCATCCGCGTCAGCGGATGGATCGAACCGCCGCGATTCAGAAACCCGACCCCGGGCCCCCCAGCCGGGCAGCCCGGCTGGGGTGGGGCGGTCAGGGAGGAGGCGGTCTAAAAAGCAATCGTCGCACGGGTCACCATCCGCGTCAGCGGATGGATCCAAACGTCTCAAAGTGATTAAGAAGCCTCGCGATCCTGAAACAATCGAGTCCGAGATCACAGATTTGGAAAAGCGAATTGCTGAGCTGTCAGAGGAAATGACGAAACCTGAAGTAGCGCGCGACATCAGTAAACTCGTTAAAGCAAACGATGAGTATGAGCAGGCGCAAGCTCGCCTGGCTGAGTTACTTGATGAATGGGAGCGCGCAGAGACCGCCCAAAGTTTTCAGAAACGGCGCTGAGCCAACGGTTTTGACTCAACGTTTCTTCGCCCGTATCTTTCCATCAGTGACGACGATTCGATTTATTCCCATTAGCAACGTCCTTGCAAGGAGCTGTTGCCGGCTGGTAGCGAGACGCACCCGTAAGCGTTTCGTTTTGCGTCCCCTACGGAAGAAATAAGGGATGCGATGAAGCAAGTAGTCGCGAGCCTGTTTGTCGGTAATACTCGAATCACTGAACTCATCCAAAGATTTCGCCACTCCGGCTACCAGTTCTGCGTAAGCTTCCATCTGTCTGATCGACGCATCCACGATCGCCTCGAAGACACCTTTGATTAGACTGGAAACGAAATCGGGAAAGTCCACCTGCGTGACGACTCTATCTCCGTGGTCCGACCCGACGAGGTAGTTAACGATCTTCGTAGTGTCGTGAGCGATCTGCCGGCGCGTATCCGGAGGAAGCGAGTGGAAGGCGGCGCTACGGGTAAGCAGGTCTCTGACTTGAGGACGCACTATCGCGAGAGATTTTCGTGCTTCAGTTTTCTTCACGCTCACAATCTAGACGAAGCGGGTAGATGCCACCAACGCTGCTTTTGGGCGGACAGGTCAGCGTGCCTCCGGCAGTGAGCAATTGATCTGTTCTCAACCCAAAGTAACCACGCGCGGCTGCAGCTGGCTCAGACAAAGAAACGAGAGTTGAGGTTGACACCTCAATCAGGCGTTTGCTACTTTCGCCCTCGTCGTTATTTGGAAAGATAGATCGATTTTAGGCGCGTAGCTCAGGGGTAGAGCACTACCTTGACACGGTAGGGGTCTGGGGTTCAAATCCCCACGCGCCTACCATTTTTCTTGAGTTAATTCGTTACTTTCGTCCTCCCCTCGTCGAAGCCTTCAGAATTTGGCAGACTTTTGGCAGACTCGCGATTTTCACGGGATTTGTAGTTCTCGGCCCTGTTTCCTTCCGACAGAATTGATTGAGGTGGGACAAAAGTGGGACAGCCGACAAACACAAAGCATGATCGTTTCCCATCAACAGACTTGCCTAACAGCTCTAGTGCTTCAGATAGCCTTCCTCAGCCAACCTTCCCACTAAAATAGTTCTCGTTTGTTGGGTCTTTTCTTTGTATCTTAAAAGAGGGGAGAGGACTCTGCATGAAGTACTTCACAACTGTCCGCAAACGACGGAGGGGCGCTCGATTAGAGTGGACCGCTCGTCTGATCTACAAGGATCAGACTAGCGGTAAGCGTAAGGAAAGATCAAAAAGTGCGCGCACGCGGAGGGAAGCGATACTGCTCAAGATAGCGTTGCGACATGAGTTTACAGCTGAGTTCCAGGCTATGGAGGACTCTAGCGACATCAGCTTCGCACACTTGGCGAGGCATTTTCAGGAGACAGAGGATTGTAAAGCGTTATACGACGTGGAAGGTCGCAAACTTCGAGAGGCAATAGACAGCGATGCGTATGATGCTCAGTTCGTGCGCTTCAATGAATTCTTCGGGAAGATGAAAATACGGGATATTAGATTTGGCCATTTGCGAGTTTACCGAAATGAACGGCATCGAAGTGACAAAGAAGGTAACATAGTGCACAACGCCGCCACGGTTAACCGTGAGATGTGTACACTCCGCGCCATATTAAACTCAGCATTGGTGAATAAATGGATCTCGGAGAATCCCTTTGATCTAATGCGAAGGGGCGAATTGATCATGAGTTATAAGGAACCTCCGGAAGAGCGGTTTGCTATTGAAGAGTCATGGGTTAACTGAGACCAATTAAGCGATCCAACCTTGAGCTCCTCCTACGGCCAAAGAGTCGGCTCTTTCCTTTCCTATCATCCAGACGAACTGGTCAGCTGCCAGATTACGCCGCCGCTTTGGGAAAGCTTGACGTCTCAAGCCCCGAGTGTGCGTTCGTTTAAGCGTAAAGGCTGCTCAAGCATCGCAATGGCGGTCACCATCATGTCCCAAGTGGCATGAGCGTAACCAGGTGTCATGCGCGACGCCGCGCCGAATCCTGTCATTGGAGTTACATGTCCGAGCAAGGCGGAAATCACAAAGTGATGAACCCCTCGTTCAAGTAAGCGAGTCGCAAACGTGTGACGCAGATCATATGGCCGCAGATCCTCGATGCCCGACCTCTTGCAGGCGGCGGAAAAGCCTTTTTTGATCGTCTTAATCGGTTCATTTTTGCGATTGGTAAACAGCCACTCGCCGGTCGTTGAGTCCTCAAGCAAGATCCGGAAGATGCTCTGCGCGGTCTGGTTCAAAGGCAAAACGCGGGGCTTGCCATCCTTGCCCTTCGCAACCAAAACCGCCTTCGACGGAACCAGCACATCGCCTTTTTGGACTCTGCAGTAACGCGCCCCGCCCGCCTCTCTAGCACGTTGATTCTGTGATCAACAATTCCTTACCACACACGAAAAATCGAAACAACCAGATGTCGACAGCATGTTGTGGGCAAGAAGAGGGCGTGAACTTAAAACGGAGCCATCTACTAGTGAAGCGTTCTCGTTGGATGAGTTTGCTTATTATGGTGAAATGCGCGAACCGCTGCGGGAAAAGTCCATGCACAAATGGAGATTGTTAGATTAAGTGGTTGGTTTCAGTTGCGCTTCAGAATCACTTCTGCCTTAATGCGGTAGCAATCAATCTTTGACAACGGTTCCCAATCGAAGCGAGCAGGATTCTGAATGGTGGTTACCTGAGGTTGGGACGCGCAATTGAAGACGACGTATAGCCAGTAGTCATCGCCCAAGCGCTGGGCCGTTTTGTATTCGTTGGCGGTAAGTGCGATCTCACCAATCGCAGCTCGCCCTTTTACTTCGATGAACCGCGTCTCGACCGTTTCTCGTGCAATATCGGAAGGCGCACGGCGCGAGATCAGATCAAAGCCACGAGTGTCGCTTTCGACACTTTCTACCTTGCAGCCTCGTGCTTCTTCAAAAGCAATGGCCGCTTGAACCGCGACTCGCTCGATGGCGGCAAATTTCAGATCAGCCTGCGCCTCTTGCTCGCCACATGGCCGAGCCACGGTGTAGCCGACAGCCTTGTACGCTCTCAAGCGTTTTTCGTACATGCGATTTAGTACCGGTACGCAAGCATCGACATAGTCATACACTCTAACTACGTGTTTGTTCTCATGGAGCCGATGAAGTCGCCCCACGTACTGCTGCAGAGTCCCACGCCACGAAATGGGCATTGCGAGGAACAGTGTGTCCAGCCGCGCGTCGTCGAAGCCTTCTCCAATGTAACGTCCCGTGGCGAGAATGACTCGTTGCTGGTCTGCCGGAACTGCAGCGATCTCCGCAGCCATCGAATCGCGTTGTTTCTTTCCCATTCCGCCCTTCATCACAAAAACGTTTGGCACCCGTCGCGCCAGCTTTTCGTGCAAAAGCTGCAAGTGGTCCGTACGTTCGGTGAGTAGCAAAGGAAAACGTCCGTCTTCGATTGCGCCCACAACATCGGCGACGATAAGGTCTGTTCGCTGGTCGTCATGAATGAGAGCGGTGTAGATATCTTGTATGCCTATGCCATTCCATTCGGGAGGTACTGTGAATTCGGTTATCCTGGGTATGACCTCGTATTGAAAAGCTGAAGCTGCGGCCTGCTTTTTACTGCTCACATTGAAGCGAATGGGACCGCATTGCATAAGGATGATTGGGTGGTGCCCGTCTTTGCGAACTGGGGTCGCCGTCAATCCGACGACGTACTTTGCCTTTACCTTTCTCAACACTCGCTCGAATGAGAAGGCGGAGACGTGATGGCATTCGTCCACGATCACCTGGCCGTATTCGGCCACTATGTCCTTCACGTCGCCCTTTCGAATCAGGCTCCGTATGACTGCTACATCGAGTCGTCCGTTTCGCGCGGTCTTCCCGCCCCCAATCTGACCGATGTCCTTGGTGCTAAGCCCGAGGAACAGCGCCAATCGCTCCCGCCATTGATCCATTAGATGACGCCGATGCACCAGCACCAACGTGTTCACTTTGCGTAGCGCAATCAGCTGTGCAGCAACTGCCGTTTTCCCAAATGCTGTCGGGGCGCAAAGGATCCCTTCATCACAAGCAGCCAAAGCCTTTGCTGCCTCTGTCTGCGCCGCACGACGATCGCCTTGGAAATCGACCTCAATGGGAACTCCACCGAACCGATGGTCGGTCACGTCAACCACGATGCGATTACTGTGGAACAGATCGAGCACCTCTTTCAGCAACCCACGAGGCAGAGCGATGTGATGAAGTAAGTCCTCAGCACATGCGATGACGCGGGGTTTGCCGAAGGTCGAAAGGCGCATCGCTTGAGTTTTGTAAAACTCCGGATTCTGAAAGGCGGCCAACCGGATCAAGCGATCCAGAAATGCATCGGGTAAGTCTTTCTTTTCGACGTAAATCAGATTCCCAAGTTTGATTGATGTTTTTGGAGGCAGCGGTTCGGTTATGATCTTGAATGAATGCTGGCCAGACGGCGGGAGGATCCACGGATCACTCGCTTCGTCGTAATCGGATGCGCTGTGTTTAATGTTAATGACGTCGCCGGCTGGATACACCTTGCGAAGAAGTACTTGAACTTCGTCCGGGCCCAATCGCTTTACCGAGGAAAGGAACGTCCACTGGTCGTCGTACGCCCGTAGCTGACTGGTCGTCGTACGCCCGTAGCTGATCGTCTACGAAGACGCTGTTGCCGTTTTCGCGAGGGCCGTGCTGTAAGGGCAAGGCTATGAGATTTCCGAATCCGCCCTTGGGCATTGTGTCCTGACTTGGAAACAACCGGTCATAAGAATCGAGTCCCATCGCGTAACGCCGCTCCATCGTGCGGGTCAGGAGGGCGCTCGCAAGCTTCCGCGCTAGTGCCGCCTGTACCGGACTTGCGAAGAACATCCAGACATGGCCGCCGTTACCCGATCGTGAACGCTCAAGCGACGCAGGTACACCAGTCTCCTGGCACATCTTCAAGAAAGCGCACGCATCCGCTTCCCAGCTCTTCTTGTCGAAGTCAACTGCCACAAACCAACAGGTATCGTCCTGTAGTAAAGGGTAGACTCCTATGGTTTGCTTTCCGAGCAGATGATCTCTGATCACATTCTCGCTCAGAGGGAACAGCTTGCTGTGGCGAAATGATTTCTTCTGTCCACGACCAGCGGAAGCTGCCTGGCTCCATTCGCGAATACCCGCAGGCGAATAGCCAGTCCGACCGTTTCTGCCCTCCCACCTGAGCGCGTACACATCGCCTCTTCCGCGAAACAAACTACTGAATAAGGACACTTTGAGTTCTGGCAGAGAGTCAGCCTTTACGGTTGCCGACGTTCTTACATTCTTGTTGTGTGTGGAAGCCTGCCCAGCGCTTGAAGTTTGGGTATCTGGTGCTTGACCAACACGAAGCTTGAGCCGGGCGTTTTCTTCGCGCAAACGCTCGCATTCCGCTACCGCCCTTTCGAGCTCAGCCTTCAGAATCTCGTCGCTGTCCACGAGTCAACACCAGTGAAAAAGAGACTACGATAGTGGGTTATTGCTCTCTACTGCTATTGTTCTCACGTTATCTTCGGCTTAGCCGCATCCATCAGGTATAATCAACTCCATTATGGTTGCCTTGGAAGAAACCATCAACGTACCACTCACTGTCACCGAGCAGGGGACTATTCGCATTAAAGGCTCGCGAGTGAGTCTGGATTCTATTATTCATCATTTCAAACTCGGAGCGACAGCCGAGCAGATTGTTCAGAGCTTTCCTTCTCTCAGCCTCGGCGATGTCTACTCGAGTATTGCTTACTACCTTACACATCGCCAGGAAATAGAAGCGTATCTGGAGGAGCAAGAAACAGCAGCAGATAACCTTCAGGAACAACTGGAGTCTAATTCTGACTACCAAGCCGAGATCGCCGAACTACGCTCTCGTATATTGGGCCGGTGGACCGCGGCTCAAGAGAACGGCGATGCAACGCCTACGGGGTAGACTGCGCTGCCATGCTGCGGTTGCTCATTGATCAAGATCTCGATCAAGTCATCCTTCGCGGGCTGTTACTTCGCGTTCCGAACTTAGATGTTTTAACCGCTCATCAAGTGGGTCTCAGTGATGCGTCTGATCCGGATCTACTGGCTTGGGCAGCGGAGCATACGCGCGTTGTTGTGACACACGATCGCAGCACCATGCCCTACCACGCGGGAGCCCGGATCGCCAAAGGCGAAAGTGTTGCCGGTGTCATCATTGTTTCCCGACGTCTGCCCATGAGCCAAGTGATTAATGATCTTGAAATCATCGTTTCGTGCAGCGATAAGGATGAATGGGAGAATGTCCTTAAACATCTGCCGCTCTAACGCGAGGGTGGCTGCGGACTCGGAACAAGGATTACAAAAGGCGATTAGCACCGCCGAGGACGTGACAGATGAAACAAAAAGTCAAAGCTACGAAGGCTCGCAAAACAAGAGCGATCGATGAGAAGGTCGAGCTCGGCAGCGGCAACGTTTTTGCCGATCTTGGTTTCCGAGACGCGGAAGAGCTTCTATCGAAAGCAAAGCTAGCGACCAAGATTGCTCAGTCGATTGAGGAGAAAGGCTGGACGCAAACTCAGACGGCCGAGCGTATGGGTTTGGATCAGCCCAAAGTATCGCATCTCCTACGTGGCCGGCCTTCCGGATTTTCAGCGGACCGCTTATTCGCAATCCTAAATCGCCTGGGTCACAGCGTTGAGGTACGCATTTCAGTAAAGGAACGAGCCCCCGAGAACACTTGCACGCGCGTCATGATCGGGTGAGACTAATTTGGCAGACTTTTGGCAGACTACGCCTCGACCCTATTCGTTTTTGGAACTTTGAGCGTGACTACTCTAATGCCTTCGTCAATGTTTATGGGGATGAGAATGATTACTTGTTATGAGAGTTGACCAGGGACGGCGTTGACACGGTAGGGGTCTGGGGTTCAAATCCCCACGCGCCTACCAATGCTTTCAACAACTTAGCTCTTGACCACCTTTCACCAAGGCTCCAAAAGGCTCCAATTCAAGCCGCAAAAACTCCTAGTTGATAGCTCAGGCGATTGTTATGCTTCGTTCCTGCTATTTCGCCTGTGACTGGAGTAAGAATTCTATTTGTTCAGTCACAAAAGGACGATAGTCATGCCATATCGAGTTCTTAAATCGAATCATACCTCTCTGATCAATAAGAACAATCAACGGCTCAATCGTCTTGTAACGCCTGGCAACTTCTGAGTAGTCAATTAGCGTAGGGATTGTGACGCCCATTCGCTCGAGGTTAATTTTAATGGTCTGTGTGTCTTCTGCAAAATCAATACACACGAAAGCAACTCCTTTGTCTTTGTATTTCTCGTATTGCGCCTGGAGGAACTTAAGAGTCGGTTCATAGACGTTCCCTCCCGCACCGACAAAGCTCAACACGAGGACCTCGTTCGAAAAGTCAGAGAGGCTAACATGTCTGCCGTTCAAATCTTGAAGCGACCAGTCTGGCGCAGGTATGCTCAATAGCTGACTTTCTACAAAGAATTTCTTTCGAGTTTTTAGCCGGTTGGCCTCAATCTTTTCATTCAGACCTTCTAAGCCACCAAACCGTTTTCGGTAAAGGGTAAGTAACCTTTCATTCGGCCCATCGCTGATTTCTTTCAGGCCGCCGGCCAAACTGACATATGTCTCAATGGCCTCATCAATCCGACCTGTGTTCTCATATGCTAAACCAAGATAGGTCAGATATTGCTCAAGACGCGAATACTCAGGTGCCGCTTCTGCTCCCTTGGTCAAAGTAGCGATCGCTTTATCAAACTCACCCCGTCTAATCTGCACGTAACCAAGAATCAAAAAGAAACCTTGCCTCGGAACGGCATCGTTCGGAATGTGGGGAATAGCCATTGCCCGCTGGACGCAAGCTAGTGCAAGATCGAGCTGCTCTCCTCTTTCTGCCAACGACTGGGCGGCTCGGATGTAACACATTGGATCATAATGGCCACAAGCGAGTTGATCGAGTTGGTCAGTCATCCCTAGTGGAGGAGCTTGGGGGACCTTCGGTTGATCTACAGGTGTCTGGCTAAACCCGGCGACTCCAGCGGGCGTCACACCCGGCGTCCAATAAGTCAGCTCGCGGCAGGTCACAGTCTTGAGTGTCGGCACTTGGACCGTCCCGGGGTGCTGAACCGCTATTCTTTGGGTCCAATTTCCCTTCGGGTCCAATACATATTCGTATGAATAACTCCACAGAGCTTTACCATCCCTTATGAACGTGACCCTATCAGGAAATGCCCCCGTCCCGTACTTGTAAACCTCCTCCATCGCGAAGGGCTTAAACTTATCCGACGCTGGGCCCGTGAAGCGGCTCTCACCAGTAACGGGCTCGGCTGCCTGGAATGTCCTCTTCTTAGCGGGGCGGCCCTTTCTGTCATAAACATATACGATCCGCGAGACCAGATTTTATAGAGCGGTATTTGGACCGGCATGTCCCCACAGCGGTTGCCGTCCTGGTAAGAATGCACCGAGCCGTCCGGATCGTGTCTGTAGTGGATAACGGGGGAGTAGCAGAAGGACGGATCGTAAGCTTCCGTGGTCATGTGTCCTTCACGGTCATAGCTGGTAATCGCCACCGAACCGCCGTATCTCCCAGGGCCGCACTCCGATTGTGAGTATGTTTCTACGACGGTCTGAACAGGACCGAACAAGCTATCCCGCGACCGATCAGACCTCGACTGACCGCTAACCAAAGCGACAGGAGACAACATAAACACAAGGAGCATAGTTTTCATTACCTACCCCCAGCCCCCTCAGGGTGAGTTCGTTCCAAGCGCTCGTTACATAGATCTAATGAGTTTGTTGCTGGACCACTACTGCGCATTCTTTCTTATTGGGTGCACTATGAGAAGTCGTCTACTCGCAACAAATTAAAATTAGCCGCCAACATTTTTTGAGTAAATTGCGCACGATTGTCTGCATATTAGTTATCGCGACTACTGTGAATCGCCAGCATTAACGAACTTAAAGAAATGAAAAGGAGTGTGAACCCCATGTGAGACCTCTCCATTCGCACAATGCGTACTTTTTATTTGAGGTAATTGGGGCGTGGACCTGATACTCAGTTGCAAGATACGGTCTTTGAGGATGCCTGCGAACTCGAAGGTGACCGGTTTTTCTCCGTCGCATATCATTCTGCTTGAACTAAGGAAAAGGCGTGACCATGTATGACGGACACTCACTTCAAAAAGTACGCGCTGAAAAATTCGAGGTGCCGTGACAGAAAACGGCTATTCAAATCCCCACGCGCCTACCATTTTTATAACCGGGTATTTCAAGAATCTACCTGCCTCGTGTCCTGGAGACCGGCCGCCTAATAGCTTGAACTTAGCCCGCTCTCAAGAGCAACACCCCTTCGCCGCCGCTGAATATGCCTGCCACACATCCGGTCATCAGCGTCGCCAGCGTAGCCGCCAGCAGGGCCCGTAAGCCGAGGCTGGCGAGGTCGTCGCGGCGCGAGGGA
>WNGE01001223.1_pt1 | contig 51556 bp, 40 predicted proteins | sample 5400651 | NCBI WGS metagenome assembly WNGE01 (sample SAMN13153370, study PRJNA577476) | soil metagenome | isolation source: 60 cm soil or saprolite under grassland replicate 2 | place: USA:California | collected 2016-06-15 | reverse complement strand
TCATTGGCCAGATACACCTCTCCCATGCCGCCTGCGCCCAGCAGCGTGCGAATCTCGTACCGACCGAGTTTCAAACCTTCGGGGATCGTCATCAAAAGCCAGTAGAAATGGTCAGATAGATCCTATTTGATCCGTTGCCATGCTAGTGATTTCCTGCGGAATAACTACTGGCAAAAGAAACAGGTGGATCCACAGATTACACCGACGAAACAGCGGGGAAACGGCCTTCTGTCCGCTGACCACTGACTACACTTTCATGATCCTGTCAAAACTGACAGTTACACCGCGTCTCACGCCAACTTAGAATTGGGACATTAGGCTGGGAATCGTTTCCACCTTGCGCCAAGTTTTGGTCAGGCGGGAGCGTTACATACCCTTCGGCGACAAACGTCGGAGTTTCGTGAAGGAGTGAAAGAAATGAGAATGGCGCGCATCATCCTGGGCCTCAGCCTGCTGCTGTTGGCAACCAATGCCTTCGCACAGAAGGTCACGACCGACTCAGCTCCGAACGTGGACTGGTCCAAATATCACACCTACTCCTGGGGCGAAGGTACACCGGCCCAGGACCCACTCATGGCCCAGAGAATCGTGGCGGGCATTGATGCCCAGCTCGCTGCCAAGGGTTTAAAGAAAGTAGATAGCGATCCGGATCTTATCGCCTTTTACCACACATCAACCGATCAGCAGAAGTCTCTCAACTGGAGCGGAGCTGGTGGCTTTGGTCGCTTTGGCGGTATGGGCTCGGCGCAGGTTGATACGGTTATCACGGGCCAGTTGAAAGTCGACCTCGCTGACGCTAAGGCGAAGCAGTTTCTTTGGCGCGGCACGGCGAGCGACACCGTTAATTCCGATCCACAGAAGTTAGCTAAGAAAATCGATAAGGCCCTGACCAAGATGTTTCAGAAGTTCCCTCCGACTGGACAGTAGTGCTAGCCGGCTCACAAAAACGAAGGAGATGAAGAAATGAGAAAACTAATGAGAGTAACTTTCGCAATCGCCGGCATAGTCGGCATTATGCTGCTGGCGAACTCCAGCAGTTCCGCCCAGAAATTGCCCAAGTCCATATACATCCAGGCGCAGGCCATGGGCGAGTCGACTCAGCTTGGGCAGACGTTTGGTGTTACGCTCCTCATTGAAGAGTACTCGACGCCCGACGATCAGAAGGCCTTGCTCGCCGCGTTCACCGAGAAACAGAACGAAGGTCTGGTTAACGCCTTGTCCAAGATGCACACTAAGGGACGCATCTCGATCACCGGTACGCTGGGCTATGACGTCGCCTACATCCGGACGTTTCCAATGCCCGATGGCGGCACGAAAATTCGGCTGGTGACCAATCGTCCCATTACCTTTGGCGAGGCCTGGAGCGATAGCCGTTCGATGGACTATAGCCTGTCGGGGATGGAGATAATTCTCAGCGCGAACGGCAAGAAAAACACCGGCACTTTGGCTCCGGCTTGTAAGTTGAAATTGGACAAAGAGAACCAACTTCAGTTGGATCTTCTCCAGAATGCCTGGAACCTTGTGGCTATTCGCCAGCGTTAGTGGAAAGGTTTGCAAGTGACGCTCGGCTTTAAGGAAATCCGAGCGTCATTGTCAGGGGCCGATCACCGTCTTGCGACCAGAGAAGGGGGGCAGGAAATCCCCGTCTTGCCAGTCGCGCGCGAGCCGGGCTGACAGATCGCGCAGATGGCGCCCTGATTCAGACTACTCAACCTGCAGCGAGCTGTAACTCTCGTAAGATTCTTCAATCCCGCCTGTCAAAAGTGACAGTTTCGCTCGTCGTCTCCCCTCGATAGACTTCCACCCACGATTTGCTGGAATTGCTGTTTCTTATGAACATACGCAATGCGGCGTGGGAACCAGCCAACGTGCCACGACAAGGAGAACAATCATGAAAAAGATCATTCTGGTTTCGATGCTTACTTTCATTTTCGCAACTATCGGTCTGGCCCAGGATCCAGGCTGGCCTCGTCAGAAATCGAATCCGTCGGGCAAGCTGGTTTATTACCAACCGCAGTTTGCCGAGTGGGACAACCACAAAAACCTGACGTTTAGCATGGCGTTCTCTCTCATGCCGGCCGGCGTGAAGGCGGTGGTGGGCGTAGCGGATGTTCACGCGATGACCAATGTGAATGTAGATGATCGGACTGTCTTGATTAGTGATTTCGTAGTTACCGACACGCATTTTCCCTCGCTGGATGCCGGCGCTGCCGCAAACGTGGACCAGTTGGTGAAGTCGTTTTTGCCGCCGGGTTCTGCGGTGACAATCTCGCTGGATCGTCTTGTCGCTACCGTAAAAAAAACCGAGACGGCGCCTACTGTTCAGGTGCGTAACGATCCGCCAAAGATCTTTGTCAGCAACAGACCGGCGATTCTTGTGCAAGTAGATGGTCAGCCAGTCCTTGGTCAAATACAAAACACAACGCTGCAATTTGTAGTCAATACTAACTGGCCCCTCTTCTTTGACAAGTCCCTCTCTAGCTACTACTTGTTCACTGGCAAGCAGTGGCTTACGACGACCAGTTTGGGTCGTGGGTGGCTCATCACTTCTACTCTGCCCAGGGATATGTCCAAGGTGGCCGCAGACCCACAGTGGTCGGGTCTGGCGAAAGCCATTCTACCGCCAGCAACTGCCAGTGGCTTTGCCCCAACAGTTTTCTATAGCACGGGGCCGGCGGAGGTGATCCTCTTTCAGGGACAGCCGGTTTACTCCAAACTCGCGGGAACTGAGCTTGTATTTGCGAGCAATACCGATGCCGATCTTTTCGTTTATAACCCGACGCAGCAGTACTACTACCTGGCGGGGGGCCGCTGGTTTCGCAGCAGCAGTTTGCAGGGACCATGGACATACGCGACACCGGACTTGCCCGCTGACTTCGCGCAGATTCCCTTGAGCAGCTCAGCCTCGCGCGTACTGGTCTCCGTGCCGGGAACTGACCAGGCCAAGGATGCAGTTCTGCTGGCGCAGATTCCCACCACGGTTACGGTTAACCCCGCAAGCGCCGCGGCCCAGGTGAAGGTAACCTACAATGGAGCGCCCGAGTTCAAGTCTATCGAAGGAACGTCGCTCACCTACGCCACCAACACGTCGGACAAGGTTATCAAAGTTGGCGACGTCTATTACTTGTGCTTACAAGGTATTTGGTTCATGTCCACAACTCCGCAGGGGCCGTGGCAGACGGCGAGTTCCATACCGCAGGAGATCTATACAATTCCAGCAAGCTCACCGGTCTACAACGTTACTTACGTAACGCAGACCACTACTTCCGACGGTAATGTGCAAGCAAGCTACACTGCCGGGTATATGGGAACTTTCATCGTTGGCGTAACGGCAGGCGCCATCATCGCCGGCGGCACTGGTTATTACTATCCGCCCTATCTCTACTACCCGGCCGTTGGCTATCCCATCTATCACCCGTACGCCGCCACTTATGGTTATGGCTCGTACTACAACTCCTATACCGGAGCTTACGGTGTGGCCCGAGGTGTCTACGGTCCCTACGGCGGAGCCGCGGCGGGAGCAGCGTACAACCCTTACACCGGAACATACGCTCGCGGCGCCACGGCCTATGGACCATATGGCAGCGCCAGCGTTGGTCAAGCTTATAACCCTTACACAGGAACGTATGCGCGCGGGGCCACCGCATCGACCGCTTACGGCACGCGCAGCGCTGCGGGAGCTTACAATCCCTACACAGGAACAGGGGCCGCCACCAGACAGGGATCGAGCGCCTACGGTCAATGGGGTACTTCCGTAGTCAGCAACGGGAACCAAGCTGTACAGACCGGTCACGTCACAACCTCGCAGGGCACGGCCGGCGCGGCGCGGTCAACATCGGGGGCCAAAGCGGTGGGCTATAACGGCGCTTATGGGAGTGGCGGCGCAGTGAAAACCTCAAGCGGCGATATGTATGCCGCCAAGGATGGGAATGTTTATAAGAACACGGGTAGCGGTTGGCAGAGCTACAACAGTAATGGAGGCTGGAGTAATGCAAATAGCCAGGCGCAACAGGCACGGAGTTCTGCTGGGGCAACTGGAGCCACCGCTCAGCAACAGGCACGTAGTAGCTCTGCAGCCGCCGCTCAGAGAAGTGCTCCGACTCAAGAGATGAATCAGGAGGCTCAGAACCGGCAGCGGGGCGCTGCCCAGAGTCAGCAGTTTCAGAATTTCCAGCGTTCGGGCGGAGGTGGAGGTGGAGGTTGGGGCGGCGGCGGTGGAAGGTTCGGTGGCGGTGGTGGTGCTCGAGGAGGCGGCGGCGGACGGCGACGCTAGTAATTACATGTGAGGAAAAGACGAGGAGCAAACAATGAACACTAAATGTGAAGTCAATCGTAAATTTCGGCTCAGAAATACAACTGCAGTTACCGCGCCGGTGTATCGCCTACTCGGAGCTTTTCTTCTGGCCGCCTTGTTGCTCGCGGGAGCCAGGAGCCAATTAGTCAGCGCTAGCTTTGAACCTGCATCACCTCAGGGCATGAATCCGCAGCAAGTGGCGGCAACGATAAAAGCAAACGCCCAGGCGTTGAAAACTTTTACCTACCAGCAGCGCATGCAACTCCAATTGAAGGGCGAGACGAAAAAAGTAACCCTCAACCAGATGAGTTACGACATGTATGGAAACGAGCAGAAGACTCTGTTGAGTGAACAGCCGCCGGCGGATGCGCAACCCTCTGGAGGTCGTCTCAAGCAAAGAGTCGTCGCCAAGAAAACAGGCGAGTTCAAGGACATGATGCAAGAAATCGCTGCATTGGTAAAATCGTATACTGAACTCCCACCCGAGCAGTTGCAAGCGGCGTTGAAACAGGGCTCCTTCAGTCAGGGCCAGGGAGACATGCAAGGCGCAATTCAGATTCAGATGCAGAACGTGATTCAGCAGGGAGATTCACTAACGATCTGGATTGATCGAACGGCGATGCTCTTTCGCCGGGCTGTGATTGCGACGACTTACGAAGGGAATCCGGTGACTGCGACAGCCAACTACGCCATGTTGCCCACAGGACAGGTCTACATGGCCCAGACAATCTTGAACTACCCGAAGAAAGAAGTCGTAGTAGAAATCGACAATTCGAATTATCAGCGGAGTCAGTAGTAGTGTTGGCGCGTGACCACTCCGGACGAAGCATAACAACTGCGCGGCCAAATATGAGTGATCTGCGGCCGCGCGGAATCGGACGCGCGAACCGGAGACAAGAAAACAATTTGTGAGGGGCATACTCTTAGGTTTCATGCTCGTGGCGGTATGCGCGTTGATTCACGCCACCAGCCTGGTTTTCATCGGTGAATTCCTGATCAAAAGATTGCGAAAGATCGAGGAACACCTAAGCGTGAGAATTTACTCGATCCTTCTCAGCTCGGTCTTTGCGATGATCCTCCTTTTGCATCTCGGGGAGATCACCCTTTGGGCAGTTGTCTATAACCAATTGGGTCTGCTCAACGATTTTCGGACCTCTTTGGACTTTTCGGTGGGAAGCTATAGCACCAACAGTGCGCCAGGCATTCAGCTTCCAGGAGCGTGGAAACTGCTGGGACAGCTCGAGAGTATCTCTGGTCCGCTGCTAGTCGGATTGTCCACCGCGTTCCTCTTCTTAGTGATGCGCAAATTATTCGATATCCGCCGGATCGCACATACGAAGAAGAGCTAAGAAAAACCACATCAACTATATGATCGACGTCCCGGCGGGCCGGGCGGGACGGCATGCTCTCTATCGAAATAGTCGAGGCTTTCTAGAGGAGTCCAAGCCTTGCACTTTTTTTCATCTTGCGCTATTAGGACTCGATAGACAGGGAATTTGCCACGTTACTCTATAACATTAGACCCAGCGAATGATCGCGATTCGTCCACGCTGGTTGGCTTTCACCAGAGAATTGGGAGATTTACGCTTAACTTGCTAATACCTGCTGAATTCCCGTGCCCAAGACGATCAGAATATCGGCCCACACCCTGGATATCCAAACGACTGGCAAAAAGTGCGTTGATCCTAATGGTCGAGCTAGGGCTTTTTGTTGTTTTGATGTCGTTGCCCTTTGCGCTTCCAGTCGCCGCTTCCACTGCAGAGCCGCATAAAAGGATTCTCATCCTTTCTTCGGAAGACCCGAATCTTCCCGGCCCTCTGGTTCTGAATCAGGCTATCCGCTCAACGCTCAACAACGGCTCATCGGTTCATGTCCAATTCTACAATGAGGCTCAGGACAATTTTAGAATACCCAATGACAAGTATGAAAAAGAAATGGTCAGTCTTCTGCGACGTAAGTATGAAGGAGAGAAGATTGATTTGATCTTCGCGCTCGTTGCGCCGGCTTTGAAATTTCTGTTGAAGCACCGCAGCGAACTCTTTCCCGACACGCCGATTGTTTTTGTGGCCCATGACGAACGCGAAGTTGCCGGCGTTGATTTTGGGCCAAATGTAACCGGAGTTGTCGGAAAAGCAGAACTGACTCCCACAATGGACCTTGCGCTGGCTTTACGACCCGGGACGAAGAGGGTCGTTGTGGTAGCAGGCAACTCCTACCAGGACCAGTTCTGGATGGTACAAGCGCAGAAGGATTTTCGCCCATATCAGGACAGAGTAGAGCTAACGTATTTGACCAACATTACAATCCAGGATCTGCGTAAGGAAGTGGCGTCTCTTCCGAAAGAGAGCATAGTTCTTTTTCTGTCCTTTATGTTAGACAGCGAGGGCAAGAGCTATTCGGCCCCGGAGGCGCTTTCTTTGCTCGCTTCGTCCTCAAGCGCTCCCATTTTCGGGGGAGTCGAAACTGGGCTCGGCCATGGGAGTGTAGGTGGGCGCCTGCTTAGTTACGAATCGCTGGGCAGCCGTGCCGCGGAACTTGGGCTGCGCATTCTGGCCGGAGAGAAGGCACAGGATATTTCTATACAGATGATTCCGAGCGTCTGGATGTTCGACTGGCGAGAGCTGCGCCGTTGGGGGATTACCGAGCGGGGGTTGCCGGCGGGAAGCATCATCCGATTTAAGGAGCCATCGTTCTGGGAACTCTACAAGTGGCGCGTTGTCGGAGCGATTTCACTTTGTATCCTGGAGGCGCTCCTCATTATCGGGCTGCTGATTAACCGAACCCGACGCCGTCAGGCAGAGGAAGAGAACGAGCACCTCGCGCGCGTGGCCGAAGTCGAACGTCGGCACCTCGACGAAGTCGTGTCAAACGTGCCGGGCGTGGTTTGGGAAATCAGTATTGACCCTGCCACCGGCGAGCGCAAAACAACTTTTGTGAGCCGACACGTCGAACAGATGTTGGGTTACAGCGCGGAAGATTTTCTGGGTAGGCAGGATTTCGGATTGTCGCTCATCCCGGAAGAGGGTCGAGATAGCGTTGAGCGCGAAACCAGAGAGATCTTTGCCGGCGGAACGGCCGGCACCATTCAATTCCGCTGGCTGACAAAAGACGGGCGCATGCTCTGGGTCGAAGCGCACCTCGTGGCCGTACGCGATGAGCACAATAGACCGATTGGCGTGCGCGGCGTCACGATGGACATAACCGATCGCAAGCTCGCCGAAGAGTCGCTGCGGCAGAGTGAAGAGCGAAATCACGCCATTCTCCGTGCCCTCCCCGACCTGATGTTTCTTCAGAGCCGTGAAGGCACATATCTTGATTACCATGCCCCGGATCCGCGGCAACTGCTGGTTCCCCCCGCGGCATTTCTGGGAAAAAACATGCGCGAGGTACTGCCGCCGGAGTTGGCTGAGAGTTTGATCGGTTGCTTCGACGTTGCGGAACAGACAAAAGAACCGCAGATCCTGGAGTACTCGCTCCCAATTCAAGGTGAGGAGCGATGGTATGAGGCGCGCATCGTCCTGAGCGATGGCGACAAGATTTTAAGCATAGTGCGCGATGTCACTGATCGCCATCGGGCGGAAGCAGATCTGAGCGGAAGCGAAGCACGGTTTGCCAAAGCCTTCAAAGCTAATCCGCAGCCAATGTCGCTTACCACGTTCGCCGGCGGATGCTATTTAGACGTCAACGAGAGCTTTCTGACGATGAGTGGGTACACCCGCGAAGAGGTCATCGGCCGTACTTCGCTCGAACTCGACATCTGGGATACGCCCGGCGCGCGCAGCGAGTTCATCCGGCTACTCAAGGAGCGAGGAGCTATATATAACCTGGAAACAAAATTCCGCACAAAAACCGGCTCGCTCCGACTACTACTCTCATCGGCGGAGCAGTTCGACCTTGCGGGTGAGCACTGTGTCCTCGTAGCTTCGAGCGACATCACCGAGCGCCAGCGCGCGGTGGAAGAGTTGCGCCAAAGCGAGGAGCGGTTCAGAAACATGGCCGACACTGCTCCGGTTCTAATCTGGATCGCTGGACCCGATAAGCTTTGCACTTACTTCAACCAGGGCTGGCTGGAATTCACCGGCCGGAAAATGGAACAGGAGTTGGGCAATGGTTGGGCCGAAGGAGTTTACAGTGAGGATTATGCCCAGTGCCTGGAAATCTACAATTCGGCTTTCGATCGCCGCGAGCAATTCAAAATGGAATACCGACTGCGGCGCGCCGATGGAGTGTTTCGTTGGATCTATGACTGCGGCACTCCGCGCTTCTCTTCGGACGGAGAATTCCTCGGCTATATCGGGTCGTGCATCGACATCGCCGATCGAAAAGAGGCTGAAGACGCGGTGCGCTATGCCAAGGACGAACTCCAGCTGGTGGCTGACGCCCTACCGGTGTTGATTTCTCAGGTAGATAAGAATTGCTGTTACCGATTCAATAACCTTGCTTATGAAAAGTGGTTCGGGCAGCCATCGGACCAAATTATAGGACGGAATATGCGCGAGGTCCTGGGCGAAGCGGTTTGGGAAAGAATTCGCCCTCAGGTTGAAAAGGCGCTGACTGGGCATGAAGTTCATTATGAGGACTTCTTGCCATACCGGCATGGTGGATCGCGGTGGGTCAGCGTTACCGGAATTCCAACGCGAGATGCCGAAGGTCAAGTAAATGGCTTTGTGTCGCTAGTAGCGGATATCACGGAGAGCAGACGCGCTGAAGAAGCCTTGCGAGATCTTAGCGGCCGCCTAATCAACGCTCAGGAGGAGGAGCGCAGCCGCGTCGCCAGAGAACTTCATGACGACTTGAGCCAAAGAATCGCGGTGCTGTCCATCGGGCTGGAACAAATCGCACAACAGATACCTGAGGGACCAGACAATCTTCATGCACGGATCCACAACCTTTGCACCGAGACTCAGGAAATCTCTACGGAACTCCACCGAGTGTCTTATCAGCTCCATCCCTCGAAATTAGATCATCTGGGTCTCGTGGCCGCTGTCAGGAGTTTCTGTGAGGAACTAGCCGGTCGTCACGACCTTAGCATTAAGTTTCGGCATCAGGGTTTCACTGCGTCACTTTCGAAGGACATAACACTCTGTTTGTTTCGTATCGTTCAGGAATCGCTGCACAACGTCGTCAAGCATAGCGGCGCGCGCGAGGCTCAGATCGTACTCGAAAAAACAGATCGGGCAGTTGGACTCTCGGTATCAGATACCGGATGCGGCTTCGATACAGAGTCAAGCAAGATGACCAGTGGGCTTGGGTTCCTTAGTATGAGGGAACGACTCCGGCTGGTGGGCGGTCAACTTTCAATTCGCTCCCGCCCGTTTGAGGGCACACAGATTGAGATTACCGTTCCCTTGGTGAAGCACCAGGAACGTGCCTCGGTGGCATCGAGCGGCCAAAGTGCAAACCAGTCCCGGACCTAAGGCGCCCCTGACAAGAGTAGCCATGTTCAATGACGAAACAAGAGTAATAGAGTAGAATTAAGACTCGCTGGCGGCTAGTGCCAGATGTGGAGAAATCGTGAAACGAGCGCGAATCATTCTAGCGGACGATCACACCTTGTTGTTGGAAGCCTTCAAGGGCTTGCTCAACGACGAATTTGATGTGGTGGGTACGTTTGGCGACGGTCACGCTTTGATTGATGCAGCGCCGGCTCTCAGTCCCGATGTGATAGTACTGGATGTAGGAATGCCATTAATGAACGGGTTGATGGCCGGCCAACATCTGAAGAAGGCTTTACCGAAGGTCAAATTGATCTATCTAACAATGAATCAGGATCCCGACCTGGCTGCTGAGGCTTTCCGCCTGGGCGCTTCAGGATACCTCCTCAAGAGTTCTGCCGCTTCGGAACTTGTTTATGCGATCCGCGAGGCACTCCTCGGACGATCTTATGTGACGCCGCTGATGACGAAAGACATGGTCGGCTCATTCGTCAAGAACTTTAAATGCAGGAAAAGGCCTCACAAGCTGACCTTGCGTCAGAAAGAGGTGCTTCAACTCCTGGCTGAAGGGCGCTCGATGAAAGAAGTTGCCTTCGTCCTGAATGTCACACCGCGAACTGTGGCCTTCCACAAGTACACCATGATGGACCAGCTCCATATCAAGACTAGCGCGGAGCTGATCCAATTTGCGCTCACGACTTCGATCTTGCACGGTTAGAACGATTCGCGCTCTCTCCAATTGATTGGATTATCCCCCAACTGACTCGCCGAACAAGTTAGGCGGGTTCTCCCTTCGTGCGGCAGGGTAGCTTCCCCTGGATACATTTTCTGTTTTGCCAGTGGATTTGTGAAAGCGGATCCGCCCAGGGGCTGGGTATTGTTTAAAGCTACCTCACAGGAGTTAAGACAAAAAAATGCTTTCGTTAAATCTCGTTCAATTTGGCTGGTAGTTTTGCCAGTAGTTTTACTGACTTGGATAAGCTAGTATCGCTGCGTAGGGAGCGATGCCAGAGCCCGGTCCTTACGCTAGGGCGGGATGGTTTACGGCTGGTTCGGGAGAAACGACCTAAACACGGTACACAAGGGAGAAACACGTTGGCTCGCGCTCGAATATTATTGGCAGATGATCATAAAGACATCCGCGAGAAAGTTATGCAGCAACTCGAGCCGGAGTTCGAAGTTGTTGGGGTAGTCGAGGACGGTAACGCTCTCATGGAAGCCGCCTCGCAGATGAAACCGGATGTTTGCGTGGTAGACATTTCCATGCCCATCATGAACGGCATAGACGCGGTTACCCAGCTGAAAGCCAGTGGGTCAAGCGTGAAAATAATCTTCCTGACAGTTCACGAAGATCCTGATTTCCTGCAAGCCGCCCTCGAAACGGGAGCTTTGGGCTACGTGGTGAAGTCGCGCGTGGCAACGGATTTATCCTCCGCAATTAGAGCGGCGCTCGCCGGCCGATTGTTCATTTCGCCATGCCGCCCGTTTCTTGCAAAGATTGAACTTGGAGACACCTTAATAAACGAGGTTCCGTCATAGGCTACGCGGCGCGCAGAAAATTAACGAATACCTGTTACTCCTCCACAGCCTGTCAATTCTGACAGTACTAATCCACTGAGCGTAACGATAGGATCACTTTGGTGTTCAAACACCACAGGAGGAGCAGTGCCTGCTGGTTGGGGAAAGCAAAGACTTTTCCCAACTAGCAGAGAAGCGATTCAGGCTTAGTTTCCTGCCAAAACTGTTAATACTGACAGTACCAAACGGTTCAGCGCGTGACTAGAATTTGCGTTCGTTACACCAGTGCAGGGCTGTGTCCGGAAAATCCGCGGCGTCTTCGAATCCCGGTCGAGACGAAGACGGCAGGTCCTCTTTCAACAGCTCATACCAATGAAAGGTTTCTATGATGACGGCAGCAGCAAAGCCCTCGATCAGAATAATCAAAAGAAAGGAACGAGAGCTTCTTGCCGGGCAGTCTGTCGCTCCAGCAAACCATTTGAAGACTGAGAACCAATCAAGACGCGAACTGGTTCAGACCATCGCCTCCTGGATCGAAAAACGACGAGAAATGATGAAAGGCTTTCCCCGGTCCAAAGGTTCTGTGTTCTAGATGGTTGCGGTCAGGGACTTGACTGGGAATATTGTTTTTGACTCCCGTCCCCAGACCTGCCTGGACCTCGAGCATCTTCATATACGTAACCTTCTTCGTGTGGTTATCGAGATCGACATTCTGCGTTTATTCATTTCACATCCTCCAAATTGAACAGGAGAGAACAGAGGAAACAGAGAGAACTTTCTTCTCCGTTATCTCCGTTTGCTCGTGTCGAAAAATCGTTTCTCATTGGTTAGCTCCCGCGAGCAGCAAGTCCGTGGTTTGTTTTGAAGTTCGCTTCCTGTGATGTAGGCTCTCGTCATGCTTGATTGGAGTCAATGTTCGGCAGTCGAGCGCGACCCGGGCAAGGTTAGCGGCGCGTGGGTGTTTAAGGGCACACGGGTACCGGTCAAGGCGCTGTTTGAGAACCTCGAAGATAGCGCGCGGGTTGATGATTTCCTGGAGTGGTTCCCCGGCGTGACCCGCGAACATGTCGAGTCGGTTCTGCGCCATGCCGAACTGAGTCTGGCCGCCTCAACTTACTCAAATGAAGACTCTAACTATCACTGACGCCAAGAAAAATCTTAGCCGCTGGTTGGCCGCCGCACCTCCCGCGGGGAAGACATCGGCATTATCTGCGGGGCGGACATCATTGCGCAGCGCAAAGTCACGGTAGAGTCCGCCGACTACGCGCAGCGCGAATACGGAGTGACGCCGGATCAGGTCGCAGACTTGGAAAAGGCTACAGACCGCCGCTACAAGAAGCTCAAACGCTCTGGAGAACTGGTTACCGTCACGACCGAACAGTTGAGGAAGATGATTGGCTAAGGCTCTGACCATCGACCCAGCAGTGATGCGACGGCTACGAGTGCTGCCTAATAGTACTCTCGTATTCTCTCCTTGCCTCGATCAAGACGGGCAGATCAACATCCGCCTCCTTCCACAGCAGGAAGAAATCCTCATAAGCTTTGCGGCCCTTCGCGATATCGCCTTGCAAGGTTGCGGCCCGCGCCAGTCCGAGGTGCGCCAGCGGCCAGAGCGGTGAAAGCACATCCCATCCGCGATGCTCAATGATTCTTTGAAACTCCGCCGCCGCGAGCGCTCCGTTCTTCGCCTGCAGATACGCCTGTCCGCGTAACCATGTCGGCCTGAAGGAGAGGGCGGCTTCGTATTGCCGCGCCGGTTGCAGCAGTTGAATAGCGTTGTCCGCTCCCGCTGCGGAACCGCGCTTCAATTCTAAAGTGGCACTGATCATTGGCAGCCAAACCGAGTTTTGCATCGTATCCCGGGAGAGCTTTCGCGCAAGTCCGTCAGAGAGCGATTGAGCCCGTGTCGCGTCACCACTTAAGGCCAGCGTCCAGACCAGGGGCTGTGAATCCAATTGCTGGATCAGAGAAGGCTGCAATTCCTCGGGAGCGATACTCTCCTTTTCAAGCAGAGTCAGGACGAGCAAGGCTTGCTTCTTAGCGAGTTGCGTGAGCCCGAAAATCGCATTCAGATTGGCTTCATTAGCCAGGATTCTGGCCTTCTCCGCCACAAGGCCTCGCCCTCCGGCCAGTTCGGCCGCCCGCGCGAAGGTCTCGCTGGCCTCTCGCCGCCGGCCGCCAAAGGCGAATGACCGCGCTTGAATTTCACGGATCTGATATTCATCCGGCCTCCCTGCGAACCACTCGATCTGACGACGGGCAGCCTCGACATCGCCCCTCAGAAACGCAATCAGGTAGAGCCGGTTGTGAAAGCCGCTGGAATCCAGGCGGCGCGCCAGCCCCTGCTCGATGACTTCTTGAGCCTCGTCGAAGCGGTTCAGCCCGATCAAGGCAAGCGCGAGGTTCGCGCGAGAGAGAGCGAAATCGGCATCCAGTCGCAGCGCCGCGCGGTAAGCCTCTGCTGCCTGCTCGTACTCTCCGGCGATCATGAGCGAGTTTCCATGGAGATGGTATCCGGATTGGTCTTGCGGATAGGTCTGCGTCAATAGCGCAGTGGTTTCAATGCGCTTATCGAGTTCGCCGGTAATATGCCTGAAAAAACTCGCCGAGATTTCGAGACGCTCTCGCTCGCTCACCCGGTTGCGCAGTTGATAGGCTTGCTCCAGATACTTGTTGCCGAGTGCCAGATTGCGCAGATCCCGGTACGAAGTCCCGAGTTGGGCGTAAGCCAGAGCGAATTCACCGTCGCGTTCAATGGCCCGTTTGAGCGCCGGGACAGATTGGGCGTATTGCCCCTTCCGCCACAACTCAACTCCGACGGTATAATCCCTGAAAGCCTCGAGCGAGGCGGTTGTCGCCTGTTCAATCGGCGCATCGAACTTGCGGATCGAGGCGAGGGATTCGCCCAGTTTCTCGCGCAACGAGGTCGAGGCGCGTCCGAGCGCCTTAATCACCTGCTCTTTACCTTCGGCTTCAGTCTGCTGGTGCGCAATCGCCTCCCCGCTCTGGCTGTTGACCGCTTCCAGGGTGATCACGTAATTGCGTCCGAGGCTGGCGATCGTCCCGACCAGCAGCACCTTGATCCCGCGCCGCTGGCAGATCTCGCGCCCGACCTCGCGAGTGATTTTCTCATCGTGTGCCCGCTCCATCAGCCCGAGGGTCTCTCTGACGCGCTCTTCGGGGAAGATGTTGAGGTAAGGCGACTGTCCGAGCTGCACCATCAGGCCTTGTTTGAGCGTGCCGTCAAAGTCCGCATCGCCCGTGGTGTTGACGAAGTCCGCAAGCAGAATCGTATCTTTGCCAGTCAGTGCTGGCTCGCCAGAGCTGAATCCCGGGCCGAAGTAAAAATAAGCAGCGGCTGTTACCAGGATGACGATCGCTATCGCGGCGGTGAGCTTGCGCCGGTTCAGATGCGCGGGCAGCAAGACCGCACCTTCCACTTTGTCTCTCGCGGCTTCATTAGCATCGACTGATTGACGGTCGGTTATCACCGCTGTCGTCTGATCAGTAATTTGAATCGCCTTTGCGCGTTCGGCTTCGATCCGTTCAATGTGGGCGTGTGCCGCTAGTTCGGCCTGCAGCGTTTCGAGGTCCGCCAGCAATGCGCGCGCAGTTTGATAACGCTGCTCACAGTTCTTGGCCAACACCCGGCTAATGATCTCCTGCAAAGCGGGGAGTGCCGCTTGCACGTCACGCGCGATTGGCGGCGGCTCGGCATCCGTAATCGCCACCATGGTGTGATGCCACGTCTCGCCGCCGAACGGCTGATGCCCGGTGATTAGTTCATAAAGGACGACGCCCAGGCTGAACAGGTCACTACGCCCGTCTACCTTCTGACCGCGCACTTGCTCTGGCGACATGTACGTGACCGTTCCCATCAGGATTCCGGTCCGCGTCTCGAAATCCGTACAGATCCCCGAAGTATCTGTTTTGGCTTCATTGTCGCCCGATTCTGGCTCGGTTAGCTTAGCCAACCCGAAGTCGAGCACTTTGGCGTAGCCGTCGGGCCGCAGCATGATATTTTCCGGCTTGATGTCGCGGTGTACTATGCCTGCCGCGTGCGCTGCTTCGAGCGCGCTGGCCACTTGAATCGCCACGTCGAGTATTTGATTGAGTGTCAAGCCCTGGCAGCCGACATAATCGCGGAGCGTGCGACCCTCCACAAATTCCGAGGCTATGTAGTTGCGCCCGTTCTCATTCCCAAAGTCATAGATCGTGATGATGTTAGGGTGGTTCAGGGCGCTGGCGGAGCGGGCTTCGCGTTGGAAACGGTACACACGCTCCGGGTTGTTGATCAACCGAGAAGGCAGGAGTTTCAGCGCTGCAGGGCGCCTGAGCCGCGTGTCGTAAGCGAGATAAACCGTACCCATGCCACCGCGGCCCAGTTCTCTTGTTAGCCGGTAGACGCCAATCATTTCGCCGCTGAAACTCTGCGAATCATCGGGACCGAGCATTGATGGCAAAGGGGCGCTGAGGGCTTGGTAAGCTGGGCGATCCATCAGCAGGTCGCCTCGCGCATCGGCAGCGAGCATAGCTTCCAGGCGCCGATGTGTCTCGTCATCGCCCGCACAGGCATGTGCCAGGAATGCCGCACGCTCGTCAACCCGGCGCTCCAGGGCGGCCTCAAAAAGCTCACGAATCTTTCGCCACTGTTCGGGATTCATTTTTTGGACTGAGAGTTAGCCCAACTCTGTTTGCAACCAGGCGCGGGCAGCTCGCCATCCTCGCTCGACAGTGGGAGTCGAAATGCCCATAACCTGGGCTGTCTCTTCAATCGTCAATCCGCCAAAGAAGCGAAGCTCAACGATCTGGCTCCTTTGCAGATCAACCTCCGCCAGGGTTTCGAGCGCCCCATTGAGTGCGAGCAGGTCCGCGCCCTGTTCCTGTGCATCCTCGACGGACGTGAGCGAAATCTGCTGCCGGTCGCCGCCGCGTTTGAGCCGTTGCCGGGAGCGCGCGTAATCCACCAGGACCTGGCGCATTAACCGAGCCGCGATGCCAAAGAAGTGCGCCCGGCTCTGCCATGAAACCGATTGCGCGACCAATTTCAAATATGCTTCATTGATCAGCTCAGAGGTTTGCAGTGTGTGACTAGCGCGTTCGCCACGCAGATGATGACGTGCGATACGGCGCAACTGATCATAGACAAGTGGGATCAACGCGTCTCGTGCCGCTTCATCGCCCTGCCCCCACGCAATCAGCATTTCCGTCACGTTTTGCGACGTAGGAATCGTCATGGCTTCCCGATACGCCGAACTGTCGCAGCGAGCATTAGCTCAGAGGAAGCACGTACTCAAATAGTATTGACGTGCGTTTCAACGACACGATTGAAGCTGGCCCACTTCTGCTGATTCCAGCTGCCACATCAACCAGAGTTATTGAGTCAGATCATACACCCGCACCCGAAATCGAACTAGGCACGCGCCTCACCGAATCGTACGCCGGCATGACTAAAACTTTTTGGCCGGATGATGGAGTCTTTCTGCGGATGACGCACTATCAGAGTGAAGGCGGAAAACACAAACCGCTAAAACAGTTTGATTGGAACCATAAGGAGGTGTTCCAAAATGAACCACGGATATTCGTATCAATCGACTCTAACAGCGTCTGAGGCAGTTCACTGGCGCATTGAAGACATTATCGGCGGCGAACGGCGACTCGATTTTGCAAAGCCGTTCATGCCTGAATCACTTGCGAGGGTAGAGCCACTCACGTTCTTAACGCGTGACGAGAAGCGAATTCTCAACCAGATCCGCGGCAACGCTTACCTGTGCATTTTCGGACTCGTGGAAGAGTTCATTCTGCCGTTCGTGTTGGATCATGCACGTTTGCAGCTTCAGGGAGACGACTACCGCGTGCGTGCGCTGCTTCAGTTTGCCAGTGAAGAAGCAAAACACATCCAGCTCTTCAAGCGCTTCCGGCAGGAGTTTGAGGATGGTTTCGGCACCGATTGCTCGGTGATTGGTCCACCCGAAGCGATTTCCAGCGCAATCCGGGCGCACGACACTCTGGCCGTGGCGCTGACAACTCTCCATATCGAGTGGATGGTTCAGCGTCACTACTTGGACAGTATCAAGGACGATCAGGAACTCGATCCGCAGTTCAAGAGTCTATTGAAACACCACTGGCTTGAAGAGGTGCAGCACGCCAAACTCGACACCCTGATGGTCGAGTCGTTGGCTGCGAGCCGGAGCGAGGCAGAGAATATGCAGGGCGTCGAAGAATATATTGAAATCGGCGGTTTCATCGATGGTGGACTCGCTCAACAAGTCGAATTCGACATGGAGAGTCTCATCCGCGCTACCGGACGCCAACTGACGCACGCCGAGAAGGAAGAGTTTCGTCGTGTTCAGCGACAGGCGAATCGCTGGACTTACCTCGGCACAGGAATGACGCACGAGAAAGTTCTCGAGACGCTCGGAAACCTGACGCCCAAAGCCAGGAAACGAGTGGAGAGCATTTCGCCGGCGTTTTGCTAAGCCGCCAGACGAGCCACGAGTTTACGTTTACCACAAAGGAGAAAGTTAATGTACCACACGAAAATCAAAGGCGTCGTTCGGCTTCTTGTTCTGCTCACCATCGTTGGCCTCTCGCTCCAGCCTATTTCGGTAGCACGAGCGGTCGACAACACTAATGGGCCGGAGTTGCCACCCCAGTGCGGCAGTTTGCAGGTACCGTCGGGGAATGAGTTGGCCTTCCATGTGTACGCGCGTGGCGTGCAGATATACAGATGGAACGGCGCGAGTTGGGACTTTGTTGCGCCAGTGGCGACGTTGTTCGCTGAGGCGAATTATTTCGGAGAAGTCGGTAATCACTACGTGGGTCCCACCTGGGAGAGCAAGAGTGGCAGCAAAGTGGTTGGCAGGCGTGTACTTGGAACAGGCTGCACCCCTGATCAGAGCGCCATTGCCTGGTTGTTGCTCGAGAAGGTTTCGACCAGTGGCTCGGGCATCTTGAGCTCGGTTACCTACATTCAGAGGGTGAACACCACAGGCGGATTGACTCCCACTGATTCCGGCTTACCCATCGGCGAGGTGAAAGAGGTGCCTTACACGGCAGAGTATTACTTCTACCGCGCGCAGGACTGATGCGCCCGGCGTACCAGCAATAACTCACACTTAAGGAGTAAATCATGCGATACATGAAAATGAGATGCGTCATCGGGCTTGTTGTTCTGCTTACCGTTGCCGGGGTCGTCAGCTTCGGACGCACCGACAATCCGCCCTCGAATGAGGAAGTGGCTTTTGCCCAGCGAACAAGCGATCTCTTGCACAATGAGTTGCTCGCTGCGCTTTTCCAGGAGTTCAACGAGACCACCCCAAACAACGTAGAAGAGGGCAAGCAGGCGATCTCGCTGATATTTAACGACTCGAATAGGGATATGCGGCTGATCGGAACCTTCGCCCCGCTCCTGGGTGGGGACAACGACCTTCCCAGCGACTCGTTCGAGCAGACGGCGCTAAGCCTGGCGCTCCAGGGCCAGGCGCACACATCCGTCGAGCGCGTGGGAGATCGATGGTACTATCGACGCTCGGTTGCCCTCAGCAACACCTTCCACCAGAATTGCGTGCTCTGCCATACGAACTTCACCGACAAGTTCTTCAAGCAGACGAAGAACCCAGGGCAGTGGGTGGGCGCGCTCACGCTACGGGTGCCGATCAACTAGGACTAATCATCCCGTCCGCTCAGCCGAGTAGCGACTGATGGAGAACGGATTATTGCACCTACTGGCACGCATCGCCGTTGACGCTGAAATCAACCAGCAGCGCGACGGCGATCGTGCCGCTTCATCATCGGCTCGGCCTCGGTGGGCCGCTATCTCACCTTACAGGCCGTTGAATACCGAATCTTTAAGCGCATAAATCCTCCGACTCAAACGCTTGACATTGTTGCTGCTGAGCGCGCTGCCAGGCCAACAACTCGATTTCCGCACGTGCGGCCAAGGTGCGGCCTTCTAATCTTTTTCGCTCCTGGCGCAGCGAGGCGAAAAGCTCCGACAGCTTGATCACCGGTGGAGACGAACGAATAGGATCCGTCGCTGCATTGTCGCGAAGATCGAGTGTCATTGAAAAGCTCACGCTTTGTAATTCAAGCCAGTTATCAATCTCAGCAGAGTTCAGTGGCGCCGCGATGACGAGTGCCACAGCATCGCCTTCCCACCCAGCGTCGGCCATCGTGAATTTATCGAGTTGGATCTGTTCGTACTCATCCAGCATGCCTTTCGCGTGGAGCCAACTTCGATGGAACAAACGCACATCAGTCTCGCCGATCAACCACGGAAGAATCTCATGAGCCAGACTTCCGGTTCCCAGCAAGGCAACTCTGGGACTGCCTTTTAGATGTTTTCGTATCAGGCTGCCATAAGATTGGCTTCCAAGACCCTGCAGGTGATGCGCACGAATGTGCCTGGCATCGACAAGCAAGTCCGTGGTGAATTTCCGGAGGAAGCGGCCCCATCGAGTTGCCGCGAACCTGGCGTTGGCTCGGAACTTACGAAACTGACCCATCACCGCAGTTTCCCCCAGCACGGGGGAGTGCAAACCACAGATCACCTCTAAGAGAAACTGACAGGCCTCTTGACCCCGGTAGAGATCCATCCGGGCATCCTCCCTGGTCTGAAGAAATGACAGCTCGGTTCGATGCAGAAAGACAATGCGTCGTAGACAGGTTTGCCACTGCAAATTCGTAAGCGCCGTTGGCATTCGCTCAAGACAGTCGTGGCGAAGATTTACGATGACCAAATCATCAAGCATGGCTAATTAAGTTAATGTAGCGCGACGGTGTTCTTTGGCTTTGTCACAACCCATGAACATTAGTGCCTGTTCTTACATTACTTTTGCGAAGGCAAAAAGCTTGCGCAGTAGTCCACGAATTTTCTGGCTTCGTTCAAAATCCATCGGCCCGTATTCTCGTTTGGTGCGTAGCCCTTGAGTTCTATGAAACGAGATGAGAGGTTTTGCCAGTCGCCTTGGGTCTGGCCCGACAAAATAAACAGGTTCTCGAATTCCCAAAGTGCCTCGTCCGCAGTGAACGGATCTACCTGGCGGCTGTAGAGTGGCACCCGCGCGCCGGCGGCGGCGGCTTCATAGGCAGTGCGCGTCGCGTGCTCGTATTCTTTGTGATAAAGAAAGGCTTCGGCTTGCGCGAGCTGCTCGCGCGCAGCCTCGATCCTGGGCACGATCTCGGCCACAATCGAGTCCGCACACTCTCCTTTGATTCCCTGTCGAACTGCGAAGCGTTCATTCTCGTGTCCGTAGTCCTGATAAAAGGTCGGGTCTGCTTCAAAGGACGACACGGCGCGCCACGGCTCCAAAGCTTGTTTCAGCCTGGAGTCTCCTATACGGGTCACGAAGGAACTGAACTCTTCCGAGACTAACTTCTCCTCTTTATATAGTCGCAGCAGAGTTTCGATTACATTGACGCAATTCTTCGCCGGAAACTTTCCTACCAGGCGAGCGAATCGGGCTGAATCCGGATTGGTTTGTCCGCCGACAAATAATAAGTGTGCTGGAACGGTTTTGGCGTCGTGCGAAAGCGCCGCCGCGTGAAATCCTATGTCTGCTGTGGTGTGCTGCGCGCAGCCGTTGGGGCAGCCGGAAATCTTGATTTTCAACGGGCGGGCCAACTCGCGATATTCGGCCAATGGACCATTGAAGCCTTCCGATATGGCGCTGCCCAGACCTTTTGCCGAAGCGATTCCTAACCGGCACGTGTCGGCGCCCGGGCACGTAGTCACGTCAGTAACAGTGCCAACTCCCAACTCACCTAACTCGATTTGCTTGAGGGCCATGTAGAGATCCGGCAGCTTTTCTTCGCGCACCCACGGAAGATAGATATTTTGACCAATCGAAATTCGTAATTGGTTGGCGGAAAGCTGACGCGCCACTTCGGCTAGTTGCCGCGCCCGTCCGGTCGTGATATCGCCCAGCTTCAGTCGCACGTGCACGCCCCGAAAGTGAGGCTTCTTGTGTTCAGTGACCGAGTCACGCACCCAGGAGCGAAAGTCCGGGTCACTGGTACGCGGATCGAGCAACCTCAAGCCGTTTCGCTGCGTGAACGGTTCTGGCTCGCGGCTATCCAGGGAGTGGTCAACAAGTCGGATAGGACCGACACGCTTGCGCTCCTCTTCCAGTGCCGTGACAAAGGCATCCCAGCCCATTGACTGAATCAGGAACTTCATGCGCGCTTTCATGCGCGCTTTACGTTCGCCATAACGGTCGAAGAGGCGCACGATGGAAGCTGTGAGATTGAAGATTTCCTCCGCAGGCAAAAACTCCTTGTAGAGCTGGGCCAGTTGCGGTGCAGTGCCAAGCCCGCCGCCCAAATAAACTCTGAATCCCCGTCGCTCCTCACCATTGACAGTTTTGTTCACCGCCCAAAAACCAATGTCATGGATTCGCAGGGCGGAATGATCCTCGTTACAGCCTTCGAAGGTGATCTTGATCTTGCGCCCCATATTCTGGTTGTACTTGTTCCGCACCAGATAACGAAACAGAGCCTCGGCGTAGGGCGATACGTCAAAGGCTTCAGAAGGAGAAGTGCCGGCCCGATGGCAGGCGGTTATATTGCGTACAGTATTGCCACACGCCTCTCGAGTGGTTAGGCCACCTGCGGCCAGGAAGCGCAACAAGGCGGGAGATTGTTCCAGTTTGACGTAATAGATTTGCGCATCCTCGCGGGTCGTGAAGTGTATGAAGCCACTGCCAAAACGATCGGCGGCATCTCCGAGCAAAGCCAGCTGGTCCCCGGTTAGGAAGCCGCCCGGGATCTTGATCCGCTGCATTTGCACGCCTTCCTGTCGCTGAGCATAAGTACCGAAAGTCAGACGAATTTTTTGCATCTTCTTTTCATCCACCTGACCGGCTCGATACTTATGAATCTGTTCTTCGAAATAAGCCAGTTCCTCGCGCACATAGTCGGGAATCTGGTCAGGTTGCGGCGCCGCGGTGTGCTTGTTTAGTTTCATAAACCCTCTCAGCGATCATTAAGTGATGGGAAGTGGCGACAGGAATTGAACCTGCGTTAGAGGCTTTCCAGCCCTGCGCCCGACGCCTGGCTACGCCGTCTCTGAACCTTCGGCAGGTTCGCGGTTGCACCCTCGAACCCAATCATCATCCAGGTGCGCTCGTGGAGGTAGAAGATGCTCGTCTTCACGATTGAGTCCAATAGGGCGACTCCGACCGACAGCCAGCCTTTTTGAGTTAGCCCAAAAAGGACCGTGCCTGTCACCAGCGATGAGACGATGCGGTAACTAAGGGCCTTTGCCAGGCTGCGAGCGCGCGTTTCCGTCATGATGTCCTCATCATTCCTGCCGCAGTGAAATCCACTCCTCGATAGGCCCGAGCAGACGATTCCTGCCCCAGAGTCAGGAGGTCACACTCCCTCAGCTCCTGAACGATTTTCTCCACGCTCTGCTCGATCGATTCTCGATCAGTCTCAACGACGACTTCGGGTTCAAGCGGCTCTTCGTAAGGATCAGACACTCCCGTGAACTCTTTGATCTCGCCGTTGAGCGCTTTCTTGTAGAGTCCTTTCACATCGCGCTCAGCCAGTATGTGGATCGGGCACTTCACATAAACTTCAATGAACAGCGCGCCATCGCCCTCAACCGTACGTCTTACTTCGTCTCGAATGGCGCGATACGGCGAGATAGCCGCCGTGATCACACCTACGCCGTTGCGCGATAGCAGACGACTGACATAACCAATGCGACGAATGTTCGTATCTCGGTCCTCTTTGGAAAAGCCCAGACCTTTGGACAGATTTGTACGAACCTCGTCACCGTCCAATACTTCGATCGAGAGCGCGCGATTGTTCAGCTCTCTTACCAGTTCCGTCGTCAGGGTTGTTTTTCCGGCTCCTGACAAGCCTGTCAGCCACAGGGTGAATCCTCTTTGTTTTTTCATGTCTGTTACTCCTAATGATTTCAGTCTGATACTCTCAATCCTGGCCTTGGCTTCAAAAAATCTCCCAATCGATTCCTCGGTCAGAGAATCTTCTCAATCGTGGCTCCGGCTTTGCCGCCGGATGTGAGGCGTGGGCTCCGCCCCGCCGGTACCGGCCTTCTTGAATTCGGGGCTCTGCCCCTGGTGCGGCCTTTGGCCTACTGGTCTACCTGAAGGGCATAGCCCGGACCAGGGGCAGAGCCCAAGCTTTAAGGCTGACTGACCGGCGGGGCGGAGCCCACGCCTCACATCCGGCGGCAAAGCCGTGACACGCCAGTTCATTTCAAAATGACAGCCGCGCCTCACATCCGGCGGCAAAGCCGTAACCACGCCAGTTCATTTTCAAATGACACGCGAAGACACTGCGCCCTCAACTGAGCGATATGCGGCGATGAGCACGCGTGCGACTTCCGGTCGGGAAAACTCAACCGGTGGTAACTGGCCCAGTCTCAAGAGTTCGCGCACCTTCGTGCCAGAAAGAGTCAGGTGGTTGGACTGCTCGTGCGGGCACGTCTTCGACGAAGCCATCGCGCCGCATGAGCGGCAATAGAACGTGTGCTCGAAGAATAACGGGGTGACACCCAGTTCGTGCGGCTCAAACTCATCGAAGATGTAATGCGCATCATAAGTGCCGTAGTAGTTGCCGACGCCCGCATGGTCGCGACCCACGATGAAGTGTGAGCAACCATAGTTCTTGCGAATCAGCGCGTGAAAGACCGCTTCTCGCGGTCCCGCATAGCGCATTGCAGCCGGCATCACTGCCAGAACGGTGCGCGAAGCTGGATAGTAGTTCGCCAAAATCTCTTCGTAAGAACGGATTCTGACGTCGGCCGGCACGTCATCCGACTTGGTTTCGCCCACCAGGGGATGCAGCAGCAAACCATCAGCGATTTCCAGAGCGCACTTTTGGATGTACTCGTGCGCCCGGTGCACCGGGTTGCGAGTCTGAAAAGCAACCACTCGACGCCAGCCACGTTCCTTGAACAGCGCGCGGGTCTCGTTGGGCTCCTTGTGATGCTCTGCGAAAGGAAGATTGCGGGGACGATTTATCAGGCTGATGCTGCCGCCCAGCAACCAGTCACCCTGGCCGTAGAGCACTTGCACTCCGGGATGCGCCTGGTCCGTAGTGCGATAGACTGATTCCGCCTCGCGAGCTTTGTCATAGGTGTATTTCTCTGCAAGATGAAGCACACCAAGGAGCTGTTCCTCCTGACAAAGAGCGACGTCTGTTCCTGTCCTCAGACTGCCGGCCTCATCACTGGAAACTGCGAGCGTAATAGGAATTGGCCAAACCGCTCCATTCGCCAGGTGCATACTGGAGATCACGGCGCGATAATCGGCCTCCCCAAGGAATCCTTCGATTGGCGAGTAAGCACCGCTGGCGATCATTAATAGATCCGAAATCTGTCTGGCAGTCAGCCGCAGCTTCGGCAGCGTTGCAGCGACTCGCGCGAGCTGTTCTCGTTCTGTTCCTTTTACTTCTCGGTTAACGAGAAAGCCTCCATGTGGATTTATTAGTTTCATCTGATTATTTCCTTATTGAGTTGAAAATGGCCTTACTGATGCAGACCGCATTCCGTCTTCTGAAATCCGCGCCAACGCCCGGCGCGCGAGTCTTCATTGATCTGCACGGGCGTAGTGCAGGCCGTACAGCCGATGGACGAATAACCCTGGTCGTAGAGCGGGTTGTAAGGGACATCATGCTGGCGGATATATTCCCAGACCTGACGCTTGGACCAACCAGCCAGGGGATTAATTTTTACGAGACCAAACTTCGCGTCGCGTTCAATAACTCTTGCCTGAGCGCGGGCCGTGGATTGCTCGCGGCGAATCGCCGTAATCCAGGCGCGCAGTCCTGACAGCATTTCCCTGAGCGGCTCCACTTTTCGCAAGCGGCAGCAGAGATCCGGATCGCGCTCCCAGAGCCTCTCGCCATACCTGAGCGCTTGTGGTTCCAGCGATCGTGTTGAAGCTCGCCGTTCAAAGCGAACTCCATAGCGCGCGGCCAGTTGATCTCGAAGCTTGTAAGTCTCAGGAAAGAGCAGGTCTGTATCGAGATAGAAGATGCGAGCCGCCGGGTCGATACGCGCTACCATGTCAACGAGAACGCATCCCTCTGTGCCAAAGCCAGTAGCCAGCGCGACATCAGATTCGAACTCATCAATTGCCCAGCTCAGCACTGCTTGTGCTGGAGCCCCTTCGAACTCTTCCGCCAGGACCAATAGTTCGTCATCCGCATTCCGAAAATTCAAAGCCGTAACGCTCATAATCGACGCTGCTGCTTATGCAGCTACCTCCAGTTGTTTTTCTTGACCAAAACTCTTCCCGAACCATTCGAGCTCGTCACGCAGACGAACAACCTCGCCAATGACAATTACTGCGGGTGGGCGCAGGCGTTCGAGCTCCACCAGATCGGCGATGTCCACCAGGGAGCCGACGACCGTTTGTTGCGTTTCACACGTGGCCCAACGGATCACCGCGACCGGCGTGTCTCCTGAACGTCCTGCCGCAATCAGCGCTTCGGCAATGCGACGAAGATGAGATAGACCCATGAGGATGACGATTGTGTCTGCGCCACTATTGCGCATCAGCCGATCCGAGAGCTTTCCGTCACCCGCGCGAGCGCCAGTCAATATCGTCACTGAGGATGAGACACCACGATGTGTGAGGGGAATTCCCGCATACGCTGGCGCGGCCAAAGCCGAACTCACGCCGGGCACAATCTCGAAGGGAATACCTGCGGCGCGAAGCACTATTGCTTCCTCTCCGCCGCGGCCATAGAGGAACGGGTCACCACCCTTTAGCCGGACAACCAGCCTTCCTTCGCTGGCCCGTTCAATCAGCAGGCGGTTGATTTGACCTTGTGACGTTTGATTCCCGCCGCCCACCTTCCCAACGTAAACACGTTCAGCCCGCGCAGGAGCGTGTGCCAGCAAGTCAGGGTCAACTAAGTAGTCATAGACGACCACCTCTGCTTGCCGCAGCAGACGCAGTGCTTTGATTGTCAAAAGATCCGGATCTCCCGGCCCAGCTCCAACCAGATAGACTTTTCCCGCGCAACGGGCATTCTCCGAACAATCAGATTTTGATGTTACGGTCTGCCGTATCCGCTCAATCGCTGCCTCTATTACTGAGGGATGCGCCGCCAGTGGCTCGGTTATTTGATAGGTCACATCCCGGTGACGACTGGCTGCCGCGTGCACTTCGATCGGAATATCACCGCGTGTGTGTCTTCCGGGCGAAAGGAAGTACGGATGCACGATAATGTGCTTGGCGCCTAACTCAACGAGTTTGGCAAACCCTTCAGCGATTGTGGGACTTGCAATTTCCAGAAACGCGGCCGCGACGAGTGGGAACCGACCACATTGGCCAATGCGCAGGGCTGCCCGACGCACATCTTCGTTGGCCTCTTCACGCCGGCTCCCGTGACCCACCACTAGTACCGCTTCCAAACTGAAGTTGCTCATATCCAGCCTCCAGTCTTTGTGGCCTGATATCACGAAACATCACAGCCCTAAATGACTAACTTCATCAGAGTATTCCCGATTCCAAACTCGGTCACACAACACATCAGAGAAGACAGAGTTGACGACTTCGGACACCGGCTCTCAATTTTCACGGCTACAAAGAACGACACGGGCCATGTCGAAGTTGTCTTACTATATTCGCGCCTGGTGAAGGACGCATGGACAGTTACGTGGTGCTGCAATAAGCTATCGACTCGAACGGAGGCTCTATGCTAGACAACCCACAATCGGGCCCGTCCAATCCGACCCGCCGGGCATTTCATCGGACCACAGAAGGGACGGCGGCAACCGCAGTCGAAGCGGGACGCGAACCGCCGCACCGAAACAGCATTCCCGGGCAGAGCGCCTCGCCCGCGGAAATTGCGGAAGGGCCGAACATCGAGGGCGCGGTCCCGATCACGCTGCGCATCAACGGCAAGGACTGCCAACTTCGCATTGACCCCCGGACGACGCTCCTCGATTGCATCCGTGAGACAGTTGCTCTCATCGGAACGAAGAAGGGCTGTGACCATGGGCAATGCGGCGCATGCACGGTTCATGTGAATGGCAGGCGTGTGAACTCATGTCTTAGCCTGGCCTTGATGCATGATGGGGAAGAGATCACAACCATAGAAGGCCTGGGCACACCCGACGCATTGCATCCCATGCAAGCGGCATTCGTTGCCTGCGACGGATACCAGTGCGGATATTGCACGTCAGGCCAGATCATGTCGGGCGTTGCGTTGCTCAAGGAACCCTGCGGTCCTGACGACGCGGCCGTGAAGGAACTGATGAGCGGCAACATCTGCCGCTGCGGAGCCTATGCCAATATCGTGGCCGCGATCCAACAAGTTCGCAAAAACACTTAGGCCGCGAGCAGGAGCGATCCAATGCATACCTTTGAATTCATTCGGCCAGCAGATTCCGCGGCGGCGGTTGCCACCGCCGCGCAGGCGAACACCGCGCAGCAGGGCGCGGACGTGCGGTTCGTCGCCGGCGCGACGACGCTGCTCGATCTGATGAAGCTGAACGTCGAAACACCTGCGCGGCTCATCGACATCAACCGTTTGCCGCTCGACAAGATCGAAGCAACGTCTGATGGCGGGCTGAAGATTGGCGCCACCGTTCGAAATTCTGATCTCGCCCACCATGTGACGGTGCAACGAGATTATGCCGTACTATCACAGGCGATTCTCGCCGGCGCATCGGCACAGCTTCGCAATATGGCGACGACTGCCGGCAACCTGCTCCAGCGAACGCGATGCATGTACTTCCGCGACACCGCGATGCCCTGCAACAAGCGCGAGCCCGGAACCGGCTGCCCGGCCATCACCGGCAGCAACCGCATGCTTGCTGTCCTTGGCGCAAGCGAACACTGCATCGCGACCAACCCTTCGGACATGTGCGTGGCGATGACAGCACTGGAGGCGACGATCCACGTGCAGGGACCCAAGGGTACACGCGCGATCCCCATCGGTGACTTTCATCTTCTGCCCGGCAGCACACCTAACCGCGAAACGGTGCTCGAACCAGGCGACCTCATCACGCACGTGACGCTGCCGCCGCCCGTCGCGGGGAGTAAGCAGGTGTATCTGAAGCTGCGCGACCGGGCGTCATACGAGTTCGCCCTGGCGTCGGCGGCTGTTGTGATCACGGTCGCGGGCGGGAAAGTGACTCGGGCACGCATCGCGCTCGGTGGCGTGGGCACAAAACCATGGCGATCCCCGGAGTCCGAGGCCGCGCTCGTCGGACATGACGCCAACGAGGCCAACTTTCGCAAAGCAGCCGAAGCGGCGATGCGCGACGCCAAACCGCAGAGCGAGAATGGGTTTAAGATCAAGCTGGCGAAGCGCTGCCTCGCACACGCCCTGCAAATCGCCACAAAAGGCTGATTCCACCGAAGGAGCGGACATGCCGACAACACCAGAAATACTGACGCTTTCTCCGATTGGTCGCAGCACGCCCCGAGTGGATGGCCCACTTAAAGTAAGCGGGTTGGCGCAGTACACCTCCGACTTCCAGTTTGCCGGACAGCTTTATGCCGTGCCAGTTGAAGCAACCATCGCCAATGGCCGAGTGGATAAGCTCGACACCGCCGCCGCCGAGAAAATGCCCGGCGTCCGAGCTGTTTTTCATCGCGAGAACATCGGAAAGATCTTCCGCTCTGTATTGGGAATGGGGTTCGAGGGTATCTGCGATGAGCGGCGTCCGCCTTTCGAAGACGATGTCGTTCGCTATTATGGCCAATACATCGCGCTCGCGGTGGCGGATACCTTTGAAGCCGCCAAGGCTGCCGCCGACGCCGTTCGTGTGACCTATATAAAGGACAAACCCAACGTCGAGACAGAGCTCAAGGCGGACGATGATCCGGAAGTAGTTGTTACCACATTTAGCCCGCGCGAGCGTTTGCAAACTCAGCGCGGCGATGCTGAGGCCGCTTTCGCAAGCGCACCGGTCAAGATCGACCAAACTTATGTCACGCCGGCCGAGACGCACAACCCCATCGAGTTGCACGCGACAACAGCGATCTGGGATGGATCTACTCTAACGCTGTACGAGTCGTCGCAGGGAGTCTTCAACCTCCGGGGCGTACTCGCGCAAATGTTCGGCTTGCCGAAAGAGAACGTCCGCGTCATCACCAAGTTCGTTGGCTCGGGTTTCGGGAGCAAACTGTTTCCATGGACGCATTGTTCGCTCGCCGCCGCGGCCGCGCGGCAACTCGGCAAGCCGATCAAACTCGTGGTCAGCCGAAAGATGATGTTCCAGACGGTCGGTCATCGCCCGCGTACCCAGCAGCGCGTGCGGTTGGGCGCCACTCTTGACGGCAGGCTCGTGTCGCTTCAGCACGACTATGTCTACGACAGGTCAATGCTCGATGACCACCACGAAGACTGCGGCGAAGCGACGCCGTTCCAATACAGCGTGCCCAACCTCCGCGTGACGTTCGGCCGCGCCAAGCGCAACATCGGCGCAACCGCGGACCTGCGCGGTCCCGGCGCCGTGCCGGGCCTCTACGCGACCGAGTCGGCGCTGAACGAACTGGCCGACCAGCTCAAGATCGACCCCGTCCAGCTCCGCGTCATCAACGAGCCGAAAATCGACGAGTCGTTGGGCATTCCTTTCTCATCACGCCATTTGCTCGAGTGCTTCGAGCTCGGCGCGGAGAAGTTCGGATGGTCCAAGCGCATTCCCGAGGTCGGCTCGATGAAGCGCGACGGCTTGATCCTGGGATGGGGGATGGCCGGGTGCTCGTGGATCGCCGCACGATTCCCCGCCGACGCCAACGTCCAGCTCCACAACGATGGCACGGCCCGCGTCGCCTGCGGCACCCAGGACATCGGCACCGGTACTTACACGATCCTCGCGCAGCTCACATCGCAGAAGACCGGCGTGCCGCTCGACAAAGTCGAAGTCGCTCTGGGCGATACGTCACTCCCGGAAGGCCCGCTCTCGGGCGGTTCGATGGTGACCGGGTCGGTGGTCCCGGCCGTCTTTGCAGCGGCAGACAACGCGATCGCATCGCTGCTGACCATCGCAACGACAACGCGCGCGTCGCCCTTCGAGAAGCACAAGCCCGACGAGTTGAAATTCGAAGGCGGCCGGGTCTTTGTTAAGGCTGACGGTCCGGCTGGCGGCGTACCGTTCGCCGAATTGCTCCAGCGCGCCAACCTTCGCATGGTCACAGGCAGCGGCAAGTCCGAATCGACATTCGGTAATCCAGAAGCGACTTTCTCGACGCACTCTTTCGGCTGTCACTTCGTCGAGGTCACCTGGCAGGCGGAAATTGCTCGGTTGCGCGTGAGCAGGGTTGTGACGGTCATCGATGCGGGCCGCATCCTCAACCCGCTCGCCGGCCGGAACCAGATCGAAGGCGCGGTCGTGATGGGTATCGGCATGGCGCTGTTCGAACACACATCTTACGATCCGCAGAACGGCGCGCCGATCAACAGCAATCTGGCCGACTACGTGATGGCGGTCAACGCCGACGTGCCGCCGATCGACGTGCATTTCCTCGACTTTCCCGACAAAGAGATTAACGAACTTGGCGCACGCGGGATCGGCGAGATCGGCCTGGCCGGCATCGCTGCCGCCATCACGGCGGCGGTCCACCACGCAACCGGAGTTCGCGTGCGAGAACTGCCGGTGAAGATAGAGAATTTATTAACGTAAGGCGTTCCCCTCTCCGCAAATGTTTGTTATTGGGCCTGCGGGTCCGATTTCGATTGTCACCCCTCGCGCGACGTGCACAGTCATGAGAAAGGACAATGTGGCGGATTCTGGTAAAGCAACTTCCTTCGCGCGCCCCCGTGCTCTCGAGACGATCCTTATTGGGGGTTTTAGTCGTCGGCATCCTTGACTTGCTATTCGCTTTCACCTTTTACGGTCGGATATTAGTGACAGAAATCATCGGACACGCTTTTTTGGTTGGACTACCGCTTGCACTGTTGGCACGGCGGTCTGCTAAATGAATCTATTGATCACGCCGGTTCCTCCACTACGTAGGAGAGAGATGTATATAGACCAGAACCGAAACCCGAGTTGGCCTCCGAGGCCGCATTGACGTGATTAGGCCTGCGTCACTTACGCGATTGCGCATGCGTACCTAAATCCGAGATTTCATGTGCTACCTACATGACACCATACAAGCGTTGACATATGTCGCTTGCCGGAGGTAGATTGCAGGCGGCAATTCAAGATGTATGGTCTTTTACGCGGGCTGATTCCCTCGCTCAGCCTCACATCGCATGAACACCGTTCAAATCTTTAATGGACTAAATTGATTTCCGGACTCGTCGATACCCGATTTGGCGAACTGTTTTATCGTCGCTTCAAAGACAAGATGCGTAGCTGATACCTCGACCAGCGCGGTCATTGAAAACATCCGACGACTCTGTAGACTATTGAACTCCCGACAATTCCGACTAAGATGCAAGGAGTTTGCCATGGAATTGGCTCGCGACTCTCAACTTCACCGAGTATTTTGCCCACCGTCTCAAAAACATTCCTTTACAAGATTCTTTAGGCGCCGGTCATAACGTCGATTCCGGCGATGTCACTCCTCAGCCTCTCATCGGGCTTTTACCTGAAAGGGATAAGGGTTAAAAGCAATGCCTCATCTAAGCGTGCGAGTATTCGGAAAGCTTTCTATAAAACGAAACGACAATACAGTTCATGGTCTTGACGCGTGCAAACTGCAGGAGCTGTTTACTTACATCCTGGTATTTCGCGAATCCCCACACTCGCGAGAAAGCCTGGCTGCTCTCCTTTGGGGCGACAGCTCAACAGCACAATCGAAGAAGTACTTACGTCAGGCGCTGTGGCAACTCCAAAGGGTTCTGGGCTCCCGTTCAGATAAAGGGGACGATCGGATTTTTGACGTGGCGGCCGATTGGGTTTCTTTCAACTCCGATTCAGACATTTGGTTGGATGTTGCAGTGTTTGAGCAAGCCTTCTCGGTTGCGCGCGAAGTGGCCGGGCAACACCTTAACACCTCGCAGGCCCAGACGCTCGATCATGCAATTCAACTCTACCAAGGCGACCTATTGGAGGGCTGGTACCAGGACTGGTGTCTCTTCGAGCGCGAGCGATTGCAAACAAGTTATCTGATCATGCTCGACAAGATGATGAGCTACTGCGAGGCTCACGAGAAATACGAAACCGGCCTCGCGTACGGACTACGAGTCTTGCGGTATGACCGTGCGCGTAGTTCCAGGCCGTCGTTGCACGGCCGGCTGTTCCGCCAAATGGTGATTCGAGCGTGCTTCCAAAAGTCATCGACCATTTGAAACATGTGCGGCAGGTGCTGATAAAAATCCAGGGTCAGGTGCAGAAGGATATCAAGGCTGTCGAAGAGGCGTTAGATGGGTGGAAGTGGTCTGATTGAGAACGGCTTTACCTCAATCGTCGAAGAATTAACCAACGGCGGAGATTGCGTGAAAACTCCGCTCACTTGCATGCATGAAGTCAGTAGATCTGCTGCTGGTGGGACTCAAAAGTCGTGCATGACTATGGCCTTAGCAATTTGTTATATCGGTCTCTCAATTCCGAATCAAAAGCATCTGAAAAAATCTTGCCGTATATCGGTCTCTCAATTCCGAATCAAAAGCATCTGAAAAAATCTTGCCGTACCATTGAATGACTAATTCAGAATTCTCCTTAATCGCCTCATACTTCTTATCGGACAGATTTATGTCTACATAAAAAAACTGCCAGCCCCAGATGGCTTTGGTTTGGCGCAACTTGTTAAGGTACTCACTCAGATCAAATTCCATTCGCAACGGTTTCAAGCCCTGGTAAAAGAGCCAGAGATTCGGAGAGAGTTCATCCTCATTTGTTATCTCAAGACACACGCATTGCACTGAATCCTTACCGTAATAGTCCAATACCTTCAGCCGCTTTAAGAATTTCAAATCAGCTTCTGGCGTGTTCTCGAACCAAAGTTCATCACGCCAAAATCTACCGTCAAACCCCATGAACATCTTATGAAACTCAAGAATCTTCGAGCTGCCTTCAATATATGTATTCGCAATGCTCAATTCATCATTGTGAAACTCCCAGGCCAGTTTGAAACGGTCCAACTCTGAAAAAAAACTTCTTACTACCGGACTTATTTTTACAGAGTATTCCTCCTCAAGATCATCGAGTTTGTTCGCTGCTAATCCGGGAGACCGGTCGCAAACAACATTCCGTAATGCAGGCGAAGAAGTGATTTCCTTACATAGATCAAATAAGATCTTGCTCATATAATGGATCCTCTTGTGACTAGATACTTCTTATCTTACTTTGCGTGATAGCGCTCTTAAACCAATCCTCGAGACTTCCGTCATAGTCAGTATCCGCATCTTTGAACTCTTTCGAGCCGATAAACTCGGGCCAGTCGCCATATCCTCCTCTCCTATTTTTTGCGGCAATCAACTTCCTGTAAACATCTCTTGCTGGCGGATTCGGAACCTTCTTGAGTACATCATCCCAATAGTCAAACGTAAGAGTATTGATGGTAGGCACGGGATCGCTCGTACCCTTTGGATCCGGCTTCGTCACCGGGAATACGCTGTCGTATAGAACATCACCTATTTTTACCCATTCGCCACCATCCTCCTTCTTTTCTTTGAATCCATAGCGGACCCTGATGCCTTCTGCAAAGTCGGTATAGCCTGCTTCAGACCTGTATCCGGTTACGTTTGCCTTGTACCACAATACTTTGCCCTTCTCATGTACCAGATCAACTGCCTTTTCCTCGCCTTGTTTGTACATATTGATATTCTCAGACTTTCTCCCCGGCGTAACATTCCCTGTATCATTGCCCGGGCCACCCAATGAGAAGTGCAACAAGTGCAGGCGTACATATATTTCATCGAAGTTCGCAATAGTCTTAATGTGTGAGGCCCAGCCTAACGGTTCAACTGTTACTCTCTCAGGCCTCTTGCTGTCGTGTTTGGTTACAGGATCGGCTTCCACCCAGTCCGCCCGGCCATTCGGTGAACCTACCCTTACCAAAGTCTTCGGCAGTCTGCCTCCGGATCCGACACCGATTGTCACCAAATGCGGTACTATTTCGTTGAATTTGTCGTTCAAGTCAGACTGCAACTGAGTTTTGCTTGGTTCATCTATTGCTCCAGCGAGAGCGTTCTTTAGCCTGACAATGTCATTGTCGTAAATGGCGGTTGCACTGGTTAATGCTTTTAATTTGCGAGCTTTGGTTGGCTCATCAGTTATCGCGTTAATCTCAATTTGTTTACTCTTTAGCAAAGTACTAAACGGCATCTCTTCGGTCGCCACCCACAACTGGGCGGAGGCTTCATTCCCTTTGAAAAAGAGTGTGTGAGTTTCTCCCTCCGAAGTGAATCTTTTTCTTATTCCCAACCAATTCGCGACCTTAGCAACCACCGCCTTCCCGGCCCCAACAGCTTTTTCCGTCCCCTTTGCAACCAATTCCTTACCCTTCATCACCAGGGGCTTAAATTTCAGGAGCACAAAGTCGATGCCCCGGATGACTGGATTCCTCATCCTTTCAATGAACCGCTCAACTTTTTCTTTGAGACTCGACAGGCCGAAGAAGCTGACCAGAAAATCAAGAGCAAGCGTTATGAATCTCGTTAGCGCAGTGGTGACAAGTTTCACGATTCCGGCGATATCGCCTTTGACAGCGTTCTCCATGGATGTAACAAATGCTTCAATGAGATCGAGGATCTTGTTTCTCGCTTCCACGATGAACACCAGCAACCGGATTATCTTCTCGGCAATCGCAATGAATCCTCCACCAGGAATGAGCATCTTACCGATTTCAATCATCACCTTCTTGATTGCTGCATAAAGAACCGTTTCCTTGATCATGTCCAGTGTGTCTGATAACAGAGTACCCAGCGATTCGACGATGTGATCCCACAGGCCACCCAGACCCTCCCTCTTGACGATGTCGAAGATTTCCAGACCTTTCTCAAGGACAAACTCCCCCTGACGAAAGGCATTAGCAACGCTCTTGTCATAGACGACTTCCATTCGTTGCCAAATGGTTTCTGTACTTAGATTGAGTAGTTGGGTGAATAGACTGAAGATACCCGCTGGGTTCCACTCTTTGGGGAGTTGCACCTGGACACCACTCGTACCGCGAATCCAATCAAAGAACGCAGTGGCCAGAAATTCATCGATTCGTTCGGCAAATGTGGAGAAGCCCTCACCGATTCCAGTTATCAGATTACTGAAGAATGCGCGTGGGCTGGAAAGGATATCGCCTAACAGATAAAGAACACGTCCCAACAACTCTGCAATTCTGGTCGCAAATTCTATGATTGCATTTACAACTGCCTTGATCTTATTCCACGCCTTTTCGAGCCAACTGGTCAGAACATCTTTTTTGATCTCATCAAATGTGGCCTTAAGTTTTCCGACACTCTTGTTGTAGGTCCGAGCCATGTCGGCAACGAGTTCATGATGACGCTCGTCCACTGATTCTTGCAGAGCTTGGAACTGCGCTTGAACCCCTTTTAAAACACCGTCGGCTTCTAGCTTCTCATCTGGTGTAAGGCGGCCATATGCCTCCTCGACTCGTCTGTTTCCATCTTCTATGTGATTCTTCGCTGCATTGAGTGATTTCACAACTCTCGTTGCAATTTGCTCTCGAACATCGTAGGTCACAAGGTGAATAAATCCTTGTTTAGCAGTCTCGAAAGCTTTGTTCGCATAAATATCCTGTACGTTTTTCAGTGCCTGAAGGTACAGCTGCATATTGCTGACGTCACCTGCTACTGAATGCAAACCTCCAGCTATAGTCGCGAGTACTTTGGAGTCTTTCGACAACTCCTGAATCTTTGTATCAAACGCCTTGAAATTCTCCCCCATGAGACGGTTGTATTCTTGGTTGATTTCCGTCTTGTGATCAGGGATCCAATCGCTATAGTCAAAACCCCAATGACCCGGAGTGTATATGTACTCCAACCGTTCTCTTACCGACTTCTTAAAGTCCTCTTCGGCATTGTTTAATATCTTCTCAAAAACATCTTCTATACTCGGATTCTTGAGTTCATCCAGTTCCTTGTCCACCTTGTTCTTTGTTTCGTTATAGATCCCTTGAAGTTCACTCAAAGCAGATCGCTTCTTATGTACAATGTTCCCTTCATGATGTTTCTGCACACCGAAGACGTCGCCAAACTTGTTCGAACGTGACTGATTGTGAAACTTCAATCCGCTATTCACAAAGGATTGAATATCAGCCTGAGATTTATTGATCACTCCTCCTTCTTCTTCACGATATTTTGGCTTGGCCTTTCGGATTTCGTCTTGTGCTTTCCGTTTGAACTCACCAGCCTCATCGAATGTCTTTTCGCCTGATACAGGAAAGGCGAGCGAGCCTTCATCGATATTGATTGTCGTGCCACCTACGTTGTGGTTGACCAGCGCATCGTCCAAAGCGCGACTTTGATCGTCTAAAGAAATCGCCTTCTCGGTTTTAGGCTTAGGAGCGGCCGTCTTGGCATTTTTTATTGTGGGGACATTACCTGCAGGATCACGTTCAAGCTGGTAAGGCTTTGTCTGCTCAGGCTCGTTGTCGCGATCCGCCGGCGAATCCTTTGTTGCAGCGCGCAACGATTGGGTTCTTTTCAGATTTGCTACTGACTGTTTTGCTGACGCTTTCCCGACTGCGACTTCGACTCCCGAGGTCTCGCTTTCAAGTTTGTCCTGGTTTTGAGGAAGCTTTGCAGCCACCTGTTTCGTTGTATCTTTGAATTCCCCCATAAACTCTTCCACAGTGAGTTCATGAGGTTGAGCTTTCTCGACTACCTCTTTCATCTTTTTGAGATGTTTCTTTTTAGCGTTTTCATCATGAACTTCAACAGAAGTGAGATTTGCCGCCAGTATTGTTTCCTGCTGTTTTTGCTCTGCTTTCTTCAGTGGTGTTTCTTGATTCTTTGCCTTTACTTGCAATTGCCCAACAACAGCCTTGTGGGCAGGATCTTCTTCCGGACTAGCAGCGGCTTCTTCGGCCGAATCAGTTGCTTCTGGCAGTTCTCTTCCTCCAGTCGCTTCAGCAGCACGTTTCATCGATTCGTCTTCATCAATACGGGGTCGACGTTCTTTATCTTTCCTGACTTGAGGGGTAGGGGCTTGCTGAGGGTCGGGACCGTTGGGAAGGACAACCGGCTGACTGATCGAAGATTCGTCGACGTCAACCGGTTCAGAATTGATCCGTCGTTGAATGGCAAGGTTTCCCGCGGTTTGCTGAATGACGGCTGAATGAGCGGGCCGTGACACTTCGGGCGACGGTTGACGTATCAGCGCACGAATGTCTTGTGTTTTGCTGTTTGTACCAACCGACTCAAGTGCGCCATTCACCGTGCTGCCTTTCACACACCATCGACGATCAAATCATGGTACTGCTGGAAATCCATTGCGGAAGGAATCTTGCCCTGCTTCGTCATTTGCCGAGCGAGCGCTCTGGCGAGTTGCTTCATCGTTACGACCTTGCCGTCCTGCGCGGCCAGAAACGCTGCATCGAGCGCAACGTTGCGGATGTCGCCTCCGGCGATCGGAAATTTCCGGGCGAGGAACCGAAAATCGACGTCGGCACCCAGAGGCATTTCGGGCGGAAACATGGTGCGCCATAGCCGCTCACGATAGGTTTCATCAGGAAGAGGAAACTCCACGACGTAATGCATCCGCCGGGAGAATGCTTCGTCGATGTTCTTACTGAGATTGCTGGCGAGGATGACGACCCCTTCGTAGTCTTCGATCTTCTGCAGCAAGTAAGCCACTTCGATGTTGGCATAGCGGTCGTGTGCATCTCTCACTTCTGAGCGTTTGCCGAACAGAGCATCAGCTTCGTCGAAGAACAATATCGCGTTGCTGGATTGCGCGGCGCGAAAAATGCGGTCCAGATTCTTTTCCGTCTCGCCAATGTACTTGCTGACGATGCCGGAGAGATCGATTTTGTAAAGGTCGAGTTCGAGTTCGCGAGCGATCACTCCAGCCGCCATCGTCTTGCCCGTGCCTGAAGCTCCGGCGAACAACGACTTTAGGCCCTTACCGGATGCGATACGCCGCTCAAAGCCCCAGTCTGAATAAACGATGTGCCGGCACTTGATCGCGAAGGCGATCTCTTTGACACGCTGCAGAGTGAGGCGGGGCAGGACCAAATCTTCCCACGTATGAACTGACCTTACCTTCAGTGCAAGATTGCCCAGGCTTTGATCCGATTGTGATCTGGCGGCGGCGAAGAGAGCCGCAGCGTCTGAAGCATGATCGGAATTCGAATCTCGGTTAAGAGCTTGCCAGTCAACTGCTGCTGCGACGGCACAGCCTATTTGGGCAGGCGTAAGAGCAAAGCGATCTGCCAGAGCTTCCAAATCGTGTTCAACTGCAATTAAGTTGTTTTCGGCAAGCGCTGTCTTCCACAACTGCAGCCGCGTATGGTAGTCGGGATCGTCAAAACTAAAGGACACCGCACGCTGACCCGACAAAAGTTCCTGCCACCGCAAACTCGATTCGCAGGCAATGAAGGTTGGGCTTCTACTCTGCGCGAGGGAACTGATGACTTGTCTCGAACCGGGCAGTGGCCGGCTCTGTTCGTCAAAGAGCGCCTCACCTCGTTCAAGGTACAGGCCTGCACTCTGCAGGCGTTGCTGCAGCAAGATCGACTGCAACACCTTGTCGAAACCTTCCGCCGAAGCGCGAAGCGCTGTTAGATCAACCCGCAGCAGCGGGATGCCTAACTCACGACAAACCGCTTCAGCGGCAGTACCACGCCCGGACCCCTCACGTCCGTTAAATACGATCAGTGGAAAAGCGCGCGTTTGCAGCAGCAGGTTTGCGATTCCGGCAATGGCTACTCGCTGTGCCGGCGTCAGCAGAAGGTTTTTCCGCTCAACTCCGGAACGCGCTGGCAAGGTGCAGGGCACGGGCGAATCCAGCTCGGGGAAGCCTAACAAATAATGCAAAGGCGCGGGCGCAACCGAGAAACCGCTCGCCAACAACGAAGCCTGCTGCGGCGCCGCCGAGATCGACTGCAAGAGTCCACTACTAAATAGAGTCGCGCCCGGTGCCAGACAACGCCGGACGCTCACCTTCTGCTCTTCATCCTTAGCAAAAAGCCGCAGCGCCAGATCTTGAGTCGGCCACTTCCGAGTGACATCGTTGTTCAAATACCCATAGAGCGTTTCGTACTTCAGATCCAGCTCCGGCGCGAGGGCCAAAAGGAGGATATCCTGCTCGGTCATCGATAAAGAGAACTCGTCGGCCAGCCGGCGCCAAATAACATCTTCGTCGCGTTCAGTATCATCAGCGCGTAAAACTTCAGCGCGTTGGGTTAACTCATCAGTGGCGGAACTCTCACCTTCATATCCGACTTCCTGGTTGATCAAGCTATTTACCTGTTCGTCACTAATGTACAAGCCTCGGAATTCGTCGAGCGATAGTTGGTAGCGGGCTCGCAGACGCAGTATCTCCCGATGCATCAGAAGGTCGAGCCTTTGCAGCTTGATCGATAAGTATTCTCTGGTGTCAGCGGTAGTTGACATTCTAAGACTCTTCAAAAAGCGTTAGTGGACGTTCGTCGAGCCAACCCAACCGGTACGTCTGTCGCATCATTCCAGTGATACCCAACACGAGATGTAGCGGCGGACTGGAAAGGCGCACGACGCGGCGTGTGGTCTCTTCCTCAAAGCTTGCCGGGAAGTCGAGAAAGTTGCTCGAAAGATAAGGTAAATTTGATTCGGCAAAGCCTGGCAGCCGCCAGGCAAACGAGCGCATTACGTGCTGGGCCGCCACGCTCAACGCCAGATCAAGCGCGGAGGAAAATTTAAGTGATTTGAGCAGCGAAAGATAAGAAAGATCGTCAGAAAGCCTTCCCAGCCGCGCCAGAGTCTTGTCGATCGAGTCCTCATTCGGCACTTGCCGCGCGGCATCTTCAAAACTCACAACTTTGAGCCCGGGGAATTCAGTTCTTATCCTCTCGAGCAAAATTGCATCGCAAAGTAATAGGCCTTCTCCTTGCTCGAGTCGTAAAAGAGATTCACGTAATGCTTCAATCAGTTCTTGTGATTGGCTGGCAGAATATTTTCGCGCGACCAGCCAAAGAGCTCGCGCTTCGTCAATCAGCACGAGAATCGAGGAACCGCCCAATGTGGTACGGACTAAAATCTGTTTCCGGTCTGTAACTCTCCCATGTGAGTGCTGCCAGTTAACCAACGTCCGTAAAAAAGTCTGCACATTTGTCGCGGTAATACGAGCTTCCCAGTCGCTCAATACGTCCACTGAAACAGTGGGTGGCACGAGCATGAGGTCGCGCATGAGTGGATCATTAAGACTGCGTTGGGCATGCTGAGACCCGCAGCACTTAATCAATATTAGAAACCGGACAAGTGAGATTGCCGCTGCTTCATCCGCTTGCGGCCAGTCGCGCAAAGCTTCAACCAATGGAATCTCATCGAGCAATGGCAATAGAAAAAAGGCGCCGCCAAACGAGGTGTTGCGCCAATTTGTCTCAGCTTGCTCGACTCTGGCTTGCGCTTGAACGGTATTGAGCTCTTCCGCGACTTCGCGTAACCGAGCAGGCGAAGATCGCAACAGTCCGACGATGGTATCCGTCGGATGCAAACCTCGTTCTTCCTGCTCGCGCGCTGCGGTAAGGTACAACGCGAGCGCTCGTGCCCACTCATACAACCCGTTGAGTGAATCGGCATCGAGTAGCCGCGAGACCGACCAGGCCATCTCGCTACAATCGAATCCGTCGTCGTCGCCAACATCTTCAGTCAGACTCTCAAGGATCAAGCGCGCGTCCTGCCGATTTAGAGCGCGCAGCACGTTTCTCAATTCCGCGCTGTGCAGCTGAAGTAGCGCAGCCCTTCCCCTCTCCGCCCGATCGCAGACGGCGGTTCGCAGCGCGGCAGACGTTGGCAACATGCGCAGTCCGAAGAACGACTCGTAGTACCAGCGGCCCCAGGCCGCACCCGCCGCTAGATCTGAGAGAAAATGAGCCAGATACTCAGCCGGATTCGCAAAACGGACGACATTGTTATGATCCGTGCCATCCTGGAGTGTGTCGCCCAACACGCGCCCAAGATATCGGGTGAACGTCCTCGACACATGTTCGCCACCGCCGGAAGCATTGACGGCAAGATCTATCTCGAGGCGGCGAACAAACCAGAGGCTCGAATCTGTTTTCGAGAACCACGAGGAAAAGGCCGCGGACAGTACTTGCGAAAGGCCACGTTTGATTTCATCGTCCAGACGAGCCTTGACGTGCCCGGGAGCGGGATGATCGGAGGGCACCAGATACTGGGCATGAACTCGACGGATCTGCAATCGACTATCGGTCATAGGTCGTGTTCTCCGTCAAGTGAGGCCAGGGGTTTGGCTAAGCCTTTGCCGGCGTTCCTTTCTTAGCTTTCTTAGATTGACTCTTCTGTCTCGTCGCAGACGGCTTACTGGTCGTGAGGTTTGATTTCAGTTCCTCGAGTTCGGTCTTCAATTCTCGCAGAGCCTCGATTACCAGTGCTTCAAAACCTCTCAGCGTTAGTTCTCGATAACCATCCCTGTCTTTGGTCACCCATTCAGGAAATACTTTCTCTACTTCCTGAGCAACCAGACCAAACTGTGAACCCGAGAAACTTCCCATCTTATCGGGCTCTCTCCATTCGAAACGCACCCCGCGTAGTTGCAAGAGCAGATCGAGTGCGTCGCTGAGCGGTTCTACGTTCTGTTTCAGGCGCGCGTCAGAAGCAACAGTCCACCCTCCGCCATCCGGTTTTCGCGCGAGGCCTGAGATCCGAAGGTCGCCCACGATCTGCAAATGATCGGTCGGAGTTTTAGTGCCGATACCAACGTTGCCACCGCTCAGCACCACGAACTTATCCTCGAGGTTTGCACCATCCTGAACTGCGACCGCGAAACGATTGGAAGTCTCAGCCTTTGGTCCAATTAAGACTCTCAGTGCGCGTTCGCCAGGACCAACATCGTTCCGTAGCACGCGCATAGGAACGTCGAAGTCACGGCCGCCACTGTCACGGAAATCAACGGAGCCGCCGCAAATCCTGGTGTCACCTTCAACTCGCATATTGCCCTCGACCCAGACAAGATCATTTTCTGACTGAGTCTGGGACGGTGGCTTGAACGAACTGCTTGAAGGATCGTCTGTGCGATTACGCAAACGAATCGCTCCGTCCGCTGCTTCAATCTGCTCGGCCACAACGCCGATGTAACGACGAAATCGACGAATCTTGTCCGAGTCGGGATCAGTCCCGCTGTCGTCGCGCGCTACAAAATGACCGGGTTGATTCTGGACCGGCAACCAGCGCACAAAACCGACTGGAATCAGCCACCTCGCTTTGGTCGCCAGCTCCGAAAAATTCTGATGCGGTATCGACTCGTCATAGACCAGTGAAGCTGCGGGATCAAATTCCCGTAGAAAAGTTTTGGGATTGGCAAGCAATTTCCCGGCTAAGTTAACTCCAGAAGTGAGCTCATTTTCGTTCTTCTCCCCGATTTCGACGGCAAAGGTTTCCTGGATACGGGAACTTGTATTGTATGAATCACAAAAGACAGAGACCGTGTTTGAGAATGCCGTCTCTTTTTCCTTATAACGTAACCAGATCGGAATCAATCGCCCCGTGCCTTCTGAATCGATTGCCACATCAAACGTGAATTGCGCAAATTGTTCTTCAGGAATCCTGAAGGGTGACAACACGACAATGGGGCGACCATAACCATCCCAGGCATAGCCCGGCAGCAGATAGACGCTGACACCACCTCCTGGTAGTGGTGTTTCCTTAAGCTGTAGTCCAACGGCAATTCCCCAGGTGTGCGCGCCGAGAGCATGCCTTGCCTGTTGAGTTCGCGCGTAATCCACAGCCGCTGTTAGATCCTCTGCGCCGAGATATTGCTCTTCAAAAAACTTCGGTCGTTGCGTCTGGCTGGGCGCCATCACTCACCTCCTGCCGTTTTACTGACGAGTGAATGCCGTAATTTCTTTCAGCATCACTCCGAGCTGTTGAAAGACAGCCTGCGAACTGATTGTTCCACCCTGCCGCACAGCCTGGTTAAAAATGCTTTGCAGCAGGTCAGGCCTCGACACGGCGCCGATTCGAAGTTCACGCTCTTCACAACACAAATTCGTTATGACATCACCGATACGAAGCAGTCGAAACAGTCCTTCCAGCCAATATTTCAGCGTCGGGAGAGTAACGAGGATGCGCCGGTTCTCTAAGTTACAGATCTTCACGACGTTGCAACCCCCTCTGCAATTCAGAGTAATCGTCGCCAGGGGCACGCAGTTTTCATCTGCCGGAGGACCGCAAGGTGGCAGCAGGGCCGAGCAGAAACACTCTTTGAAGAGCTCAAAATTAATATTCGACAGACTTTGTTTCACCTCGTTTATTGGCGCGGTTGATGAGACGTCTGCGATTCGCTTTAACAGACCGCAGTCATAGATTGAATGCTGATTCGCAAGGGCGATTAGAGTTGCTTTGATCGCCTGGATTTGGCTGGGTTGGGTTGAGTTATTGAGGTTATCAATCGACGTCTGCAGTGGAGTAAAGTCTTTGAGACAGGCCTGGAGTCGATTAATAAACTCACCCAAGTCTCGCTTAGTTGGGGCTGTAGGAACCTTCCGCAGCTGAAACTTATAGCCTTCGCAGAGCACGGTAGGTTCGCATTGAGGCATCGCCTTGGCCGGGACCTGACGGTAGGCTAGCTGTTCACTCTTTGTCGAACCACTGCAACCACAACCTCCAGTGGAAGACCCGCCACAACCACATGAAGAAGACCCGCCACAGCTGCATTTCGAGCAACACGTTGCGCCACTACCACCATGCAACGGTGCAATGCCCCGCGATGGCTTTTCGTCATAACAGACGTAGAGTATCCAGTCCTCGTCCTGATCGCCGCAGATTGGTTGGGGCGCCGGGAAGGCCGGCTCGCATTCAAATTGCTGCTGCCGGCAGTGCTGGATGAGTTCGCAAACGTTCACGGCTTGATCGCCGCACAAAACGATATCGTCGCCGCACGGGCTTAGCGCATAACCGGATTTGACCGTGACGAAACCTTTGCACTGGTGGCACGTGACCTCAAGACCGCACACCACACCCCAACCATGCAGGTAACGATTGTGGAGTTTGTTCTTCGCTATGATGTAGTGCTCGAGACGGTTGAGATCGTCTTCGCTGAGCAACTGTCCGGCGAAGAAGCGCGGCCGGCATAAACATTCCAGGCCGCCGCAAACAGGGCAGCGTGTGATATTGGGCGTTCGAGTGGTCGTGGTAGCGAGTGCCATAAAATTCTCCTGACTACACAACAAGATCTAACCGGCCGAGAAGTTTTTTATTCCTGTGGCTTCACCGAGAACCAGCTTTCAAAAAGCCCGCCCTGAATCCCGACCTGTTTGTCGAGCGGCTCTGCTGCGGGTGGTCTCGGACGATCACCCGTCGGTAACTGAGCGCGAACGAATTCAGCATCGATCGCACGATCTTTGGTGTCTTTGACAAAATCTCCGCGCAGTAGGACCCCGACATCTGGGATACCACCGCTAAGAATGTTACGCACTATCGGCGCTTGCTCTCTGTCAAGCAGAAACGCCACGCCTCGAGCATTGCCCGCCGGAAGCTCCTTGGCCGCGTCGATACGCCCGCCTGCATTGACAACGATTCTGCCCTGGCCATCCAGCTTGAGTTCTACAGGCACCGTGGTACCGCGAATCGGACAGCGACAAGCAAAGCCACTATCGAATTGATTATCTTGAAGAGGTGTTGCTACCAGGACGTGGAATACGTGGGCGGCGTCAATTGTCGCGCTCACCTGAACTTCTGCAGTGAAGCCAATCACGAGTCCAGAAGCCTGTGAGCCATCGAGTCTGTCGATGAGGACGAAGAACGTGTCGGGCCCTTGCGGAAAGCCCGCAGTATGCATCTGATTATGACTCCAGCTAAGTGCCTCAATTCGAGTCAGACCTTCTTCCAGACCCGCCCCGGGATCTCCTTTTGGGCCCGGTTGTCCCACACCGGGCTCGCCCTGGGGTCCCTGTTGTCCTGCTGGTCCCGGTGGGCCTGGCGGTCCTTGTGTTCCCGTTCCTCCATTCCCATGTTCGAGCAGACACTCAACCAATTCGGCCAACACTTGAGTGCTCGGCAACAACCGCCGCGTACGGTTGTCAATGCGCGCGATCTTGTCAGCTGTGTCTTGTTGAGGATCGGCGGGTGGAACGGTCTGTTCTTCTATGCGATCGCCGAGGTTGTAATTCTCAATAGTTGCCAACACAACGCAGTCGGGCAGATCGCAGTGGGGACAGCCATTCAGATGCCGCCAAAGGACTTCGCTGCAGGCATCTTCGGAAATTTCAATGATAGCCACGCCACCAAGCGTCGGTTGAGCGAGGTCGTCAATAAAAGGAATGTACAGATGATCACCTGAACTGCTGAGAACCAACTGCTGACTATCATTACCAACCTGAAAGGCGTTGCCTGGTGTGACCGGAAGGTGCAACTGCAAACGATCGAGGCTGACAGACTGAACAAAACTGTCTGTTCCGTCGTGCTCGAGCACATAAGCCCAGTGGCCACCGGGGGAAACCACAAGCGAAATAGGCGGGTGATCCAATGTGACGCTGCCCACGACTGCCGGCGTCGCGTCCAATGAAATGAGATGAAACTTGGCGCCAGTCTCCTCAACGACTGCCAGCATGTCCTCGGCGGTGCTGCTAACCACGGCGATCAGTGTCGGGTTCGCAAGGGGCGATACTGTGATCGCGCTGACGGTAGGCGAAGCGGTTTGTATTGCCTTGATTTGCTGAATTTGATTGGTGGGTCCTACAGAAAACGCTGAACTCCCATCACTGCTTATCACAAGACCTTTAATGTTGGCCGCAACGGTTTTGATCTTTTCCGGCGCATCGGCCGCGTCATTCGTATCCAGATCATCAGGACCGCGCAGCAGGTCTCCGGATGAACCGAGCATCGCAAACAATCGACCGTTCGCTGCGACTGCTAAATACACATCGCTACCCGCGCTATTCGGGAGATCAAGCGGAGTCGGATTGAAATCCGGGAGTCCAGTCTGCGTGGTATCTAAAACGCGCAATTGAAGAAGCGTGTCCGGAGTCACCGGCTCCGTTACGACGTACAGCCGCGAACCATCGTTTGAGACTGCAACCGCGACCGCTTTAGCAGGAAGTGTTCGCGAAGAGATCGTCGCATGGTTGTCGGTGCTTACCTGATAAATCGTTGAAGGTGAATCGGCAGTGACGACGTACAATCGGTGTGTTGCATCATGCAAAGCCACCTGAGCGGCATGGGCAATGGCAATCGAGTTTGCCCACTCAAATCCGGGGGTGTGAAACGGCTTGGGCTCGTCTTTGGGATCAAGGATGACACCAAACTCCCAAGACTCGAGGATGCGATTAGGCGCGCACTTCGTGTCGTCGCAGCCGCAGTCGTCGTAGAGAACGGGAATGTCTTCAGTCGGACATTCACGAAAGCGGACGCAGATCTGCAACTTGTGCGCTTCAGTGTCACCCTGGGTCTTGAGCGCCTGAATCTCCGGCAAGGCCAACAGATCAACGCATTCCTCTTCGCGCACGATAATGTCGTGGCCACAGCAATCCACGGCGAAGCCCGGCTCGATGCAGACAAAACGATCACGACACGCCTCGTTCGGATGGGGTTTGACCTTGAGACCGCAGACCACGCCCCAGCCGTGCAGCTGCTGTTCGTGGTGCCGCATCTTTTCCATGTGAAAACGTGTCTCGTCGGTAAAGTCGCGCTCGACCATCAGCTTGCCAGTGAAGTAGTTGTTCCGAGTGAAGGGCCCATAACTGCAAGCCGGACAGATGTGTTGACTTGTATGTTGGTGTGAATGAGACATAGCTCGCCTCTGCTTTTGATTACGTTGTTTACTCCAGCTTCGTAGTCGTGCCGATTCGCGCCTGATTGCCGATTTCCAATGAAGGTGCGCCCTGTTTATATGGCGGCTTCGTTAACACTGATGCGCGACCAAGCGGTGTTTTGTCCAATGTGACGCCGGCCGGATAACGCGCGATAACGCTGTCAAAGCCAATCATCGATTGAAATCCGATCCGGAAACGCGGCTCGACGTATTCGATTTGGGCCAGGGTTGCGGCAGGTCGTGAGTTTCGCAGCAAATTCTCCAGTGATTTGCGATTCGACTCTGACGCTCGATAACAAGCCGGGACGAATACAGTGAACTTATGTGCGTAGTAATGAAATGGATCACGAAGGGGATCTTGAATCGTCCGCAATTGCGAGCGTCCAACTTGCGCGCCGTCATTTAGCTGACTCCGATTGACGATGCGTTTGCCCCACAAGACTGCCTGATCTCCAATTCGACCAGCTCCCAAAAAGAGCCAGCGGCGCAATTTGAAATGTTCCAGGATCAATGGCGGCGGTTCCCAATTGGAAACAGGCGGCTTAACGGGTGCGCAATTCGACGGTAACGGAACGCAGCGGTCTCGCGGTTGATTGTCTGCGCAGCAATCACTCTCTATTTCGAGGAGCAGTAGCAGTTCGCGCCACAATCCCTCGCGAGTTCCGCGCAGATCAAAGAGACGGCCGGCTTCTTTCAGAAATCTTCGTCTCTTTGCCTCAGCCCAGCTTCGATCCAGGGTGACGCCCATCCATGAGCCAAGCCAGCTCAGAAAATCGATCCCTGTTTTTGGATCACGTTCTGCAGGGGTCGAGAGGGGATCATAAAACTTAGCTTGCTTATCAACTTCTGTTTCGATGCTTCGTAGCGTCGTATCGAAGAGGCTGAGAAACCGATCAGTGAAATCAGCACTGGTAGGCTCTTCGCCAAAAACCGCGGGCAGATAACGGCGAAGACTGATGCGAGGGAACTCAATTTCAATGCTGTCAACGCGAGGCGTTGCTTTACCGTTGCCTTGAAAGTCAAGCTTCAACCAGAGGAAGCGTCCGCCACCGCTCCGCACCAGACAATCCCATTCACCAAGTTTCATTTCATCGGCAGTTTGATTTGTATCCCACTCATCATCACTCAGATTCTGGATCTGATCATCGGTAAGCACCGCTTCGGCTGTATATGTTGAAACTACAACACGCGTGCCGCCTGGAATGTCTCCGCGCAAAATGACGCGATGCCATTGACAGCGATACAACTCGCTATCTAGCGCAATGCTGATATATGTTCCGGAAGTCAGGTAACTCGCTGTGATCGGCGCAGAGCACTTGTTGACTGCATCGCCCCGAAGATCAAAGAGACCTCGTTCTTGAGGTTGTTGCGGAGGACACTTAATTGAAGAAGGTTTGTCGTCACCTTCTCGGTTTGTCTCTGTGCAACCTCCGTGTCCTCCGTGTCTCTGTGGTGAGTTGTTTTTGGACGCTCTATCACCACTGAGACACGGAGGACACGGAATTGGATCTGAACAAAACTTACCAAGATGCAGTAACCCTTCAGCATCAACCGGAAATAACGCCCCCGGAAACTGCGATCCCAGTTCTTCGGGATTCGACTCGACTGCAATGCTGCTTCCGTCCGGATTTAGGCGTAGGACTGTATCCGGAGGACCTGTTACAACAACGAAGACATTGTTCCCACAGTCGGTCGCGATCCAGGTAACCGACCCAATCCCTGGGAAACACTTTTGCCACTGCCCCGATGGGCTGAAAACATGAACGGCTCCGTTAGCACTGTCCGTGACGTAAACCTTTCCGTATCGATCGAATGCCAGATCGAACGGTTCCCAGATGTTGTGTAAGACGGGATTTGGTCCCTGGTATGCCGCGGCAGGCGGTTGCCAGTGACCGCGCAATACAAAGCCGTGTAGGGCAAATACGCTCAGACGATGATTGCCGGTGTCACAAACAAAGAGATTGCCCGAACAGATACCGATCCCGTGAGCATTGGTTAGCTGCCTTGGTCCTTCGCCCGCGCCACCAAAACAGGGAACATTCCCAAAGCTACATTCGCAAGGATCGAAACGCTTGAGCTGCGCGCTATCGGTATCGAGAAGATAGATACTGCAGTCTGGGCCAATAGCGATGTTGCCAGGTGTTGTAAGACCGCCGAAGCTTCCGCTGGCCTCGGTCAAGGAACGTTTGCTTTCGGGTGCGAGCGGCAGGACCAGGGACTTTTTCGGCGGCAGGTATTCAATCTGATCCAACTTTGCCGGCTGCCATCCCACATAGCCATTGAGCAGCCACGACGTCGGATCGTGTGGTGGCCGCGGAATCGGCGGCAGCATGGCTGGTTGACTCTGTGTGGTGACCTGCATCTTAATGAATCTTAGTCTGTGCTTTACTCTTCAAAACTGTAATGAACCTCAATTTGTGGATCGGTTGAGAAAAGCAGTCCTGCTTCATTGATGGTGACATCGCTGCAGAATTGCGTCTCCTGCGCATCGAGAAAAATCACGAGCCGCCTGATGCTCTGCAAGCCAGAGACAGTAAAGATTCGTTGACTGACTCGCGAGTAGAAGATCGTGCCCCCAAAGGGCCAACCCTGGCCGTCTTCGCCACCTTTGAGTGGATGGAAATAGTCTTTAATCGTTTGCTCGACTCCTTTCTTGACGCTTGCCAGGTCAGCGTTATCGTCGGCCACTACTTCCGCCTCAATTTCCACTTGCTGATAACTCGGCTTGATCACATATAACTCCGTGGTCAGCAGGCGCCGCTGATCCAGGTAGGCGCAAACTGTTCGCAACGTACCTTCGCTCGGAGTTGGCGCAGGATCATCTCCGTCGGGCACAACAATGACCGTGATCACGCCTGGGACCTTGATGCCCGGGAAGTCCGGATGAAACAGAGGCAACGCTTTCGCGCGCTTGATTGTTGAAGCTTGCATCGCCAGATACTCGAAGTCTTCCACGCTAACCGCCCGGCAACGGCTTTTGATCGTGCGCGGAGCTCGCTTCTTTGCCTCGTCAAGAGTCTCTTCGTCACGACCGCTGTTAGCCGGAAACAGGTTGCCCACGCGGTTATCGTCGATTCCATCGATCGAGCTGGACAGTGTCTTAATTGCTTTGGCGGGAACATTGCCCTTTTTCCCACCTCCGAAACGGTACTCTCGAGCCACAATGTTTCCGTCCGGGTTCGCGGCATTCGCGACCGGAATGGCGCCGTTGAGCCCGTCGCCAAAGCGAATCTCGCCGCTGGTTCGATCCAACACGTACTGCAGGTCGGCCGGAGAAGAGCCGAAGAAGTCCGTTACCTCGGTCCAAGGCTCAGGCCCGTTGCCCTGGTCTATTTCGAGCTGGAGGGAACCTTTCAGCACCGGCACATTCGCGAGTCGAAACACTTGATCTCGCCGCCCATTGCTACCGCCGAGGACTTCAAACTGAGCTGTCTCAGCCTGCAGCACAGAGACCGTGTTGGTGCGAATCGCAAGCAGCTTCGGTGGCCGTTCGTATTGGCTTTGTTCGACGCGAACGCGAATCCAGAAGAGCGACTTCGGCTCGGGCGGAAACACTGCGGGCTGCATTCCAGTGGCAGGTGTCTGCAGAAAGACGTGGCCTGTGCGAGTCAATGCGAGCGTTCCGTCCTTGAGCAAACTAAGGCGAAGCCATTCACTGCCGTTCCAAAATTCCCAGCGAAGTTTTGCTGAAGCAAATGAGGGCGCGTCGGGCAGACCACATTTGAACAAAGCCGACCTTGAAATGTCCGGCAGTGTCCAAATTGCCAGGTTGAGCTCCAGTGAAGGAAATGCCCCTGTCGCCTCAAAGCCAAGCAGCAGAGCATTGTCTTCATTGACGGCTGGTCCAAATGGTTGGAAGCCTTGCTGCGCATTTTCATTCTCTTGAGTGACACTTGTGAAGTTGAAACCATCGAAAACGAGCAGTGAGGCGAGTGGCGCCTTCAGCGCAATCAGTGAGCGGTCCGTTTCAAAGACGATTGGGGGTCCGCCCCCCGGCGCCTGCGCGGTAATCTGAGTAGCCGCGGGTACAATTATCGACGGCTCGGTAAATGAACTCTTCACTGGAAAAGTAACTTCGGCATTTGCCGGTTCAGCTGCACTCAATTCAATGCCCAGCAATTGCAGAAACTTTATGTAATTCAGCTCCGGCACCTTGCTCATGCGATAGGTAAGAATTTCCGCGAGCCAGGCGAACACCTGAACCATGGTTATGCCCGGATCATTGTCATTTACGTCGGTCCAGACCGGTGTCCATTCCGGCGTGTATCGCCCAATCCGGGTTCGCACTTCCGCCAGCAGACTGTCGAAGTCTCGATCGTCGATCGTTGGAATGGCCTGGTTCAGTGGCATTTCTTATGCGCTTTCACGAATGTAAAACGGGTACACGAGATTGCCGCGGGCGTTGTTTGCGCGAACGCGATAATTGATTCTGATCAACAGCAGATTGAGTTGATCAGGAGCAGACTCGGCGCTGATGTCGAGCACGTCAATGCG
>WNGE01001948.1_pt1 | contig 51603 bp, 45 predicted proteins | sample 5400651 | NCBI WGS metagenome assembly WNGE01 (sample SAMN13153370, study PRJNA577476) | soil metagenome | isolation source: 60 cm soil or saprolite under grassland replicate 2 | place: USA:California | collected 2016-06-15 | reverse complement strand
CCCCTCCCCCCGGTCTATTAGAATCATGGGGTTAGGTGGTGTTCGCGTCGCAAAATATAGATTGCAAATGACTTGTTCGCAAAATCTAGCCAACAAAGGAGTTACGCGTCACCCCGGCCTATGTCCTCCAATAGAATCAACGATATAGCCGCCCAATCCGATGGCAAAATCTAGATTTCAAAGAACTTATATCGGAAAACTGGCCTAAACCGGAGCTTTTCCGTGCGCGCTTGGGGCCTCTCGATCAATAGCGGCCCTGGCTGGATCTTGCCCGCGGTGCCGCTATAGTACGCTCTCTATGATTATCTTTTAGATTCTGTAAGTCAAGGACGTACATCACAAACACGGGGCCGGAGACTCCCAAGTTCCGGATGGCCGACGGCCCGGAAGTATTATGGGTCAAGGAGTAGGGAGCCGTGAGGACGCGTCAATACACCAATCGTCAACCCCGTGTTCACACTCAACTCGGCCGAGCCGCAGTCCAGATTTTTGCCGCCAATGAGCGCATGAACCAGATGCTTATCGAACATCTTGACCCTGCCGCCTGGAGAGCCAAACCGCCCGGCAAAAACAAAGTCCGTACCATTGCGGCGATCTTCACGCACATGCACAATGTGCGCTGCAAGTGGGTCAGGCTTACAGCTCCGCACCTGAAGGTTCCAACGCAGCTCAACCGCGCGCACTGCACGCCGCAGCAGGCCCGCGCGGGTTTGGCCGAGAGCGCCGCTCGCTGCGCGGAGATGCTCGCCGAAGCGCTCGGCGGCGGGGGCGGCGTCGAGACGTTTCGCAGAGACGGCTGGGCTCGGCCCTGGCCGGTTGGCCTGGAAATGCTGTGCTACATGCTTTCTCACGAAGCCCACCATCGCGGGCAGGTGTGTATGCTCGCGCATCAGCTCGGATTCCCGTTGCCGAACGAGGTGGCGTCCGGGCTCTGGAATTGGGGAAAGCTGTGGAAAGAGTGCGGGGCGCCGGGAGGGCCTGGCTGTGATTCTTAAGGAATCGCTCAACGAGCAACGGCCGGAACACTGTCGCGACACAGTTTTAGTTGCGCGCCGTCACCGCACGCACGATGCGCGACATCGTCCGTTTTTCGCTTATCCTGCACTCCCACACTCGGAGCACGCTCCATCCAGCCTTCCGCAGCTTTCGACTGACTCTCGCATCCCGTCGACGATTGGACAGGATTTTCAGCCTCCAAAATTTGGTATTGCTTTTCGACGGTCGGTCACATCGTGGACATCCGTGCCAGAAGCACCCGTCTACGAATAGCGCGACTTTGGACTTCGGCCATGCGAAGTCCGGTTTCCCGGCTGCTGGCCATTGTTTCCTATAACCGCGGAGTCCACGAAGTCGGAGGAGCTTCTCCATCTTGCGTTCCGTCGTTCCTCCCGACGTGCGGACGGAGGCCATGATTTTGGACCGAACTTCTCGTGTGACCCTGTCCATTGCAGTCGCGACTAACGAGTCGCGTAAGATTTCAAATCCTCGGGTTGGATGGAATCTGCCGGAACGAGTTGATAGTGCCGCTCCTCTGCGATTTTAACTTCCTCTCCTCTGATCGCAAGCTCGAAGAGGGCGATTACGTCATTGACCATAAACTGAGCAGAGACAGGCCGACATGTCAGAGTAGGAAATCTCTGACGGCAACAAGCGACATCTTGCGAGGTCTGAATCGTTCCCAGTTTATCCTTGCCACTCTTAGCTTGAACGGGTACGACAAATTGCTGGCCGTTTCTGTTGACGCCAACATACAGTTCGTCAATTTCAATCTGCCCCATATCGAGAACCGTGGTGCGAAGATGGCTCTGAAGCGAGTACGTCGTGATTCCAAGGAAGATGTCTATCAATCGCTTGTACCGAACCTTGGCGAGAAGCGCCTGTTCGTCACTCAGGGCATTCGCAGCGATGATTTCGGGCGTTGCGTCAGGTATTTTGATGGCCAGAAGTTCGGAATTTGGAATGATGCGACTGACTCGGGCGAGTTTGAATCGGTATCGAGAGCGACCGGCGGGTTCAATTATCCACTCTTTGCCCGCCGTCGCAGTCTTCACGATGTCATTCGGCAGAGCGGTTCGATAGCGAAAGGAATAGATTACGTCGCCGAGATTGTCGGGCAGCTTTATGCCGAGCTTCTTCGCGTTGCTGTTGAGTTCGTTTCGCTCGAACTCGAACTCATTCATTCCCTTCTTGAAATGGTCATGGAATATCCGGCCGATTAAAGCTTGGTAGCGGTTCGGCTTTGACTCAGACATAGGCGAGTTCGAGATTTCGCTTCCTCGGTGGAACGACATTCGATGGTACGCCGTAGCGTTCCGCTGCCTCTGACATGCTCAACGACAGCAAGGCTGGGTCGCCGAGTTGGGGAATCGTATTCGTAACGCTCGGCCTCAACGCTTTCGGTAGTGCAGCGATGATTTGGAGAGCGACGGCTCGGGCGAGAAGCGGCGGGACCGAATTGCCAATCTGACGAAACCCGTGCCACTTCGTCACATGAAAGCGGAACCAGTCAGGGTACGAGTGCAGACGAGCAGCTTCACGCACAGTTATACATCTCGGCATATGAGGATGAATTGGTCGCGGTGACGTGAATGCACCCCGGTCGCTCGCCGTTCCAGCCCGAAGCGTGTTGCAGTATCCTGCGGGGTCTAGCTTGAGAAATCGACTGACTTCCTCGACGCATCCATGACGTGTCTTGGTGAATCGTTTCTGGGATTCTGGGGTATGAACCGTTCGGAGGCTCGAAGTCAGTCTCAGAGTTCGCTTGCCGTTGGCCAAACTCAGACTTTTCGCGTACTCACTCGGACGACCGAACTTCGCGTCCACCCAATCTCTCTCCAATAGCTCGTCGTACCCTTCGACTTCGGGGAGGTCGCCGACGGCATCCCAGACGGTAGGAGTCAGCGGCAGTTTGCGGATGTCGTGGATTGCTCTGTCCGACTGATGTGTCGGCTCGGGATAGGACGGCAGAGGTGACCCGTTACGAACACCGATGATGAAGAGTCGCTCACGGTCTTGCGGCACGCCGAACCAGAGCGCATTCAGAACTCGATACGGTTCGACGATGGAGTATCCGATTCGCTTGAACTCATCTATCAACTCGTGCAGAAACCTCTTATGGTGTCCGATTGTCAGACCCTTGACATTCTCGAAGACGAAATATCTTGGCTCGAGTTCTTTGACAAGTCGGACGTACTGTGACACTAGTCGATTGCGCGGGTCGTCTAGTGCTCGATACCCGATGAGACTGAAGCCCTGACATGGCGCACCACCGATGACCGCAGTGATGTCGGCTCGTCCGATACACGAATGCGAACGGATGTACTCTCCATCGATGTCCGTCACGCTGCGACACATCGTCCCGCAATTCGAGAAGTTAAACTCGTGGACCGCACAATGAATCGGGTCGTACTCGACAGCGGCACGAACCTCGAATCCTGACTGCTGGAAGCCGAGACTGAGGCCCCCAGCCCCGGCAAACAAATCGACTGCAATAGGATGTCCCGCCATGTGATTGAAAACTAAATGGACCACTGTCTCCGCGCAACTCTGAATAATTGGGAGTCTGTGGAAATCAGGTACCTTTCGCGAGTAGTGTGCCACGAGGCAAGGGGCGAATACAAGACGAAAACGATAAACTTCGGGACGTGGATGAGGGCCACAAACGCGTTCTCCCGATAGCGGCAGCCATTCTCTCCCCAGAGACTCGCGAATAAACCGGACAGCCGTTGGGTAGTGGATCACTTTGAGATCCATCCCGCCTTGACAAGCATTTCAACCACGACATCGGTCAACGAGCGATTCTCGTTAGGCGACAGCAAAGTCCTCTAATCGCGCGCCGTCGAGGATGACATTCAATTTCGCAACCCGAGCAACAGATTCCCGCTGCGATATCCCTGAATCACGAATCTGTACGCGTCGCTTCATCGCTTCGATGCTCGCGGTGAGACGGCAGACGACCGTGTTGGAGTTCAGTTTCTGGCGAGTTCTTGGCCGAGCATGGTGGCGTTGCTGGCGAAGCAGAGGCCGGTTTCGAGATCGACCACGCCGGAGCGGACGAGTTTGGCGATCTCGCCGTCGAAGTGCTGCATGCCTTCGCTCTCGCTGGCCTTGATCGTGTCCAGCAGAGTGCGGCCGGGACGCTCGCCCTGCTCGACGCAATCGCGGGTGCGGGGGTTCGATTTCAGAATTTCGACGACGGCCATGCGCTCTTCGCCATCGGAGCGCGGAATCAGCCTTTGGGCAATGATGTAGCGGAAAGTTTTGGCGAGACGTTCTCTTACCGACTGTTGTTCGGGCGCGGTGAATGCCGCTACGATGCGCTCGACGGTTTTTGAGGCATCGAGGGTGTTCATGCTGGAGAGAATGAGGTGGCCGTTTTCGGCGGCTTCCAGGAGAATTTCGAGGGTCTCGCGATCGCGGATTTCGCCCACCATGATGACACGCGGCGCCTGCCGCAGGGCGGCGCGCAGCGCCAGACTGAAGCTGGGGGCGTCACTGTGCAACTCGCGCTGGTGCACGGTGGATTTCTTGTGGTTGTGCAGGAACTCGATCGGGTCTTCGACAGTAAGAATGTGATAGCAGTGCTGGCTGTTAAAGCGGTCGATAAGGGCCGCCAGAGTTGAAGACTTGCCCGATCCGCTTCCGCCCGTGACGAGAATGATCCCGTTGCGCACTTGCGCGGCACCTTCCAACTGCGCGGGAAGGTGAAGGGAACAGAAGGTCGGGATGATGGTCGGGATCACGCGCATGACGATGGCGCAACTGCCGCGCTGGATGAAGACGTTGACGCGAAAGCGCGCCATGCCGGGCAATCCGTAGGAAACATCGCAGGAGCCCTGTTCGCGAAGGGTGTTGATGGCTTGCTTGTTGGCGCCGATCAGGTCGGCCGCGATGCGGCGCGTGTCGTCGGCGGAAAGGGTGGTGCCGCCGGGAATCTCGACGGCCGTGAGCTGCCCGTGAATTTCAACTTGGGGAGGACGGCCGGGCGAAAAAATCAGATCGCTTACTTTTTCCGAAGCGCGCAACATGCCCGCGAGCAGAACCGGGGTCGGGATGGAACCCGAGCCGCTAAGGCCCTCGAAGGCAATCGCAATGGGGGAATTCCCCGGAGCAGCCATGCCATACACTCCCAATCGAACGAATTGGCACCACAGGGGAGAAGCAACGCAAAGCGCGGGGAGACGCTGAGATCAATGTAGCGCGATTGGGAGGGAACACGAAGGACAAGTAGGACATAGACCTCGGTAACTGACTTAATGGCTAAGAAGAAACAGATTCCTCGCTGTGCTCGGAATGACAATGCAGATTGTGGAGGCCCACTCATCGCAACTTGCGCGCTGAGTGGGGCACCCGCGGGAGATTGGAGTTTTGGGTTACTTCTTTACCGGCTTTTTCTTGGTGCCGAAGTGGGTTTCGATGCTGGCGCCGATGCTGGCTAACATGTCTTTCGCCGGTTGAGCGAGCGAGCCATTGGGTTGGAGTTCAAGATACTTCTGGAAGGCCTCGGCCGTGCCTTCCGGGGCGACCATCTTGTCGCCCTTGAGAGTGGCCTTGCCGATGAGGTTGACGCCCTTCCAATAGTAGGCTTCGGCTTTGTTGGGATCGGCGGCAATTACCTTGTCGAAGGCGGCAATGGCATCGTCGACTCTGCCCGCGTTAGTGAGAACGGCGCCGGTGTTGAACAAGTATTGTCCAGCTTTGACAGGCTCGAGTTGAGCAGCCTTGGCGTAGTTGGCTACGGCACCGTCGATCTTTTTCTTTCTTAAATCGGCCTCGTCCGGAGCGGTGTGGCTGGCGGCCAGTTTCGAATCGGTCTCGGCAAGATTGTTGTAGTAGGCGGCCAGGGTGGCGTTGTTGTTGGGATCTTTCTGCGCCTGCTCGGAAGCGGTGCGGAGTTCAATGGCCTTCTGGTAGTTGGTGGCGGCGGCTTCGAAGCGTTTCTGCTTTTCGGCGGGGTCGGTTTGCTTGGGAGCGGACGAGCGATAGGCGTCGCCGAGCTTGAACCAGAGCAGATCACGGGTACTGTCGATCTGGTTGGCTTCGGTCAAGGTGGCGATGGCGGTTTCAAAGTCGCCGGCATCGGACGCAGCCTTGGCGGCACTCAGCTTGTCATTGAGCGACTTGACGGTGTTGGTTTCTTTGGCAGCCTTGGCCTGCTGCTCCTGAACTTGCTTGGCTTGTTCGGCGGTCAGGCCCTGGCCCTGGACGGCGGCGGACTTCTCTTTTTTCATGTCAAAATCGAGCACCATTTCGTCGAGGGTGACCGAGACGTTGCTGAAATGAAAAATTTCGTTGCCGTCTTTGCTGAGCTTGACGTTGTACTTACCGGGAGTGATGCCGAGCGAGAAATACTCGCCCTTGTTGTTGGTTTTCAGGGTGTACTTGCGACCGGTTTCCACTCCGGCCCATTCGACCTGCGCCTGGGCGATGGGCTTGCCGTCCATGTCCTTGCAGGTTCCCTTCACGCTGCCCAGGGCCTGCGCAAACACGGGTGCGGCCGATAGACTAAGAACGAGGATGAGCAGCAGGGGGATGATGAAATGCTTCTTCATAATTCTTGCCTCCTGGCAGTAAACCTGGATTTACTAAGAAAAAACTTTCTAACGCTCGATACCACAATTTGGGAACGGCAGATTCTTCGCTCCACACTGCAGATCCCTCGCTCCGCTCGGGATGACAACGGGGCGGGGAAAATTCACTGCCACTTGTTCCCCCATGCACTTCCGTGAGGCGCGGCCAGCCGCGTCTCTACGGGCGGGATCCAGGACGGGATCCAGGAGCGAGTTCACCACGATTGCACCTCGGCCTCAGCGTAGGGGATCGGATCTCTCGCGCCGGCGTCGCGAAAGGCGCGCAGGCGAAGTACGCAGCTGTCACAGACGCCGCAGGCTCGATCCTGACGCTGATAGCATGACCACGTTAAATCGAAGGGCGCGCCGAGTTCAAGGCCGAGGGTCAGAATCTCGCGTTTGCGCATGGCGATCAGGGGCGTGAAGACCTCGATGGCCCCGTCTTTGGTCCCCGTTTTCACTACCTCGTTGAAGGCACGATAGTAGGCGGGACGGCAGTCGGGATAGCCGGAACTGTCGGGCTCGACCGCGCCAATGTAGACCTTTTCCGCACCCAGAACCTCGGCCCAGCTGACCGCAACCGCCAGGAAGTGTGCGTTGCGAAAAGGGACATAGGTGACCGGGATGCCGGCTCCGAGGGCGTGGGATTCAGGAACGGGGATATGAGCGTCTGTCAAAGCAGAGCCTCCGATGGCGCGCAATGCCTCGTTGCGCACGAGGAGGCGATCGTGGATGCCGAGGCGGTCGCAGATGCCTTCGAAGGCACGGCGTTCACGGTCTTCAGTACGTTGCCCATAACTGATGTGCACGGCTGCCGCCTGGTGGTCGCGGGCGGCGAGCGTCGCGCAGACACAGGAATCCATGCCGCCGCTGAGCAGCACCACGGCGCGGGTTCGAGGATCTGGGGAGCTAGGTGGCATGGCGAGGTTGAGCGTGGTTTTAATTTTATGACAGTTCATGGAGACGTGCGACTCTGGCCTACGCTAGACAGCCGTGGAGTTCGACAGGTTTGCGCGGACAGGAGTGTCCGCGCCACACCTGCTACACGCCTTTGGTGGCGGGGTCCCAGATCAGTTTATGGATTTGCAGGCTTAGGCGGGCGGGGAGATTGTCGGTGACGATCCAGTCGGCGAGTTCCTGCGGATCGAGGAGGCAGTGGGAAGTGTCGCGGGCGCCCGAGGCTTGTTTGGCGAAGGCGGGTGAGAACAGAAGGGCGTGGACGCGGGTGGCGAGCGAGTGGCGGCGAATGAATTCGCGGGCGAATTCGTAGTCGCTGCGGCCGGTCAGGACGAATTTGAGTTCGTCGTGAGGCTGGAGTGAGTCGAGATTTTCTTCCGCGAAGGTGTCGGGCTCGCCGGAATGGGGGCACTTTACGTCGACAATTTTGATTACTGGTTTCGGAACGCGCGCGAGCGGGCGTTCGCCGCTGGTTTCGAGCAGGACTTGGTAGCCGGCTTCGAGCAGGCGCTCCATCAGCGGGACGACTTCGCGCTCCTGCAACATGGGCTCGCCGCCGGTGATCTCGACTAAGGGATCGGGGCGGGCGGAAATGCCCGCCCCGCACGGACTCAGGCGCGTGACTTGACTGAGGACTTCCTGCACCGTCATCTTGTGGCCGCCGTAGAAACTGAATTCGCTGTCGCACCAGGAGCAGCGGAGGTTGCATCCGGTGAGGCGGACGAAGACACAGGGGAGGCCGGCGTGGGTGGATTCACCCTGGAGCGATTTGTAGATCTCGGTGATCTGCATTTTAGCCGTCAGCCATCCGCCATCAGGAAAAAAGCGTGGCTGGTTATTCCGAGTAGCGGGCTGTGGTCGTGTCGGTCTCGAACACGGTTACGTCTTTTACTCTCACCCGGCCGTTGGTTACGCTGCGGCGGCGGGCGTTGGTTTCGTCGAAGAAATACTTGGACAGATTTTCTGCGGAAGGGTTGAGCACGGTGAAGGGCTCGATCTCGTTGATCATCTGGTGGTCGAGGCGGTCGATGGCGTGCTTCATGACTTCTTTCAAGTCTTTGAAGTCGAGCAGCAGGCCAGCCTTATCGAGTTCGGCGCCCGCGAGGGTAACACGGATCTTGTAGTTGTGGCCGTGCGGGTTCTCGCACTTGCCTTTGTAGTTGCGCAGGTAGTGGCCTGCGGCGAACGTGTCTTCGACAGTTACTTCGTACATGAAACGACCTGGTTCCGGGGAGCATCCTGAACGGCAGGCGTGTGCGCTGCCAGCCCCGCGAATGTTTATTGTACCTTTTGAGCCATGCCGGGGCAGGGCAACCCAAGGTTGCGCCGGGATGCGGCTGCGATTTGGGGCTGGGGAATGGCGGCGTTCGCGGCGGGAATCCGCGCTGGCGCGCGGGACGGGCGGGGACGCCCGTCTCTCCATTTGTAAAGGGGCGGTGTTCTGTACTGTTAAGCAAATGAAGGGCCAACTGCTTATAATCTGCTAACGTTCTTGGGGCTGTGCCGTCTATCTCTTTGCAAGGCTAAGGTTGGGCCGCTTGTAGAGGACAAAGACGCAAATGCCGGCGGATTCCCACGCAGCAACTATTCCGGTTGGCGATCTTTCCGGAACGAGACGGCAACAGCAGAGGAGCAGCACCCAGAACCCCACCGTGAGGGGCTCCGTGGCAGCACAGAGCAGTCGGATTGACGATACGACTCTGATCCGGGAGGCGCAGCGCGGCAACCGCGGTGCCTTCGAGGTGCTGGTGCGGCACTACGATCAGTCGGTGTTGCGGCTGGCGTATCACCTGACCGGATCGGAAACGGACGCCCAGGACATCTACCAGGAAGCCTTCCTCAAGGCGTACAAAAACCTTGGGAGTTTCCGCTTCGAGTGCTCGTTCTACACGTGGATTTACCGGATCGTCACTAATTTGTGCCTGGATCATCTGCGCAAGAAGACCGTGCGCAAGGAAGACGCTCCGGTGGCGGTGGACGGGTCGGGCGAAGAATACAGCCTGCTGGAGCAGGTGGCGGACGGACGCGCGGGAGCGAATCCGGAGCGCGACCTGATGCGGCGGGAACTGGGCACCAAGATCGGCGCTGCGCTGGAGCGGCTGACGCCGCGGGAACGCATGGTGTTTGAGCTGAAGCACTATCACGGGCTGAGGCTGCGCACGGTAGGCGAGATGCTGAATACGACGGAAGAAACTGCGAAGAATACGTTGTTCCGCGCGACCCAGAAACTGCGCAGCGCGCTGGCGGAGATGCGATGAAGGATGTGAATTTTCTCCCCGCGGAAGGGGTATGGCAATGAAATGCGATTGGGTTCGACAGAACATTCTGTTCTACGTCTACAACGAACTGGAAGACGATGCGCGGTACGAGGTCGAGCAGCATTTGTCGCGGTGTCCGGAGTGCGCTACCGAACTGAAAGCAACGCGCAAGTTTCATACGACCTTGTCGCAGCTGGCGGTGGCGGAGCCGACGCCGAACTTGGTGGCGTCGTCGAGGATGCGTCTGCAGGAAGCGCTGGAGACGGCGAGCCCGGGCGGCTTCTGGCGGCGGGTGATTTTCGAGCCGGGCACATGGCTGCGGCAGATTCGGATGTCGCCAGCACTGGCGGCAGTGATTTTCATCGTAGGATTTGGCGGCGGGATTGGGGCGACCTACAACTTTCTGACCGGGCGAACCCCGATCACGGGCATTGTGAATGGGGAGCCAGGGTCCAACCCCGCCCCGCCAGGCGAAGCTTCGGCCATTGCCGCCATCCGGTCGGTCAGCCAGGAACCGGGATCCAATCAGGTCAGCATCAAGTACGACACGGTTTCGACGCAGGAAACGCAAGGTTCGCTCAACGATCAGAGAATCCAGCAACTGCTCTTGTTCGCAGCTCGCAACAACTACAACTCGGGCGTGCGGATGGACTCGGTGGACGTGCTGACGCAGACGCCCAACGAAACGAACGTTCGCGAGGCGTTGCTGTATGCCTTGCAGAATGATTCGAATCCGGGTGTGCGGCTGAAGGCGCTGGATGGGCTGAGCGGATTCGTGAAGCAAGACCCGCGCGTGCGGGACGCCGTTTTGCAGTCGCTGATCGGCGACTCCAATGCGGGCGTGCGGATGCAGGCGTTGCGGCTGGTGGAGCCGATGAAGGCGGACAGCGGCGTGCGTTCGGTGCTGACGAGGCTGGCGGCGGCGGACCAGAATCTGTCGATTCGCTCGCAGGCGCGCACCATGGTGAGGCAGATGCCGGAGATGGATTAGAGATCAGTCGTCGGTGGTTAGTGGTCAGTTGCTGTTGGATACGAACTATTCATCAAGGAGTAATTCATTGAGATGGACTCTTAAATTCGCTGGCGTTGCGGTGGTGGTAGGGACGCTGGCCTCTCTGGCCGTGTGCCAGGAATCGCGGGTGTATCGGGAGGGCAGCAACTGGGTGCAGGAGATCACCGGGGATCTCGGGGGAGCGAAAAATCTCCGGGTCAAGCTGGAAGCGGGTTCGGTGCGGATGGAGGGCGGATCGCAATCCGGCGTGAGTTATGTGATTCATCGTCGTGCGTACACCTCTTCGGAACAGCAGGCGCGCCGCGAGTTTGAGCGGTACAAGGTGGAAACGTACGTACGGGGGGACACGGCGTTCATCGAGGCGCAATCGCGAGGCGGGCATCGTCGGGAATGTGCGGGCGATTTTGTGATCCATGTGCCGCGGAACATGGAGCTGGCAAAGATCGAGACGGACGGCGGCAGCGTCATGGCGACCGGGATTGGCGGCCGTGCCGAGATTGAAAGCGGTGGCGGCAGCATTCACATCGACGACATCGGCGGAGCGGTGAGCGCGGAAACCGGCGGAGGCGGGATTGAAGTTGGCACCGTCGGGGGCGATGTGAATCTGCAGACGGGTGGAGGGAACATCAAGATTGTCTCCGCCAAGGGCAAGATCAACGCAGAGAGCGGCGGGGGCAGCCTGGTGGTGCTCTCTGGACTGCAAGGAGCCGTACTGCAGACGGGCGCGGGCAGTATTCGGGTGGACAAGTGTGTCGGCATGGTGCGCGCCTCAACCGGCGGCGGGAGCGTGGACCTGGGCGAGATCGGGGGGGCGGCGGAGATCGAATCGGGCGCGGGCAGTATCCGGCTCAGTTCGGCGAAGGGGCCGGTGCGGGTGCAGACGGGCGGGGGGAGTATTCAGCTGGATGGAGCGCCGTCGGTGCGGGCGGAGACGGCTGCCGGGGAGATCGTGGCGAAGATTCTGTCCTCAAGCGGTGAACGCAGCGATTCGGTGCTGGAAACCACTGCGGGGGACATCACGGTGTATCTGTCCGACAATCTGCCGGTCTCGATTCGAGCGGCGATCGAACTGGCCAATGGACATACGATCCGCAGCGATTTTTCGGACATCCACGTCTCGAGCGAAGGGGGGCCCTGGGGTCCGCGAACGGTGACGGCCGAGGGTCAGCTGAATGGTGGCGGGCCGGTGCTGAAGGTGCGCACGAGTTCTGGGAGCATCAATTTCCGGCGCGTTGGGCGCTAGTGTCGCGTCCGGTAAATTCGCGACGTGAGTTTGGGTTGTCATCTTCAGCGAAGCGAAAGACCTGGAGCGGATTCACGATTGGTGTAGAGCAGCCAGCGGACGAACCGATCCGAGGGCGAGACGCCGGCGCTACAGTCGGGAGATGCGCGGCGAAGGCAACCTTCTCTCTACACCAACTGCGAAACAGCTCCAGGCATTGCGAATTCAAATCCGTATGTCCTTCGCTTCGCTCAGGATGACAGTATGCAGTTATGACGCGAACTCGCGGAACCTACGCGAGTCGTGAGGCGCGCGGTTTAGGAGGGCTTATGACACATCGCATCCTGCTTTGTCTGGCGTTGTTCTGGCTGCTGTCGGTCGCGCAATCGGAAGAGCTGCGATATGACACGACCGGCGAAAACTGGAATTGGGGTTACAGCACGGATGAGGGGGGGAACGGATCATCCTACATGGGAGTGGACATCGCCGACGTTACCGAGGAGCGCCTCGCAGATTTGAAGCTGAAGGAGGAACACGGCGCGGAAATCACCATGGTCGATCAGGACGCGCCCGCCGGGAAGGCGGGACTGCATGAGCACGATGTGATCCTCAGCTTGAATGGGACGGGGGTGGAAAGCGCGGCGCAGCTGCGGAGGATGCTTAAGGAGACTCCCTCGGGCCGGGTGGTGACGCTCGGCATCAGCCGCAATGGGCAGCCGCTCACCATCAAGTTGCAGCTTGCCGACCGGCGCAAATCGATGGCTTACAAGCCGAACATCCCCGAGTTCAAGTTTCAGATGCCGGAGATGCCAGTGATTGCAGACTTTGACGCGCCGATCTCGGTGGTGATCGCGCACTCTTCGGTGCGCAGCGGGCTGATGATCGAAAACATCACGCCGCAACTGGGAGAATTTTTTGGTGTCAAGAATGGCAAGGGCGTGCTGGTGCGCTCGGTGGAAAAAGGCAGCCGAGCGGAGAAAGCCGGATTTCACGCGGGCGACGTGGTGGTGAAGGTCAACGAGCAGGCGGTCCGTGACACCTCGGACTTCACCCATGCTCTGCGGTCGTCTTCCGGTGGTTCGGCGGCAGTCACGGTGATTCGGGAAAAGAAGGAACAGAATCTGAACCTGACGCTCCCCGCGAAGAAGGACTCCGGGCGACTGATCGAGGACAGTTTCGACATCGACGTGCCCGACCTCGCAGAAACAGAGATACGACTCGGTCGGCTCGGCGACGAAATGGCGCACATCGGTCCGGCGATGCAGAAGGTGCAGCGGCAGATACAGTCGAAAGAGTTTCAGAAGAGGCTGCGCGACTCGCAGCGGAAGATGCAGGAACTCCAGGAAAAACTGAGCCACGAGTTGCGTGGGCAATGGACTGAGCTGTGATGAGTTCGGGGCCCCGGCTGGTTACGGAAGTCACTTCGTGTTGACCCGTTTCGGGCATTTAGATGACCTGCAGGGCGACCTTAGGTCTCGCGTGAGGACTGGGTCGTCCCTCCGGGACTTCACTCCTTTTCCCCACCCCACCCCGCGCTGAAGCGCGCAGCTAAGTTGGATCGCCCCTGCCGGGGCAGGATTTTACAGCGTTTCATTTCACCGGGTTACCCGAAAGCGAGTTCTCGCGCACTCACTGAGGCTCACCATTTCGGGGCCTTATCGGCACCCCCTCGGGCCTCGCTCAGAACAGGCTCTAAAGGCGTGACCTCCCCCAAGCCCGATTTGCTGAAGCCAGTTGTAGGGGCGTCCGGATTCCCACCGGGGTGCAATACCCACTGGTTACCTGTCACGGGGAAGAAAATGCCGATAGTCTGTTGCCAAGATGGCTCTCAATGCGCTGTTGTTTTCGAAAAGCCCTGAGACTGCCCAGTTGCCGGCGGCGGTCACCCGTGACTTGGGGATTCGCACTGAAGTCTGTTCTGACATCTTCAGCGCCATCGAAAAAGGGACCAAGCAGAGCTTTTCGTGTCTGATCGTAGATTGGTCGGACCGGCCGGAGGCGGGCTTCCTGTTGAAGCGTGCCCGCGAGTCGGCAGCGAATCGCAACGCAATCGCGATTGCCATTGTGAACCACGTACCTCCCCCGGTCGAGGCGCACGAAAACGGGCTGGATTTTTTCATTCACCGTCCCATCGCCGCCGATGAGGTCCGCGAGGTCTTGGCGAAGGTCTGCACCCAGATCAAGGGACAAGTGCAGGCGTCTCGGGACGCGGAACTGCTCGGACCACTCGAGAAATTCGAGACTGGACGGGCACCCTCTGAACCAGAAGATCCAACCCCCGTTTCCGTTGGGAGCGAAGCGCCCAAACCTCAGATGGGCGAGCCTCAGGCGGACTTCCAAGACTTGGCGCCGGAAGAAAGTAGACCCGCCGATGAGCCCGTCATCGACGAGACAGAGTGGAGACGCTCATGGCCTGCTATGAGATTCCGCACGGTGTGTGCTGTAGTCCTTGTGCTAGCGGCGGCGTTTTGCGTTTGGCGATCACACAAGACGGTGTTGTATCTGGCTCACACTCACGAAGGGATTTTTCACGTATTGCGGGAGTCCGCGGCTGCCTTGCTTACGAACCGCTCCGGCGCGCAACCGGTCAGGTTGCAGGTTACCGAGAACCAACAGGACGCATATTTTTCCAGAAATCCTCACAGCGCGGATGATCCTTCCACGCTGGGACTGATCCCGGCGGAAGTGAGTCTGCCGGAAGCCGCCGTGCGATTGCCAAAGGCGTCTGCTTTTCCGCTGCCTACGCCGGAAGTGATGCGCTCCGACCCGCCGCCACTGCACGTGCCGCGCCCCCGGGTTCCGGAGAGCCTGAGGGGCGCCGCTCCTATTAGTCGACCGGTGGTAGTGACGGTGGGTCCGGCGCAGATCATGCCCGTGTCTACTCCGGTGCCGCAGATTCCCCTGTCCAGTGAACCGGTTCACTTGAGCGAGGAAGCGGCCCGGGCACTGCTGGTTCACAGCGTGGACCCGGTGTATCCGCCCGAGGCGGCGGCGCAGAAGCTTCAAGGGCCGGTGATGCTGCAGGCCATGATTGGTCGAGATGGGAGGGTGGAGGACCTGAAGATGGTTCGCGGGTACTTTGTGTTTGGCCGGGCTGCCCTTGCCGCAGTGAAGCAGTGGCGGTTCCAGCCCTACCTCCTCAACGGGCGTCCGGCTGAGACGCAGACCGTCCTTACCATCAATTTCAGGCGTCCGTAGAACTAACGCGGTCGTTCGGCGACTCGTGAAGCGTGAACGCCCAAGTTTCGACTATTCCCCATTACTTGTGTTCGTGCTTTCCCTGACCTTCGGCGGGAGGACTAGTGCCAGTGGATTTTTTCCAGTAGTCCTGAACAGCGGGCGGCAATTTTTCGACCCGGGTGAGAAAGGCTGTGACCTTCCACAGGTCGGGCACGGAGAGGTTCTTTTCCCAGGACGGCATGCCGGTGTAGCGGACCCCGGTGCGGATGGCGTAGAAGACGTGCCACTCCGGATCATCGAGAGGATCAAGAATGAGGTTGGGAGCCGGAGGATAAAACGAGTTGCCCAATTCTACTGGCTTGCGATCAAGCCCGCCGTGGCATTGCGCGCAATTCATGGTGTAGATCTTTATCCCGTCGATAAGATTCTCGTCGGTCGGCGGCACCGGATTATTAACGCGGGGAGCGTGGCGTTCCATGGAAGCGTCGAGTGCGCTCATGGCGATTTGCCGCTCCACCTTCGGGGGCGTGGCGTTGGCGTGGGTGGGAATAAAGCCGAGCAGAGCGAGTCCGGCGCCGCCGATTGCCAGAACAAGAATGGTGACGACGACACCGAAGATGAAATTGCGCATGCTGGTCCTCGCAGAGCGCCGAAGTCGAAAGATGGGCGCTGGCTATATATAACAGCAGAGTCCCAGGCAGCGGCAACCCGGTTGGGAGGAAAAGTTGCGCGCTGTCAGTAGGCGTGCAGGCGCCGTGCTTCGCGCACCAGATCGGCCACCTTGGGTAAGTAGAACTGTTCCTGCGGAGGCGAGAAGGGAACTGGGGTGTCGGGAGCGGTCAAGCGAACGATGGGGCCATCGAGTTTTTCGAAGGCTGCTTCGTTGAGGATCGCGGAAATTTCTCCGGCCAAGCCGCCGGTGCGGGCGTGCTCGTGCAGGATGATAACCTTGTTGGTTTTCGAGACGGTCGCGGCAATCGCCTCCCGATCGAGGGGCGAAACGGTGCGCAGGTCGAGGATCTCGATCTCGATGCCTTCCTTGCTCAGCATTTCGGCGGCTTCAAGAGCGGTATGCACCATGGCGGCGTAGGTGATCACGCTGAGATGGCGGCCTTCGCGGGCGACCCGGGCTTTGCCGAGAGGGACGGTGTAGTCGTCCTCGGGAATCTCTTCTTTGATTCTGCGATACAGATACTTGTGCTCGAAGAAAATGACTGGGTTGTTATCGCGGATGGCTGACTTGATCAGACCTTTCGCGTCATAGGCGGTCGCGGGGCAGACGACTTTCAGTCCGGGGGCGTGCACGAACCACATCTCCGGATTTTGCGAGTGGAACGGGCCGCCGTGGACGTTGCCGCCGCTTGGGCCGCGGATCACCAGAGGCGCGGGCGCTCCCCAGCGATAGTGCGCCTTGGCGGCCATGTTGACGATTTGGTTGAAGGCGCAGCCGATGAAGTCCATGAACTGGAACTCGGCGACGGGGCGCAGGCCGGTGAGAGCGGCCCCAAATGCCGCCCCTACAATGGCGGATTCCGCAATGGGCGTGTCGATTACCCGCTCGGGGCCAAAACGGTCGATGAAGCCGTCGGTGACTTTGAAGGCGCCGCCATAGATGCCGATGTCTTCGCCGAGACAGAAGACGGTGGGGTCGCGCTCCATTTCCTCCCAGATTCCCTGACGGATGGCTTCGAGGTAGGTGACGACGGCCACGAAGGGAGTTTATCAAGAGAAGCCTTCAGCTATCAGCCGCCAGCCATCAGGAACTTCCGATTCGCTTGACAAAGGGTTGGGCGAGTCCTGAGACCCGACATCTGCGACCTGAGACCTTGTAGACTTGATTCAGGATGAAGCGCGCTCTGATCGTCGTTCTCTCGCTGATTTCTTGTGTGCAGTTCGCTGGCGCCGACTCGACTTGGCAATATGCTCGGATCGCTGAGATCAAGAAATCCACCTCCAGTTACACGAAGGCGTGGGTGGTCAACACTCCGATTCAGGAAGACGTCACCACTTATACGATATCGGTGCAAGTGCGCGACCGGGTGATCGTGGGGACGTATGACTTGTCGCCCGAATATCCGGAGCCTCCCCCGGACTGGACCGAGGGATACGCGGTGAAGGTCCAGGTTACGGGTGACTCGATGTATTTGCCGTCTGCGAGCGGCAACTTGCGACTGCAGATCATACAGCGGAAGACTGGGCGTCGGATGGAACCGCTCACGGCGGACGAAAAGAAGCGGCTGGACGAACTGGAAGGTCCGCCGCAATCGCTGATTGGCTTTTCTGGGGGGAACTCGAAAGCTGCGGGAGGCAAAACGGCTTCGACGGAACCGGCTCTGCAAGCGCCTCCACCGCCTCCGGCCCCGCCTACCACGGGTACCGTGAATGTGCGGTCGACTCCGTATCTATCGGAAGTGTTTGTCGATGGGGATTCGATGGGATATACGCCGGCGAAGATTGCTCTGCCTCCGGGGAAACACACGTTTCGCGTGGAGAAGCTGGGGTACAAGGCGTGGACCAAAGAGATGACGATTACGGTGGGGTGGGAGCTGACGCTGGACGCGAGTTTGGAGAAGAAGTAGCAGAGGGAAGCCGGCGAGGCGCCGGCGCTACACATGACAGTTGCGGTGCGGTCGTTTGCCAAGATAAATCTCGGGCTGTACATCGGGCGGGTGCGGGCGGATGGATTTCACGATCTGCGCACCGTCTATCAGACGATCGCATGGCACGACCTGATTCGGGTGACAGTGGGGCGCGGGCGCGGGATTGAAATTTTGTGTAAGGATCCGCGGGTTCCGCTTGACTCGTCGAACACCTGCTATCGGATTGCCGAGCGGGTCATGGATGAGTTTGGGAGGAAAGGCATAGTAACAGTTGAGATCGAGAAGCGGCTGCCGGTGCAGGGCGGGCTGGGGGCGGCTTCGTCGAATGCTGTGGCAACAATGATGGGGCTGGAACGGGCGTTGAAGAAATCTCTAATGGGCGCGACGAGATTGCGCATTGCTGCCGAGGTGGGATCGGATCTGCCGCTTTTTCTGATTGGCGGGACGGTGCTGGGAGTGGGGCGGGGCGAGGAAGTTTATCCGCTGCCGGATTTGGCGGCTGGGGCGATGGTGGTGGTTACGCCGGAGGTGGGGGTTTCGACGCCGCAGGCGTTTGGGGAGTGGGATGAGGTAATGCGGAACGCAGAGGCTGCCGAGCTTCGCTCGGAGGCGGGCAGGAGTGCCCGCTCTACACGAACGGAGCAGCGCTCCGTCGCTACAGAAGATCAATTGACGCACTTGGGAGGGTCCGATAGACTGGTGGAGGTTGGCCGCGTGCTTTCGTCGTGGCTGAGTGGTTTACCTAACGCCGGTGCTCCTGCAAGAGGCGGGAGCCGGGCCGGGAGCCTGCTTCTCGACCTTGTCCGTACCGGGATTGAAAACGATTTTGAAAAGGTCGTTTTTCCGCAGCATCCCGAATTGCGTGACATCAAACGTGCGCTGGAACGCGCGGGGGCTCGATACGCTTCGCTCTCTGGATCGGGGTCAACCCTGTACGGACTGTTTCGTTCGCGCGCCGAGGCGGTAAAGGCCGCCGGCCGCCTGCGGAAGCGGGGTGTGACGGCAGTCGCCACGAGCACGTTGACGCGCCGAGCGTTTGAAAGGAAGTCGCTGGTCGCTAGTCGCGAATAGCTTGTTCTGGTTTCGTGAACTGTCCGAAATAGGATTGGGCGTTCTGGGTTACAACTAGCAACCAGCCACCGTTTTTGGGCCGTCGACTAATGGTAGGTCAAGTGCCTTTGGAGCACTTTGTCTAGGTTCGAATCCTAGCGGCCCAGCCAGGAATCCAGGTCTCAGCTATCAGGTGTCAGGTCACAGGAAACCCTGGCGCCCAAGGCTGAGACCTGAGATCTAAGACCTGAGACCTGAACCATGGCCACAGTTGCGACAACGACCGCGGAAAAAAAGCCGAGCACGGACGAGAAAACGGAGCGCAAGCCACAACGCGCCCGGGTCGACGACCGATTCAAGATTTTCAGCGGCACGGCCAACGAACCGCTGGCCGACGAGGTATGCCATTTTCTGGGCATGCAGCGCGGGCAGGCCCAGGTGACGCGCTTTCCCGATGGCGAGTGCTATGTGCAGATCCAGGAGAACGTGCGCGGCTGCGACGTGTTTGTGCTGCAGCCCACGTGCCGTCCGGTGGATGAGCATCTGTTTGAGCTGCTGATGATGATCGACGCACTCAAGCGAGCTTCGGCGCGGCGGATCACGGCGGTAATTCCGTATTTCGGTTATGCGCGGCAGGACCGCAAGGACAAGCCGCGCAGTCCAATCTCCTCGAAGCTGGTAGCGGATCTGCTGACCACCGCGGGCGCGAATCGGGCGCTGATCGTGGATTTGCACACCCCGCAGTTGCAGGGCTTTTTCAATATTCCGGTCGATCATCTGTTCGCTTCGCCGGTGCTGGTGGACCACTTCCGGAAGCTGAACCTTCCGAAGCTGACGGTGGTCTCGCCCGATGCCGGCGGCGTGGAGCGGGCCAGGTTCTTTGCGAAGAAAGTGGATGCAGCGCTGGCCATCGTCGATAAGCGGCGCGTGGAAATGAATGTGGCGGAAGTGATGAACGTGATCGGCGACGTCAAGGGCCGGACCTGCTTGATCATCGACGACTTGATCGACACCGCCGGCACATTGGTGAAAACCGCCGTGGCGCTTCTGGATAACGGCGGGTCCGAAGTTTATGCCTGCGCCTCGCACGCCGTGTTATCGGGGCCGGCGGTGGAGAACATCCGCAACTCGGTCATCAAGGAGGTTGTGGTGACCAACACGATTCCCCTAAACGCCGAGGCCGAGGCCGCGCGCACCGAAAAGGGAGGCAAGATTAAGGTCCTCTCGATCGCAGGATTGATTGGCCGGGCCATTCAGGCCAATCACGAAGAGACATCGGTAAGCAAGTTATTCATCTAGATAGGAACCGAATTTATGGCGACAGCAACGGAAGTCAACATTCTGGAGGCGCAGAAGCGCGAACCAGGCAACAAGAACGCGGCCCGGCGTGTGCGCGTGAGCGGAAAGATCCCAGCCATTGTGTACGGCGCGGGGAAGGACTCGACTTCGGTCGCGGTGGATCCGCGGCAGGTCCTGCGCATCCTCAAGTCCGAGAGCGGGCACAACACGATTTTCGATCTGGCGCTGGACAGCGATCGCGTGAAGGCCATGATCGTGGACTGGCAGTTCGAGCCCATCAAAGGACAACTGCTGCATGTGGACCTGCAGCGCATCGCGCTGGACCAGAAACTCACCGTCACGGTTCCGGTCGTGCTCAAGGGCGAGGCCGAGGGCGTGAAGCAGCAAGGCGGCATCCTCGAGCAGTTGTTGCGCGAGGTCGAGATTGAGTGTTTGCCGGCCGACATCCCGAAGTCGATCGAGGCGGACGTCAGCCATCTGGTTTTCGGCGTCGAGGTGCGCGTGAAGGACCTGGCGCACAGCGACAAGGTGAAGTTCCTGACCGACGAGAACCAGATGATCGCGCATATCACGTCAGTGAAGGAAGAAGTGGCTCCGACTCCGGAAGCGGTGGCGGAGGCGGCGACGGCAACTCCGGCTGAGCCCGAAGTCATCAAGAAGGGCAAGCAGGAAGTTGAGGGCGAGGCGGAGGCGGAAGCTAAACCTGAGAAGGCTGAGAAGGCCGAGAAGAAGGAAAAGAAATAAAGCGGAGCTGCGGGCTACCAGCTACTAGCTAGGAGCCAGCAGCTAGAAGCTAAGAGCTGACTTGCGTGAAACTGATCGTCGGTTTGGGCAATCCTGGAATCGAGTATCAGTTTACGCCGCATAACCTCGGGTTCCTGGCGATCGATCAGATTGCCAACGGACTTGGGATCGAAGTCAGGAATCGCCAGTGCCGCGCGCTGACCGCGCGGGCGGCGATCGCCGGAGAGCCGGTGATCCTGGCCAAACCGGAAACCTACATGAATCTGAGTGGGCTTGCGGTGCGGGAATTGGTGGCGGAACATCAGGTCGACGTGACGCGGGACCTGATCGTGATGTACGACGAATTGGACCTGCCGCTGGGCGCGATTCGAATCCGGCAGCGGGGCGGATCGGCGGGGCATAACGGGATGGAATCCATTCTGGGCGCCCTGAATATCGGCGAGTTCCTGCGGATTCGTTTGGGAATTGCGCCGGATCGCAAAGTCGAGGACGGCGTGAAGTATGTGCTGACGCCCTTTCGCAAGGCGCAGGAAAAGGTTGTGGTTGAGATCCTGGAAACGGCCGCGCAGGCGGTCGAAGTCGTCATAAGGGAAGGGCCGGACGCAGCGATGAATCGCTTCAATCGCAAGCCCGACCGGCCCGCGTGACTCGGAGCAGGGCATCGCGATAGCGATGCTGCCAGTGCCTCCGCATTAGAGGCTGTTTGAGGCGCCGGCAGAGAGCTTGGAGACAACGAATGAATCGTACTTATGAACTGATGTTTATCGTTCGCCCCGACATGGTGGACGAGGATCTGAACAAACTGATTTCCACGTTGGGGTCGTCGGTGACCGCGGCGGGTGGAACGATCAAGAGCGAGATCTGGGGTAAGCGGCGTCTCGCCTACACGGTGCGCAAATTCAACGACGGCATCTTTGTGCTGCTGATTATCGACGGCGCGGGGGCCATAGTGCACGAAGTCGAGCGCCGGCTCCGCGTGACTGAGCAGGTAATCAAGTTCATCACCGTGCGTACGGACGAAGAATTGAAACGGCTCGACAAGATCAAGAAGATCCGTGAGGCGCGCAAAAAGACGAGCGCCGCTCCGGTGACCCCGCAAGCGGGCGGAGAGCCGGCTCCGGCGACGGTTTAAGGCCAGCGTCCAGCTTGACAGTCAGGATTCGTTACGGGTCGGGTGAGGGTGCCCATGCCCCCTCAGAAAGGTTGAAGAACACTATGGCGGAAGAAGCGAAAGCACCAGCCGCGGAAACAACCAGCGGCGAAACTCGGCCGGCGGAACGTAGCAACCGCCCCGAACGCAGCGACCGTGGTCCGCGCGGCCCACGTCCGGGCGGAGGCCCAGGGGGCCCCCGCGAAGGCGGACGGAAGTATTTCCGGCGCAAGAAAGTTTGCAAGTTCTGCGTCGAGAAGATCGAAGCCATCAACTATAAAGACGTGCGTCTGCTGGCGGGGTTCGTGGCCGAGAGCGGCAAGATCACTCCACGACGCCTGACCGGCGTCTGTACACCGCACCAGCGCCGGTTGTCAGCGGCCATCAAGCAGGCTCGGAACATCGCGCTGCTGCCGTTTGCCGGACGGGCGCAGTAGTTTCAGTTCGACAAGATCAAGGGTTCCGTCTTTGTCCTCTGTGGTTGAATGAAGGGCCTTAACCACAGAGGAAACAGAGGTTCACAGGCGAAACCCACAGAAACGGAGCCGGCATGGAAGTCATCCTGAAAGAAGACGTGGCTAAGTTGGGCAGCCGCGGCGAGGTGGTGAAGGTCGCGGAAGGATACGGGCGGAATTTTCTGCTGCCTAAGAAACTGGCGATCGAGGCTACGATGGCCAACAAGGCGGTCATCGAGCAGATGAAGGCGGCTGCCGTGCGCCGCTCTGCCAACGAGAAGTCCGAGGCGGAGGCGCTGGCCAAGCAGTTTGACGGACTGGAAGTGAAGTTCCAGCGCAAGTCGGGCGAGAACGATCAGTTGTTTGGGTCGGTAACCTCGGGCGACATTGCGGACGCGCTCGAGAAAAAGAGCTTCCACATCGACCGCCGCAAGATTCAGCTGCACGAGCCGCTGAAGGTTGTTGGCGAATTCACAATTCCGGTTAAGCTGCACAAGGACGTGACCACGCACTTGAAGGTGGTGGTCGAGAAGGAAGCGGTAGCCGAGTAGTTTCTATTAACGATGGCGGGACGCCCGGCGCTCCATCAAGAACCCACCCGGAAAAACTCCTCCACCTTCCGCAAGTCCGTCGTCCTCGTATATCGCGGAAGGCTTTCCACAAACACCTTTCCGTACTGTTTCTTCAGAATGCGGTTGTCGAGCAGGGTGAGCAGCCCACGATCGTGGAGCGAGCGGATCAGGCGCCCGAAGCCCTGTTTCAGCGTGATGACTGCGGCTGGCACCTGATATTCGTAGAACGCGTTGCCGCCGCCTGCGTCGATCGCCTTTACACGGGCGGCGACGACCGGGTCGCTGGGCACCGCGAACGGCAGGCGGTCGATGATCACGCAGCTCAACTGCTCGCCTTGCACGTCCACTCCCTGCCAGAAAGAAGATGTACCGAACAAGACGGCGTTGGGCGTGGTTCGGAATTCTTCGAGCAGCGCCGATTTCGGAGCGTCGCCCTGCTTGAGCACGGGGAACTCCAGCAATCCCAGAAGCCGGTCGTAGATTTCGTTCATCTGCGCGTAGCTGGTGAAGAGCACAAACGCGCGGCCGTGGGTGATCTCCAGCAAGCGGCGGATGCGATCGGAGGCTTGGGCCGCGAACTGCGGCGTGCGCGGATCGGGCAGATCGGGAGGGACGTAGAGGATCGCCTGGCTTTCGTAGTCGAAATGAGAGGGCACGACGAATTCACGGGCGTGATCGAGGCCGAGCCGCTGGCGGATGTAATCGAAGCCGCCCCCAACGGCCAGCGTGGCGGAAGTGAGCACGGAAGTGTCCAGCTTCGACCACAGGCACTGGCGAAGGATGGAACCGACTTCGATGGGCGTGGCCTGGAGGTAGACGTTGGAGCGGCCGGAGTACCTTCCCTCGGGGGCTAAAGCCCCCTTCTCAAAGGAGACACCTTCGGCGTGGCTGAAGCCGCGCCCCTTCAAAGCTCGCCGGGCGGGGACGCCTGGCGCTCCACGAAATCCCCTGCGCTCGATCCAGAAAACAGTGTTCGGATCTTCGTTCTCCATCACGAATCCGAGTTGGAAATCCAGTTGCTGTGCGCGGCGCGCAAATTGAAAGACCTGGTCCGGCTTCTGCGGGAGCTGTTCCAGTTCCGCAACCATGCGACGCAAAGCCTGGTGAAGTGCGTTATACTCCTCGCCGTTTTCCTCGAGGAACTCGCGTCTTCCTTCGAACGACGAACGCCCCTCGTGCGCGGGCAAGAGCGAGAAGAACAATTGCGAGCGCTCACGCAGCGCCTTGATTGCGCCGGAGCTTCCCGCCGTGTACAGGCGTTCCTTCTGCAGCAGGGCCTCGATGTCGCGCGCCAAATCTTCCATCCGCGTGTTGCTCAACGAAATACCGAAGTAATTGCCAGCCACCTCTTCCAGTTCGTGCGCTTCGTCGAAGATAACGACGGCGCTCTCGGGCAGAACGCCGGCGTCGGGCGCGTTTTCGGCTTCGAGCTTGATGGCGAGGTCGGCGAAGAATAGGTGATGGTTGACGATGATGATGTCGCTTTCGGCGGCGCGCCGGCGCATTTCGGTGATGAAGCAACGCTCCCACTCTTTGCACTTCTGGCCCAGGCAGGTATCGGTGCGGGCGTCGAGTTTGTGCCAAAGCGCGCTGGCTTCGGGCAACTCGGCGAGTTCGGCGCGATCGCCCGTGTGGGTTGTTTTCTCCCAAGCGGCAATGGCACGGTAGTGCTCGATTTCTTCGAGGCCGCTGAGCACGGGCTGGTCGGTCAGGTCGTAGAGCTTCTTGCGGCACAGATAGTTGTTGCGGCCCTTCATGTAGCAGACGGAGAGCTTGCCGTGTCCATCGGGATAGAGCGCACGTTCGAGAAAGGGCACGTCTCGGGAGAAGATCTGCTCCTGCAGGTTCTTTGTGCCGGTGGAAATGATGACGCGCTTGCCGGAGCGAATCACGGGCAGCAGATAGGCGAGCGTTTTGCCGGTGCCGGTGCCGGCTTCGACGATTAAGTGGCGTTTCTCTTCGATGGCCGCTTCGACGGACTGAGCCATCTGTAGCTGGCCGCGGCGGAATTCGTAGGCGGGATGCGTTTTCGAGAGCAGTCCGCCGGGCGAGAAGAACTGGTAGAGCGAGAATCCCGCGCCAGCGGATACGGGATGGGAAGAGGAAGCCACCGAGTCTCTATAATAACCAGTGGGCAGTGGTTAGTGGCCAGTGGTCAGTATGTCCAAGTGAGCCCGTCACAGAATATGATCGATCACAGCGGGTGAATTTCAGCCGCGAAAGCGGCGCAAGAATGCAGCCCACGGCGCAAGCCGTGGGCAGGCAAAGTGCTCTGATCAAGCCCTAGACGGGGCGGAAGAACGGCTTTCACACAGTCCATCGATTTTGCTCAGGCATGCACCCCACATCCACTGACCAATCCGCCAATGCGCTCCTCCCCTTGGTCGCCATCGTGGGCCGTCCCAATGTGGGCAAATCTACGCTGTTCAACAAGCTGACGGGGTCGCGGCGCGCCATTGTCGGTCACGCGCGACCGCCTCTATGGCGAGGCCGAGTGGCGCGGGCACGAGTTTCGAGTAGTGGATACGGGTGGTATCGTTCCCGACGACAAGGACTTCATACCGTCGGAAATTTTCCGCCAGGCCAAGGTCGCGTTCGAAGAAGCGGCGGGCATCATCATGGTCGTCGATGCGCGCACCGAAATCGCGGGCCCCGATCGTGAGTTGGCGAGATTGCTTGCCCGCACCGGCAAGCCTCTCTTTCTCGCCGTCAACAAGATGGATTCAGAGAAGCAGGAATCGTTGCTTGGAGAATTCCATTCGCTCGGAATTCGGAACGTGTTTCCGGTGTCCGCCGAGCATGGACGTGGCATCGACGATCTGCTGGACGCTGTGCTTCTGGTGCTGCCTGCCGTCGAAAAGCTAACCACAGAGGGCAAAGAGGAGGGCACAGAGGAAGCCTCACCAATGTCCGAAGAGCCGCATGAAATCAAAGTGGCCATCATCGGCCACCCGAATGTCGGCAAGTCCACGCTGCTGAACCAACTCACCGGGAAGTCGCGCGCCATCGTCTCACCGATTCCAGGCACCACGCGCGATTCCGTCGACGAAGTCATCAGCTACGACGGCCGCGACATTCGGTTCATTGATACGGCCGGCATCCGCCGCAAGGGTAAGACGAGGCTGATGGCCGAGAAGCTTTCGGTCGTCTTCTCCCGCAAGAGCATTGAAGACGCCGACATCGTGCTCTTCATGGTCGACGCCACCGAAGGCGCCAGCGGCCTGGATGCGAACATTGCCGGCTACGCGCACGAGAGCGGTCGGTCCGTTATTATCCTCGTCAACAAGTGGGACCTGGTGGCGAGCGGCGAGAAGCGGGCCATCAGCCAGTCGAAGGCGGCGCGGATTCAGGATGCGAAGCGTCCTCATGATCGCGCGCTTTACGAGCAGCGCCTGCGCTACGGGCTCAAATTTCTCAGCTACGCCCCGGTGCTTTTCCTCTCCGCGCACACCGGAACGGGGACCGACAAAATTCTTCCGTTGATTGAGAAGGTGGCGGCCGAGCGGCGCAAGCGCATCACGACCGGCGAGATGAATCGGTTCCTGAAGACGGTTGATTTTGACCGCGCTTCCGTTCCGGTGAGCAAGCGGGTGAAGATTTACTACATGACGCAGGCGGCCGTGGCGCCGCCGACGTTCGTGCTGTTCACGGACCGTGCCGTGAAGCTGCATTTTTCCTACCAGCGGTTCCTCGAAAATCAGATCCGGCATGCGTTCGGATTTATGGGCACGCCGATTTGGATTAAGAACCGGGCGCGGGACTGAGGTCGTCCATCTCATCAATTCGCCGTTCAGCAACTGTTGCCGTAACGGCGATTTCACGGCAGTTACTCTTCAAATCCGCGAGATGCTATAAGCAGTCTGTATAAAGAGCGCCGACAACTGGTTCATTGATGACGGTGCCAGCCTCATCGACCTTCACCCGCAACCCTAAGAGCGTGGTGTTCTGACCCACAGCCCGACGGGGCGCATCCAGACGTGTAGATCGTTCCACTCGCCTCGTCTCGGTTAAACGTTAGGGGGATGCCGTTTTCTGCGAAGAAGCGGATTACAGCATCTTTCTTCGTCCCGATCTTGAGCTTCTCATGGGCTTCTCGCTTGAGTGTCTCCACTCTCGCGCTGTAGGCGTCTCCCCGCTTCTTGCAATTCGCACTGCGGTAGCGGTACATGCAGCCGACCGAACTGATCAGCAGTACCACAGTGAGCCCGACAGCTGCCGGCAGTTTTCGTTTCATACAGCCATCATTGTCCCATATGGCGAAACCTACTGTTATCGAAGCCTTCTTCTGCCCGTAATCAACTGGCTAACAGCGTTTTCACCACCTAACATTTGATCCGTTCGGGCCCGGGCGGCCTCTGAGGTAGCCCTAGCCCGTCACCGGCGCATGCTTCCCGTCCTCGGTCAGCAAGCCCACGCGGTCCACCCCGGCGATGCGGGCGATGGCGATCACGTCAGCTACGTCCTGAAAATCAAGGTCATCGTCGGCTTCGACGTAGGCAATGCGTTCGATGCGGATGGCATAGATGTCTCGCAGGCGGTCGCGCAGGTGATCCCAGTCCACCGCTTCTTCATTCACCATCACCTGCGGATGTTCTATCCCCGGCTTCGCGTGGTGAACCCGAATCACGATGGTGCTATCGGGCGGTGGGATATTCTTGGCCGCCGGGGGCGCGGGTTGCGGGATTTGCGCATCCAGGCCCTTGGGTTTTTGCTCGATCACCACGAGCATGAAAATAATGAGCAGCACCAGCAGAACGTCAATCAGGGGCGTGACGTTCATCTGCGGAGAACACGGGCCACGGCCTGCCGTCGAGAATGCCATTGGAATTTCTCCTCGTCGTTACGGGAAACGGCACGCGCGTGTCTGAAGGGATTGGACACCTGAGAGGAGCGACAAGTTCCACGACGGTTCGTTGCGGCTCACTTTCCTCAGCAGAAATTCACGGATGCCACTCCGAGCCGATAGAATCGAAGAGTTCATGGTGAAACATTCCTCGCTCGCGCTGCTTGGAAGCCTTGTCGTAGCGCTCGGTTCGCTCGCGCATTCCCAGGACAATTACGAGATCCAGGTCTACGATTCGGAGTCGGTTGGGAAGGGCACGACCATGGTGGAAATCCATTCCAATTTCACCGTGGATGGCAAGAAGCAGGTGGTCAATGGCGTGGCGCCGTCCAATCACGCCGTGCATGAAACGCTGGAGATCACGCACGGCTGGTCCAGTTGGTTCGAAACCGGCTTCTACGTGTTCTCAAGCATTCAGCCGGGCGTCGGTTCGAACGGCGGGGGCTGGAATTGGGTGGGCGATCACATCCGTCCGCGGATCACGGCGCCGGAGTCATGGCGCCTGCCGGTCGGGCTGAGTCTGTCGCAGGAGATCGGTTATCAGCGTCGAAAGTTCTCCGAGGATAGCTGGAATTACGAGCTTCGGCCCATCATCAACAAGAAGCTGGGTCCCTGGTATTTCGCTTTCAATCCGACATTCGACCGCGCGCTGCACGGATTGAACGTGGGTCGAGGATGGGAATTTTCTCCCAACGTGAAAGCCAGTTTTGACTTCACCAAGAAGATCACCGGCGGGTTTGAATACTACGGGGCACTGGGACCGGTCTCGAATTTCGATCCGATTTCCCACCAGTCACAGCAGATCTTTCCCACCATCGATCTCAATCTCTCGCCGAACTGGGAGTTCAATTTTGGCGCCGGCGTCGATGTGACCAATTCCGGCGACCACTTGATTTTGAAATGCATTGTAGGACGGCGCTTCACGTGGGGACGCACGCAGTTCCGTGCCCGACCGCACCTAGTCAGGGATCTCAGGCGCTAAAGCGCTGGATAGTCTTCAGCTCATCTGCAGGCCTGAAGGCCTGCTCCACCCAATAGCGGGTGAGTCTCCGGCAAAACTGAAACGTGTCTCAGCCGATTGGCTCCGGCGCTGGCGGCAGCGGGGGCGGTTCGGGCGGCGGTGCCTCGGGAAGCGGGGGAGATTCCGGCGCCGCAGGGGGTGGCGCTGGATGGAGGAGCGCATCGAGCTGTGGATATCGCGAAGCGAAAAAGTAGATTGAAAACGCCGGAAAAAACACGGTTGCGGGCACGCTCACTAACGCGACCAGATACAGCAGGACAGCCAGCAGCATGGATCCGAACACGATTGCCAGGCTGACCGTGGTGACGTTCCATCCCAACCCCGCCTTATAGCCTGCAAATACGGCCAGAACTGCAGGCACAACGAGGACCAGGATGGGGACGAGGGTAACGATGCCGAACAGAATCGCTGCCGCAATCGCCAGCACGATCTTCAACAACAGATAGACCGCGTATTTCCCGGGTTCCGGCCGGATCAGTGCCAGCAGCCTTCTCCAGCCGTCGGCGAAATCCAATCCTTCGAGCGCCATGATAGGCACAAGAAAGTCCTTCGCCAGCAGCTGCACAGCCGCAGCCAGCAAGGCAAAAACCAACACCAACCCGATCAGGAGAATCGCACCCAGGACCGTACGTCCGATATGCTGCTGAAAGTCCTTAAACCATCCCAACATCGCGGCTACGGCCAGCGGCACCCCAATCAAGAAAGCCATGAACAACACTTCGGCAATCAACAGCACGATCTGCCAGAGGAAATATCGCCGGCCGACACGATGCCAGAGCGTCCAGCCCTCGCTGATCGAACAGCGCTTCTTGATGACGGAGTCGAACAGGATGAAGCGGAAGACACTGTTGATGTAGAGGAAAAGGAAAAACAGGATGATGGCGAGCACGACGGTCGCAGCGATCAAACCAGCGAATTGCGCGATGTGCGACGGGTCAATGTGCGGGAAGGGCGCCGCCAGAAACTCCTGACCACGGCGCTGCCCCTGCGGCACCGGGAAATTGAAGCTGTTGAAATTACATCCGCTGGTGTGAAGTTCGGCGGCCAGAAATCCCACCAGCGCCAGCCGCGACCACTGGCCAAAGCGAAACGGCCGGAAAAGTTGATCGCGGGTGTGCTGGATCGCGGGCTGAACGCAATCAACGGCGGAGATTGGCACGGCAGTACCTCGTTTCGAATACTTGCACCCTAAAGCCACCTGAGCAATGGGTCAAGCGGGAACTTCAGCGGGCGGCGGGATCGGAATATCCCGAAGCTGGCTGAGCCAGACGGCAAACTCACGCAGAGCCAGTTCGCACTGCCGGCGATGGCGCTCTTTGCGGTCACGAACCTGCGTTGCAAGCGCGGGCAGCAGATCGAAGGTGATGTTGGCGGGCTGGAAGTTCTTCGGGTCGGCTTGCGTGATGTAGTGAATGAGACTTCCGAATGCCGTTGCGCGCGGCGGAGGGACAGGCTCGCCGCCGGCCGCCAGCGCCGCCGCATGGACGCCCGCCATCAGTCCGGTGGCGATCGATTCGACATAGCCTTCGACCCCGCAGATCTGGCCGGCGAAGAGTGTACGGGGATGTCGCTTCATTTGTAGCGTCGCGGTGAGCAGAGTGGGGGCGTTGATGTAGGTGTTGCGGTGGATCTGGCCGTAGCGCAGGAAGCGGGCGTTCTCGAGGCCGGGGATCAGACGGAGCACGCGCGCCTGCTCGGCGAATTTAAGGTGATTCTGGAAGCCGACGAGATTGTAGGAGTCGGCGCGCAGGTTCTCCTGACGAAGCTGCACGACGGCGTAGGGCATCTTGCCGGTGCGCGGGTGTTTGAGGCCCACTGGTTTCATCGGTCCGAAGCGCAACGTGTCGCGGCCGCGCCGGGCGATTTCTTCGATGGGCAGACAGCCTTCGAAGTAATTCAGTTTCTCCCAGTCTTTTTCTTCCACCGACTGCGCGGCGAGCAGAGCGTCGTAGAAGGCGTCGTACTGTTCCTTCGACATTGGGCAGTTGATGTAATCGGCTGAGCCTTTGTCATAGCGGGCGGCCATGTACACCCGGTCCATGTTGATGGAGTCGGATTCGACGATGGGGCTGATGGAATCGTAGAAATACAGGTTGTGTGGCGCGGGCACTCCCTTCGACTCGCTCCGCTCGCTCAGGGCAGGCTCGGCCCGCGAAGGGTCTGGAGAACCATCTCCGTCCGATGGGCAAGTAGAGCTCAAACGATGGATCTCCATCGTCAGAGCGTCCGAGGTGAGCGGGCCGGTGGCAATCGCCGTGATCTGGCCGTCTTCGATCTCCGTCGCTTCTTCCCGACGGATTGTGATCAGCGGTTCGCGAGCGATGGCGTCTGTCACTCTTCTAGAGAATTCCGTTCGATCCACGGCAAGCGCATGTCCAGCCGGAACCGATGTTTCGCGGGCGATGGTAAGCAGCAGCGATCCCGCTTGCCGCATTTCTTCCTTCAGCAGCCAGGGCGCGGTGTTTTCGCCGTCGGACTTCAGGGAATTCGAGCAGATCAATTCCGCGAACTCCGCGGTCTGATGGGCGGGGGTGGTTCGCACGGGGCGCATCTCGAACAGATCGACGGGAACTCCGCGGCGCGCACACTGCCACGCCGCCTCCGATCCGGCAAGGCCTGCGCCGATGATACGAACGCTATCCACGCAACTAAACACTCTCCCTCGAATCTATTCATTATAAGTGCCCAGCGAGGAGGCAATTGGATGGCACGAATCGGATTGATTGAACGGGAACAGGCCACCCCGGAAGTGAAAGAGATCTACGATGGAAAGCTCAAAGGCAAGCCCGGCAGTATTCAGAAGGCGCTGGCTCACCGGCCTGCGATGCTTGGCAACTTTCTGGGCTTTTATGCGAGCGTCGGGCGCTCGCTTGACCGCAAGCTGTTCGAAGCGATTTATCTTCGCATCTCGCTGATCGATGGATGTCGCTATTGCACGCAGCATCACATTCAGTCCGGCAAGCGTGGTGGATTGACGGTGGACGAAATGAGATTGCTCAAGGAAGGGAATTACTCGTCTTTCGGGGAGAAGGAGCGCACTGCGCTTCGCTATTCTGAGAAGCTCACGCGTACGCCTGACGGTGCCAGTGATGCCGATTTCGCGGAACTGAAGAAGCACTTCTCCGATGAGCAGATTGTCGACCTGCACATGCTGATCGGTTTGGCGAACCTGACGAATCGGGTTACCGGGCCGCTGGATCTGCCGGTGGAGTTTCCGGAAGAAAAAATCTAACCACCGAGGACACAACGGACCACGGAGGAAGACCAATCTACTCTGTGCCTGCGATCTATCACGGTGAACCTGTGTCTTCCTGTGGTTAAAGGATCATCCGCTCGTCCCCTACCCGCCGTGTCACCCGCTCTCGGTCGAGGTACTCGAGCAGTGGAATCGCGTATTTACGGCTGACTCCGGTCATGTCCTTGAAGTGGGCTACGTCGATTTTTGGAGTTGTGCTCTTGAGGGCGGTTACTCTCTGACGAAGCTCGGTAAGCGCGCTTTGATGAAAGACAAGTTCCTCGGAAACCTTGATCAGGACCTTTTCGCGCAGCAGCAAGGTTACAATCTTCTGGGCACGCAGCTTGTCTACTTTCAGCCCCGCTAACACTTCTTTGAGCGATGGCACCTTCAGCCCTGCGGAAGCGAAGGCTTGCTCGATGATCTTTTTGGATTCGGTCTCCTCGTCTTTCATGACCACGCCGCGCCCAGGGGCCCGGACTTGTTCTCCACCGATCTCGAGCTTCTTTTCTTCGGCCAGTTTGGCGAGCACCGTGTAGAAAACCTCGGAGCCAAGGTTCGTCTGGTCCCGCAACTCTTCCTTGCTGATCGCCGAGACCAAAGGGTTCGCATCGTGAAACGCTCTGACCGTCTTTACAACTTCGGCTTTGGCCTCGGCAAACGCGACCTGGGAAATGAGCACCTGATTGCACCATACAAGGCCGGCCTGCGTGGCGAGTTTTGTCGCGGCGCTTTGCCTTACATTCATCTCCGCGGGTAGATCCTCCAAGCGCATTCCGGTCGCGTCTCGCCTCGCCACACGCGCAGCGAGCATCGCTTGCGGAGAGCCTCCCCTCATGATTTTCAGAAATGCGGCGGCCTCTTGCGGCGAGCGCTTGCGCGTGGGCGGGACAGCATCGAGAACAATTCCGCCGCCGATGGTGACCACCGGGGAGAACTGGCGCAGGATGAAGCGATCGCCGGGCAGAAGCAGCGTGGGCCCGGCCAAGCGGAGCTGCACGTACTGTTCGTCGCCGGGTTTGAGCTGTTTCGCCCCGTACAATCGCGCTTCCGCGATCGTTTCCATCGTGTAAGCGTGAAAGTGGACGCGGGCGCTGTCTTTCAGAGGCTTCGCCGTCGGAAGCAGAGCGAGCAGCGTGTCCACTCGTGAGGTCAAACGGAACGTTTCGGGCGGAGTGAGCATCATCCCCCGCCCCAGGTCTTCGGTGGAGACTCCGGCGAGGTTCAATGCGGTGCGTTGTCCGGCTATGGCCTCTTCGGACCATGAGCCATGCACTTGCACACCGCGTACCCGGACTCGTTTGCCGCTGGGAAAAACTTCCAGTTCATCTTCCTTGCGGATCGTTCCTGAGACGAGCGTTCCCGTTACGACTGTCCCGAAACCTTTCATGGTGAAGACGCGATCGATCGGAAGCCGGGCAAGGGCGGTGGAATCTTTTGCGCTGGCCTCGGACGCGACTTTCGCGAGCGCCGTCTTGACTTCATCGAGGCCGAGGCCAGTCAGTGAACTGGCGGCCACAATCGGTGAACTGGCGGGGTCGAGAAACGAGCCGCGTAAGAAGTCTTCCACTTCCAGGCGCACGACTTCGAGCGTGTCGCGATGCACCGCGTCGGATTTGGTCAAAACAGTCATCCCGCGCCGCACGGCCAGCAGGCGGCAGATATCAAAGTGCTCGCGCGTTTGCGGCTTGATGCCTTCGTCGGCGGCAATGACCAGTAGCACGAGGTCGATACCGCCGACTCCTGCGAGCATGTTGCGCACGAAGCGCTCGTGGCCGGGGACATCGACGAAGCCCAGGCGCAAGGTGTCGCCGTTGGGCGCGGGCAATTCGAGGTGGGCAAATCCAATGTCGATGGTGATGCCGCGGCGCTTCTCCTCTTCGAGGCGGTCGGCGTCGATGCCCGTCAGGGCTTTGACGAGCGAAGTCTTGCCGTGATCAATATGCCCGGCGGTGCCTACAATGACCGACTTCATGCGAAAACAGTATAGCGGCAGGCTTTGGCGGCTTGCGGTTGCGGAGCATTCCTCAGCCCGGTAGACTGCGCGCATGGCGGTGCGCGCCGCACTAGGATTCAAACTTCACACGGGCTGGGCGATGTTGGTGGCAGTGGCCGGGCAACCGGGTGAAATTCAGGTGCTGTTTCGGGGGCGCCTTGAGTTGCTGCCGCCCGACGAATCAGTTCCTCGCTTCCTGTATCACGAGGCCGCCGAACTGCCTTTTTCGCAAGCAACGGCACTCGTGAAGCGTGCGCGAGAGGCGTCGCAGAAGGCCGCGCGATTCGCCCTCAAAGATGTCCTGCGCGACCTCGAGTCACGCGGAGCCAAGACGGACGTTTGCGGAGTTCTTTCCGGTTCCACTCCGGTCCCGGATGATCTGTCGCGGATTCTTCGATCTCACCCTCTGATTCACGCCGCGGAAGGCGCTTTGTTTCAGCAGGCCATCGTCTCAGCCTGTGAGAGCTGCGGGTTGACGGTCACCGCCGCCCGCGAGCGTGAAGTCTGGTCTCGCGCCGCGGACGCGTGGGGCCTTGCGGAAGCGGGGTTGCGAAAAGAAGTGGACGCCCTGCGGAAATCCGTGGGCGCGCCCTGGAACGCGGATCACAAAACGGCCGCAGCGGTTGCGCTCCTCGCCCTTAAATCCCATGTCGGCGCATTGAACGAATAAGCATGCGAAAAGTCGGTCGAGATGCGAGAATAGAAATTCCCGGTCATGACCACCACCGCTATACCTGTCATTACATCCGAGACGATCCGGGAGCACGGGCTCACGGCTGACGAATTCGAGAAAATCAAGCATCTGCTGGGCGGACGCGAACCCACGCGGACCGAACTCGGTATCTTCAGCGTGATGTGGAGCGAGCACTGCTCGTACAAATCTTCGCGCGTGCACCTGAAGCGTCTGCCGACGCGCAGCAAGCTGGTGGTGCAGGGACCGGGCGAGAATGCCGGCATCATCGATATCGGTGAGGGCTGGGCCTGCGCGTTCAAGATCGAATCGCATAATCATCCGTCGTTCATTGAGCCGTTTCAGGGGGCGGCTACAGGCGTGGGTGGAATTCTACGCGACATTTTCACAATGGGCGCGCGGCCGGTGGCGGTGATGGATTCGCTGCGCTTTGGGCCGATTGAAGCCAAGAACGCGGACAAGAGTGTCCGCGCCACACAAGCGGAGATGCACAAGAATCATTCCGTGATGGAGGGCGTCGTCAGTGGCGTAGCCTCGTACGGAAACTGCTTTGGCGTGCCCAATCTGGGCGGAGAAGTGAAGTTCGAGCCTTGTTACTCCGGCAATCCGCTGGTCAATGCATTCGCGCTTGGACTGGTGCGCCGCGACCAGATCTTCTACGCGCGGGCGGCGGGCGAGGGCAATCCAGTGATTTATGTCGGCGCCAAGACTGGACGCGATGGCATCCACGGCGCCACTATGGCGAGCGAGGAATTCAGCGAAGGATCTGAAGCGAAGCGGCCCAACGTGCAAGTTGGCGATCCCTTCCTCGAAAAGCTGCTGCTCGAAGCTTGCCTCGAGGCCATGCAGACAGGCGCGATCGTTGGCATTCAGGACATGGGCGCGGCCGGTCTTACTTGTTCAACCAGCGAGATGGGCGCGCGCGGCGGCACCGGCATCGAGATCGAACTCGATCGCGTTCCCCAACGCGAAACCGGCATGACTCCTTACGAGATCATGCTGAGCGAATCGCAGGAGCGCATGCTGCTGGTCGCGCAGAAGGGCCGCGAAGAGGAAGTGTTTCGGGTGTTCCAGAAGTGGGGGCTCGATGCGGTCGAAGTCGGACGCGTCACGCGCGATGCCAAGATGCGCGTTCTGGAGCACGGCAAAGTGGTTGCGGAGATTCCGAACTCCGCCCTCACCGACAACGCCCCGGTGTACAAGCGTCCGCTGGCGCGCTGGGAACCACCGGTGGAACGCGACATGCCCGACCACATCCAACTCGCCGAACGCGGCGACTTCACCGGGCAGCTCAAACAATTGCTGGCGAGCCCGAATATCTGCTCGAAGCGTTGGGTGTGGCAGCAGTACGACCATATGGTGCAGACGAACACGGTGGAAGCCCCGGGCGCGGGGGATGCGGGCGTGATTCGCATCAAAGGGCTCGATCGTGGGCTCGCCATGGCGCTCGACGGCAACGGGCGCTGGTGCTATCTCGATCCTCGGCTGGGCGCGATGCACGCGGTCGCGGAAGCGGCTCGCAAAGTGGCATGCGCGGGAGCAATTCCGGTGGGCGCGACCAATTGCCTCAACTTCGGCAACCCCGAAAAGCCGCACATCATGTGGGAGTTCTCGCAGGTCATTGACGGCATGACGAAGGCTTGCGAGGAACTCGATACGCCCATCACGGGCGGCAACGTGAGTTTCTACAACGAGACTCTGGGAGAGGGTATTTATCCGACGCCGGTGGTTGGCGTGGTCGGGATTCTCGAGGACGTGCATAAGACTACGAAGATGCACTTCGCGAAGCCTGGACGAAAGATTGTTTTGCTGCGCGCCAATGAACCGGGTGATGCGGTGGACGCCGAGTCGGAGTTTGGTTCTTCCGAGTACGCCAAGGAGGTTCTCGGCGCGATCTGGGGCTATCCTCCTCAACTTGATCTTGAGAAGGAAGCCACGCTGCAACGCGCGCTGGTGGCGATGATCCGGGCGGGACTGGTTGAGTCGGCGCATGACTGCTCCGATGGCGGAGTCGCGGTAGCGCTGGCAGAGGCGGCGCTGCCGGCTGGGGTTGGCTGCAAGGTGCATATTGCGGAGCAAACCCTGCCGCCCGAGTTCCTGCTTTTTGGAGAAGATGCCAGCCGCATCGTATTGAGTTGCGATCCAATTCATCTGACGAGCATCCAACAAATAGCGGTGGAGTATGGCCTGCTGGCGGATGTGCTGGGTGAAACCGGGTCCGACCGGGTCGAGATCACGATGGCTGGCCAATCGATGATTTCGGCCAGCGTCGCCGAGTTGCGGGCAGCGTACGAGGGCGCGCTGGAGAGGGCGCTGCGGACGGAACCCGCGGAGGTCTCCGCCGACTGAAGTGGTGATTTATTGCCAGAGCATCGAAGTTGCGAACGGAGTGCAGAGGTCCCCTTCGCTTCGCTCAGGATGACAGGTTGAACTTATTGTGAGGCCGCAGACTAAGTGCTAAAGGCTAACTGCTAAATGCCGTCTTTCGATAAATTCCGCGAAGAGTGTGGCGTGGTCGCTATCCACGCGCACCCTGAGGCCGAGAAGCTCGCTTATCTCGGTTTGCATGCCCTGCAGCATCGTGGGCAGGAGTCGGCCGGCATCGTGACCTCGGACGGCGAGCGCCTGCGCGCTCACAAGTCGATGGGCTTGGTCGCTGACATCTTCAACGAGAACGTGCTGGCCTCTCTGCGTGGCATTCTTGCGATTGGCCATACGCGGTATTCGACCGCGGGCGATTCGGCGCTGCTGAATGCGCAGCCCATCATGGTGCAGTCGAACAAAGGCGCAATCGCCATCGCGCACAATGGCAACCTGGTCAACGCGCAATCGATTCGCGCAAAGCTGGAGGGTCAGGGCTCGATTTTCCAGACCAGCAGCGATACCGAAGTGCTGGTTCACCTGATTGCGCTTTCCCGCGAGCAGACCTTGCCCGATGCGATCGCCGATGCTCTGCGCCGCGTGGAAGGCGCTTTCTCCCTGGTCATGATCAGCCGCGACCGCATCTTCGCGGCCCGCGATCCGCGCGCCTTCCGCCCGCTGGCCATGGGGCATCTTGCCGCACTCACAGGAGAGAAGAAAGATACGGTCGTCTTCGCTTCGGAAACTTGCGCCTTCGATTTGCTGGGAGCGACTTACGAGCGCGACGTCAGACCGGGCGAACTGGTTATTGTCGGACCGGAGGGCATCAGCTCGCGCTTTTATTCTCCTGCAGGAGCACAGTCGAGCTGCATCTTTGAGCACGTTTACTTTTCGCGTCCCGACAGCATTGTGTTCGGCCGCACGGTGGATCTGAGCCGCGACCTCATGGGACGCCAACTGGCGCGCGAGGCTCCGGTTGACGGCGACATCGTTGTGCCCGTCCCGGATTCCGGCAACACGGCCGCAATCGGATATTCGGCTGAGAGCGGCATTCCATTTCGCCTGGCCCTGATCCGCAACCACTACGTCGGGCGCACGTTCATCGAGCCGCAGCAGTCGGTACGCGACTTTGGAGTGAAGCTGAAGCTCAACGCCATTCGCAGCCTGCTGGAAGGCAAGCGTGTCGTCCTGGTCGACGATTCCATCGTGCGGGGAACCACCAGCAAGAAGATCGTGCGGATGGTCCGGAATGCGGGAGCGAGGGAAGTGCACATGCGGATCTCCTGCCCGCCCACGATCTCCCCTTGCTTCTACGGGGTTGACACTCCGTCGAAAAAGCAGTTGATCGCCGCCAACAAATCGATTGACGAAATCCGCGACTACATCGGCGCGGATTCCCTCGCTTATCTCTCGTTGGAGGGGTTGAAGAAGGCTTGCGGAGAGGGCGAAAAAACCACCTACTGCTCGGCCTGTTACACCGGTGACTATCCAACCAAGTGGGTGGATGTGGAAGAGATCCAGCCGGCCCAAGTCTCCGAATAGACCAACCGGCTAAAAGTGAAATTTGACGCTCCCGCCAAGGGTGCGCGCCGGAGCGTACTGGATTGGGATCTCTTCGCTTTCCTTGGCGATCTGGTAGACGCTGTTCGAGACGTTGGTGACATCGAACTCCAGATCCAGCCGCCGCGGCTCGGCGTTCCAAATGGTGACTCCGGTTGCCAGATCGGTAGTGAAATGCTGCGGCAAGCGTGGCCCGTTCTCAACCACTGTTCCACTTCCATAGCGGAGCGCCGTGCCAGCCCAGAAGCCTCGCCACCGGTTGCGATAGAAGAGTTGAGCCGTTCCGGTGTGGGTCTGATCGAACGCGGGAGAAATGCGGTCGCCAGCATTGAGGGGTTCGTCTCCGGCGAAGCCGCCGGTGATGGGTCCATAGAAGTATGTCTTCGAGGCTGCGTATTGCAGGCGCCCGCTGATGCCAGGCTTTTCGAACTGCTTCAAATTGAGCACAACCTCCAGGCCCTCGGCCCGCGCTGTCCTGAAGTTGATTGGAACAAAAATCCGAGAGATTGAGATCTCATGGTTTTCGAATGCATTGTGCCCGGTGTGGAGGTAGGCATTCACCTCGAGACTGACGCGCGGATGCAGTTCCTGCGACCAACCGGCTTCAAAGTAATTCTGCGTGTATGCCTTGACGTTCCCGACCCGCTGACTGGGATCGATCGCGTTGTTCCCGATGAAACTTGCCAGCACCGAATACTCGATCGGCGGCGGTGAAAAATACCGGTTGTAGGACGCATGCAACACCGACTTCGACTTTGGGAAATGATAGGCCAGCCCCACTCGCGGGCTGACCTGGACGTGCGTGTCCACCAGGTTGAAGTAGTCGTAGCGCAACCCGAGGTCCACCCAGAGGTTCTTGAACGGCGAAAAATGATCTTGCCCGTACGCGCTCGCCTCTACTCCGTGCCGCCCGCCACTGAAGGACGGAAAGACATCCGGATCGCCCCGGCCATCGAAGAAGAAACTCTCCAGTTCCCGAAGTTTGACGAGTTCAACGCCGCCTTTGAACACGTGGCTATGCCACACGTTCGAAAGATCGCTCTTGAACCCAACCGTCAACGGTGAGCGCGACGCAATCGAGAGGGGAGTATCCGGATCGCTGGTTGGCAGGACGCGGTCCGAACTGGTTCGCTCGTAGACCGAGGAGGCCAGTACGGTGTCCGGCGAAAAGGTATGGATCCAGTTCAGAATCACCGTTTGCTGGCGGAGGTGGCGCTGGGCATTGCGTCCGGCTTCCTGGTCCTCGGTGATATTGGGCTGCTGGAAGTTGCTCCCGCCCCCAATAAGCAGCAGTTTGAACGCGTCGCGTCCGCCAGCCTTCCAGTCGAATTGGGCCGTCCCGCGCGCGCCTTTTCCGAAGTCGTAAAGCTCTTTCGGTTCGGGCGGATCCAGATATCGCCCCGACGTGAAACCATCCGCGAAAAAGTAGTAGCCGATCTTGTTCCACTGTCCCCCGACATCGGCATTGAGGTCGTAGTTGTCGTAGGTGGCTCCGCGAAAGTTTAGGTCCCCGTGCCTATCCATGGTCGCGCCGGAACGGGTGGTGATGTCGAGCACGCCGCCAAACCGGTTGCCGTATTCGGCAGAAAAGCCACCCGTCATCAAGTCCACGGTTTCGAAGATTTGCGGGCTGGCCCCGGGCGCGTATTGGGGCTGCATGTTGTCGAGAAACGACACGCCGTTGACGAACTCGTGCAGCGAGAACTCCGTGCCGCGTACCGCCAGGAAATTGTCGTGGCTATCGCTCGCCCCTGGCATCAGGTTGTTGGCCAGATCGTTTGTGCTCTCAATGAGCGGATCCGGCAGACGCTCCAGTTCCGCCCGGGTGAAAGTGTAGGAGCTGCCGGTCTTCTGCGGATTCACGGTCAGGTGATGCTCGTTCACCTCGACCCGCTCGCTCGCAGATTCTTTGCGCACCAGTTCAATATCCACCGCGACGGGTTGCCGCTGGCGAAGAACGAATTCATAGACGGACGAGTAGAAATTTGGCGCGGCCGCCTGCACCCGGTAGGCGCCCGCCTCGATCGCGTTGAAGCGAAACTGGCCGTCGGCCGCGCTCATTTGCGCCGCTACCTGGGAACCGTTGTCGCGCTTGAGTTCGACCGTTGCGCCAGCTACCGCGGCGCCGGTTTTGTCGTGGACAGTTCCTTCGACTACCGTCTGCGCCCAACCGAAGGACAGCGAGAGCAACACCAAGCCAACCAAAAGGGTATAAGCCCGCATGAGTAAGCTCCAAAGCGAAATCCACAAAAAGCCATTGTATTATCGCAGAATCCGGCAGGAGTCGTCTGTAAGCAGAGGCCGGGTGCGGCACCTGGAGAGGTGATTTATCTCCGCGCCCTCGCTACGCGTGCCACCCCCTGCAGGTCATTTGCAATTTCCACATGCGTCCAGCGCGATAACAACCCGCGAACGCCGTCGGCGATCGTTCCGCTGATTTCGAACACGAGCCAGCCACCCGGCCTGAGCGCCTTATGCGCCTGCGGAATCAGGCGCTCGATTACTTCCAACCCGGTTGGCCCGGCAAACACTGCATTCCGTGGCTCGAATTTACGCACTTCGAGCTGCACGGAATCCTCCTCCGACTCGCCCACGTAAGGAGGATTCGAAACCACGAAGTCGAACTCTCCCTGGGGCAATCCGCCTAGCAGATCTGTCTGGTGAAATTTGATTCGCGAAGTGAGTTCATGCCGCGCCGCGTTCGCGCGAGCAACTTCGAGCGCCTCGGCGGAAATGTCGGTCGCATCGATCTCGGCGAATGTCAGCTCTTTGGCCAGGGCAAGCGCAATCGCTCCCGAACCTGCCCCCACATCGGCGATCCTAAGATTGTGCGGCGCGGACACTCCTGTCCGCGGCTCTTGCTCTTGATCTTGACTGTGCTTTGAATCAACTCCCGAGACCAGCCCAAGCACGGTCTCCACAACATGCTCCGTTTCCGGGCGCGGAATCAGCACCGCCGGCGACACGATCAGATCCAGCCCCCAGAATTCCTGGTGTCCCGTGATGTACTGCGCGGGAACGCCGGTTGCCCTTCGCGCAAGAGCTTCGTCGTAGCACCGCAGCTCATCCGGTGTCAGTTCCCGCTCCGGATGCGCGTACAAATACGCCCGACCGCAGTCGAGTGTGAACATGATGAGGAGTTCCGCATTCATGCGCGGAGAAGGAACGCGAGCGGCCGTCAGCCGTTCGATTGCTGATTTCAAAGCCTGTTTTAGTTGCACTTGCTTATTTCACCACGGAGACACAGAGACACGGAAAAAAACCGAAGGGAACATTGAAGGGCGCAAGTACTTTGTCGCGAATCCAGAGTTGCGCTGAGCGCAGGCAGACGGCCGAGCTGCGCTCGGCCTGGATGGGCGAGGGCGCCCGTCCCCGCATGAGGCCCGCCTTACACCACACCCGCCGTTTCCCGCTTCATCTTCTCTGCTTGGTAATGGGTGACGAGGGCGTCGATCAGCGGCTGAAGCTTTCCGTCCATCACCTGCTCGAGCTGGTGAATCGTGAAGCCGATGCGATGGTCGGTGAGCCGGTTCTGGGGAAAGTTGTACGTGCGGATCTTTTCCGAGCGGTCGCCCGAGCCCACCATTTGCCTGCGTTCTTTGGCGAGCGCGTCCTGCTGCTTCTGCATCTCGACTTCGTAGAGCCGCGAGCGCAGCACGCGCATGCCTTTTTCGCGGTTCTTGATCTGCGACTTCTCGTCCTGACAGCTGACCACTGTATTCGTGGGAATGTGAGTGATTCGCACCGCCGAATACGTCGTATTCACCGACTGCCCGCCCGGCCCGGAAGAACAAAAAGTATCGATGCGGAGATCTTTCGCCTCGATCTTGACGTCGACTTCTTCGGCCTCGGGCAGCACCGCGACCGTGATCGCCGAGGTATGAACGCGTCCCTGTTGCTCAGTTTCCGGCACGCGCTGCACCCGATGCACGCCGCTTTCATATTTCAGGCGTGAGTAGACCCGGTCGCCCTCGATCAGTGCGATCACTTCCTTCAAGCCGCCCACGCCCGACTCGGAGGTGGACAGTACTTCCACTTTCCATTTCTGCGACTCGGCGTAGCGGTTGTACATGCGGAAAACTTCCGCTGCGAACAGCGTGGCCTCGTCGCCGCCCGTCCCGGCGCGGATTTCGAGGATGACGTTCTTCTCGTCGTTCGGATCCTTCGGCAGCAGCAGAACCTTGAGTTCCTCTTCCACCGTCGCGATCCGCGCTTCGAGCTTCGCCAGTTCTTCCTCGGCGTAGGCGCGCATGTCGGCATCGGCCTCATCCGCCAGCAAAGCCTTGCTTTCGGCGATGCCGCGTTTCAAGTCCTTGTGCTCGCGGTACTTCTCGACGACGGGCGCGATTTCGCTATGCGCTTTGGCAGTCTTCTGGTACTTCGCCGAATCATGCACGATCTCCGGCGACGCCATGAGTTCTCAGTTCCCGGTTCTCTGTTCTCAGACAAACCCCCGCCAATGGCAGCCACCCTGCTGAAGTCAGTTCCTGGAGCGCTCTCCGGTTTCTATTGTAAGTGGTTTTTACTGAGGACCGAGAACTGGGAACTGAGAACTATGCGGCGGGCGCCGCTACGCAATCACCAGTTCGCCACCGTGCCGCTTTTCCAGCTTCATCGCTTCGTCCAGAGCCAGAATCGCGCACTCGACTTGTCGGTCATCGGGCTGCTGGGTCGTGATGCGCTGCAGCCACAATCCCGGCGCGGTCATCAACGCGAACAGCGAGCCCCGATGCTTGGCGGCAAAGCGAATGATCTCGTAGGAAGCGCCGGCAATCACCGGCAGCAGCGCAATGCGCTCCCCAAAGCGCGCCCAGAATGTGTGCACCGGGATGAACATGTAAACGACCATCGAGATGATCATCACCGTCATCAGGAAGCTGGTCCCGCACCGGGGATGATAGGTGGAATATTTCTGCACGGCGGCAGTTTCGAGCGGATCGCGATTCTCAAACGCAAACACCGTCTTATGCTCCGCGCCGTGGTACTCGTACACGCGCCGGATGTCTTTCCAGAGCGACACGCCCCACACGAACAGCAGGAACATGGCGATGCGGATCAGCCCGTCCACCAGGTTAAAGATGAATTGCTGACCGAACACTGGGTTGACTTTTTTCAGCCCCGTCGTCGCCAGCAGCGGCAGGTACTTGTACATGAAGATGAAGAAGGCGATGGAGAACGCGATGTTCACGCCCGCCATCCAACCAGTGACTTCCATCTTCTTCGCCGGCTTGCCATCAGCGCTGGGATCGGCGGGCAGTTCGTCCAACGCCACGTTGGCAGAGAAGCGCAGTGCCCGGAAGCCGAGACTCATAGCCTGGCCTAGCGTCATCACTCCGCGCACCATCGGCCATCCCATCCACTTATGTTTCTCGGAAGGCCGTTCGAGCGGCTCACTGTGGGTCGTAATCTCCCCCGATGGCTTGCGCACGGCAATCCCCCAAGCGTGGGGCGACCGCATCATCACGCCCTCCAACACCGCCTGTCCGCCGACCAGGGTTTCCTCGCCGCCCTCAAGGGCCGGGAGCAGTTGGATCGCCGCCAGAAAACGCAGAATTTGCCGCCAACGCCGCATGACGATTAGATGACCCTTCGGGTAGGGAAGACTCCTGCGATTAGAGTACCACAGCCGGCTGGAATGTTGGGCCTGGCAATGTGCGCATTGCGAGCACATCTCCTTTTTTCACAATCGGTCGATTAGGTCAGCCTTCCTGCAACCTGACTTCTAACCTCTACCAATCCCGGCGGTCGGCCATAGAATCCAATGACTATGCTGCGCTTCGCCCGAACCTGCGACGCTGTCGCCGCAACGAGCAGGAAATTAGAGAAGACGGCCTTGGTCGCCGACTACCTGCGCGCCCTGCCTTCGAATGAAGCCGCGATTGCAGCAATCTTCCTCTCGGGACGCCCATTCGCTGCACACAACGAAGCTACTCTGCAAGTCGGCGGAGCGCTGTTGTGGCGCGTCATTGGGGAACTTTCGGGCAGGTCCGACCATGAACTGACCGAAATCTATCGCAAGCACGGCGATGCCGGCTCAGTAGCCGCCGCGGCACTCCCCGAAAGAACAGCGGCTGTTCTCTCACTCGTCGACGTGCAACGAGCATTCTTCGAGATCGCAGCCGCTCGCGGTCCTGCTGCCAAGGCTTCCCTTCTGCGCCGGCTTCTGGAACGATCCACCCCACTTGAAGCGAAGTACGTCGTGAAGATCATTGGCGGGGATCTGCGGATCGGGTTGAAAGAAAGTCTCGTCGAAGAAGCTATTGCGCGCGCGTTCGAAGCGCCTCTGGAGCAAGTGAAACGCGCCAACATGCTGCTGGGAGATCTCGGCGAAACGCAGCGGCTAGCCTCGGCTGGGAAACTTGCCGAGGCACATCTGCGCCTCTTCCATCCGATCGACTTCGTGCTGGCCAGCCCGGTCGCGTCTCCCGAGGAGGCTCTGAGCTATTTCGAGAACGTGGCGGTTGAGGACAAATACGACGGCGTCCGCGCGCAGGTTCACATCAGCCAGGGCGAAGTTCGCATTTTCTCGCGCACTCGCGACGAGATTACTGAATCGTTTCCCGAATTGGCGCCTGCCCTCGCCGGTCTGCCTAAAGACGCAGTTCTGGACGGCGAAATCGTAGCCTGGAGCCCGCCTAGGGCGGGCGCCCCCGCCTGCGAAGGCCGAGCTCTCCCTTTCAGCACGCTCCAGCAGCGTCTGGGCCGAAAGAAAGTGAGCGCAAGAACCCTGCGCGACATCCCCATCGCCTACTTAGTCTTCGACGTCCTCTACGCCGGCGATGAACTTCTGCTCGACCGCCCCCTGCGCGAGCGTGCTCAGATCCTTGACGACCTTCTTGCCGCCCCGCGGACCAACATCGTTTGCCGGTCTGAAGCGCAGTCGAGACTCGCCTTCGAGGATCCAGACGAGCGTTCTCTCGCCGCCGTGCTCCGCGCTCCGGTCGCGACCGCCATCTCCGCGGAAGATCTCGAAACGCTCTTCACTGCCGCGCGCGACCGTGGCAACGAGGGCCTGATGATTAAAGATCTGGATTCGCTCTATACTCCTGGCCGTCGCGGCAAGTCATGGCTCAAGATGAAACGCGAACTCGCCACGCTCGATGTGCTAGTGACCGCCGTGGAATACGGACACGGCAAGCGCATCGGCGTGCTCAGCGACTACACCTTTGCGGTGTGGGACGGCGAGCGTCTGGTGAACATCGGGAAGGCGTACTCGGGACTCACCGATGCCGAGATCGCAGAAATGACCCAATGGTTTCTCGCGCACAAGATCAGCGAACGAGGATTAAGGCTGGAGGTTGAGCCCACGATCGTTTTGGAGGTTGCCTTCAACAACATGATGCGTTCTACGCGCCACGAGAGCGGCTACGCCTTGCGGTTCCCGCGCATCGTGCGTTTGCGCCCGGACAAGCGCCCCGAAGACGCCGACACGATCGAGACGGTGAAGGAAATTTACGAGCGCCAGCACTCCGCGTAATCGATAAGGCGATCAGTGCGCGTGCCCATGGTGCTCGTGCTCCGAATGAGCTGAGCCGGCAGAGGCGCGCTCATCCTCGACCGGAATCACGCACCCGTGGGCTGTTTCGCATATCAAGTGCTCGAGTTGAATCGTCGTGTGGTGGATCCCAAAACTCCGCCCGAGCTTCTCGTTGATCTCGCGCAGAATCGAGTCGCTTTCCGAAGTTGGCATGTCGGTGATCTTCACGTGTGCGGAGAGCGCGTGATTTTCCGATCCAATGCTCCACACATGCAGATCGTGCACATCACTGACGCCTGCAATCGTCCGCATGGTTGACTCCACAGCGTCCAGTCTCACGCCGCGCGGCGTGCCTTCGAGCAGAATGTTCAACGTCTCGCGCACGATGCCGAAACTCGACCACAGGATCAGGGCGCCGATCCCGAACGACAGCGCCGAATCGATCCAATAATGGCCGGTCCACAGGATCGCCCAGCCGCCGGCAATGACGGCGGCAGTCGAGAGCGTGTCGCCCACTTCGTGCAACAGCGCGCTGCGCACATTTACGTCGCGCCCCGAACGCCACAACAGCAGCGCGATCGCTCCGTTCATTACGACGCCCGCCGCCGCCACACCGATCATCATTCCGGCGTGCACCTGCTCGGGATGCTGCAGCCGCCGAAATGCCTCGTAGAAAATGAAAAAGGCAACCACGATCAGCGAGAGCGAATTGACCAGGGCGGCCAGCACACCAGCCCGGCGATATCCATACGTTTTGGTCGCGCTCGGCGGCCGTCCTTCGAGGTAAACCGCTACCAGAGACAGCAACAACGCGAGAAAGTCGGAAAGGTTGTGCCCCGCTTCCGAAAGCAACGCCAGGGAATGCGCACGAATGCCGGCCACCACCAGCAGGATGATGTACAGCATGGTGACCGCGAGCGATATCCGCAGCACTCGCCCGGTCCCATGCGAATCGCCATGCCCCTGCGCCTGCATAGTTCAAGTTTAGCGCGGACACTCCTGTCTGCGCAGAGCCGTATGGAGTATGGCTCGTGTGGCGCGGGCGCCCTCGCCCGCGTTATCCTTACCGAACCTTGGAGGATGGCATGAAACAGACTCTTTTGATTGCGGCGGTTGTGCTCGCTGCCGTAGCCCCGACAATCGCCCAAACCAAGAACCCCGTCAGCAGCGCCCTCCGCGACATTCTTCCCGGACGCCAGAAAAACATCATCGCCGCCGTGGAAGAGATGCCCGCCGACAAGTTCAACTACAAACCCACGGCTGATCAGATGACGTTTGGCCACCTGGTGACCCACATGATCGAATCGAACAATTTGCTCTGCAGTAAGGTGGCCGCGGTTCCGGCGCCAAAGGTGGAAGAAGCCAAAGATTCCGACGCCAAGGACAAACTCTTTGCCTCTCTCAAAGCTTCGTTCGATTTCTGTGCCGACGCGCTTGGAAAAATGGATGACTCAAAACTCGGTGAGACGACCGAAGCGATGGGTGGCCAGCAACTCTCGCGCACTAGACTTACCCTTGCCCTGGCCGGCAGTTGGGCCGACCATTACGGCATGGCCGCCATGTATCTGCGCCTCAACGGCCTGACTCCGCCGTCAGCCAAGAAGTGAAGCGTGTGGGGCGGACATTCCTGTCCGCCCACCGCCGACTCATTCGCGCCGCTGCGAGCCCACCAGTTCCTCCATCTCGTCTTCTTCGATCACGCTAACACCGAGTTCCCGAGCCTTGTCGATCTTCGATCCCGCATCGCTCCCCGCCACCACATAGTCCGTCTTCTTGCTGACCGACCCAGAAACCCGCCCGCCCGCATCTTCAATCATCTTCTTGGCCTCGTCACGCGTGTGGCGCGCCAGCGCGCCAGTCAGCACAAAAGTCTTGCCTGCCAGCTTCGTGCCCTTTTGTTTCTTCTTGCCGGTGAAGGTGAGCCCAGCTTCGCGCAAATCGTCGACGAGTTTCCGGTTGTGCTCATCCGCAACGAACTCCACGATGCTCTGGGCAATCCGCGGCCCGACTTCGTTCACTTCCTCGAGTTCATCCGCACCAGCGTTCATTACGTCATCGAGTGACCCGAAATGTTCGGCCAGAAACTGCGCCGTGCGCTCACCCACAAAGCGAATTCCCAAGCCATAGATCACGCGTTCCAGCGGCAGCTTCTTCGACGCCTCGATCTCCGCCAGCACGTTCTCTGCCGACTTGTCGCCCATCCGCTCCAGCTTCTGCAAGTTGTCTTTGGTGAGCCGGTACAGGTCCGCAACGTTCTTCACCAGCCCGCGTTCCGTCAATTGATTGACGAGCGCCTCGCCCAGGCCGTCGATATCCATCACATGGCGCGAGGCAAAATGCAGAATCGTCCCTTGCAACTTCGCCGGACAATTCGCATTTACGCAACGATGATCAGCCTCGCCCTCGGTCCGCACGACGTTGCCGCCGCACACTGGACAGTGCTTGGGCATGTGGAACTCCCGATGTCCGCGCGGGTGCTCCTTGTCCTCGACTACCTTCACGACTTTCGGAATCACATCGCCGCCGCGCTCCACCTCGACCCAGTCGCCGATCTTCACACCTAGCCCCTCGATTACGTCCATGTTGTGGAGCGTCGCGCGCGACACCGTCGTACCGCCGATCGCAACCGGGGTGAGCCAGGCGACCGGCGTGAGTTTGCCGGTGCGGCCTACCTGGGGTTGGATGTCTTCGACGTTTGTTACCGCCCCATGGGCCGCGTATTTGTAAGCGATCGCCCAGCGCGGAGCCTTCCCCGTAAACCCCAACTCCTCCTGCAGCGCCGTTCGGTCCACCTTCACCACGATGCCGTCGATCTCATAGGGCAGCGACTCGCGCTTTCCCTCCGAGCTCTGAATAAATTTCCAGACCTCCTCCATATTCTTCGCCAGCTTGCGATTCCCATTGACCTTAAATCCCGCGAGCTCGAGCGCATCCATCGTCTTCGACTGCCGGTCAAAGTAAGTTCGACCGTTCGTCAGGAGCATGTATGCGAAAAAGTCCATCCGCCGCCGCGCCGTGATGGACGGTTCCAGTTGCCGCACCGTGCCCGCGGTTGCGTTGCGCGGGTTCGCAAACTGCGAAAGCCCCTGCCGCTGACGCTCTTCATTCATCTTGCGAAACCCATCGAGCGGCATCAGGAGTTCGCCCCGCACCTCAAAATCCGCCGGCATTCCCCCCTTCTTCAGCCGTTCCTTATCCAGCGCCAGCGGGATCGACCGCACCGTCCGCACCGTCGCCGTCACATCCTCGCCCACGCTCCCGTCTCCGCGCGTGATGCCGCGCTCCAACCGCCCGTCGGCGTATCGCAAGGCCAGCGACATGCCATCCAGTTTCAGCTCGCACAGGTACTCGACATCCTTGCGCCCGCTCAGTTCGTGCACGCGCCGCTCCCAGGCGCGCAACTCTTCTTCGCTGTAGGCGTTGTCGAGCGAGAGCATGGACGACGAATGCCGCACTTTGACAAACCCTTCACGGGGCTTGCCGCCCACTCGCTGCGTCGGCGAGTCTGGCGTGACGAGCTCCGGACGCTCCGCCTCCAGCCTCTTCAGCTCGTTCATCAGCTTGTCGAATTCGGCGTCGGTGATCTCGGGATCGTCCAGCACGTAGTAGCGATACTCGTGATGCCGGATCTTTTCGCGGAGAGCTTCGATTTTCTTTTCGAGCGCGGCAGACATGGTGGGGGAAATTATAGTGTGGAGCTCTCAGCTATCAGCCATCAGCTCTCAGCAAACCAGACTCTTGAGAGGTGCCAGGAGAAAGAAACGTGGCTGACCTTGCAAGCCGGGGCTCCGTCTCAACCAATGCTGGATGATAGGCTGATGGCTACTGCTTCTTCGCCTTCCGAATCCGGCTCCGCCCAATCGCCGCGCGCCCCACACTCGACGGAGGCTTGGGCGCCCCTTCCAGCAATTCTTTCAGCACAATTGCGTTGTTATGTTCTTCGTTCTTGGAGGCGTACAGTAGCGTGACCTTCCTCTTGGCTTCCGCCAACCCATGCAGTTTCTCCACCGCGGCCGATGCTGCGGGACTCACCAATTCTTTTAGATAGCGCTTGCGGAAGAGCCGCCAAGCCTCGGGATTGGCGTGGAACCACTCCCGCAATTCCTTGGACGGCGCGAGATCGCGCAGCCAGTACTTCGCCGCCGCCTCTTCTTTTCGCAGACCTCGCGGCCACAGCCGGTCCACCAGCACACGCACGCCATCCGCCGGGGAAGCGGGCTCATAAACGCGTTTGACGACTATATCCATCCGTCCCGTATTATCCTAACTCCAAGCGCTCTCTGGCGCGCGTTGTTCATACCCTCATGCGTATTGCCGATTGGTTCTCTTCGCGTCTCTGCTTCCTAGCGGCATTATTCGGGTTGTGTGCCCTCGCCGGATGCGACGCTGAGCGCCGTAAATCCGACGCTGAACTCGGACTGAATCCGCAGCAGAGTGCGGGCAGAAAGCTCTACGACAATTACTGCGATCGCTGCCACGAACCCTACTCCTCGCGTGGAAAGAAGGGCCCCAGCTTGAAGGGCGTCTTCAAGCAGCAATACCTGCCCTTGAGCGGACTGCCGGCCAACGACGCCCGCGTCGGCGACATCGTCAAGTACGGGCGCAGCAAAATGGAAGGCTTCGGCCAGGTCATGACCGATCAGCAGATCCAGGACCTGCTCGTCTACATGCACACGCTCTAGCCCGTGTGGAGCGGACACTCTTGTCCGTTCCGCCTGTGTCATAATCTGCTCGGTGTCCGCGACCCAAAATTCCGTAAGTTTTGCGCGAACCGGAAATGCAGGCGCTCGCCGATCGCGAGGGACACGCCGCCGTCACCGAAAGTGTGCGCGCGGTTCTCACCCGCCTTCGCCAGGAAATTGCAGACAACCGCTTGGATGAAAAGTCGCTGGACCTCGCGCTCGTCGGACTTGCCGCCGCCATTGAACGTCAGCTCCGCTACTCGCTCAGCTATTCGCTGCGTCCTCTGATCAACGCTACCGGCGTGATTCTCCACACCAATCTTGGACGCGCCCCGCTCGCCGCCGCCACCCTCGAGCACATCCGGGAAACCGCGCTCACATACTCCAACCTCGAATTCGATCTCGCCACCGGCAGCCGCGGCAAGCGCGACGTCCACGTCGATCGCCTGTTCCAAAAGCTACTGACGGATGGCGTCGCCAAGGAACATGGAGGGACGGCCGCCCCTTCGACAAGCTCAGGGCAGGCTCTGGGCCGTCCGGCGGAGCAAAGCTCCTCGATTTCCACTATCGTCGTCAACAACAACGCCGCCGCCGTCCTGCTCGCGCTCAACTCGCTCGCCGAAGGCGGCGAAGTCATCGTATCCCGCGGAGAACTGGTCGAGATTGGCG
>WNGE01000482.1_pt1 | contig 51605 bp, 43 predicted proteins | sample 5400651 | NCBI WGS metagenome assembly WNGE01 (sample SAMN13153370, study PRJNA577476) | soil metagenome | isolation source: 60 cm soil or saprolite under grassland replicate 2 | place: USA:California | collected 2016-06-15 | reverse complement strand
CCGCGATCCTGACTATAGGGCTGGGAGCCTGGGCATGGACAACGAAGCGCAATCTGAGTTTTCTCGGACCGATCCTGTTCATCGGGCTGTTAGCGGTGATCGTCGCCAGCATCTTTAGCCTCTTTTTCGCTACAGGCCCTCTGTCTTTCATCATCGCTTTGGTGAGCGTGGTACTCTTCAGTGGCTTTATCGTCTACGACGTGCAGCGGATCAAATTCACCGAGGACACGCTGTCAGCTGCAATTCTGCTGACCGTCAGTCTCTATCTCGATATCTTGAACCTGTTCCTGAGCTTGCTCCACCTGTTTGGTAGCAGTGACGATCAATAACGAGATATTCTCAGACTCATCTCAGCTACCTCACAGCAAGAGTTCATCTCTCTGCGTTATGCTGTGACCAGGACAGGGGAAGGATAGATGGAGAGAGCCTCCATTCTCTCCTTTCTATGAAGATAACGGGATTGCAGCATATGGTTGTGACCCTATAGTAGAGCAAGCTATGACAGGTGTGCAGCGGTACTGAAGGAGTACTCCTGCCACAGTTTTTGAAAGGGACATTCCAATTGGATGCAGGCCCACTCGTAGGAATTCTGGCGGTATTCGTGCTGGTAGCTACCAATGGTTTCTTCGTCGCAGCAGAGTTTGGCCTGGTGAAAGTTCGCCGCACACGCATAGATGAGCTTGTAGCCGAGGGTAAAAGGGTTGCGAAGGTGGTCCAGGATGAACTACGGCACATGGATAATTATATCGCCGCCACACAACTCGGTATCACCCTGGCGAGCCTGGCATTAGGCTGGATTGGTGAGCCTTCCCTGGCACACCTCATTGAGCCGCTGTTTGCGTTCTCCGGAGGCATAGCCGCAACAGAGCTCGCCCATAGTGCCGCTATTGCCATCAGCTTCTTTCTGATTACGCTGTTCCATATCGTCCTTGGAGAACTGGTTCCCAAATCGATTGCCTTGCAGCGCAGCGAGGGAACAGCGCTCTTCATTGCGCGTCCCCTGTACCTGTTTGCGCGTCTCTTTCGACCTTTCATTGTCTTCATGAATGGCCTGGGCAATCTGGTCGTGCGCGCATTCGGTTTGCAGAGTGCCAGTGAGCATGGATCGGTTCACAGTGTCAAAGAACTGGAGATGCTGGTCGCACAGAGCCACAAAGCGGGTCTGTTGGATAACGAGGAGGAGGTACTCCTGCGGCGTATCTTCGACTTTGGCGAGAAGACAGCCCAGCACGTGATGGTACCTCGTCCCGAGATCGTCGGTATCCCTCACAATATCACGATAGAGGATTTACAGAAGAAAATCGCAGAAGAGCGCTATACGCGCTTCCCCGTGTACGAAGGAACGCTGGACAATATTATTGGCCTGGTTCATATCAAAGATGTGTTTACTCCTCTCAGCAAGAGGGATTCAGGTGAACCGCTTGCCGTCCAGAGCATCCTTCGGCCGATCCTGACGGTGCCGAAGACAACGGCGATCACCAAGCTGATGACCCTGATGCAACACAAAAAGGCGCATCTCACCGTCGTCATTAGCGAATACGGTGAAACAGCTGGTATCGTCACCCTGGAAGACATTCTGGAAGAGATTGTCGGAGAGGTGCAAGACGAATTCGATACGCTTGAGGAAGGCGTGCGCTCTGAGGTGGAGGTGCTGGCAAATGGGTCCTACTCAGTGGACGGCCTCATGACAGTCGATACGTTCGCCGAGCGTTTCGGAGTGACCTTTGGTGCTCTCCACTCTACGACGATCGCAGGTTACGTATTCGGTGAGGTTGGCCGCATTCCCACGGTGGGCGACAGTATCTCAATAGGGGAGTATCGGCTAGCAGTAGAAACAATGGACCATTTTCGCATTGCTCGCCTACGGGTTGAGCGTATTGAAAAGGTTGTTGCTGATCTGCAAGAGAACAGGGTAAGAACAAGAGAGAATAGATAATGTTTTCGGGAACTATCTGGTTATGGGTAGGATTTAACATATTCGTCCTTGCGATGCTCGCACTTGACCTGGGTGTGTTTCATCGCAAGGCACATGCTTTATCACTCAAAGAGGCCTCAATCTGGAGTGTTGTATGGATCACGCTGGCAATGGTCTTTAACGCCGGATTGTACCTTTTTGCTGGTCCTGAACCTGCCCTACAGTTCTTCACGGGCTACCTGATCGAGAAATCGCTCAGCGTTGATAATATCTTTATCTTTTTGCTGCTCTTCACCTACTTCAAGGTGCCAGCGGCCTACCAGCACCGGGTGCTCTACTGGGGCATCCTGGGTGCGCTCATTATGCGTGGCACGCTCATTGCTGCTGGCGTGGCACTCATCGAGTCGTTCTATTGGATTATCTACCTGTTTGGAGCCTTTTTGATCTTCACGGGCATAAGAATGGGGTTTCATAAGGAAATAGAAGTGCATCCAGAAAACGATCTTTTGCTGAAGTTTATTCGTCGATTTGTGCCCGTCACAGAGAACTATGAGCATGACCGCTTCTTTGTACGCCGAGCTGGCCAGGTAATGGTTACGCCCTTGTTGCTGGTGCTGCTGGTCATTGATACTACTGATCTGATCTTCGCAGTAGACTCCATTCCGGCGGTCTTCGCGGTTACCAGGGATCCCTTTCTTGTCTATACGTCAAATATCTTCGCTATCCTCGGTTTGCGTTCGCTGTACTTTGTTTTGGCGGGCATCATGGAAAAGTTCTACTATCTGAAGTTAGGATTATCAGTGATCCTGACCTTCGTTGGTGTAAAGATGGTCCTGGCCGATGTCTTTTCCCTTCCCACCGCACTCTCGCTGGTGGTGATCGCGGTAGTCCTCACCATCGCCATTGTCGCTTCCATCGTGCGTACACGACATCAAGCGGCGAAATCCAGAGAGCCCGAGGCACAGGCGGGCGAAGCCTCTGCCAGGGAAATCATGCCCAGAAGATAAAGAGCAAACATTGAGGGATCCTGAGTCACGAAAGATAAAAAATTGGAGGAAATAGCATTCCAACGCTCCCATTTCATGAATTGATCAATCTCTTTGGGGAATTCTATGATCAGTATGGATACCTTGTTGTATTCCTGGGGACCCTGGGGGAGAATACCGCAGTGCTCGGCTTTCTCCTTCCGGGGAACTCGTTAGCTTTACTGGCAGCCGCGTATGCCCGCCTGGGTACGCTCAATCTCGGCTGGGTGATCTTGCTTGCCTCACTTGGAACGATCCTGGGGTATCACGTTGACTACTTCATTGGACGGTTCGTGCTGATCAGCGTCGCCAATCGATGGAGTGCAAGCAGGTTCGGTCGCCGCATACGGTTAGCCGGTCGGCTGCGCCTGGCGCGAGCGCTGCTCAAAAAACATGGAGGAAAGGCAATTCTCATATCACATCTGGCCGGACACCTGCGTTCCTTTGTTGCGCTCAGCGCGGGCATGTCTCACATGCCGTACCTGCGCTTCCTGGGGTTCGAGCTAGTAGCCGCCACCTTATGGAATACGGCTTTCTGCCTGTTGGGGTACTTCATTGCAGCGGAGGTTGACCGCCTGCAGGTGATACTCGAACGATCGGGGTGGGTGATCCTTGGTGCTTTGCTGCTGGTCTTCCTCATCTGGCGCTACTTTGGACAGCGCATGAAGCAGCGCATTCGGCAAGAACGCCGCCAGGCTCGGCGTAGGGCCAGGGACGTGATTCTACGATGACATTGGATTGAGCACCACATCGCTTGTGCGAAGATCATCCCGCACCACGAAAATCTGGATGAAGACGCTACTGTGAACGATGCACCCCTGCCCGTTTTTATCCGTCACCTGCGCGGTGAGCACCCGTGTGAGTGTTTCTCCAGCTGGTATACCTCTCACATCAAATTCGACATCGATAGAACGTACGGTGTGGTTGAACACAGTGCCTTCGATGATCCAAATGACCTGCAAAGGTTCCTGCATGCCTTCCGTTTCGATTCGGTAGAAGCCTTTCACTGGTCTACCTGCAGCATACGACTCGGTGACTCGCAACCTGATGTCACCTTGAATGAGCACTTTTGGCATTCCAATAATTTCTCGAACCCTCCTTGGAAAGTGCAATACCTCTTTCGCAAGGGGCACCTGGATTGCTAGCGATTGTGCTTGTTCCATGTGTTTTAGCGTGCTACTCATGCTTCTCTCTCCTATATTGTTGTGCTAATGGGCGAATATTTCACTACTAAAAGAAGCATAGGATACTCGTGTGAGTTAGCGCTGTGGTATAGCTGAGATGAACCTGAGAAGCCAGACTATCTCACCTACAGTTCGAATGCCAAGAGAGGAAACAAGTGTTCCGCATGTGGGTCAATGCGGTACCAATTGTTTCCTCTCAGTTCTATCTCAACCACTTCACAGCTCTGACTCATTTTTCTGAGGTACGCTTCGCAAGAGAGTGGTACTGAGCGCCTCGATCTCTCTCATTCCATCCGCATGTGATGACATCGGAGAAGACGGACGGCGATTTACGCCTGGCGAGAGCGCTCGTGCTCAGGGACCACCCTACGAACCAAGTGTTGCTTCACATTTCAAGGAGTTTGAAAATGAGTCCAAACGACGTCGAGCTCGTTCGAGTGTACATGAAAGAAATATGAGGGAAAATCTCCGATACCACCTTACCTGTCAGCAGCGGTTTCGAAGTCATTGTTGAAGCGGAGGCTGGATCCGCAATCCACAGTAGCGGAGCGCAGTTTCTTACGAATATTCTGGTGAGAGACCTCAGCGCCAACGACATCATTCCCGCAACACCTACACAGGCGGTGTCTGGAGCGATGTAATCAAGCGCCTGGCCGGAGTTGTATCGGGCCTTACTGTACAAGGTCAATAAAGCGGACCTGACAGGCAGGGAGAATCATGTGTGCCAGGTCATCGCGTTCCTGAACGTGGGAGTGAACAATCCGGATGTGTCCTTTGCCGTCAGTCCTTTCTCCATACTGACGAAATAAGCCACATTCGACCTGGTGTCACCACGTCGACCGTACCCTGACGAGGAGGCAAAGGAGTGTGGGCATGAAGATGAGGGTACGGTTGGCGATTGCGAAACCCAAGGAGCCAGAGTATGTTCTATCGTATTACTATGCAGGCAGATGCGTCTCTAAGCTGGCAGTGGAAGTCAACACCGCTCAGTTCGCTCGATGCCGTGTTGGGTTTTCTTCGGCTGCATCGTGCTCTGCCGCAAGACCGCCTACGTGTGTTCTCCTCTGCCTCACGTGAAGGCCTGGATGAACAGTTCAAGCGCGAGCAAAGCGCAATGGGATTTCACTCGGTCACGGCAACGCAATTCCTGCGTGAGTGACTGATCTCTCCGGGAGATACGACACGAGAAACGTCAGAGCAGAAGACGCAAGAGAACCAGGAGGCTGTTTCCAGTGCGGTCGTCCTTTCACTCTCATTGTATGAGAGCAGTAAGCGAACACCTACTCTGGATAGTGTGAGTATATTGGATTGCAAGCGGCTAGAGATAGAACGCGGAGCAGGTGGCGATCATGATCTTCCCTACCACTTCGCTATTCCCCACGTGTGGTCGCAAGTCCGCGCCTGGACTGAACTCCTCGTGCAGATACAACGTGGTGAGTTGCAACCATAGGTTGGCAAGATCGAGCAATAAGACTTACTCTTACAAATCTCACAGATCGCAACATTCACATCTATACACTTGCTCTGATAACAGTACAAACCCTATCGAAAGGCCAGATTGTTAGCGGTCAATAATTTTGACTCTCCGTCAATATGAGGTTGGTGGCGAATTGTCAAACGGAGCGTGATTCTGAGCTTTTTACCTCGTAGTTCAAGCTCGATTTTTGAATCCTCACCAACCTCATATTAAGTGAGCCTGCTTGCTTTCTTTTGACAGCAGTGCTTACTGCAGGCATTCTTTGCTTGACCTGGAAGGGATATGGGGTGTCAAACTGACCAAGCTACAGCCGATTTCCCGAACGTTGGAAATGCCCAGATCAAAGTGATCCAACTTGCTTCGCAGTGATGTAAGCGCACGACGGATAGGCCTTAATTCCTGTTGCCATGTCCCACGACTGTGCGCCTCCTGTAAACATTGACGACAATGTGCAATGGAGGCCTCGGTAAGAACGTTGGATGAAATATATGCCAGCAATATCTCATAGGGACAGTAGCTCGGATAAAACTCCAGAAGCGGCACGATCATGCGTATCTCATTGACGCTAAATTGTTGTTCCCTAATGAGGGTCGGCCCGTCGGTGAGAAGAGACAAGGTACGGATCTCCAGATTTAAGACGAGCCTTTGACCTGCCAGCAGCAAGCCCGGTAAGGAAAGATGAGAGATTTTAGCCTCAATGGCTTTGCGTTGTGTGAGATCAAGGGGAAGAGTCTTCTGCATAGGGCCTCCTTCTTCGCGTAAGACAAATATACCATAGACACGGAAAGTCTACTCCTGGAAGAGCTCTACGAAAGTCAAAAATACGATGAGCCCGAAATGCTGAAACGGTACCGCGGCATTCCAAACAGATTGACCTATCCTGACTGCTGCCTGCCGACTGGACAACCATAACATGTCTGTCTGAACTGAACTTGTGAAAAAGCTGAGATGGAGATGAGAAAGCAAGCAGGCTCACTTAATATGAGGTTGGTGAGGATTCAAAAATCGAGCTTGAACTACGAGGTAAAAAGCTCAGAATCACGCTCCGTTTGACAATTCGCCACCAACCTCATATTGACGGATGAGCCTTTCTAATTATCCATCAACACCAGTTCCCTTTCTCAGTTTCATCTCAGCTTTTGTAGAGGCCCAATTCATCCCGGTGCGATATGCTACGTATGTCCCACCTGACACCTGCCAGGTGAATGGGAAAACCCTTTGATCCTTTCAGAGGGATTTCAGATCGAAAGGAGTAAAGAGAAGATTGTTTAAGCACTTATTATGGCGAGTGTCCTGGGGACACTCTGGGTATGGATCGTCTGGATTGTCGTTGGTGACTTAGCTGGTGCGTTAACTGACGGGCTTATTCAGGGTGATACGTTGAGCATCCTGGGCACTCTCGTGGTGGGTATCGTCGGCGGTGTGATCGGTTCTTCGGGATCAAAACCGATGGCATACGCTGGACGTTCCTCGCGGTGTTTGCCGGTGCTGCCCTCTTGCTCTGGCTGATCAACGTTCTCACAGGCGGACGCGAGATCGGCAAGCGTGCCAGCGTCTGATCCATCCATCCTTCCTTGTTGGAGGAACTTCCTGCAGGGTCGCCACTACAGTAAGAAGTTGCAAATCTCGGCATGCGAGAGGTGCAGCCAAGTGAACCATTCCTATTGTAAGGAGAACGAATACATGAGAGCATATACTGAACCCTACATCTTGACACGTGAGGAAGGTCAGCCCATCTGGTTTCTGGTCACGTTATGCTTTTCCCTCAGCTTGCCACGTCCTTCAAAAGCTAAGCGGATGTGATGAAGAGAATATCCCCAGCAAGGAAAGGTGCTTCGTTATGACAAAGCATCGCTCTACACTTCTATGCTATACTCCCATACAGAGTGAAACACAAAGGTCCCGAATAGCGAGAGCGAGTATCGAAATGAAGACGGTCATGCATATACCCGAGGCATTGGAGCCAAAGCAGGCTCTCCACCGTTCGCTCCGTCTGCGGCTGATCCTCTGGTACGGTTTACTCATAGCCGTTGCACTGGGATTCTTTGCGCTGCTGTTCCTGGTCCTGACAACCGATGCCATTGACCAGAGTGTGAATAGCGCGCAGAGAACTGAGGCACGCGTCGCCATGTTAGACGTGTTGTATGATCTGTCTGCTACTCCACCCTACTGGCCAGGTCGACTGACGATGCATGTTATCGACACCTACCGCGATCCAGGTGCGGTGGTCGAGGTCCTGGATACCCAGGGCCAGGTACGCTACCTCTCGACCAATGGTTCGCATATTCCACTCACCGTCGAGAGGACCCGTACCGTGCTCGCTGGCCAGCAATCTGTTTTGTATAACACAGTGGTGGATGGTCAGCACGTGCGCGTGGCAGCACTCCCCATCCGTGCGAAAGTACATGGAGTGAGCAGCGATGTCAACGGGGTGCCCATGGGCAATGGTCCGGTCATCGGCATGCTGCTGGTAGCGAAGTCGCTCTCCGATGTCGACGCCACCATGCTGCTGTTACGAGCGCTCCTGCTGCTCTCTGGAGTCGTCACATTGACGGGAACCTTGATCGCGAGTTTGCTCATCGCCACACGCGTATTGCACCCTCTCTCGGCACTGGTGGCAACGGCACGATCCATCGCTGTCTCCACGGTGCGGGGCACACGCATTGGCAACCTGAGCCAGCGCGTCCCCCAACCACGCGGACGAGACGAGCTGGCGCAGGTCGTAGAGACCTTCAATGAGATGCTCGCATCTTTGGAAAGCGCCACAGAGACGCAGCGGCGCTTCGTCGCCGATGCATCGCACGAACTACGCGCACCTCTCACCACCATCCAGGGCAACCTGGCTTTCTTACAGCGCCATCTGGAGGAACTCCCGCCAGATGAACGCCGGATCATGCTGGCTGATGCACATGGAGAGACGCTCCGTCTGGCAGAGTTGGTGGAGGAGTTATTGGTGTTAGCACGTGCTGATGCCAACAACGATACATCACTTGAAGCACAAGCGGAGGAGACAGTGACCGAGGGGAGAACACGAAGCGCTACACCTGTTGAACTGGATCGTGCTGTACTCCAACTGGTGCGCCAACTGCGGAGGCGACTGGATGTCGAGGGATCGAAGTTGCTGTTAGAGATCGGCAAGATTTCACCAGTGCGAGTGCGCGGGGATGAAGAGAGCCTGCGCCGGATCCTTTTGATCCTGCTCGACAATGCCATCAAGTACACTCCGATTCGCGACGAGGAAGGTGCGAGTCATATCACCGTTTCGTTAGAGCAATTGAAGGGACAGGCGGTACTGCGAGTGAGTGATACGGGCATCGGCATCGAGCCTGCTGATCTGCCGCACATCTTTGAGCGCTTCTACCGTGCCGACCGCGCACGCTCACGCCAGGGCACAGGATTAGGCCTCTCAATTGCGCAGACTCTAGTGAATCAGCTTGGCGGACGTATCACTGCCGAGAGTACACCCGGCAAAGGCAGCACGTTCAGTGTGTGGCTGCCTCTCGCCTGATGCGGATCGGTCATTTCCCGAGCTGCATATCCAGCGTGAGGTGAAAGTGGCTATTCCAGGTAAAGACTAAGACATATGTAGCCTTATCCAAGCGGCGTACGCTTTTGCGAGTACGTAGGCAACAAGGGTAATCACTGCTAAGCTCCCATCAAAGATCAAAATGGTCTGAGCATCTGCCACCCCTCGCCCGAGAAGCACAATGCCAGTAATGCCCAGCGCAGCTTTGTCCAGGATTGCCAATTCCCAAATGCCAGCATAGTGGCGTGGCCAGAACGCAAGGAGCACATAGAGGCCAGTGAAAACGATGAACTCCCCAAGCGTCGCGGTTTGCTCCCATTTCGGATTTGCGTAACCACAGCGAAACAGAGCATGACTGCATCGTCTCCTGGGCTACTGCCACCAATTGTTCCCTCAGTTGATCCAGGTCCACCACATCACGTAATGTCGCACTGAAAGCAGATGGTAGTTTGTATCAACTTTCTCCTCTCATAGCCCCTGAGGGCGATGTTGTGGTACTGATCCACGCCAGTACAGTACCAATAAACCAGAGTGGGACGGCAAGCATATAAAAGGTTTCGATGTAGTACAGGCTGATGCAGACAAACCCTAACATGCCACTGATCAGCATGGTAAGGCTAGCAGCACGAGGTCGGGTAGTCATAAAAATCGCAGCTATCCCGGCCAGAATTGCCAGGACAAGAGATGCCCATCCGGCCCACAGGCGATAACTATATGCTGGATCACTTCCCACCGTGTTAAAAGCAGAAATGGCGCTCAAGACACCAATCAAACTCGCTAGCATTCCTAAGACGATGGCAACTCCTCTCATGTGCTTCACCTTTCTCTATTCGAGAGTGCCTGCGGCTGAAGGTACAGCTTGGGACAGATAATGATGGCTTGTAGGATCGAAGTGAAGGAACATGCTCTGCCCCAAAGTGATGCTCCTGCTCACCTGCTATTAGTGAGACTCGTCAAGAAGAACGCCTGGAGCTTCGTGCGGAAACGCGACACCAGGACAGGGTCAAACTGTGACCCTGCACACCTGCGAAGTTCTTCCAACGCCTGCATGAGTGTGCGCCGAGCCTGATATGTCCGGTGAGCGGTCATAGCCTCAAACGCATCAGCAATCGCAATCAGTCGTGCACCCAGTGGTATGACTTCGCCGGATATTCCGTCGGGATAACCGCGCCCATTCCAGTGCTCATGATGGTGATAGACCGCCTCTACCACGTCATCTGGCATTCCCAGCTTCCTGAGGATCAGTGCACTGTATACCGGATGTTTCTTGACAATCTCATATTCCTCCAGAGTCAGGTACGTCGCTTTCTGGAGCAGTGCATCGGGAAGGGCAATTTTGCCGATATCATGAAACAGAGCCGCCAGTGCAATCATCTGTGCCTGTTCATGAGTGAGATTGAGCGCTCGCGTGAAAAGATGGGTATAGTGCTGCACACGCCGGGAGTGTATGTAGAGTTGTACATCTTTCATTTTCACGGTCAGAATCAATGTGGCAAGTAGTCCAGGATACGACGATTCTGGCTCGAAGCGCTTACCTGACCTTTCAGGTAAGGTTTCTTCCTCAATGACACCCCAAGCCAACTCCTCACCTTTTGAAACAGTAGAGCACACACAATTCATCGTTTGTTTGTCTTTCTTAAACGTTTTCATTCGTACGGTTGCTGTGTAACTGCACACGATCAGTGATAATCTCGATCTTCTCCAGTCTTCCTCCTCCCGGGACAAGCATAGCGCACCTACATGAACTGAAGCTGTGACAAAGCTGAGGTAGATCTGAGAATGCGAACCGGAGTCAGCCTCTTTTCAAGATCAGTGAGAGGAGGCCAGTTCGTCCTGCTTTTTTTCACCCAGCATCTGCTCCAGGGCACTTTGCTCGACATCCGTGGAGTTTGAGAGATCGTAGTGGCTGCGTCGGACAGCATCGATGTACTCCTGAACATTGCTTTCGAGGTAGTCAAGGCGACCCAACGTCTCCCGAACCATTTCCAGGCCACCCTCTAGTTCGGGATAGATAACATGCTGAGCGCCTAACGCGAAGAGCTGGCGTACACCCTCCTTGGTTGAAGCACGCACAATAATGGGGACGTGTGGAGCCTCTGCACGGGCTGTTGCCACCACAATAGCTGCCGCAGCTTCATCCGGTAGCGTCACGATCACTGCACGAGCCTGCTTCAGATGGACCTGTGAAAGGATGTCCGAGTTGGCGGCATCTCCATAGAGCGTAGGAATTGCCTGGCGCTGCAGTTCCGTGACGCGCCCGATATCTTGTTCGACCACTAGGCGTGGAATACTGAGATGGCCCAGGACATTCACGAGGTTCTGCCCAACACGCCCGCAGCCGATGACCACGACATGATCTCGCAATGACTCCTCCATAGGAGCTTGTACAGAGCCATGCCGATCAAGCAGCGACCAGAAGGCGGGAACCTTCCGCAGGTGTGCTTCTATCCAGGGGAGCACTCTGAACAGGAACGGGTTGAGCGTGATGGAAAGTAGCGCACCTGCCAGCAGCAGTGCATACTGCTCCTCATTGAACACACCCAACGCGATACCAGCCGTGCCAAGAATGAAGGAGAATTCCCCGATCTGACTGCGCCCTGCAGCAAGGATCAACGCAGTGCGTGCCGGGCGAGGAATGAGCAGCCCTTGCAGGATCGTCAGTACAAACTTACCAAGTACGATGACGATGACGAGCAAGAGCACCTCTGCGGCATGGGAGAGCAGGTACAAGGGGTTGACCAGCATTCCTACGGACACGAAGAACAGCACGGCAAACGTTTCCCGGAACGGGAACATCTCAGCTCCTACCTGGTGGCTGAGTGCCGATTCGCTCACCACGATCCCTGCCAGGAAGGCACCAAGCGCCAGGGAAACTCCAAAGACAGACGAGGCCCCAAGCGCTGTCCCGACCGTAATCACAACAATCGCGATAATGAAGAGTTCCCGAGAACGCAAATGCGCCATCTGGAGCAGGAACCAGGGGATGACGCGTGTACCGGCCACTACCATCAGCGCTGCAAATGCCCCGGTTTTCAACAGGGCAAGGCCAGCCGCTTGCCAGAGCGGCTCCTGCGTCTCTGTAGAGAGCGCTGGGAGCAGCACAAGAATGAGTACAGCGATCAGATCCTCCAGCACCAGCCAGCCGACAGCGACTTGCCCATGCGAAGTATTGAGCAGACCTTGATCCATCAAATTGCGGATCATGACCACAGTACTGGCAATAGTGAGAGCTAACCCTAGCAGGATACCGGCAGCGAGTGACCATCCCCATAGGTGAGCCAGAAGTAAGCCGAGTCCGGTGATCACGACTATCTGGATGAGTGCCCCAGAAATAACGGTATCTCGGACTGCCCACAGGTCTCGCGGCGAGAAATGCAGGCCGACATCAAACAAGAGAAAAATCACGCCGAGTTCAGCAAGCTGCTGGATGGTGGAGAGATCACCGCTGAAGCCAGGCGTGAAGGGACCAATAGCGACACCAGCCAGCATATATCCTACCATGGATGGCAGCTTCAGACGGCGAGCAAGAAGCCCACCTATAAATGCCGCCAGGAGTGCCACAGTAATATTGATCAGAATCGGAAGTTCATGTTGCATTTACCCCCCCTTTCTCAGCAAGAGTGGATCCTGGGTAGAGTGATAGTGCATAGTTGCCTTATTATTCATCTGAAGATAAAGCGTGGAAACGAGCCTTCATAGTTCACCTTGTACATCTTTCAATCTACCCACTATCTTCACCTGCGATGAGATATGTAGGAACTGAGGGAAGTAACCTGGGTACAGTGAGGCCTCAACGCATGCCTCCAATACGAGCATACTATCTTGAGGTGAGACCATGCTGTGGGAAGTCTGAGATGGAGCTGAGAATATTCTGCCGAGATCCCTTTCCGTTGATTCACAGTTCCATCTCAGCTACTCCACAGGACTAGTTCATACGAATAGCGTATGCTCATCCTACCAGGGGTAAGGGGAGACGATTCTTTCTTCGCTCCCTTGGAACAGATAAAACGAAACAAACACATTGTGTGCATAAACAAGAGGGAGAAACAGATGTTATCTTCGCATCTTCAAGACCGTTTTCGCGCATACGTGCAGCACCCTGTCACCTGGCACACGCATGCTGTTGCACAGCTTCCACGCTGGCGTCATCCCCTGGTCGGCTATCTTGCTGGCCTCCTGTTAGTAGGTCTCGGTCTGAGTGTGGGACTGGTAGAAAGAGAACTGCTGCTCCCTTTCTCATTTCCTGGCGTTCCACTCCTTTTTACCATCGTACTGGTAGCCCTGCTGTGGGGGGTAGGACCAGCGTTTTTTGCCATGCTGTTGAGCTTGCTGGTTCTCGATTACTGGTATGTTCCTCCCTTTGGAACGCTCGGTGCCTATGGATGGAGCGGCATGCTTCAACTGCTTACGTTTGCCAGTGCTGGCATCATCATTGCTCTCCTCACTCATCAACGCGAGGTTGTGCGTGTGCGAGCGCTAGTCGCTGAGCGCGAGGCAATGCTGCGTGCAAATCAACTTGAAGCGACGTTTGAAGCTATGAATGACGGTGTGGTCATCTATAACAGGCACGAGCAAGTTCTGCATACCAATGCGGCGACCCGTCGTCTCTTTGGACTTGGCTCATTACCCTCGAACGATGAAGCTCATATGAGACAGGAACTGCTGCTCCATGCAGTGCAGCACGATGAGCAGGGGCAGCTTCTTCCTGAGAAGCGACGTCCACTAGCTCGCCTGTTTGCAGGTGAGGTTCTCACTGGCACGCAAGCCAGAGATGTCCTGGTGTCTACTCCTGACGAGCGTCAGGTGGTGCTCAACATGAGTGGAGCTCCCATACGTAGTGAAGCGGGAACCATCGAGCGGGTTGTGCTCATCTATCGGGATGTGACAGAGCGTCGCCGGCTCGAGCAGCGTACGTCCGAAGCACTCCGTGCGTTGCTCGCGATGGCGGAGGTGCTGGTCCAGTTCCCCGAGCACCTCCGGTGGGATGAAGAAACGACTCCTCACAGCGACACAGAACGGGTGGGGCAGCGGATGGTCGAACTTACGCGGAGCGTGGTCGAGAGCGTGCATGTCGTCATGCTCTCGGTAGAGCCAGAAGAGGAGATCGTTCGTCCTATCGCTTCCGTGGGATTTACGCCTCAAGAGGAGCAGCAGTGGCAGGAGCGGATGATGACCGCTCCGTTTCTTTCTGATCACATTGGAAGTCACACACTCCTCTCACACCTCAAAGACGATGAGGTCCTCATCCTCGAGGGGATGACCTTGCCGTTCTATACCTCTGTCTTTCCCTATTATGTAGGGACCGTTCTGGTCGCCCCCATCCGTATCGAGAAACGCCTGATTGGTGTCCTGTGTGTCGATGACGGCAGTCGAGGGCACCCCTACACCTCGCACGAAATGACCCTGACGCACACTATTGCGGGACTGGTGGCACTGATCCTCACACGAGCACAACTGCAGCGTGAACATGCAGAGGCACGGGCAAATGAGCTTGCCCTGCGTGAGGCGAACCGCCGAATGGAAGAATTCCTGAGCATCATCTGCCACGAACTGAAAACGCCTTTGACCGTCATGCGCGGGAGTCTTCAGTTAGCGGATCGCAAGGTGAAGCGCCTCGTCTCTTCGGAAGCACTGTTTCCCGACGAAATGAGGCGCTTTGCCCCCATCCTGGCACTGCTGGAACGCGCCAGGAACCAGGTCAGTATCCAGGATCGCTTAGTTAACGACCTGCTGGATGCCTCACGTATCCAGGCGCAGACGCTGCACCTGCTGAAAACACCCTGTAATTTGGTGAGCATTGTCCAGGAGGCAGTCGAAGACCAGCGTCAAATAAAACCCGCACGAACCATTCACCTGGAGATGCTCGCGAGGAAAGAGGTGTCTGTCTACGCTGATGCCGACCGTCTCGTGCAAGTGGTCACTAACTACCTGACGAATGCGCTTAAATACTCCTCGGCAGATCGACCCGTCGAAGTCCGTCTTCATGTGGAAGGGCAGATCGCACAGGTCTCGGTGCGTGATGAGGGACCGGGACTACCTGCGGCGGAACACGAGCGGATCTGGGAGTGCTTCTATCGTGTGCCAGGCATCGAGGTGCAAAGTGGGTCAGGAGGAGGACTCGGCGTGGGTCTCTCTGTATGTCGAACAATCATCGAGCGGCATGGTGGGCAGGTGGGAGTGGACAGTCGCCTTGGTGAAGGCTCTACCTTCTGGTTTAGGTTGCCGCTTGTCACGCATGGCAGCATAGATGAAGAGGTCGTGGTCTGAGAGGCAGTACTGTTTCCTCACTACCTCTTACGACAGCAGAACATACCTGTTTCCAGGATGTATTTCCTTGTGGATTGGATTGAACGCCAGTATTGGGGCTTCTCGCCTCTGATCTCCATGTGTTACATCGACAAGCGCATGCATTTTTTTGCAAGAGAAAAGTGGCTCTCCCCCTCATAAAGTGTGGCTGCTTGTTTACTTAGCTGCATCTCAGCTTTTTCACAAGACCAACTCAGAAAGCCGAGGTAGAATGAGGTGGAGTGAGGAATAATAGAGGCGCTGGCAACCGCTTCCTAATAAACAGAGCGCGACGGGAAGCAGGATACTTCCTCCAAAGGGGAGCACTCGCATTCATCTCCTGCTTCCTGTACAGTAGCCATTCCTTGCCAACGCCTCTGCGGACATCATCTGACCGGAGAGTTCATAGAGGCAAGAAAGGCTTGTCCTGCAAGAGAACACCAACAGGAGATATAACCTATGTTAGCAGATCGTCCTATCCATACTGCGCTGCCAGCAACTGATTTGGAACGCGCCAGGCGTTTCTACGCTGAAAAGCTGGGCCTCACCCCAGAGAGCGAATTGCCCGATGTACGCGATGGGTTGTTCTACCATTGTGGTGGAGGCACCAGATTTCTGTTATTTCCCTCTCCTAATACTGCCAGCGGGTCCCACACACAGATGACCTGGAGGACGAACGATATCGAGGCCGAGGTGGCCGCTCTCAAAGCTCGCGGGATAATCTTTGAAGAGTACAATACGCCTGAGGTAAAGACCGTCAACAGCGTGGCGACGATCGGACAGAGTAAGGGGGCCTGGTTTAAAGATAGCGAAGGCAATCTCCTGGCTTTAGGGCAGTTTGACTAGAGGTGAAGAGTTGCAGTACCAAGCCCTGCTTCTCGTTTCCGTGGTTGTGAGAGTGATGATAAGCTTTGGTGTTTATCTCATGAGGATGTGTTTGTTTAGCCATAATTGAGGCCATTCAAATTCGGGTGCTGGTGTGGCGGAACTCCGCACCGCTATCAAATCGGCCGCCACTGGGCAGGTGCATCTTTCCCCCCAGGCTTCCCCCTATTTCCTGGATATCGTCCGCAGACCAGAGTCTCCCGAACACCTGACCCCGCGTGAAAAGGATGTACTTCACTTGCTCGTACAGGGGCACTCGAATAAAGAAATCGCCCGCAACCTGTATCTGGCCGAAGAGACTGTCAAGTTCCATGTGCGTCATATCCTGGCCAAACTGGGCGTCCAGAGCCGGACCCAGGCCATACTCGCGACGATCCGGTTGGGAATAGTTTTCCCCCGGTCATAAGCGTAGCAGGGAGCACCAGACTATGCGTGTGTTGAGCCAGGAACGGAGCACGAATGTTAGTAGAGGGAGATCGCTGAAACAAGAAGATCGCGCTCCCTTGCGGCAAGCAAGAGCAGCACCAAGATGGCGACGCACCGCCAGTGATAGTCTGCTTACCATAGCAGGCGTCGCCCTGGTCACCGGCATCATCGCTGCCGTGCAACTGTATCCACGCCTCCCCAGCATCATGTTGAGTTATCTGCTCGTGATCATCACCCTGGCCAGACTGCGTGGAAGCTATGCTGCCGTCCTGGCAGCCGTGCTGGCTAGCTTCTCTTTTGACTTCTTCTTCACTCCCCCGCTCTACAAGTTTTCCATTGCCGACCTGACTGCCGACGACCTGCTCGATCCATGGGTCTTCCTGACTACCGGTATCATCGCTGGCCAGTTGATTGTAGCCCTGCAGCGTCGTGCCGAGCAGGCCAGGCGCAGAGAGCAAGAAACACGTCTCCTCTCTGAACAGGCACAGCAACTCGCTGCTTTCCAGGAGCGCCAGCGCCTCGCTCGCGAGTTGCACGACTCGGTCTCCCAGGATCTTTACGGCATCAGGCTGGGGGCTTACACAGCCCGGGAAGCCCTCGACAGTGATCCAGGAGAGGCAATCGCCCAGGAAGCTCTGCACAACATCGTCAAACATGCCTGCGCCAGCACGGTCACCCTACGGCTCTCGAGTCAGGAGGACAAGCTGATCTTAGAAGTCTGCGATGATGGGAAGGGCTTTGACCCGACAGGGCCGTTCCCCGGTCACCTCGGGCTTCTCTCAATGCAGGAGCGTGCGGTCCAGATGGGTGGTACCTGCTCCATTGAGAGTGCCCCGGAATGGGGTACATATTTTCGCGTGTGCATTCCTATTCTCCCCCACGAAAAGCCCGGGGATGCTGGGGTAGTGGGCGAACGACACTGAGAAGAGACCCCTTGCTTCCCCCTATCGAGTAGGTCCCCTATCCCCCCAAGGAGGGAACAAGAACACGCCCGATGAGGGTAGCCTCATCCCATTTTGATTCTTCATACTAGGAAAGGGATCACGAAAGGTACCACTTGTTTTTGGTTTATCATGCGTTTTCGTTCCAATGCTCTTCAGGCCCCTCATTACAGAAAATAAGGAGCAAAAAGAGAGGAGGGAGTCATTCCATGATGTGGACATTGAACGCACAGGGAGGTGAGCCATAATGCGTTGGATCATTGAATGGAGCATGAAGTTCCGACTCTTTGTGCTTGCTCTCGCCTTGGCGCTGATAATCGTTGGCATCACTCAACTGCGCAACATGCCGGTAGATGCCTTACCAGAGTTCGCGCCCCCTTACGTGGAAGTACAGACCGAAGCTCTCGGACTTTCAGCCCCCGAAGTAGAAGAGCTGGTCACTCTCAACCTGGAGGAGTTGCTAAACGGTACGCCATGGCTTCAAACCATGCGCTCCACGTCAGTCCCCGGGCTGTCGTCCATCACCCTCATTTTCCAGCCCGGGACCGACATCATCCGCGCACGGCAGTTGGTGAGCGAGCGCCTCAGTCTGGCGTATGCGTTGCCAAACGTGGCACAACCGCCTGTCATATTGCCGCCCCTATCGGCTACGAGCCGGGCCATAATCGTCGGGTTGTCCTCAAAGCAGGTGTCCGCAATCGAGATGTCGGTACTCGCTCGTTGGAACATCCGTCCCTCCCTGTTATCCGTCCCAGGCGTAGCGAATGTGGCCATCTGGGGCATGCGAGACCGGCAGTTACAGGTGCAAATCGATCCGGCGAAATTGCGTGCTAACCACGTAACGCTAGACCAAATCGTCTCTACCACCGGCAATGCTTTGTGGGTGTCGCCACTCACCTTCTTGAACGCATCGACGCCTGGTAGCGGAGGGTGGATCGATGGCCCCCAACAGCGGATAGAGGTGCGGCATGTCTTGCCCATCTCATCACCAAATGACCTCGCCCAGGTGAACGTCGAGGGCACAACGCTGAGCCTGAGTGATGTAGCAGCGGTGGTGGAGGATCATCAGCCTCTCATTGGAGACGACATTCTCAATAACGACAGTCCCGGCCTACTACTCGTCATCGAGAAGTTCCCAGGCGCCAATCCGCAGGATGTGACTCGGGGAGTTGAAGCAAAGCTTGCTGAGCTGCAGCCCGGTCTTTCCGGTATACAGATCGACACCAACATTTTCCGGCCAGCGAACTTTATCGAGATGGCGATCGGCAACCTATCCTGGTCGCTACTGATTGGCTTTCTTCTCCTGATTCTGGTCCTCCTCGCCTTTTTTTACCACTGGCGTGTCGCGCTGATCAGTCTGGTGGTGATTCCTTTGTCACTGGTGATAGCGGGTCTCGTGCTCTACCTGCGTGGGTCCACAATGAATATGCTGGTTCTGGCGGGGTTGCTAATCGCCGTCGCTATCATAGTCGACGACGCGATCGTGGACGTGGAGAACATCGTGCGACGTCTCCGCCAGCATCGCCAGGAGGGGAGCGAGAGGTCAACTTCGAGCATCATTCTGGAGGCCTCGCTCGAGGCACGTAGTGCTATGATCTTTGCGACGCTGATTATCCTTCTGGCTTTGTTGCCGATCTTCCTCCTGGGGGGCGTCTCCGGCGCCTTTTTCCAGCCCCTGGTTATCGCCTATGCGCTGGCGTTGCTAGCCTCAATGGTAGTAGCATTGATTGTCACGCCCGCGCTGTGCCTGCTCCTGTTGCGCAATGTCCCGCTCGAGCGGCGTGAGTCCCCCCTTCTGCGCTGGCTGCAGCACGGCTACCAGGCTGCGCTCGAGCGGATTCTTCGCATGCTGCGCCCGTCGTTCCTCGCCATCGGTGTCCTTGCCACTAGCGCCTGCTCGTTGGTCGGCCTCGCGCTATTGCCCTCTCTCGGAGGGACGCCAGTGCTCCCTTCGTTCAAGGAACCAAACGTCATGGTTCAGTGGCAGGCTCCACCTGGCACGTCGTATCTGGAAATGGCTCGCATCACGACGGTGGCCAGCCGCGAGCTGCGAACCATTCCTGGGGTGCGCAACGTTGCCGCCAATGTAGGGCGTGCCGTGCTGGGAGACCAGGTGGTCGATGTCAATTCAGCCCAGCTTGTGGTCAGCATCGATCCTGCGGCCAACTATGACGCGACGGTGGATGCCATCAGCAAGGTAGCCGAAAGCTATCCCGGCATCAGGAGCGATGTGCAGACTTACTTGAAAGAGACGACTAGCCAGGTGCTGACGGGATCGAGCAACGATATCGTCGTGCGTATCTCCGGCTCCGACCTGGGCGTCCTGCGCAGTAAGGCCGAGGAGGTGAGGCACACGCTCTCGCAGATTAACGGTGCCGTTGATGTGCATACGGAGTTGCAAGTCGAGCAGCCACAGGTGGACATCGAGGTCGACCTTGCCAAGGCCCAGCGCTATGGACTCAAACCAGGCGATGTGCGCCGGGAGGCATCCACGTTGGTGGCTGGTATTGAAGCTGGTAGCCTCTTCGAGGAGCAAAAGGTTTTCCAGGTGGTGGTATGGGGCACGCCCCAGACGCGCCATAGTCTGACCAGTATCCGCGATCTACTCATCGATACACCTGGCGGAGGCCAGGTGCGCCTGGGGGACATAGCAGATGTGCGCGTCGTGCCGACTCCGAATCTCATACAACATGAAACCGTTTCGCGTCGTACCGACGTGGGCCTCAACGTGCGCGGGCGTGATCCCAATGCCGTGGTGAGTGACATCCAACAACGTCTCTCAGCGATCAAATTTCCACTCGAGTACCGTTCGGCGGTCCTCGGGGCGTACCAGGCTGTACAGGCCGATCAGAGAAACCTGCTCCTCTTCGGCATCGCTGCCGCTATTGGGATCTTCCTACTCCTTCAGGCAGCCTTCGGGAGTTGGCGCCTGGCGTCTCTGGCTTTCTTAAGCGTGCCATCAGCCCTGCTGGGTGGGGTGCTGGCGGCGTTCGCGGCTGACGGGGTGATCTCGTTCGCTTCGCTCGCCGGCTTGCTCGCTGTGTTCGGGATCGCAGTACGCAATACCATCATGCTGATCAAGCACTACCAGCGTCTCGAGCGGGAAGAAGGCGAGCAGTTCGGCCTCGGCCTCGTTTTGCAGGGGTCGCGGGAGCGATTCGCGCCGATCCTCATGACCGCGTTAGCGGCAGGGTTGGCCCTGGCACCCCTGATGATCTCCGGCAATATCCCTGGTCAGGAGATTGCAAGCCCAATGGCCATTGTCATCCTGGGCGGGCTGGTCACCTCGACGCTGCTCAACCTGTTCATTGTCCCTTCACTGTACCTCCGCTTCGGTACTAGGTTACAAGTACACTCTTCAACGGAAATTCCGCAAGTTCAATATGAAAGCATTGAGGTAGCCAGCTCTGAAGCTTACATGACGAGGAGGAATCCAGATGTGTCATAGAAATCGATGGATGATTGCGGTACTGATAATCGTAACTGCCCTGACGCTTACAGCGTGTGCAGCACAGGGGTCCCAGACCTCAACAACCTCCACGACTAGCCCACCTGCCAGGGTCGAGCGTATAGGGGAGACGGACTTCAGTCGCGTGATTTTGACTGCGCAGGCGGCCAAACGGCTCGGCATCGAGACGGCCCCGGTTCGTGACTCGCAGGTTCAAGGGAAGCTGCGCAAAGTTGTCCCCTACGCTGCGGTGTTCTATGACCTGAACGGCAAGACCTGGGTGTACATGAATCCCGAACCCCTTACCTTTGTTCGAGCTAGCATCAGCGTCGATTACATAGATAGTGACCTGGCGGTGCTGTCGGAGGGCCCGCCATCCGGCACCGGGGTGGTGACCGTCGGATCACCAGAGTTGTATGGCACCGAGTTTGGGGTTGGGTAATAATTGCGCAAGGAGGTCTTGAGCCATGTTACGTTGGATCGTCAAATCAAGCCTACACTTTCGCTTCCTTGTGGTTGCTGCCGCTGGAGTGATGATGCTCATGGGCACCAAGCAACTTTTCGGCATACCGGTGGACGTCTTTCCCGAGTTCGCGCCGCCGTATGTGGAGATACAGACCGAAGGTCCAGGGATGTCCACCCAGGAGGTGGAGTCGCTGATCACTGTCCCACTGGAGAATTCGCTCAACAGCACCCCGCATCTCGACATCCTGCGCTCTAAGTCAGTCCCTGGGGTGTCAGCGATTACCCTCATCTTCAAGTCCGGGACCGACATCATGGAGGCACGACAGTTGGTGCAGGAGCGCCTTGCAATTGCGATACGTACGTTGCCATCCTGGGCAGGCATACCCTGGATGCTGCCGCCCCTGTCGGCGACCAGTCGGGTCATGCAGATCGGAATTTCCTCGAACAACTATTCCCAAACAGATCTGGCGATGACTACGTATTGGTCGATCCGGTGGCGCTTGATGGCGGTCCCAGGTGTGGCAAATGTTGTCATTTGGGGCGACCGGTTTAAGCAACTTCAGGTGCAAGCCGATCCGGCAAAGTTGCAAACCTACCATGTCTCGCTGGATGAGGTGCAGGAAGTCACCTCCGATGCCCTGGACTATGGGTTATTGAAGTATACGAACGCAGCGAAGACGCGTGTTGGCGGGTTCATCGATACCCCCGCTCAACGGCTCGCGGTCCAACACATCCTGCCTGTCATCGGGCCGGAGGACCTGGTCAAAGTGCCTGTCCATGACAGGATAAAGAGTGACGGCTCCCCGTTGACACTGGGCGACCTGGGCAAGGTGGTGTGGGATCATCAGCCGCTCATTGGGGACGCTGTCATTAACGACGGTCCAGGTCTCTTGCTCATCGTTGAGAAATTCCCATGGGGCAACACATTGACGTGACGCGTGGGGTCGACGCAGCGCTCGATGAGATGCGCCCCGGCCTTCCCGGTATACAGATCGATTCAACCATCTTCCGGCCAGCAACTTTCATCCAGACAGCTATCGACGACCTCACCAGGTCGCTGCTCATCTCTTGTCTGCTCGTGATGCTTGTCCTTGCTGCCTTTCTCTTCGAGTGGCGTACCGCGCTGATCAGCCTGGTGGCGATTCCATTGTCGCTGGTGACAGCAGGGCTTGTGCTCAACCTGCTCGGAGCCACGATTAACACGATGATCCTGGCTGGGCTTGTGATTGCCATCGGTGGTGTCGTCGACGATGCGATCATCGATGTGGAGAACATCGTGCGGCGTCTGCGCCAGAATCGTCGCGAGGGGACCAACAAGTCGACGGCAAGCATCATCCTGGAGGCCTCGCTCGAGGTGCGCAGCGCCATCATCTACGCGGTACTGATCGATGTCGTGGTCTTGTTGCCGGTCTTCTTCCTTGGTGGCGTCTCCGGCGCCTTTTTTCAACCGCTCGCCATCGCGTATGCGCTGGCCTTGCTGGCCTCGATGGTGGTAGCACTGACTGTCACGCCGGCACTGTGCCTGCTTTTGTTGCGCAATGTCCCGCTCGAACGACGTGAGTCCCCGCTCCTGCGCTGGCTGCAACGCAGCTACGAGAGGTTCCTCGGGCGCATCATCCGCACACCGCGCCCGGCGTTTCTCACAGTCGGTGGCCTCGTGGTGGTCGGCTTCGCGGTTTTGCCATTTATGGGGGAATCGCTATTCCCTACGTTCAAGGAGAAGGATTTCCTCATGCATTGGGTGACCACGCCGGGCACATCCCAAAATGAAGTCGTTCGCATCACGACCCAGGTCAGCCGTGAGTTGCGGACTGTTCCGGGGATCCGCAGCTTTGGATCCCATATTGGGCGTGCTGTGCAGGGAGAGGAGATCTCTGGTATCAATTTCGCCGAGAATTGGGTCAGCATTGACCCTGCCGCTGACTATGACAAGACACTGGACGCTATTCGCAACGTGGTCGATGGCTACCCTGGGCTATTTCACGATGTGCAGACCTACCTCAACGAGAGGATCGATGAGGTGCTGGTTGGATCGAGCGATCAGATCGTCGTGCGCATCTCCGGCCCCGATCTGGATGTCTTACGGAGCAAGGCCGAGGAGGTGAGGGCCGCTCTCTCACAGATCAACGGTACTATCGATGTGCATACCGAGTTGCAAGTTGATGTGCCACATATACAAGTCGAGGTCGATCTCGCCAAGGCCCAGCGCTATGGACTCAAACCAGGCGATGTGCGCAGGGCTGCGGCCACATTGATAGCGGGTACCGAAGTCAGTGACATTCACCGGGACGGAAAAGTGTACGATGTGATGGTGTGGGGAACGTCCCAGGCACGTGATAGCCTGATCAGTATCCGCAATCTGCTCATCAGCACGCCCAACGGCGGCACAGTGCGCCTTGAGGATGTGGCCAACGTGAGCATCCTGCCGACTCCAAACCTGATAGCGCGTGAAAACGACTCGCGTCGCATCGACGTAGGCCTCAACATAAGCGGGCGCGATCTCGGCGCGGTAGTAGGCGACGTCCAACAGCGTCTCTCGGCTATCAAGTTCCCACTTGAATACCACGCGCAACTCCTCGGAGAGTACCAGGAGCGACAGGCTGCTCAGCAGAACTTGCTCCTCTTCGGCATTGTCGCCGCAATTGGGGTCTTCCTCCTCCTGCAGTCAGCCTTCAAGAGTTGGCGCCTGGCGACGCTGGCCTTCTTCACCCTGCCATCGGCTCTTGTGGGCGGAGTGCTGGCAACGTTCGCGACTGGCGGGGTGATCTCGATGGGGTCACTTGTGGGATTCTTCACGGTGTTCGGGGTGGCGGCGCGCAACAGCATTATGCTGATTAATCACTGCCAGCATCTCGAGCGGGAAGAAGGCGAGCCATTCGGTCCCGGCCTTGTGCTGCGGGGAGCGCGGGAGCGACTCGCGCCGATCCTCATGACCGCGTTAGCGGCTGGGTTAGCACTCGTGCCCCTGGTGATCTTCGGCAACATCCCCGGCCAGGAGATCGAGTATCCAATGGCCATTGTCATCCTGGGCGGCCTGGTCACCTCGACGGTGCTCAACCTGTTCGTCGTCCCCTCCCTATACTTGCGGTTCGGGAGGAAGAAGGAGACTGTCCAGAAGGCTTACTCGAGTACACCGATCTCGTAGACTTCACGAGTTGAGGCTGCGGGTGAAGGCACGGTTCTGGTCACCGTCCGTGAGAATAACAATCCCTCTAGCGCCACGCTGTTGTTTTGCTACAGGCAGTGCGAACGGTCGTTTAGGTTCCGGCAGTGGCAGTACCGTCTCTGTTACCAGCTACAATAAAAGAGATCACGGTATGTCGGCCACCCACAGCACATCTTCATCTATTGAACAAGTCTTTCACCACTTTGGACAACGCCGCGCCGCGCTCGATTACGCCTTCTTCAAGCTCAATCTACCTGAGCACGAGGTCGCCCTGCAGGTTGACTTTATCGCCAGGCGGCGCGTTGGGATCTCTCTGTTGCGCGTGAGTACTTATGCTCCCATAGGCACTGGCGTGTCGTTACAGAGCGTGCCTGACGCGAGCTTCAGCGGCAGGCTACGCATCGCCGGGCAACGCTACGAAGTAAACAAGGCAACTGGGATGGTCAGTCGATAGTGTTCACCTTTGACCTAAAGAAGATTTCAGGGTGAGGGTAGCCAGGCATTGCTGAAAAGGATTGAGGTGCTGTGCCATCCAGGTGCCAAAGAGATTGGCGAGTCCCATCCGGGTCTCGGAGCCTTTCGGACTGCGGGTACCCCCACTGATCTTGCGGGCAACGACGAGAGGGCGCACACTGCGCTCCGCCAGATTGTTGTGGGCCGGGCCGCCAGGGACCGCGACAAAGACAAAGAGTTCGGGCAAAAAGCGTTCCACGCGTTCACAGAAGGTGTGTTGAGGCGTGGCGGTCCCCACGTAGGGCTGGTACAGGTGCCAGAGTTGCTGCTCGTACGCATGTTGTTGTGCCACGCGAGCTTGCTGCTGTTTGAGCGGTGAGAGGTGCGGGTCAGGGCCATGCTCCGCCCAGGAGACGGCCGCCTCATAGATCGCCTTCACCGACACAGCCCAGGTGAAGAGTTCCTCATCGTGCGGATACTTCTCTTTGAGCTCATGCCGATCGCGTAAGAAGTGCACCCAACACCGTTGGTGCAATCCCTGATAGATGTTGTAGCCTGCATAAAAGTCACTCCCAAGCACTCCGTCATAGTCTTCGCCGATCAGGTGCTTGACCACTTCTCCCGCACGAGAGTGATGGTACTCATAAGAGCGCACGCTGGGAGTTGAGACGCTCCAGATGTAGCCATTGCTGCCATCTTCTCGCCACCCCGTCTCAAATGAACGCTTGCGGACAGCAGCGCACAAGTCGAACCAATTCCGTCCCTTGGCACCCCTCAACCCATGTAAGGTTCCAGAATATCAATCACATCATCCACCACGAACGGCTTCTGCAAAATCGCATCAACCTCGAGTGTAGCTGCCTCTTCCAGGTTGTCCATAGCGGACATCAAAATGATTCTATGACGCTCTCTCAAGTGTGGATCTGCCTCAATCAGAGCACATAGTTCCCTGCCACTCATTACAGGCATCATGATATCCAGAAAAACGAGATAATCTTCATCGCTGCGTAGCATTTGCAAGGCTTCAGAGCCATTGCGCGCGATCGAGATCGTATATCCTTCGAATTCCAGAATATCTGCCATCATGTCGCGGATGACTGGATCGTCGTCTACTACCAATATCTTGCGAGTCTGGTTATTCTGATTCATCGTCCACACTCTTTTTAATCGGCGGATCAATGCATGGAAGATAGAAACTAAAGACCGATCCTTCACCAGGGATGCTCTGTTCAAGCCAGAGCCTGCCGCCCATTGCCTCAATATAGCGGCGGCAAATGTAAAGACCCAGGCCAGAACCGCGAATAGGGGTTGTTAAGGAACGAGAGGCTCGTACAAACTTTTCGAAAATTTTCTGCTGATCATCAGGCGAGATACCTTCCCCTTCATCACACACGCGTACCAGTGCTACAGAGGGATCAAAGCCTTCGGCAATCTGCGTGTAATCGACTTGATCTTCCGGTAACTGCGAAAGTGTAGTAGCGCTCCCTGTAACGATGATACGACCATCAGGTGGGGAATATTTGGCCGCGTTATCCAACAGGTTGGTCATCACCTGTCGTAAGCGCATAGCATCGCATTGTAACCAGATATCGTCTTCTATATGTAATGTAATCTTCTGCTCAATGTTGATACTCAGCATAGTTGCTGCCATTTCGGCGGCTGTGAGTAATTGAACTGGTCCCAGTTGTATCTCCAACTTTTTGTCGAGCGCTCCCATTTTCGCTGCCTCGGTCATATTTGACACCAGGTCGCTTAGCTGCTGAGTAGCGCTGCCAATTTTTGTGGCAAAGCGCAGGATCTGTTGTGGAGTAATACGCCCGCTTTGTCGCTTCAACAACGATGAGTAGCCGCTAATAGCGCTGAGTGGTGTACGTAGTTCATGTGAGGCAGTCACAATAAATTCATCTTTAAGTTTATCCATACGCTGCAGCTCTGCATATGCTTCCTGAATCTGCTCAAAAAGCTGAGCATTACGGATTGCGCTTGCGGCCTGTCCGGAGATAGCAAGCAGCGCTCCCAACTCTTCAGGGCGGAATGTGCGATTCGAATGTGGTGTATGAATTGCCAGGATGCCTACGATCTCCATTTGGTAGCGTACCGGGATCATCAACATCTTTTGAATATGCGTTTCGCGCAGGAAAATCACGCCGCCTTCTTCGCTTGCTTGCGCAAGTTCCTCGACCATTGTTGAATCCAGATAGAAGAACGTCTCATCCTCTACAAGGTGTTCAAGGATCGAACCTTTGAATGGAAGGCGAATCATTTCAATCAGTTCATCGTGTTTCTCATCTTTATTTGTGCTCCGATTGATATTCCTCCACTGACCTGTTGTGTCGTAGATGGCCTGAGCAACCAGCTCTTGTTCGTCGGTCGAAAGTTGAAAAAAAGTACACATTTCAGCCTGAACCAGATTTGCAACGTTCTCGACAAATTTTTGAAGCAACTCAGAGACATGTAAGACGGTGCTAATGACTTGCAAAGCGCTATTCATTGTTGCCAACGATTCTTCTCGTTGTTTCGCTTTGAGTAATGATTGGCGTGATCGGTCATAAAGTTTAGCGTTCTCAATACTCACCGTAATAATTTGTACCATTGTCTCAAGGATCAGTATTTCCTCGGGGCTGTATGCATCTGTGTGCGAACTGGTAAGGCAAAGTGAACCAACAACTCGTGTGAACATCTTCATAGGGAGTAATAAAAATGTCTCTGCTCTACTCTGATCACCCCAGGTGCCCTTCAACAATTCCTCGTATTTGCTGTAATTTTCAGGCTCCTGACTATCTAGTGTGAGTAACAGGGTGCGCTTTTCTTCCTGGGTGACATGCCACCACACCGGGCGGCTTTCCGGAGTGTCCACCACGGGCTGTTCTAGTAATATGTCATTGCGCTTTCCGCTATCAATTGCAAACACATCATAGATTTTCTTGGTATCACGATCATACAAGGTCAGTAGCATCGATGAGACATCGACCACATTCGTAACAAACTGATAAACATCCTCGACCAGGTTTGATAACTTAACGGCAGTAGGGAATGCTGTACTAATCTGTTGGAGACCTTGCATATAGTCCATTGTACGCAAATGCAGGTGCCGTAACTGGTCGTTCAGTATATAAAGAGCTATGCGTTCGCTGAATTGTTGTGCTTCGAATCGGTGTTTTTGTTGAAAGGCAATTGCAAAATTCGTCTGATAGAGCAGGACTATGCCTAGAACTCTAGTGGGTTGTCTCCTGTTGAGTGCATCAAAGGCGAATTCTGGTATCTGGATCGGAGCACAAAGATACCATGCTGGGGTGGAATCTTGCGGAAACGATTTCTGATCGGTTGTTTGAAAAGATACGAGGTAATCTTCATGTCGGATGATGTGTGGCTCATTTTTGCGCCATGTATAACCAATTAAGTCCTGTCCATATGAATACGTGGCGCCAACTGGAAAAGGAGCGCTTTTTTCTACAGATACGATTGGATCTGAATCCAATGATTGAGAAATGTGTTTCATTCTGCCCAGTGATGAAGAGGAAGGATTAGATAAATCGACGGTTACACGACGCCTGAAAGAAGCAGTATCACCAGCAGTACCGTTGCCAACCAATGTTGGAACGGCGCTGCGTAAGCGTAAGTGCAAACGAATGTTCATCAGGCCGACATTCTCATCATAGAGCGCAATGCAGCCACCCGTGGCTCCAAACTGCCTGATCATCTCTTGTAAAAGTTTTTTGAGCAGTGGTAGTGGATATTTCTCGACAGTCGTCAGTGGCTCTTGCTCTCCCCATATAGCGGTTGACATCCGGTTTATTGCTCCTCGAAATAGCTGGTGGAAAGCACCAGGACGCGCAGAAATTATCACTTGTATGACAGCTAGTTCAGAATGTTGTCATCTATCCATGAGTATACTCAGTAGCATATCATAGGCATGTATTGTATTCAACCGCTGGATCAGGAGAAATTTGAGCGTATGATGAGTATGCAGCAGCTTTTTATCAATTTGACAACCCCTACTCCCCAGGGCTATCATGCTATAAAGAAAAGCAATCACTTACCCTTTTACATAGAAGGAGTGCCCCATGACAGAATCCACAGCCACCAACGGAACCGTGTTTTATGATCACCGTCTATCCAATGGTCTGCAAATAGTAGGTCAGCCTATGCCCGATTTTGAATCGGTTGCTGTTTCATATTACGTGCGTACTGGTTCACGTGATGAACCTGATCTCAGTATCGCTGGCGTCTCCCACTTTCTGGAGCACATGGTTTTTAAGGGCACAAAAACGCTTGACTGGCAGGAGATAACTCTTGAATTTAATAAGATAGGCGCAGAAATTAATGCCTTTACCTCACACGAGTCCACCGTCTATTATGCTCGTGTTCTGGGCGAATATCTTGAGCGTGCCGTCGAGTTGCTTAGCGATATGGTGTATCCGCGTCTGGTTGAAAGTGATTTCGAGACAGAAAAAGAAGTCATTATCAATGAAATCGCTCGCTCTGAAGACCAGCCCTATAATCTGGCTTTTCGGCGTATGATGCAAACGTATTTTGGTGCTCATCCACTGGGACATGATGTGCTTGGTTCACGAGAAAGCATTCGCAATATGCATATTGAACAGATGCGTGACTATTGGAAACGCCGCTATGCTGCGAACAATATCATCCTTGCCATTGCTGGCAACTTTAACTGGGAGCATGTTGTTAGTCTTGCTGAAAAACACTGTGCAAACTGGCACACGGGTGAGAGTGGGCGCGATGTTTCACCATATGAACCAGCACACCCTATTAATGACATCATTGTGGATGAGAACCTCAAACAGCAGATCATGATTATTGCTATGCCAGCCGTAGATGTGAATGATCCTGACTACTATGCAGCTAACCTTGGTGGCAGTATTCTAGGTGATAGCGACGGCTCTCGCCTCTTCTGGAATATCTATCAAAAGGGCCTTGCGGAATCTGCCAGTGCTGGTATCTGGAGTATGGAAGGCACTGGCATCATGATGTTGGAGGCAAACTCGACACCGGAGGAAGCGCCCCATGTGCTCAAACTGCTACGTGCCGAACTGAATAGCTTGTTGGAAGATGGGGCTTACGAGGATGAACTACGTCGTGCCAAAGATAAATGGATCAGCAGTCTTGTTTTGAGCAGCGAGTCAACCTTTGCTCGTATGCGCTCCCTTTCCAATGACTGGGTAACTGAAGGCCGCCTGCTTAGTGTTGATGAGGAGGTTGAGCGTATTGAGAAGGTGACAACTGAAGATGTCATGCGCTCCTTGCGCCGCTTCCCTATGCGTGACAAGCAGGTTCTCACGACCTTGGGCCCTTTGAGCGAAAAGGAATTGCTCGTCTGAACGTAGAAAGTGTCAGCTTTTCTCTTTCTTTTCGCTAGTAACCTCCCTAACAAGAAAGCATATCTTAAGTCTGCGATTTATCCCTACATTAGCGTTCTTTCAAGCAGACGGAAATATCCTTTCTTGTTAAGGAGGTTACTGTGCGTAAAAAAGTGGTCGTATTTTTAGTCCTTTTAGTTGTTTTCATTAGTGGCAGTTTTATTTTCTCCAATCGTTTTCTCTATTTAGCAAGTGCAGAGGCAATGCTGCAACCAAGAGATGTTGGCAGTCTTCCTCCGTTGTTGAGTGTGAGCAAGTTGCAAGGCGCCGATATATCAACTCGGACTTTGCATATGAGTATCGGCCTTGCGCTACGAAATCAGGACCAGCTCAGTGCGTTATTACAGAGCTTGTATAATCCCTCATCTCCTAACTATCACCAGTATTTGACACAAGATGAGTTTGCTCAGCGCTTTGGTCCTACAGCTGTGCAACGACAGGCAGTCATCGACTATTTGATCCGACAAGGATTTGCCGTCACTCAGGTCTATCCTGACCTTGTCGATTTCAGTGGGTCGGTGTCAAAGGCAGAACAGGTCTTTAGGGTAACGATCAATGATTACCGGGGACCCGATGGGCGTGTTTTTTACTCCAACTCTACTGCGCCAATGCTTCCATCCTCTTTGGCTTCACTTATCACTTCGGTCAGCGGGTTGGATGATGCAAATCGATTCTCTCATCCACCGATTCCAGGACATAATACTCCTGCAATTAATCCCAATGCTGGCAGTAATTGTCCCGCTGCAGGGCAAAGCGGTGGTAGTCAGGTAGCCTATATTCCAAGCCAATTTGCCAAAGCCTATAACTATGATGGTTTACATAGTTCTGGCTTACAGGGTCAAGGTCAAACAGTTGGCGTCTTCGAATTGGATGGCTATTCACTGGGTGACGTTCAAACATATTCACAATGCTTTGGTGGCGGGAGCGTCCCCATTCAAAATGTCATCCTCGATGGTTTTAATGGACAGCCCGGCGCAGGTGCCATTGAAGTTGAGCTTGACATGGAAGTCATCCTTAGTCAGGCTCCCAGTCTGGCAAAATTGATTGTCTATGAGGCGCCAAATACAACACAGGGCTACAATGATGAATTTGCGCGTATCGTCAAAGACCGTACGCCTGTCATTAGTGTCAGTTGGGGCGATTGCGAGAAGAATATGGGTCAGCAGGAAATAAATCAGGAAAATCAATTCTTCCAGCAAGCTGCAGCGCAGGGTCAGACTATTCTTGTCGCTTCAGGTGATAGCGGCAGTGCAAGCTGTTTCCAGTTGCAAGGTGGAGGTTTCGATACCTCGCTTAACGCGGATGATCCTGCAGCGCAGCCATATGTTACTGCTGTGGGCGGCACAAACCTCACACTCAAAAGTGATAACAGCTACCAATCAGAGACTGTATGGAATGGTGGGTTTTTAGGTGGCGCTGGCGGTGGTGGCCTCAGTCAATTCTGGAAACAACCCACCTGGCAGACTGGTCCTGGAGTTCAGAACCAGTATTCAAACGGTATGCGTGAGACACCAGATGTCTCGCTTGATGCCGATCCAGCAACTGGCTACCCGGTCTATTGTACAGCAGGCTCAAACTGTACTGGCGGTGGTGTTACTGGTGGTTCAAGTGGCTGGTTGACGGTAGGTGGCACATCGGCGGCGGCGCCAATGTGGGCTGCCATGGTTGCACTTGCTAATCAACAGGCTGCAAAGGCTGGTAAAAATACACTTGGTTTCCTTAATCCAGCGCTATACAAGATTGGCAGTGGTTCCAACTACGGCAGAGATTTCCATGATATAACAGTTTCTGGCAGCAACGACGAAGGCTTCAATGGAGGGGCCTATCCCGTTACCCAGAACTATGATATGACGACCGGCTGGGGCACATTTGATGCCGCCAGTCTCGCAACTGACCTGCTATCCATGAAATAATCATTTCCATTATGAAAGAACAAAGCCAGGATCGATCCCGGCTTTGTTCTTTCTTATGGCCTCTTTACTGAATCTCAAACTCAATTCACCTCGCTTGTCTTTTACTTCCACCTATGATACACTTTTAATGGCATAATAGGACTTATTTTAAGTAAGTAACATGATGATTTTGGCTTTGACTTCTGTAGCGAAGGCAGAAGTGAAGATAGATACAAAAATACATTTACACAACGCTACATATATTGGTGTAGTGAGGAGGTTTTTTTAACTTTGACAACAGAAAATATTCGACTCATCCCCCTGGGAGGCCTGGGGGAAGTCGGAAAGAACATGATGATCGTTGAGTATGGCGACGATATCATCATTATTGATTGCGGGCTGATGTTCCCCGATGATGAAATGTTTGGAGTCGATCTTGTTATCCCCGATACCAGCTATCTCATGGATAAAAAGCAGCGCATTCACGGCATTTTTATTACCCATGGACATGAAGATCATATTGGCGCTTTAGCCTATGTTTTACCAATGCTCGATTTCCCCCCCATCTTTGCGACCCGCCTTACCCAGGGACTGATAAGCGTCAAACTCAAAGAACACAAACTGCTCGACAAAACAATTATCAACGTTATTACGCCGGGCGAGCAGGTGTCATTAGGAGAATGTCTGGTGGAGATCGTGCGTGTCAATCATAGCGTACCCGATGCAGTAGCTCTTGCTATCCACACGCCAATAGGCACGGTTGTCCATACCGGTGATTACAAATTTGATCATACGCCGACTGATGGACAACCTGCTGATTTTGGTACTCTGGCACGCATTGGCAACCAGGGTGTCCTTATAATGATGGGAGATAGCACAAGGGTTGAATCACCTGGATATACGCCGTCAGAGCGTGTCATTAACGATTCTTTCGACAAAATTTTCGCTAATGCGCCTGGGCGTGTTATCATAGCTACCTTTGCGTCCCTGCTTTCGCGTGTGCAGCAAGTCATTGATACTGCTAGTCGCTACGAGCGCGTGGTCGCCCTTGTAGGGCGCAGTATGGTCAACAATGTGCAAATGGCGATTGATCTTGGATACTTGAACATACCAAAGGGGATGCTCATCCGTGCGGAAGACATTAACAAATTTCCCCCAGAGCGTGTCGTCATCATCTGCACTGGTAGTCAGGGAGAACCAACCTCGGCTCTCACACGCATAGCCAACCAGGATCATCGACTTGTACGTATCCAGACGAATGATTCGGTTATTCTCTCGGCTACACCGGTGCCTGGCAACGAGAAAATGGTCAACCGTACTATCAATAACCTTTTCCGCCAGGGAGCTGAGGTATATTATCAGGCAATCGCCAATGTACACGTTTCAGGTCATGCTGCCCAGGAAGAACAGAAGTTGATGTTGAATCTGCTGCGACCAACCTACTTTCTGCCAATCCATGGTGAATATCGCCAACTCGTCCTCCATGCCAAGCTGGCCTATTCGATCGGTATTCCTGAAGACCATATTAAGATCGCTGAGGATGGAGATATTGTCGAGGTCACCCCTGATTCTATCGAAGTCACGGGCCATGTCCCCTGTGGCAACGTGTTCGTGGATGGACTTGGGGTAGGAGACATTGGACAGATTGTACTGCGTGATCGCCAGGTGCTGGCGCAAGATGGCATTCTCATGGTTGTTCTTACCGTTGATAAAGAGACTGGATTACCTTTGGCCGGACCGGATATCGTTTCGCGTGGGTTTGTCTATGTCCGCGATTCCGAAGAACTGCTGGAAAAAGCACGTGAACGTGTGCTCGAATCGTTCATTGGTTTGAATGGTCATGCTTCCGATTGGTCGTTTGTTAAAGACAAGATCAAACATACGCTAAGTGAATACCTGTATGAGAAGACACATCGTCGACCAATGATTCTGCCGCTCGTAATGGAAGTGTAGATGACATTACACTTGCTTCTCTGGAACATATGCGCTATGATACAGGTGTCTTCGTGGCCCTTGCACGGTAAGAAGGAGTAACCTAACATGGCAGCACATGATCAGAGAAAGGAACAAAGGCAGCAGGCGCGTGTGGGACCAGGTGTAGACGCTGGCAAGACTTCCCGTGTCAGCAAAGCAGCCGGAAATCTTGGATCTGAAAGCATGCGTGTCGAGCAGCGTTCTAAAGCTCCCGCGACAAAACAACGTTCTAATAATCCTGTTCCTGCAAGACGATCCCAGAGTAATAAGCAAGGGTCAAAAAAAGGTGGCTCTGCTAATCGCCCTGGGTCTGCTCCTGCCGATTCACGCATTATTGGTAGGATCCATCGTAAGTGGCAAACTCTGGAACCACATAGTAAACAGACCATTTTTAGTTTACTCCTGCTCGTCCTATCAATCTTCCTGTTTAGCGCGCTTACATTTTGGCATACATTCCCCATATTTGGTGCTCTTGATGGGTTCTTTCTCACCTTCTTTGGCTGGGGAGCTTATCTATTTATCTTGGGTTTGATTGCATTTGCCCTTGCTCATCTCATTGAAGGGACACGAAAGACGCGCTTTATACGCTGGTCTCTGGTTTTAGGACTGCTAGTGCTCCTGCTTTTAATCCTTGCTGAAAGTCGTTTGATTCTGGGAAGCCCTACGGGAGGAGTAATTGGCTCATTAATGGTACGCCCTTTACTCGGATGGCCTGTGCTTGTTCAGCATGTCCTTGTGATAGGGCTTTTCGTGATTTTTGCAATAGTCACTTTTCGTATTACGTTTGATCATGTATGGCTGGTCACCGATTACGCCAGGAAGTTAGCCCCCTCTCTTCCAGGAAAGTCATCGACTGGGGATACTGCCAGCCCGTCTCCGTTTCTTGGTCAACGTCCTCAATACAGTCGCTATGCAAGTCAGACCATGAGTTCACCTGACGCTCCGAATAGACAACATGCTGACGAAGAAGATGCATCTGACGACGAAGCAGGTGTTGAATTTGATGCTGATTTTGATGTTGAAGATGACCCACTTAATGATATCAACCTGCATAAACAACAGATCGGGATTGTACCTCGTAGTTCGCGTGCCGCCCAGCAATTTGACCGCGATGAGCATAAAGCCGCTGTGCAAAGCGCACAGCAACAGCCCCTGCCGTTAGGTACTCATGGCACTGACAGCGAAGTAGATGATGATGAAGAGATGGCGCCGCTAGCGCCAAATCCTTTGCGAGCTAATCAGCCCAAAATCGTTACCCGTGCCGCGAAACCGCCCGAGGTCGAGTCGCCGTGGAAATTAGTTGAGACAGCTATCCTGAATAACCCCGAGGAAGTCAAACTCCATTTGTTGGGTGATGATACCTCGATGTTGGCTAAAACAATCCAGGAAACGCTACGTAGTTTCCGTGTGGAAGCTGAAGTCAGGTCAGAAGACATCAGTATTGGCCCGACTGTCATTCGTTTTGGCATCCGTCCAACAGGCAAACCTGCTATGAAGGAAGATGAGAAAGGGCGATTGGTTCCCATCAAGGATGCTGCGGGCAACATTGTGTATGAACAACGTACACGTGTGAGCCGTATTATGGCTTTGCAGAACGATCTCGCACTTGTACTCGAAGCAAAGTCGATCCGTATGGAAGCTCCTGTTCCAGGGCGTCCCTATGTGGGTGTCGAGATTCCCAACAAGAATAGCAGGCTAGTGACCTTAAGGGAAGTGTTGGAAAGCAAAGAGTACCAGGCAGCAAAGGCAAAATCAAAGTTGGCCATTGCTCTGGGCAAAGATGTTGCGGGCGCTGTGCGTGTCGGCGATTTAGCGCGTATGCCACACCTGCTGATCGCCGGGGCAACAGGTGCTGGCAAGAGCGTCGCGATCAACGCTATTATCGCCAGCATCCTCACCCAGGCTTCGCCAGATGATGTGCGCTTGTTAATGATCGACCCGAAAATGGTCGAATTGAACATGTATAACGGCATCCCTCACCTGCTTTCACCAGTCGTAATAGAGGTGGATAGAGTAGTTGGTTTGCTGAAGATCGCAATTGCTGAAATGGAGAAACGCTACCGTGTCTTCTCACAATTAGGCGTGCGCAACCTCGACGGTTATCGCAAACTGCGAGCTGAACGACTGGTGCGGGGCGATTCTACTCTGAAAAATCTGCCAGCTATTGTCATTATTATTGATGAACTGGCCGATTTGATGATGGCTGCCCCTGAAGAGGTTGAGGGATTGATCTGCCGTTTGGCGCAACTTGCGCGAGCAACGGGCATTCATCTGGTCATAGCTACACAACGGCCATCAGTAGACGTGATTACAGGCCTCATCAAGGCCAATATCCCGACACGAATCTCATTTATGGTCAGTTCAGCGATTGACTCACGCACGATCATCGATATGGGTGGCGCGGAACGTCTTCTAGGACGTGGTGATATGCTGTATCTCCCGGCTGATGCAGGTAAGCCAGAACGCATTCAGGGAGCATTTGTTGCTGATGATGAGGAAGACAGACTCATTACATATTGGAAACAGCAGGCTATCGAGCATGCTGCTGTGGTAGCTGCTGCCGCCAATGCGAGTAATAGCCCTCAAAACCAGGCTGGGATAATTGTCCCTCCAGCGGTCGAGCCGGGTTGGGAAGTGAGTGATCAGGTCTCTGACGAGTTTGAATTGGATGACGAACTGCTTGAGCAGGCAGAGCAAGTCGTGTATGAATACGAGCGTGCCTCGATCTCGCTGTTACAGCGTCGTCTACGTATCGGCTATTCACGAGCAGCACGCTTGATTGATTTATTGGAAGAACGAGGCATAATCGGACGCTCCGAACAGGGAGGGCGTTCACGCGAAGTGTTTGAAAAAAGAGATGCCAAATACGGTGGTAGAGGCGAGGGAAGAACGATGGCCGATGAAGCCGCTGATATTATAGCCGAGGAGAAGGCGCGCGAAGAGTTTTTGAAAAAACATGGCACAAGCACAGCAGGCAATTGGCAATCCGGACAGGGGAACGGAGTAGCAGGTAAGGAAGAATAGCATTAAAAAACTGGGCTTGTGATTGTGACTGAAAATCTCTTTACTGTTCCAGGCTTGACTGTTTCATTTGAACGAAAGGAAAGACTGGCATGACTACCTCGCCTGATAATTTACAAGTAACCACCCTCGCTGATTGGGTACCGGGCCCAAATCAAGGAGACTGGACATATAACGAGTATTTAAATCTCCCGGATGATGGGAAGCGTTATGAAATTGCCGATGGGGTTCTATTGTTGACTCCATCGTCAACCGGATCGCATCAGGATACTATTGGCGAAGTTTGTTTCTATCTACGGTCCCATATAAAACTCGCAGGCTTGGGGTTAGTTATTCAGGCCCCATTTATTGTCGAGCTATCTGCCAAAGATGTGTTTCAACCTGACATTTTTGTGCTAATGAATGCTCATCTAGATAGAGTACAGGAGAAGAAGGTCGTTGGTGCGCCTGATCTGGTAGTTGAAGTTTCTACTTCTGGCACTGCCGCATTCGATCGGTTAACCAGGTATGACACCTATGAGTACACAGGGGTTCAAGAATACTGGATTCTTAATCTCGAAAGACGTACTGTGGAGATTTTCGTATTAGAGGGCGATGAATATCATTCGCTAGGTGTATTTCATGGAGAACAAAAGGTTCCATCACGGTTAATATCATGGTTATCAGTACGCGTTGATCAGTTTTTCTTTTAAATCATTCCTCCTCTTCCAACTCCTTCAGCAACTTCAGATCCGCCTTACTGCTCAGATCCAGTTTCTCGAACAGATCGGGTCGTCTGGCCTTTGTTCCCCTGATCGATTCCTTCCTCCGCCACCGGTCAATTTCAGCGTGATTCCCCGATAGTAACACATCTGGCACGCACCAACCTCTGAATTCAGGCGGTCGTGTGTAGTGGGGATACTCTAACAATCCGTTGCTATGTGACTCCACCAAAGTCGACTCTTCACCTCCCAATACACCTGGAAGAAGTCGACTCGTTGCATCTACCACGATCATTGCTGCCAGTTCTCCACCTGTCAACACGAAATCCCCAATCGAGATCTCATCAGTTACCAGGTGCTCGTGTATACGTTCGTCAATGCCTTCATAATGTCCGCAGATAAGTGTTACTCGTATTTCTTGTGCCAGTGTTCGTGCAATGTGTTGATTGAAAAGTCGACCTTGCGGACTTAAAAGGATAATCGGCCCATCCTGGTAGACTGACTCAACCGCTGTAAAAATTGGCTCTGGTTTCATGACCATACCGGCGCCGCCCCCATAGGGGTAGTCGTCAACAATATGATGTTTATCACTCGTCGATTCGCGTATATTGTGTAAAGCGATACTGAGCAGTCCTCGCTCCTGTGCGCGTTTCAGTATGCTTTCAGAAAATGGACCCTGAAACATGTCAGGGAATAGGGTAAAAATATCGAAGTGCATAATAAACCTGGTTCGTTGGTTCCACAACTCTAGCATGTATGTGTTACAATAACACCGTTGCCTCTCATTAGCAAGCGGTTGATGAGGTCGTTGAGGCGTACTTACTTGCCATGCATCTCACAGATGCGAAACTTGTGATTTTTATGAGCCTGACTCCTGTACGGAGCGAGTGAACAATGTCCTGGCCCCAAACGCAACAATCCGAGGATCTGTATGATCAAATCACTATTCTAATTGGCAGCGCCATAAGACTTCTGTCTGGCGATGCTGGCGTTTTCGTTGTATCGAATAACGCATTTGATCCGCAGAGCAATACAGAGTATACTTTGTATCACCTCAATGAGTCAGCGTTAACGCCTCTCTTATTATATATACGTGAGAGCAAACAGCCAGATTCGCGCTGTCCTCTGGTAGTTGATACACTGCCATCTGATTTGGTGAAGCAGCTAGGGGTTTGTGATGAGGATGTAGAGTTACCTGGAGAGGCGAAGGGGACGAGAGAACAGCCGGCTCTTGAACGTTGCTCTTTACTTATCAGCGATCATGCGGGATTTTTAGGCGTGCTGCACTATCTGCGTTCACTCGGTTCAAGTTCATGTTTTGAACAGTCAAGCGAGTCAGAAGGCGCATTGAGCTTATTTATCGCACATTTCGCTGCAGGATTGCGTTCAGCCTTGAAATGGCAATCCCTGCTCAAGGAACAGAGGCGCCTGGCCGCGATTTTCCAGCAGAGCGCTGAAGGTATCCTGACTGTAGATACGGCGCTACGTATCATCGACTTCAATCCGGCAATGGAACGCCTTACAGGTTGGCGTGAAAATGAAGTATTAGGGCGTTTCTACTATGAAGTTCTGCGCCCAAAAGATCGTCTGGGTAATGAACTCGGTATGCAGGATTCGCTCATCTTGCAGGCTTTTGCGGGCCAAACAGTTGTCAATCGGGAGTTAGTCATTTCAGCGCGCGATGGACAGCTTTTCGATGTAAGTGTGGCAGCTTCATGTGTTCGCTCAAGCAAAGGTGAGCCAACAAGTGGCATTCTTACTGTACGCGATATTACTCGTGAGCGTCAGCAGGAGGAGCAGCGTTCAACGTTTATTTCAGTGATTTCGCATGAATTGCAAACACCAATAGCAATCATCAAGGGGTACGCATCAACCCTGGCACGTGCAGATGCAACTTTTGATACAGAATCGCTGAGGAATCGTCTCCGAACTGTGGAAGAAGAGGCTGATCGCCTGAATAAGTTAGTAGGTAATCTGCTCTATGCCTCACGTATTCAAGCAGGTGGGCTTCAAATGGAGCTTATGCCACTCGATCTGTCAAACCTTGTGCAGAAGGTTACGCATCGTTTGCAGGTGAAAAGTCCAGGCGTAACAGTGAAGGTGAATCTGCCGTCCAATTTACCAACCGTCATGGCGGATAGAGATCGCATTGAAGAGGTATTAGAAAATCTTTTGGACAATGCGGTCAAATATTCGCCTGATAAACCTGTTGTGACTGTGGTATGCCGCGCTACCGGTGATGAGGTGATCGTCAGTGTAAGTGATGCTGGTATGGGCATCTACTTGCGTGAACAGGAACAGATCTTTGATCGCTTTTATAGAGTAGGAAATACCATGACTAGATCGTTGCAAGGCGCAGGATTAGGCTTATACATCTGCCGTGCTATTGTTGAAGCGCATGGTGGGCGTATCTGGGTCGAGAGCGCTTTGCATCAAGGATCGACATTTTTGTTTAGTTTACCTCGTTTAGAGAAAGCACATTTACCAATGGTGGTGTTTTGATGGAGAAGGAAGCTTTTGATCCACGTGATATGACCATTTTAATCGTAGATGACGAACCACGCATCCGTGACTTTGTGAGTATGAATCTGGAACTTGAGCGCTATCGTGTTATAGAAGCCAATAACGGCCTTGAGGCTTTGGAACAATTACGTGAAAACCTGCCGGATCTGATCGTCATAGATGTCATGATGCCTGAAATGGATGGATTCGAGACATTGCGACATATTCGTGAGGTATCGAATATTCCTGTAATTATGCTCACTGTGCGGCAAAATGACCAGGATAAAATACATGGCCTCGATCTAGGCGCTGATGATTACATCGCAAAACCATTTAATCCAGGAGAACTGCTCTCGCGTATTCGTGCGCTCCTGCGTCGTTCTTTCATGTCCGCACCGGCGCGTAAAACGGAGATCGTTGTTGATCCTGATCTTAGGATTGATTTCTCCCGGCATGAAGTGATTGTAGGAGGGAAGAAAGTCGTTTTGCGTCCCACAGAGTATCGTCTCCTTTACCATCTTGTCAGTAATGCGGGGAGGTTGCTGACACATGAAACATTGCTATCCAAAGTTTGGGGGCGAGAATACCGTGACGAGGCTCATTACCTGCGTTTATATATCACTTACTTACGACAAAAAATTGAGTCAGACCCTGCACATCCGAAATATATTTTGACCGAACGAGGCATAGGGTATCGCTTCAAGGAGTTGGAAGAGTAGTGGGTCAGATTGAAGATACTGTATTTGCGAATGCACCTTGTCAGTTCTGAAAAAGAAAGAGGGGAGCGACATTGAATAAAAAAGAGCGTGTAGATGCAGCTCTACAAGGTAACCAGGTTGATCGAGTTCCAGCGAGTATGTGGGGACACGACTTTGAACGCGAGTGGGATGCAAACCTGTTGGCGGAGGCAATGGTCGAAAATTTTACTCGTTATAACTGGGATTACATGAAGGTCAATCCGCGTGCTAGCTACCATGTCGAGGGCTGGGGAGTCAAAGTGCGGCCATCAGGTGAGAAGTACAAAGCACCCATTTTCGAGAGCACTCCTATCAAAAGTAGTTCTGATTGGAAACGCATACGACCTCTTGAGCCGGACCAGGGTGCATTAGGCGAGCAATTGCGAGCACTACAATTGATAAACCATTCGATTGGGTATGATGCCTACTTTGTGCAGACTATCTTCTGTCCTCTCGGTGTTGCTAAATACCTGGCAGGCAATAGCAGCGAACCAGTATTGCACACGATCCGTGAAGATCGCGCTGCGATGCATGCGGCTCTAAGGGTTATTACTGAAACATTCGTTAATTTTGCTATAGCCAGCCTGGAACAAGGTGCCAGCGGTATCTTCTATGCAACAAACGGTTGGGCTTCGGAAAGCATGATGACTGCCGACCAATATCGTGAGTTTGGAGAGCAATATGACCTGGAGTTCCTGGATGCCATCAAAAGCAGGAGCAAGTTCAACATCCTGCATAATTGTGGTACGCGGATCTACTTTGACCAGCTTGCAACATATCCAGTACATGCTCTTAGTTGGGCTGCTACATTCGAGGGTAATCCTGATCTACAAGAGGGTAAATTGCGTTCTGGCAAGGCAGTGATGGGTGGAATTAGTGAAAAAACGATCCTCAAAACAGGAGAAGTAGAGCAGGTACGTGAGGAGGTAGCACGAGCGCTAGAAATGACTGCTGGTGAGCATTTCCTGCTTGCCCCGGGATGCTCTATACCACCCGAGACACCAGCTAAAAATCTGCAGGCTATTCGTGACTCGCTCTCTTGACACACTTTGACGTATTGGCTATACTCACTCGGCAGAACTAGTATATAAGCGTAGCCTGATAAGAATAAGGCTTCTACACTACTTATGGAAATGAAAAGGCACTTCACGACTGATGGAGCGATATCAAACAATACGAGCTTTTTCCGCAGGAGGTGTCGTTTTTCGTCTTATTCCAGGTGATTCAAACGAGAAGAAGGGTAGCAGCGACCAGTGGAGCACTGTGCATTATAGTAATATGTCTGTAGAAGTAGTGCTTGTGGGGCGCAGCCATTCTGGAATGTGGGCTTTACCAAAGGGGACACCTGAATCTGGGGAAACCCTTGAGCAGGTGGCGGTGAGGGAGGTACAGGAAGAGACCGGCTTAGAGGTGCGTTTGATTGCCTATATCGGTAACATTTCCTACTCCTTTATCCGTGATAAGATACGCTTCCAGAAACAGGTACGTCACTTCTTATTTGAGGCGATAGGTGGAGATACGTCTCTGCACGATGCTGAATACGATCAGGTAGAATGGTTTTCCATTCCCGAAGCGTTACGTCGCCTGACTTATCCGAATGAAGTCAATATCCTTTCCCAGGCGGAAGATATTTTAACTCGTTGGTTACAGACTCGGCAGAAAGAAGGATAAAACAGCCATATGCAGCATAGGCCCCGATATAGGCTCATGCGACGTATTCTCTACCCCTATAATGGGGAGCAGCCGCTTTCATTCAAGCAGAGCTTGCGAGTTTTGTTCGCGTGGATGTTGTTTTTCCCCCTGACTATGTCCTTATTAGCCCTGGTTCTAACCATTATCGAGTTATATCCCGTACAGAAAATTGTACTGTTTGTGATCTTATCTTTCCTTGCAGGTGTCTTCATATTTGGCTTGTTTGGTTTACTAGTTGTGACTATGAGCAACAAAGCTGCTCGTTTGCATCAAACATGGAAGATACAGAAAGATTAGCAATAACCAGTGGAGGTAGTAGCTATGGATCTTAGCGTTGAAGGTAAATCTGAGCGTATTCCCCCTGGCTCGCATATCTGTCAGCTTTACAGCAAAGTGGTCGAAATTCCTGGAGTGACAGCACGTTTAATGCGAGTCGGCCTTACGCTGTCGGAAAAGTGTTTATTTGCTGCTGCCCCAGCACAAGTGAATGCATTACGTGAAGAGTTGCAGAAATTACAAATAGACGTAGATCAAGCGATTGAGGCAGGGCAATTGGTCTTATATGAAGAACGAGAGGAATTCCTGGCAAACGGTAATCGCTTTGACCCATATTATTTACTCTCTTCACACCAAACATTTATTGCTCAGGCTCTTCGTGAAGGATGGCAGGCAGTACGAATTTCAATTGACATGACCTGGCTTTGCAAAGATATCGCTACTCCCGAACAAATCCTCAAATATGAGGCGGCATCGGATGCCGTTTTCACGTTCCAAAATGCTCCAATCATTGCGTTGATGCACTATGATCACGGTAAATTGATCCCTAGCCTTGTCGTGGAAATGCTCAAACTGCATCCAATCGCGGTTGTTGGCAAGTATATCAAAAGAAATCCCTATTATTTGAACTCGGAGCAATACATGCTCAAGATTTTGCGAATTAACCGCGAAAAGGAAAAAGGGATCAGGTAGCCCTACCTCAAGCCACCCAGATGTTTCCTATAAACATGATTATGTTTATAATGAGGAGTGTCAATGTAAGGCTAAGATAAAATGTATTGAAGCGCCGATTTTTACCCCATACTGCGAGAATGACACAAATTGGAAAGAAAACTATCGTGAGTCGAGGCTGGGAGATCATCGGAACAATATCGGCTGCAGGAAAACTCACAGAGAAGGCGGCAAGTGCTAGCCCAAAAAGGGCATAATGCAGCGGTATACGCTTCCAGCCAAATCCTAGCACGACTAGAGGTAAGAGCGCAAAGCTATTATCAATCACATTTAAGGCCAGGATTATTATTGATGGTGATGTAAATATCGTTACCACCATCATGCCGAGGGTGTTCCATGGTAAGCTAAAATGTCGTTGCCAGACAATAGCCTGTTCCGTCTGGAAGATGAATGGGTCGCCTTTTGTATAATACAAGTAGACCATATAGACTACAATTCCAAAGGGAAATAACATTATAGGCATGAGTGCGTTCAGTTTCTGGAACTTAGTATTGTCTTCCCTTTCCGAAGATAGCCAGAAACGCTGGATATAAACGCACAGGAATGGTACAGCTAGCATCAGACCAGCAGAGCGAGTAAGAGTCGCTAGGAATCCGAAGAATCCGGCAAGCCACCAATCCAGGGGTTTACCCCGTCGCAAGAGTAAGAAGCAAGCGATACAAAGTAGCAAAAATAGTGACTCTGAATAGCCAGCAAAGTAGAAGAGAGCAAAGGGTCCAAACGAGAGGTAGATTAAGGCACGCCTGGCCAGACGTGATTCGAAGTCTTCAGCTAACAAGCAATAGAATAAAACTAGCGCAATATAGAAACACACATTGGCAACAAGTAGACCGGCCAGGTAATACGAGCCGGGCCAGATGCTGCCAAGAAATAGACCTCCAAAGTGTTGAATCAGGGGCCAGAGAGGAAAGAATGCCACATCAGGGGTATGCTTATATCCCTGCATTGAGATGTTTGCATATGCTTTGGCGTCCCAACGAAACCAGGAGAAGAAAAAGGCTTTAAGACCATAGAGATCGACCTTGAACGGTTCATCCAATGCCAATCTTTGTTTATAGAAAGGGATGAACCGGGGCAGCAAGAAAATGCTTATAAAGCTAAGAAGGAAGATCATCAGGCGGCTCAATCCAAAAACCCACACGGCCTCTTTGCAAGCGGTTCGTAGTTTTTGAATGTACATACGTATCAACTATTCGCTTTCAGGTTTTCTGGAATGAAATAAAAGCAGCAAGAAGGGCATCTATTAGAGATGCCCTTACATGTCCGCTGCCCGTAAATGCTACAACTGTATTGTACAGAATGACTACTGGTTAAACAACTGGCCCCACGTTCCCTGCACGTTGCTCGTTCCACCGGCTTGTTGCGCGCCTTCATTCTGTGGTGGATGGTAGGTCATGGATTGGATACCGAGACGTCCAGGCCCTGTAAAGCGGTTGAGTATAATTGATGCGCCCGCCATCATGCCACCGATAGCTCCAAGAATACCGCCCCCACGCTGTGATCCCGCAACAGTTGTCACCGTCATTTGCACCGAGGGATCTTTCCACAGCCAAGCGCCCGGTTCAACGTCCAGGGTTTCGCCTGGCGCCAGCATTTTCTCGAAGACATTGCCATATCCATGTAGTACTACCATTCCCTCGCCTCCCTGACAGGTAAACTGATCAATGAAGAGGCCAGTGCGGCTGAAGAGGATATTGGCTGCACCCTGCACGAAAGTAAAACCATAATCTATATTGCCAGTAGCGAACAGAAATTGGTGTTCACGTACTTCGACCATTTGACCAGGCTGCAGGCGCAATGCCACGATCTGACCTGGCGCATCACGTGAAAAAGAAATGTTTCCAGGCCCATGCGCTTCGGTCAAGAAGATTTGTATACCTGCAAAAAAGCGCTTTGCCACTCCTCTAAGAGATTTGAAGCCGATTTGTACCCCTGGATGCTTCCACAGGAGAATGTGGTGTTCGAAGTAGACAGGTAGCTGTCCACCTAGCATGACATCTGCCACAGGCACAAGTTGTCCATCAACGGTTATTGTCATATCTGCTACATGCAATGGTCCTTTGGGATTGTGTAGTTCAGCTCTTGGCACCTGGTTGCCGAGCGCCTGGTTACTACTATACTCTTCATACTGATTAGGTGGCACGTAAGCTCCTTGCGCTGGGGCTCCATATTGACTTTGTGGTTGAGCCTGTGGTGGAGGGGTTTGACTTACTTGCATGGGCGATCCACAAACCCCACAGAACTTCACCCCTTCGGCAACCTGACTTTGACAGCGGGGACAAATCATGTATCGGTCTCCTTAGAATTGGCACTATTGGACAGGTCATTAATATCAACTATCAAGCAAGAAGAGAAATCAAGTTTCTCATATTCTGAACAGTAATATATCTTGCTTGATAATAACATACCATAGCAAGTATTCTTGGGAATATTTGGGATGCTGAAAGGTAATCCCGATTTCAACGTAATAAAGACGAACTGAACGACTCAAAATACCTTGATCGTTCAGCTTGTCTTTATCTAGTGTGAATTCTAGCAGAAAAGCATAATATCATTTGGACACAACAACCTACGCTCACGAAGTTGTTCCAGAGCAATCAATTAGTCCAAACGCGTTGGATGACATTATAAGAGCTAGAGTACGAAGCTATCTGCCAAAGGGCTACGAGTAGTGCCGTTCTCCCGTTTGTCGCTACCCAGGTTTACCGATTGTTGGCTACCTGTTTGACGGCCGCTTTGCGCATAGTTACTTGACATGGGGGGAGTGTTTTGCAAAGTTTGTAAACTTTGCAACGTCGATTGCGCATTATTGCTTGCATCATTGGCGAGTTGAATGGTCTTTCCATCAATGACAACTGCAATACCTATCCCACGGCGTAAGTCAGCGATTTGTCGGCGTAATTCACGGTTCTCAGCCTCTAAAGCGTCCATTAATTTTTTCTGCTCAAGCAGCATTTGAGCAATGCCTTCAAAACCGGTGCTGGCAGCACGATCCATCATGGATACCTCCTGCATCATAGGTGTACCTATTACTTCTAGTACAAAATCTCCCAACACAGCTTCCCCTCCTCCCAAATTATGTCGTACTCAAAAGAGATACGATTCGATCCCAAATGGCTGCCGCAACACCTATTTTAGGCATTACAGGCAAATCTTCCACAGCCCCATTTGCATGAAAGATGTGAACCTTATTGGTCTCTGCTCCAAAGCCGCTATCCGAGCGACTTACATCATTTGCCACAAGCAAGTCCAGGTGTTTTGTGATGAGTTTGGCCCTTGCGTAAACAGCCAGATTGCTCGTTTCCGCAGCGAAACCTACTCGCACAAGGCGTCGTCCAGACCTTTCATTGCCAGGGTTCGTATAAACAGAATCCGCGAGTTCTTCCAGAATATCCGGGTTGCGTACCAGCCGTAAGAAAAACCCGTTCTGTTCAGCTAGTTCTTGTGATTCACTTTTCTTGAGCTTCTGTGTCGCAACTTCTGCTGGACGAAAATCAGCCACAGCAGCGCTCATCACAAGTACATCGGCGTCGATAATCGCATCATGTACAGCATCTCGCATCTGTATTGCGGTCTCGACTCTCCGCCCTTCCACTCCGTAAGGTACATCTAAAACAACGGGGCCAGAGATCAAAATGACGTGTGCACCGCGATCTCGCGCCTCTGTTGCCAGGGCATATCCCATCTTTCCAGATGAGCGATTCCCTACATAGCGTACCGGGTCAATTGGCTCCTGAGTACCTCCTGCTGTTACAACTACCCGGTAACCAGCAAGATCGCCGTTACGTCCAAGTACGACGTTGCTTGCTCCAAGCAAAACGCTGGTATCGGGAAGCCTGCCTATACCGACTTCCCCTGAGGCCAGCCTACCAACCTCTGGCTCAACGATAAACACTCCACGTTCCCGCAACAAGGTTATGTTTGCCTGTGTTGCCGGATGCGTATACATGTTCTGGTGCATAGCAGGAGCCAACAGTAGAGGAGCCTGTGTTGCCAATGCCACCGCAGTTAGCATATTGTCGGCCACACCATGGGCCAACTTCGCGATAGTGTTAGCTGTTGCCGGAACGATCACCAATAATTCCGCTTCCTCAGCTAATGCGATATGTGTTTCTGCTGCTCGTCCCGACGGTTCCCATAAGTCGCTATATACAGGTCGATGGCTCAAAGATGAAAATGTCAATGGGCGCACAAATTCATCTGCTCGTTCAGACATAATAACATCAACGAGAGCGCCAGCTTGTTGCAGACGACTAACCAGCTCGACCGCTTTATAGGATGCGATACCACCACAGATTCCGACGAGAATGCGCTTGTTTAGTAACACCGTTCGCTTGCTCGTTCCCTTAACAGCACCTTGCGTTCAAGGCCTACGCTACAATAACACAGGAGGATACTTCTAAACAATAAAGGTGCCAAGAAGTACCATTCGATTACGTTCGGACATCCTTGCGTTTCAGAAAGTAAGCGATTGCGACTCCGAATACCAATATCATCACTACCAGTGCAAACCAACAGATGAAGAGATGGATTGCAGCTTCTGTTTGACTGAAGGTCGAGAAAAGCGTTCCCCTGTATGAGAAATCATCAGCTCCCAATTTGTCTCCATGCAGCCCAACTGAAGAGCCTGAGGCTGCCATGCCCCACCGGACCGCAAAAAGTGCTCCTATAGTTTGTAGGATAGGTCCGTTTAGATTGAAAAGTAAGCCTGAGAAGATTACCTGCGGAATGAGAACGATCGGTATAAGGATCCCAGCCCTATCGTTATTTGGGGCTAATGCCGAAATTGTCAATCCTAGCATCAAACCTGCCAGCGAGGTAAGAGCCATGGTAATGTACACTTCCAATAGCGCGGGTAGAAGAATACCTTGCTGTATAGGGGCAACCCAATTCACTGCAAGAACCAGGACGGCGCTTTGCAGTAAACAAAAGATTCCTAAAATGACAATCTTCGAGAACATATATGGCGCGATGCCCAGATTCACTGTGCGCTCGCGACGATAAATTGGAGCTTCCTTGACTATCTCGCGCGATCCGTTGATAGTACCAAACAACATTGCAGCGAATGCCATGATAAACAGGTATTTCTGCGCGTCGAAACCAGACTCTGGAGCAATAAATTGTTGCAATGCTTGCGCTGGGTTAGGGGTAGTACCATTCAAGGAGTTCAAAATTTGTTGACAATCTACTATTTTTTTATCAGTAGCTGAAAGATGGCATTGGGCGATACTGCTTGGATCGAATGTACCATGGCCCCCTGATGACAGCATTAAGATGAGAATTGCAGCGATGATTGGTGCTTGCAATAGCAATATGAGCAGATTGCCAGTATCATTCTTGAGCAATTCTCGGTAACGACTGGAGAGCAGGGAGAATTGCTTCCATGGATTGCCTCGCTTTGGTTGTTTGACCGTGGCTGTCTCCAGTGACGTGTTTGTTTGACCGGCAGGTCCCTGGTTCAATGGACCAACTACATATTTCTGGAACTCTGGTGATGCTTTGAAGCGATTCTCTGCCTCCTCTGGAATGTTGGGATTCCCTTCAGTAGGCTCAAGAGCGCTATAAATTTCAGCAAAGTCGGTTTTCCCGAAATACGCTTTCGCTTCGTTTGGAGGTCCGAAGTAAGTCAGACGACCTCCCTGGGCCAGGAAACAGATATAATCGCAGGTATTAATATTATTGGTGGCATGTGTTGCCAATATGATAGTGTGCCCTTTGTCGGCCAGTCTGCGCAGGAGAAACATCATCCTTCGATCAAGGCCAGGATCGAGGCCCGATGTAGGCTCATCCAGAAAAAAGACGCTTGGTTTGGCCAACAATTCCAGTGCGATTGAAACACGTTTGCGCTGACCGCCTGAAAGCTTGTTAATAAGCAAGCCACGCCTGTGTTTCATGTCCACATCTTCAAGTACCTCGTCGATGCGTTGCTTGATCTGTGCTTGAGTGAAATCTTCAGGCAGGCGCATCCTGGCTGTATAATAAAGTGCGCGTTCGACGGTCAGCTCGCGATGGATGATATCGTCCTGTGGCACATAGCCTAGTTGAGTGCTAAAGGCGGCAAGGTGGCGATAATAATCCTGGCCATTATACAGCACCAGGCCTTTCTGAGCGGGTCGCAGGCCATTGAGAGCATCCATCAGCATTGATTTGCCTGCGCCGGAGCCACCCACCAGGGCTACAAATGTGCGTGGAGGAATTGCTATAGAAATATCATTGATGAGGATAGTATGCTTGGAACCAACTTTTTGCAATTGCAGTGCGTCAATACGTATCCCGTGGCTTTCATCTTGCTGTGTAAGTTGCGTTCCCGTATAAGTGAATTTGTATGGTCCGATACGTATCTCATCGCCTGGCTGTAGTAGCTGATTAGTGACCTGTTGCGCATTGACGTACACATGGTTTGTGCTGCCAACATCAATGATGCGATAGCCTCCATGTACCTGTTCCAGGCGAGCATGTCGTCCCGAAACCTGTGGATGACTTAATACCACCATGTTCTCTGGCAAACGACCAATCGTAATCACTGGCGCGCCCAACGGAATGGGATGCACCTCAGGGACAACATCCTGGATGGCTCCACTTCCGTCATTATAGGTCAATGTCACCAGCGTGCCATGCTCATCGCCAATACGGAAGATGTCACCTCGTGCCAGTGGTTTGTGGAATTTTTCGTCTCCCTGGATATGACGACCTTGATAGAGTAGTCCATTCAAGGTCTTTCCACGAGATGGGTGAGGGTGAACGAGTACGAATTGATTGCCTTCCCGAACTATCTGGGCATGAAATCCAGAAACCACCAACTCATTAATTACAATATCGTTGGATGGATCACGTCCAATATTGATGACCTGTTGAGTCAGCGGAAATGCATGTTTTTCAGCATGGGTGTTAGAGCTTACCTCTAGCATCGGTATTCCAGGTGAGGTTTGAATGGACGCAATTGTGCCAGGTTCGTACGCATCCATGGGTGCGCGTTGTGCATTACTAGTTGGTAGGGGCGAAGCCGCTTCAGGAAATGAGTATTGAACCTGTGGCTGCTGCTCGCTATATTTCGGTCCAGGAGGTGTTTGTGCTGCAGGTCTTTGCACTACATTGTATGGCGTTACTGGCCGTTGCTCGGCTAGAAATTGAGGAGACGATATGAGAAAAAGGAATGTAGTACCCGTACCCAGGCCAATAGTATCACGATCAGAAATAACTGCTGCCTGGACATTTTGTTGATTGACAGTAACCACATTTTGTTCCGCGAGCTTTTCGATGCTCCATTGACCTGCATTATTCACCAGGTGAGCATGCTTTCGTGAAACTGTTGGATCAGAAATAACAACATCGTTGCCAGGGTCGCGTCCAAAAGTGATAATTGGCTTATTGACCTGAAAAATATTGCCCGCCAACGGACCTGTCAGAAACCTGATCGAAGCTGACTCCTGGGGCTTATTTGTTACATTCATAGTAAGAGAATCTCCTCGCTACTTCTGGCTCCGAGGCAATTATACTGTAGGGT
>WNGE01000480.1_pt1 | contig 51682 bp, 52 predicted proteins | sample 5400651 | NCBI WGS metagenome assembly WNGE01 (sample SAMN13153370, study PRJNA577476) | soil metagenome | isolation source: 60 cm soil or saprolite under grassland replicate 2 | place: USA:California | collected 2016-06-15 | reverse complement strand
TTCGCCACCAACGTCGAGCACAAGATGGGGCTCAAGGTCTCCACGACCTGCGAGCTGACCTTCGGTGAGCACGGCGTGCCGGCCAAGGGCTGGCTGATGGGCGACGTGCACCAGGGCATCCGGCAGATGTTCCTGGTCATCGAGTACGCCCGGATGATGGTCGGTACCAAGGCGATCGGCACCCTGTCCACCGGCTACCTCAACGCGCTGGCCTACGCGCGCGACCGCGTGCAGGGTCCTGACCTGCTCCGGCAGGCCGACAAGACGGCGCCTCGGGTGACCATCGCGCAGCACCCGGACGTCCGCCGCTCACTGATGCTGCAGAAGGCCTACGCCGAGGGACTCCGGGCCCTGGTCGCCTACACCGCGGTGTGGCAGGACAAATGGCACATCGCCGACCTGGCCGGTCAGGTCGGGGAGGCCGAGCAGGCCAAGCGGATCAACGACCTGCTGCTGCCGCTGGTCAAGGGGGTCGGTTCGGAGCGGGCCTACGAGTTGCTCGGCCACGAGGCGCTACAGACCTTCGGCGGCTCCGGATACCTCCAGGACTACCCGCTGGAGCAGTACGTCCGGGACGCCAAGATCGACACGTTGTACGAGGGTACGACCGCGATCCAGAGCCTGGACCTGGTGTTCCGGAAGATCATCAAGGACCAGGGCCAGGCCATGCTCACGGTGGCCGGAGAGATCAAGGAGTTCATCGACTCCGAGGCCGGCAACGGTCAGCTCAAGGACGAGCGGGTGGCGCTGGGTAGGGCGCTGGCCGAGGTGCAGCAGATCTTCGCGACGTTCACCGGCTGGGTGACCACGGCCGCCGGTGGCGAGCCGCACGAGCTGTACAAGATCGGGCTCAATTCGCGCCGGCTGCTGCTCGCCCTGGGTGACCTCGTGGTCGGCTGGCTGCTGCAGAAGCAGGCGGACATCGCGCTGCGCGCGCTCGGGCAGGAGCAGTCCCCCGCTGACCAGGCCTTCTATGAGGGCAAGGTGGCCGCGGCCCGGTTCTTCGCGCACGAGGTGCTGCCCCGGATCGGCGCCGACCGGCGGATCATCGAGTCGACCACGCTGGAGCTGATGGACCTGCCGGAGGAGGTCTTCTGACCCGCTCGCCGAGCGCGTTGACGGAAGTCCGGTTAGCCTGATCTATATGGGTATCGGCGGCGGCATCTTCCTGCTCGCGCTCGGCGCCATCCTGGCCTTCGCGGTACGCACCACCCCGAGTTGGTTTGACCTGCAGGTGACCGGCTGGGTGTTGATGCTGTCCGGGCTGACCGTGCTCGGGTTGACCGTCTGGTTCTGGCGCAACCGGCGGCGCAGCCACGCGTTGACGCTGGTCGAGCAGACCCAGCTGACCCACGACCCGGCCGGTACCCACCCGGTGCCGCCGCAGCCGCCGGACACCGACTTCCCCACCGCGCCACAGCACTGAGCCCCGGCGCAGGGCGAGCGGAGGCGAGCGCCAGAATTCACGCGCGGGCGGTACCGCCGGCGACCAGCGGGGCGGCTCCGGCGGCGTACCCGGACCACGAGCCGTCCAGCGTGTGTACGGCGATCCCACTGGTACGCAGTCCGTCCGAGTCCCGGGCCGCGGACCGGTCGAGCACCGCCGACAGCATCGACACGTTCGGGTTGTGCCCGATCAGCAGCACCGTGCGGACCTCGTCGGGCACCGTGTGGAGGAGCTTGAGCACCTGGCCGATCCCGTCGTCGTAGAGCACCCGTTCGTAGCGGACCTCCGGAGCACGCGAGCCGGACAGGGCGACCGCGACACCGTGCCAGGTCTGCCGGGTGCGTTTCGACGGCGAGCAGAGGACGAGATCCGGGGCGTACCCCCGGGAAGCCAGCCAGGCCCCGGCGGCCGCCGCGTCGGCGTGCCCGCGCTCGGTGAGCGGCCGGTCAAGGTCGGCCACGCCGGCCGGCCGCGCCGCCTTCGCGTGCCGCAGGATCACCAGCGTCCGGGTCATGCGCTCAGCCTGCCCGATTACCGCCCGGGCGCGCTGGGTACCACTCATGTCGTCCCGCAGTTGTGACCATTGGAGGACACCGTGGGTATCGGTGGAAGCATCATCCTCATCGCGGTGGGCGCGATCCTGGCGTTCGCCGTGCATGTCTCGGTGGGCTGGCTCAGTCTCAACGTGGTCGGGTGGGTGCTGATGTTCGCCGGACTGTTCGCGCTGCTGCTGACCCTGTGGTTCTGGAACAACCGCCGGCGGCCGGTGGCCCCGGTGCCGGTCGAGCCGGAGCGGGTCGTCCACGAGCGGCGCCGTACGGTTACCCCGGCCCCGGTCGAGCCGGACACCGTGATCGACGAGCGGCGCCGGGTCGAGTACCAACCGCCGGGCGCGGACATCTGAGCTCGCGTGAAAGGCGCCCCCCGCGGGGGCGCCTTTTTCATGCTCCGGCGAATATCATGCTCCGGCGAACAGTGCGAGGTAGATGGCCACGTGGTGGCAGATCGCCGCGACCAGCGTGCAGGCGTGGAAGAACTCGTGGTGGCCGAAGACCGTGGGCCACAGGTTGGGCCGGCGCAGGGCGTAGCAGACCGCGCCGAGCGTGTAGAAGGCGCCGCCGGCCAGGAGCAGGACCAGCGCCGCCAGCCCGCCCCGGGCCAGGATGTCCGGCAGTACCGCGACGGCCACCCAGCCGAGCGCGACGTAGAGCGGCGCGGACAGCCAGCGCGGGGCGTTGGGCGAGACCAGCTTCACGCCGACACCGAGCACGGCACCGCCCCAGACCACGGCGAGGATGACCGCGGCCTTCGTGGGGGGCAGCAGCAGAACCGAGAACGGGGTGTATGTGCCGGCGATGAACAGGAAGATCATCGAGTGGTCGAGCCGGCGCATGGTCTGGTATCCGCGGGGCGACCAGACCCGCCGGTGGTACAGCGCGCTCGTGCCGAACAGGGCGCACACCGTGATGCCGTAGAGCGCGGTGGCCAGCGTTGCCCGGTGCGCCACGGTCGCTGCGAGCGTGGTCATCACGATGCCGGCGACAATGGCGACGAAGAAGGCGTAGAGGTGCAGCCAACCGCGCATGGCCGGCTTCCCGAGATCGATCGGGCGCAGCGGGGTCGAAGTGATGCTCACGTTCCCAGGTTACGGCACCGTAGGTTACTCGTCAGTAGGCCCCGGCCGGGCGCTAGGGTCGTGTTCCATGGACCGGACCGCTGACCGGGCTTCGATGGACCTCAACGCGGACCTCGGCGAGGGCTTCGGGATCTGGCGCCTCGGCGACGACGAGGCCCTGCTGACCGTGCTGACCAGCGCCAACGTCGCATGCGGCTTCCACGCCGGGGATCCGTCGACGATGCGCCGGGTGTGTGAGTGGGCGGTAGCCGCCGAGGTCGCCATCGGTGCCCAGGTCGGCTACCGGGACCTGGCCGGCTTCGGTCGCCGCCGGATCGACTACGCGCCCGACGAGCTGCGCGACGACGTGCTCTACCAGCTCGCCGCGCTGGACGGGTTCGCCCGGGTCGCCGGTGCGCGGGTGCGGTACGTCAAGCCGCACGGCGCGCTCTACAACACCGCCGTGACCGACGAGGGGCAGGCCGGAGCGGTGGTATCCGCCGTCCTGTCCTATGACCCCACGCTGCCGGTGCTCGGGCTGCCCGGATCGGCGCTGCTGCGGTTGGCGGCCGAGGCCGGGCTGGGGGCGGTCGCGGAGGGCTTCGCCGACCGGGGGTACCTGCCCTCCGGTGTCCTGGTGCCGCGCGGCCGGCCCGGTGCCCTGGTCACCGATCCGGACCTGGTCGCCCGGCGCGCGGTACGGATGGCGGTCGACGGTACCGTCCTGGCCGTCGACGGCAGCGAGATCGTGTGCCAGGTGGAGTCGTTGTGCGTGCACGGGGACACGCCTGGAGCCGTGGAGCTGGCCGCCGGGGTCCGCGCGGCGCTGACCGGGGCCGGGGTGCCGGTGGTTCCGTTCACCGAGTCGTGATCGTCAGCCGCGGAGGATCAGGCGGAGTTCGCCGGGTGCATCCCGGGTGAGGCGGACCGGGACACCCCAGTCCTGGCGGGTCAGGTGGCAGGCGGCGTGCTCGGCTTCCGCGTCACAGGTGGCGGCCTGGGCGGTGACCTGGATGACGCCGCCGTCGGTGTCCCCGGCCAGCCGCAGGGTACGGGTGAGCTCGGTGGTGACACCGGCGCCATCGAGCAGCAGCCCGGGCGGGGAGGCGGACACCTCCAGCCGGGTGGGTACCCCGAACGAGTCGTCCAGCTTCTGGCCGGGCGCCGGGGTGAACACCACCTCCAGGGTCACCTCGCCGGGGGCGAGCGCGGTGGCTGGCCGTTCGGTGCGGTACCGGCGGGGGGTGGGTGCCCCGACCGCGCCGGGCGCCAACCGGGTCAGCCGGTGCGCGGCGGACTCGACGACGAGCACCTCGCCGCCGGGGGTGAGCACCAGGTCGCTCGGCTCGGCGAGGCCGGTCGCCACCGTGGTCATCTCGCCGCCGGCGTACCGCCGCACCGCTCCGTTGTACGTATCGGCCACCAGTACCGCCCCGTCCGGCAGCGCCAGCACGCCGAGCGGGTGTTGGCAGAGCGCCCCGGTCGCCGGCCCGTCCACGTGCCCGAAGTCGAACAGCCCTTGCCCGACCGCGGTGTGCAGCGCACCGTCGGCGACGAAGCGCAGCGCGGAGGACTCGCTGTCGGCGACCCAGAGCCGTTCACCCGCGCCGCCGCCGGGCGCCTCCGGCGCGACCGACAGCCCTGACGGCTGGGCCAGCCAGGCCTCGTCGAGCGGGCCGTCCTTGAGCGCCTCCACTGTGGTACCGGCGTATACGCCGGCCGTCCGCCTGACCGGATCGAACCACCACAGCTGGTGGATGCCGGCCATCGCGATGATCAGCCGGTCGTCGTACCACGCCAGGTCCCACGGCGAGGACAGGTCCACGGCGAGCGCGTCGTGCGGGTGACTGTCCATAGTGGACCGCCAGGGCCGGCCCGAGCCGGCGACCGTGCTCACCGACCCCTCGGTCACCCGTACCCCTCGCAGGAGATGGTTGACCGTGTCCGCCACGACCAGGTCGTAGCCGGCCACCTCAGCCACATGCCCGGGCAGCAGGCACAGCCCTTGCGGCTCGTTGAACTCCGCCTCGGCCGGTCCGCCGTCGGCGTGGCCCCGCCGCCCCGAACCGATCCTGCGCAGCACCGTCTCGCCGTCGGCGGCCAGCTCCACGATCTGGTGCGCCGCCGACGAGGAGACCAGCAGACCGCCGCCGGGCGAGACGATCGCTTTGCCCGGGAAGTGGAGATCACCGGAGAAGACCGGCGGGGGTACGAACGGTCCATGGCCCCGGTGCAGCGTGCCTTTGGCCTCGTGTACCCCGATCAGCTCGTCGATCAGCGCGGCGAGCCCGGCGGCGTGCCCCTCGCCGGCCATGGTCGCGACCAGGTACCCCTCCGGGTCGATCACGCACAGTGTCGGCCAGGCCCGGGCCGCGTACTGGCTCCAGGTCACCAGCTCCGCGTCGTCGAGCACCGGGTGACCGACCCCGTAGCGCTCCACCGCCGCCGCCAGCGCGTCCGGGTCCTTCTCGTGCTCGAACTTCGGCGCGTGTACCCCCACTGTGACCAGCACGTCGGCATACCGCTCTTCCAGCGCGCGCAGCTCATCCAGCACGTGCAGGCAGTTGATGCAGCAGAACGTCCAGAAGTCGAGCAGGACGATCTTTCCGCGCAGGTCGGCGAGCGTCAGCTCCCGCCCGCCGGTGTTCAACCAGCCGCGCCCGCGCAGCTCCGGAGCGCGTACCCGGACGCCCGAGCCGGCTGTGCTCGTCACCGGCTTGTCCGCCGCCGCGGGAGCAGGCTGGCCGGGGGTCCGACATGCTCAAGGAGTGCAAGGCTCATCAGGGCTCACCTCGCGGACCCGGTCAGTGCGCCGGCTTCAGACACAGCACCTGGTCGGGCTTGCCGCTCTGCTGGAGTACGACGTATGGCTGGTTGCGGTCCGGGCACTTGTCCACGGTGTCCACTTTGGACACGATCTGGTATGCCCCGGTCGCCGAGCAGGACACCGCGATCGCCTTCTCGTCGGACTTCTGTACGCACGAGTTGACCGCGAAGCTCGCGGTGTCGCTGCTCCGGGACAGCGCCCAGGTCACGCCGGCTCCGACGAGCCCGAGAATCACGATCGCGACGACCACGATCCCGATGATCAGACCGCGTTTCGACTTCGTGGGCGGCGGGGGCCCGGCGGATCCGTCGTCGTATCGCAGACCGGCGAAGCGGGACGGTTCCGGGCCGGCGTACGGCGGAGCGTATGAGCCTGCCGCCGGCTGACCGTAGGACCCCGACGCCGCCGGAGTTCCGTATGTGCCGGGCGAAGCCGGACTGCCGTAAGTGCCGGGGCTGGAACCGAAGGCCGGCTGTCCGTAGCCAGCGCCGGAGGTGGGCGGCGCACCGGGTACCGACGCGCTGCCGGAGACCCGGCCGGGTGGCGGCGCAGGGGCGGAGCCGAAGCTCCCGGGCGGGTTGTCATAGCCAGGCTGAGCGGGCGCACCGTAGGGCTGGTCGGACGAGCCGTAGGGCTGGCCGGTGCCGTACGACCCGGGCGCCGGCTGTGCCGACTGCGGCTGCGCCCAGGGCGGCGGCTGCGGTATCCGAGCGGTGGCGCGGTTGGTCGGAACCTCCGGGAAGCCGTCCTGCGGTGGGCGGGGGGCGCCGTCAGCCGGCTCATAGCCGGGCGGGTACGGGCCCTGAGACATCTCTCGCCTCCCTCGCTGGGCGGCGCCGGATCGCGCCAGCCTCATGTGACACTACCCGGCCCACGCCAACCCCGGCGGGCCTGTGTGGGTATGACCCGCGAGGTGCGGGCCGCCGGAGAACCCGGCGGCCCGCCGTATCCGACAGGGTAACCAGCACGGGACCCGGGTCAGCCCCAGGCGAGCAGGGTGGCTTCCGGGTCGGTGAGAAAGGCGCCGACGTCCCGGAGGAACTTGGAGCCCAGCTCACCGTCGATGATCCGGTGGTCGAATGAGAGCCCCAGCGTGGTCACACTGCGTACCTTGACCTTGCCCTTGTGTACCCAGGGCATGTCGCGGATCGCACCGAACACGAGGATGGCCGCCTCACCGGGGGGCAGGATCGGGGTACCCGTGTCGACGCCGAAGACGCCCACGTTGGTGATGCTGAACGTACCGCCGGCCAGGTCGGCCGGTGTGGTCCGGCCCGCCTTCGCGGTCTGGACCAACGCGGTCATCGCGTCGGCCAGCTCGCGCAGGGAGAGCCGGCCGGCGTCCTTGATGTTGGGCACCACCAGCCCGCGCTCGGTCGCCGCGGCGATACCCAGGTTGACCTGCTCCTTGACGATGATTTCCGCCGACGGACCGGCCGAGTCCCGAAGCTGCGCCGGGCGACTCGAAACATCCGCCGCCCAGGTCGAGTTGACCATGGGGTGGCGCCTGATCGCGAGCAGGACCGCCTTGGCGACCAGGAGCAGTGGGGAGATCCGCACGTCCTGCCACTCCGGAAGGGTCCGGAGCCGGTCGAGCACGCGGACCGAACGGGTCACGTCGACCGTCAGGAACTCGGTGACGTGCGGTGCGGTGAACGCGCTGGCCACCATGTTCTCGGCGGTGAGCTTGCGTACCCCCTTGACCGGAATGCGCTGCTCACCACCGGTCACCGCCGGCGCGGAGCGGGCCGACTCGACGTCCTCGCGGGTGATCGAGCCCTGCGGCCCGCTGCCGACCAGGGCGGTCAGGTCGACGCCGAGGTCGCGGGCGAGCTTGCGGACCGGCGGCTTGGCCAGCACGCCGGCCGTGCGGGCCGGGGCCTCGGCTGCGGGGGCCGGCTCGACCGGGATCCCGGCCGCGGGCGCCGGAGCCTCCGCGGCGGGCGCCGGGGACTGGGCAGCGGGCGGCGTCTCCGTCGAGGTCCGCGGCCGGCGCTTGGCCACCGTGGTCTTCGGCCCGTAACCCACCAACACGGCGGTACGCCCACCCGGCGCCGGCCCGCCGATGATCCCCGGTTCCACCGCGCCCTCCTCCGGGGCGACATCGTCGCGAGCCGGCACTTGGGCCGGATCGGCGGGGCGGCGTTCGTCAGCCGCGAGTGCGGCGGCGGACGGCCCGGCACCCGGCTCGGTGTCGATGGCGATGATCGCGGTACCCACCTCGACCGTGCTGCCTTCCGGGTGGAAGATCGAGGTCACCACCCCGGCCCACTTGGCCGGGATCTCCACCGCCGCCTTGGCCGTCTCCACCTCCACGATCGGCTGGTTGAGCTCGATGGTGTCGCCGACCTGGACCAGCCACTTGAGGATCTCGCCCTCGGTCAGGCCCTCGCCGAGGTCGGGCAGCGGAAACTCACGGATGCGCGACATCGTGCTCACCACCCGAACGCGCGGTCGACGGCGTCGAGTACCCGGTCCAGGTCGGGCAGATATTCCTCCTCCAGCCGGGCGGCCGGGTAGGGCACGTTATGGCCGGTGACCCGGAGCACCGGGGCTTCCAGGGAGTAGAAGCAGTGCTCGGTGACCCGGGCGGCCACCTCGGCGCTGATGCTGACGTTGAACGGCGCCTCGTGTACCACGACCAGCCGGCCAGTACGGCGTACCGAGTCGTACACCGGACCGAGGTCGAGCGGGGAGAGCGAGCGCAGGTCGATGACCTCCAACTCGCGGCCCTCCTCGGCGGCGGCGGTCGCGGCGTCCAGCGCGGTACGCATCATCGGCCCGTACGCGACCACCGTGGCGTCGGTGCCGGGCCGGGCCACCCGGGCCGCGTGCAGCGGCTCCGGGGTCGACTCGGTGTCCACCGGGCCCTTCTCCCAATAGCGGCGCTTGGGTTCGAGGAAGATGATCGGGTCGTCCGAGGTGATCGACTGCTGGATCATCCAGTACGCGTCGTTCGGGTTCGCGCACGTGACGACCTTGAGTCCGGCGGTGTGCGAGAAGTATGCCTCCGGCGACTCGGAGTGGTGCTCGACGGCACCGATACCGCCGCCGTACGGGATCCGGATCACGATCGGCAGGCGTACCTTGCCCCGGGACCGGTAGTGCATCTTGGCGACCTGGGACACGATCTGGTCGTACGCGGGGTAGACGAACCCGTCGAACTGGATCTCGCACACCGGCCGGTACCCGCGTAACGCCAAGCCGATCGCGGTGCCCACGATGCCGGACTCAGCGAGCGGGGTGTCGATCACCCGGTCGTCGCCGAAGTCCTTCTGCAGCCCGTCGGTGATCCGGAACACCCCGCCGAGCTTGCCGATGTCCTCGCCCATCAGGATGACCTTGGGGTCGGCTTCCAGCGCCCTGCGCAGGCCGAGGTTGAGGGCCTTGCCGATCGTCTGGGTCTCCATCAGTGCACCTCCTCGGCGAACGACGACAGGTACCGGGCGTACTGGTCGCGTTCCTCGTCGACCTCGGCCGAGCCGTGCGGGTAGACGTGCTCGAACAGCGACAGCGGCTCCGGGTCGGGCATGGCGAGTACCCGCTCGCGCAGGTGTACCGCCTCCACCCGGGCCTGCTCGTCGACCTCGGCGAAGAAGCTGTCGTCGGCGATGCCCTCGCGCTCCAGCAACCGGCGTACCCGCAGGATCGGGTCCTTGGCCTGCCACGCCTCGACCTCGCTGGCGATGCGGTACCGGGTGGGGTCGTCGGAGGTGGTGTGCGCGCCCATCCGGTAGGTGTACGCCTCGATGAGCGTCGGGCCCTGTCCAGCGCGGGCGTGGTCGAGTGCCGCCCGGGTGACCGCGTACGAGGCGAGCACATCGTTGCCGTCCACCCGTACCCCGGGGAAGCCGAAGCCGGCCGAGCGCTGGTAGAGGGGTACCCGGGTCTGCTTCTCAAGCGGCTCGGAGATCGCATACTGGTTGTTCTGGCAGAAGAACACCACCGGCGCGTGGAACACACTGGACCAGATGAACGCCTCGTTGACATCGCCCTGGGCGGACGCCCCGTCGCCGAAGTAGGCGATGACCGCCTCGCCGTCCTCGGTGCCCACCTTGCCGTCCATCGCGATGCCCATGGCGTAGCCGGTGGCGTGCAGGGTCTGCGCCCCGATCACGATGGTGTAGAGCCCGAACCGGGTCTCCTCCGGATCCCAGGCGCCCTGGTCGACGCCGCGGAACAGGCTCAGCGGCATGATGGGGTCGATCCCCCGGCAGTAGAGCACGCCGTGTTCCCGGTAGGTGGGGAAGGCCATGTCCTGCGGGCGCAGCGCCCGGCCCGAGCCGACCTGGGCCGCCTCCTGGCCCAGCAGGCTGGCCCAGATGCCCAGCTCACCCTGGCGTTGCAGGGCGGTCGCCTCGGCGTCCAGCCGGCGTACCACGACCAGGTCGTGGTAGAGCCCGCGGTATTCCTCGTCGGTGAAGTCGACCTTGTATGCCGGGTGCTCGACCCGCTCTCCATCGGGGTTGAGGAGCTGCACGAACTCCGGTTCGGCGATGTCGCCCTTCGCCATCCGTCTCTCCCTGTCGTGTCTGTCTCGGCCGCGGGGTCACCGCGCCGCTTCGTGATCCCCGCCCGCCGTGGTTGGCGCCTCGGGGTGGGAGCGCCGGCGCCGGGACAGCCCATCCGCAGGGTATGCGCAAGCCGCAGCCTCGTCGCCGCCAGAGTCCAAGCATGGCAGAAGAGGTGAGCAGACACACAAGTCAGCAGCCGGGGGTACGCCCGGAAAGTGTCGGGGGGCGTGACTAGCCTCACCGTATGGCTGTGCCGTACAAGATTGTCGTCGACTGCGCGGATCCCCACCTGCTGGCCGAGTTCTGGGCCGTGGCCCTCGACTACGTGGTCGAGGACCACTCGAATCTGATCAAGCGGCTGCTCGACGCCGGGACGATCAACGAGGAGCATGCGAAGACTGTCGACGGGCGGCTGGTCTGGGCCACCGCGGCGGCGGTCCGTGATCCGGACGCCACGGTTCGTGAGGACGGCATCGGTCTCGGCGGGCGGGTGCTTTTCCAGGTCGTCCCGGAGCCGAAGACCGTCAAGAACCGGGTGCACCTCGACCTGCATGTCGGGCTGGAGCGCCGGCCCGAGGTGATCGAGCGGCTGGTCGGGCTCGGCGGCTCGGTGCTCTGGGAGGGCCGGGAGGGGTCGGGCACCTGGGTCACCATGGCCGACCCGGAGGGCAACGAGTTCTGTGTGGCCTGAGCATTGACCGGGACCGCTTCCCCTGCGAGCCTCATGAGCGACCTGACCCGCGTCGAGGGGGCACCCATGGCCGACCAGCGCTCCGTACGCCGCTCCGGCGGGCTCCTCGGCCCGGTGGTCGGTGGCCTCGTCCTGATCGGCGCCCTGATCGCGGTGATCGCCTTCCGCAACCAGCTCTGGCAGTTCCTCAACTGGGTCAGCCACATCATCGGCAACTGGGTCACCGTGTGGGCACCGGCCCATCAGCGCCAGACCGGCGCCATCGCGGCCTTTGCCATCCTGGCGCTCGCCCTCAACTGGATCGCCCACGTACGCGGGCGGCTGCGGGCCTGGATCTTCGCGCTGGTCGTGGAGATCGGCCTCTGGCTGCTCTTCTGGAACGGTCCGGGCATCCCGTCCCTCAACGACCTGCTCGGTTTCAAGATCCCCAAACTGAACCCGACGGAGATCGTGGTTTCCGGTGCCCTGGTGATCGCCGTGACGGGCGTCGTGTTCTGGTTCCTCGAACTTCGCGAGAGCTGGCGCAAATACCTCCACCAGCACTCGGTAGACGCCGACTAGCGAGGCATTACTGTCGGGCGTTGTACGCGGCCAGCCACTCCTCCACGGCGGCTGGGTCGGCGATGTCCACGCCTTCGGCGACCAGTTGCGCGGTTGCCCGTACCGCCGGGCTCTGCCGTTCACCCGTCGAGCACAGCCGGGCGAACTCGGTACGCAGCGCATCGATGCGGTCCAGGGTCTCGGCGACCGCCGCTTCGGGGAGGCCGACGCGTCGTCCGGCCCACGATGCCCAGGCGCCGAGGACGTCCGGCAGGACCGTCGCGTCCTGCGGGTCGAGCACGGCCCGTTCGTGTACCCACTCCAGCAGGAAGGCCTCGACCGCGCGCGGGCTCCAGCGCAGCGGGTCGCCACCGCGGGCCTCGGCGAAGTCGACACAGAGGCCGAGGGCGTAGCCGACCGCCTCGCGCCGGGCTCCTTCGGCCCGGGTCAGCCCGGACAGTCGCGCCTCGGCCGAGTCGAGGAACGCGGCGATCAGCTCGTCCCGGTCCGGCGCCGGCGAGGGCTCGGCGCCCCCCGACGACGGGAGCAGCAGCAGGCGCCGGCCGGCGAGGTACCGGTTGGCGGCAAGCGACTCGGAGCCGGGCAGCTCGCCGGCGAGGTCGGTGGCGCGCAGGTACGCGTCGGCGGCGGCCCGTACCGACGCCGGGTCCATCGCCGAGTGCCAGGTCATCGGGTCGTCGTCGCCCTGGATCTGGTCCAGTACGGCGGACGCCGGCACGATCACCAGCAGATCCTTGACCAGTCCGACGGTGTGGTCGACGAGGAAGACGACCGCGTGCTCCGGGCCGCCGAGCCGCTCGTCGGCGTATGCGAAGGTGGCCAGGTAGCCGGTCTGGTCGCCGTACCGGTCGCCGTACACCCAGCCGCCGGTCGGGCGTACCGCACCGAGCGCGCCGGCCCATCCGGCCGCGTCGCTCGCAGTGCCGGACAGAACGGCGTGCACCAGGCGGGCCGGCTCGGTGTCCAGCGACGAGGCGTGCTCGTCGACCGCGGTGGCCAGGGCGTCGAGGCTCGGCCCACGATCCGGTGCCAGGGCCGCATACCCGCCGCCCAGCAGCGTGGACACCAGCAGCTCAGCGTCGAGTGCGTGGGGTACCCGGGCTATGTCACGCGCCCCGGACAACATCAGATCAACGATCGTCGAGGGCACAGCCGGGGACGCGTCGGACATCTTCTGAGACTATGCCCCACCCTCCGGGATGGCGCGGGTACCGACCGGTGAATCTCGCTTGACCGCCTGTAGCGCGTCCCGCGCCTGCGCGTACCGGCCCAGCATCTCCCGGGCGGGTCCGGCGACCTGGTCGCGGGTCAGCTCGGTGACCGCCTGGCGCAGCCGGGCACCCGCGTGGGCCCGGGCCTTGCGCACCCCGACCGGGACCAGCGCGAGCGCCAACCCGGTGAGCAGCAGCCAGGCCACCGCCCCGCCGATAGCGAACAGCATCGCCCGGTCGGTTGCCGCCAGCGGCTCGTGGTGCGCGAGCCGGAACCCCAGCCAGGTCAGCCCACCGACGACCGCGAACAGCGCGAGCAGGCGGAGCAGGCCGATCAGTCCGGCCGAGGCAGGGGTACCCAGCTCGATCCCGGTATCCCGGACGGTGTGCCGCAGCCTGGTGGGCAGCTCGGGCAGGTGGGCCCGGGCGGCTCCGGTCACCGCGTCCGCCCACGGCTGGGGCAGCCCGGCGGTCAGCGGTTCGGTGAAGTCGCGCACCGCGAGGCTGATCGCGCCTTCCTGACCGGCCCCGGGCTCCGCCTCGAGTACCTCGTCGACCGGGTCGTGCCGTGGTGGCGGCAGCAGCCACCGGGCCCGGGCGGCCCGCTTCCGGTATGCCTGCCCGGCGGCCTCGGTGACCGCCGGTGCGCCGGCGGCCGCGCCGAGCGCGTCGGCGAGCAGGGCGACCCGGTCGGTGGAGACCAGCTCGGGTCCGGCCGCGGGTCCGGTGAGGCCGTTCAGTTCCTCGCTCACCTCGTCGAGGTCGGCGGCCAGCCGGTACAGCGCGGCGGCCCGGGTCGTCACCGCGTATTTCAGCACGTCGCGCAGCTGCCCGATGCCCGGGTGCGCGACCGTGGCGGAGGTGGCGAACACCGGTACGTCCGGCAGCCCGTCCGCGGCCAGCAGCTTGTGCAGGTCGGCGACGCACCGCTGGGCGTCGGCGGAGCCGAGCCGGTCGGCCTGGTTGAGCACCACCACGGTCACGTCTTTGTGCTGGTGGAACGCGCGCAGGTAACGCTCGTGGATCACCTGGTCGGCGTACTTCTGCGGGTCGGTCACCCAGACCACCAGGTCGACCAGGGCGAGCAGCCGCTCCGCCTCGACCCGGTGCTCGCGCACCAGCGAGTCGAAGTCGGGCAGGTCGAGCAGGACCAGGCCACGCAGCCGGGCCTGGTCCTCGGCGTCCAGCGCGCTCTCCCGGCTGAACCGGCGCTCCGGCGCGACGCCCATCCAGTCCAGCAGCGGTCCGGCTCCGGACGGGCCCCAGACGCAGGCGAACGCCTGGGCCGTGGTCGGCCGGCGTACCCCGACCGTGGACAGCTCGATACCGGCCAGCGCATTGAAGAGGCTGGATTTGCCGCTGCCGGTCGCCCCGGCCAGCGCGACGACGGTGTGCGCGCCGGACAGCCGCAGCCGGTCGCCGGCCCGCATGGCCACCGCCCGGGCCGGTGCCACCCGTTCAGCCGGCAGGATCCCGTCGGTGGCGATCACGAACCGGGTCAGCGCCTCGGTCCGGTCCACCAGCGCTTCCGGATCGACCCGCTGCGCCTCCTCGACGTTCACGTAGGTGCTCCCGCGCTCAGGGCCGCGCGCAGCCGCTCCGCGCTGCCGGCGATGGTGTCGACACCGGCCAGCCGGTCCACGAACCGGGCGGCGTCCGCGTCGAGCAGGTCGCGGATCCGGGCCAGCAAATCGTTGCGGCTCTTTCCGATGAGGGTACGCAGAGCGGGGTCGCTCAGGACCCGGGCCGCTCCGGGCTCAGCGGCCTCGCTCGGCAGCTCTCCGCCGAGCACGCCGAGCATCATCAGCAGCCCGGTGACGTGCACCGCGTATGCCGTGCGCCGGCCGCCCTCGGCGCCGGCCAGGTCGAGCAGCCGTTCCCGCCAGTCGCGCACCAGGGCGCGGACCCGCTCGGTTGGCCGCCCGGGCCGCTCCATCCCGGTCAGCAGGGCCGCGCCGGGCGGCTCCGCGGCCCAGCTGGACCGGGTCCGGTCGGCCGCGCTGTCCACCGCCTCGGCGACCAGCGTGACCAGCCCACCGGCGAGCGCTCCCTGGAGCCTGCCGCCCGGCGGTGCCTTTCCGGTGACCGCCGCCCCGAACCGGCGACTCCGGCCGGCCTGGGCCGCGATCGCCTCGTGGAACTCCCCGCCCGAGACGAACTCCCGCCAGCGCATGATGACCTCGCCGCGCAGGAGCGTACCCCCGGCCAGTGCACTCTCCACTGTGGACAGTGCGGCGCCGTACTCGCGTACCACCGCGTCCCGCAGCTCTGCCCCCACGGCCAGCTGCCGGTCGATCGCCTTGGCCAGCTCCTCGGCGTTGGACCGCAGGGCGGCCAGCGCCCCACCCAGCGTGTCGCCGACCACCCGGACCCGTCCGGACGGCTCCTCGGCCAGGCCGATCAGCCAGTCGCGCAGCGGGATCACCCGGTCCTCGGGCACCATGCCCTGCCCGTCCAGTGCCACCTCGGGCAGCACGAACAGCTCGACCGCGGGCAACCCCTCGGCGTCGAGCATCTCCCGCAGGTGGCTGCCGACGTACTCCTCGGAGCCCTCCGGTACCCGGTTGAGCACGACAGCCAGCCGGGCCCCCCGGTCCCGGGCGGTACGCAGCGCGTCCCACGGCACCGCGTCGGCGTACCGGCTCGCGGTCGTGACGAACAGCAGGAGGTCGGCCGCGCCGAGCAGGTGACCGGCCAGCTCCCGGTTGGCGGTCACCACCGAGTCGAAGTCCGGCGCGTCGAGCAGCGCGAGCCCACGTGGCAACCCGGTCGCCGAGATCACCCCCAGCCGGCCGGGCGTGGTTTCCAGCCCGGTGGTCCGGGGCAGGCCGGGCAGCAGGTGCAGCTCGGACTCGTGGCCGGCGGGCGCGGCCGAGCCGGTTTGTGGCCCAGGCGGGAGCGGCTCGGCTGGCCCGACAAACCAGCGGGCGTCGGGCGGCGAGGTGACCAGCACCGGGGCCCGGGTGGTCGGGCGGAGCACGCCGGCCTGGGTGACCGGGGCCCGGACCACGCTGTTGACCAGCGTCGACTTGCCCACCCCGGTGGAGCCGCCGACGACCACGAGCAGCGGCGCGTCCAGCCGGGACAGCCGGGGCAGCAGGTAGTCGTCGAGTTGGGCGGTCAGGGTACGGGCGGTTGCACCAGCCTCCTCGGCACCTGGCAGGGCCAACGGAAACCGGGCCCGGGCGAGTTCGTCGCGTACCCGTCGCAACGCGTTGACCAGCCCCGACTCGGGTGTCTCCGGTTGATCCCCGGCTTTCGCGGAGTCGGCGGCACGGCCGCTCACCGGGCGGCGTGGCAGCTCACCCGCGCGGCTGTCGCCAGCTACCCCCCTGGTCACATGTAGAGCGTGCCCGATGAGTTTGCGACCCGCTAGCCAGACTCGCGGTGGATAGAAGCCGGTCGGGCGGCTGTCTTGCGCCGACCGGACTCAACTTCGCTTGACAGTTGCCGCACGCGTGTCACTATTGAGCCTGGTCCACTCAACTTGGCCCGCGAAAACTTGATCTAACTAGGGGATGTGAAATGGCACGTGCGGTCGGCATCGACCTCGGTACCACCAACTCAGTGGTCAGCGTTCTGGAAGGTGGCGAGCCGACGGTCATCGCCAACGCCGAGGGGTCCCGGACGACGCCGTCGATCGTCGCGTTCGCCCGAAACGGTGAGGTGCTCGTCGGTGAGGTCGCCAAGCGCCAGGCGGTGACCAACCCGGACCGGACCATCCGCTCGGTCAAGCGCGAGATGGGTACGAGCTGGTCGATCGACATCGATGGCAAGAAGTACACCCCGCAGGAGATCTCCGCGCGGGTGCTGATGAAGCTCAAGCGGGACGCCGAGGCCTACCTGGGCGAGACGATCACCGACGCGGTGATCACGGTGCCGGCGTACTTCAACGACGCGCAGCGCCAGGCGACCAAGGAGGCGGGCGAGATCGCCGGCTTCAACGTCCTGCGGATCGTCAACGAGCCCACCGCCGCCGCCCTGGCGTACGGGCTGGACAAGGGCCCCAAGGAGCAGACCGTGCTGGTCTTCGACCTCGGTGGCGGCACCTTCGACGTATCCCTCCTGGAGTTGGGTGAGGGGGTCGTCGAGGTCAAGGCGACCAGCGGCGACAACCACCTCGGCGGTGACGACTGGGACGAGCGGATCATCAACCACCTGGTCAAGACCTTCCGCGGCCAGCACGGGGTGGACCTGTCCCAGGACAAGATGGCCATGCAGCGGCTGCGCGAGGCGGCCGAGAAGGCCAAGATCGAGCTGTCCGCGGCCACCACGACCAGCATCAACCTGCCGTACATCACCGGCGGCGGCGAGTCCGGCCCGCTGCACCTGGACATCAACCTGTCCCGCTCGGAGTTCCAGCGGATGACCCAGGACCTGCTGGACCGCTGCAAGGGCCCGTTCGAGCAGGCCATCAAGGACGCCGGCGTCAAGATCGCCAACGTCGACCACGTGATCCTGGTCGGCGGCTCGACCCGGATGCCGGCGGTGTCCGACCTGGTCAAGCAGCTGACCAGCAAGGAGCCCAACAAGGGCGTCAACCCGGACGAGGTCGTCGCGGTCGGTGCCGCGCTGCAGGCCGGCGTGCTCAAGGGCGAGGTCAAGGACGTCCTGTTGCTCGACGTGACCCCGCTGTCGCTGGGCATCGAGACCAAGGGCGGCATCTTCACCAAGCTCATCGAGCGCAACACCACCATCCCGACCAAGCGCTCGGAGATCTTCACCACCGCCGACGATAACCAGCCCTCCGTGCTCATCCAGGTGTTCCAGGGGGAGCGGGACATCGCGGCGTACAACAAGAAGCTCGGCACCTTCGAGCTGACCGGCCTGCCCCCGGCACCGCGCGGGGTACCGCAGATCGAGGTCACCTTCGACATCGACGCCAACGGCATCGTGCACGTCAACGCCAAGGACCTGGGTACCGGCAAGGAGCAGTCGATGACCATCACCGGCGGCTCGGCGCTGCCCAAGGATGACATCGAGCGGATGATGCGCGACGCCCAGGAGCACGCCGACGAGGACAAGCGCCGCCGCGAGGAGGCGGAGACCCGCAACCTGGCCGAGCAGCTGCAGTGGCAGACCGAGAAGTTCCTCGCGGAGAGCGGCGACAAGCTGCCCGCCGAAGCCAAGGACGAGATGAACGAGGCGCTGGGCGAGCTGCGCAGCGCGCTCGGGGGTACCGACATCGAGAAGATCCGCTCGGCGCACGAGAAGCTCGCGACGGTCTCCCAGAAGGCCGGTTCGACGCTGTATGCGCAGCAGGCCAGCGCGGGCACGCCCGGTGGTGAGCAGCCGGGTGGTACCGGTGCGGGTACCTCGACCGGTGGTGCTGGGCAGCACGCGGCTGAGGACGTCGTGGACGCCGAGATCGTCGATGAGGACGACAAGAAGTGAGCGAAAAGGCTGACCGTAGCGACCCGGTGGGCGAGGAGGCGAAGGTCTCCCCGCCCACCGGCGAGGACATCGAACCGGCCGGCCCGACCGATCCGGTCAGCACCGCCGAGCCGGAGAAGAGCCCGCCGGCCGCGGCCGGGCCGGACGACCAGGACGAGCGGCCGACCGTGGTGGTCCGGGACAAGCGCAAGGTCCGCGACCCGGCGAAGGCGGTGGTCGACGAGCCCAAGGTCGCCGAGCCGGCGGCGGATGACCAGCCCAAGGTCGCCGAGCCGGTGGGTACCTCACTGGGTGCCGAGCTGGAGGCGATGCGGCACAACGTCGATGAGCTGACCCGCGACCTGCAGCGGATGACCGCCGAGTACGCCAACTACCGCAAGCGGGTCGACCGGGACCGGGGTCTGGTCGGCGAGCAGGCCGTGGGTACCGTTCTGGTCACGCTCCTGCCGGTGCTCGACGACATCGACCGGGCCCGGGAGCACGGTGACCTGGTCGGGCCGTTCGGCTCGGTGGCCGAGCAGCTGGTCAACGCGCTGACCAAGTTCGGCCTCACCCCGTTCGGCGAGAAGGGCGACAAGTTCGACCCGACCCGACACGAGGCGGTCGCGCACCAGACCTCGTCCGAGGTCGAGGAACCCACCTGCGTCGGCATTCTCCGGCGCGGTTACCTGCTGGGCGAGCGGCTGCTGCGCCCGGCCCTGGTCGCGGTCGCCGACCCGGAATGACTGCGGCTCGCGGGGAGATCGAGTGAGCTCGAAGGACTGGTTGGAGAAGGACTTCTACGCCGTACTCGGCGTCAGCAAGTCCGCGTCGGCTGACGACATCAAGAAGGCATACCGGAGGCTGGCCCGGGAGTTGCACCCGGACCACAACCCGGGCAACGCCGAGGCGGAGGACCGGTTCAAGGCCGTGTCCGAGGCCTACGACGTGCTCTCCGACGACAGCAGGCGCAAAGAGTACGACGAGATGCGCCAGCTCTTCGGCTCCGGCGCGTTCCGGCGTGGCGCGCGTACCGGTGGGCCCGGCGGCATGTCGTTCGACATGTCGGACATCTTCGGTGACCCCGCTGCGGCCGGCGCGGCCGGTGACCGCCGGTTCGGCGGCGCCGGCTTCTCCGACCTGTTCAGCTCGATCTTCTCCGGGGGCGGCCGGAGCAGCACGGGGCGGCGTGGGCCGCTGCGCGGCCGGGACGTCGAGGCCGAGGTGGTGCTCGACTTCCGCGACGCGGTCAACGGCGCCACGCTGCCACTGACCCTGCGCGCGCCCGGGGTCTGCGATACCTGCCACGGCAGCGGGGCCAAGCCCGGCTCGGTCCCGCGTACCTGCCCGGTCTGCCACGGCGCCGGCCTGGTCTCCAGCAACCAGGGCGCGTTCAGCTTCTCCGAGCCGTGCCGGGAGTGCCAGGGCGTCGGCACCATCGTCGACGTGAAGTGCCCGGAGTGCCACGGCACCGGCGGGGTGACCAAGACCCGCACGCTCAACGTGCGCATCCCGCCCGGCGTGGCCGACGGGCAGAAGATCCGGCTGTCCGGCCGGGGCGAGCCAGGTGCCCGGGGCGGGTCGCCGGGCGACCTGTACGTGCTGATCAAGGTACGCGAGGACGTCCTGTTCGGCCGGTACGGCGACGACCTCACACTGGTCGTACCGATCACGTTCCCGGAGGCGGTCCAGGGGGTCGACCTGACCGTACCGACGCTGGACGGCACGGTGACCGTACGGGTGCCACCCGGTACGCCGGGCGGACGCATCCTGCGTGTCCGCGGCAAGGGCGTACCCCGCCGTGACGGTACGCCGGGCGACCTGCTGGTCACCGTCGACGTGACGATCCCGAAGGACCTGCCCGAGGGCGCCCGCAAGGCGCTGGAGGACTACGCCCGGGCGGCCCCACCCGCCCCGCGTGAACACATCGATCGGCAGGTACGCCATGGTTGATGAGTTCTTCCTCTCGATCGAGCAGACCTCGGACGTCAAGGTCCTGATGATCTCGGTGGCCGCCCGGTTGGCCGGGATGCACCCGCAGACCCTGCGCCAGTACGACCGGATCGGCCTGGTACAGCCGGGCCGGGCGGCCGGCGGCGGTCGCCGGTACAGCGCCCGCGATGTCGAGCTGCTCCGCGAGATCCAGCGGCTCAGCCAGGCCGACGGGGTCAACCTGGCCGGGATCAAGCGGATCATCGGCCTGGAGCAGCTGGTCCTCGAACTCCAGCAGCGGGTGCTCGAACTGGAGGCGGAGCTCGCCGAGGCGCGTCAACGGGTGGCCGAGATGGAGAGCATGCTCGCGTACGGCCGGCGCGACCTGGTACCGGCGCGGGACACCAGCAACGCCCTGGTGGTCTGGCGCCCCCGCCGGGAAGGCTGACATGTTGGCGCTAGGGTGCTGGGTTGCCCAGGCGGCGGGGGGAGCGGACGAGGCCGCCCTCGCACCAGTCGTGGTACTCGAACATCTCGGGTCGGGCCAGCAGCATCCGGACGTTGTGTGCCCAGATCCGCATGAGTTCGTCGCCGTCCTGCTCGGCTTGTTCGACCATGCGGCGCAGGCGGCGCTTGGGGTGGGCCCGGAAGCTGGTCCGGATCCCGTCGGCGGCGTAGATGTACAGGCAGTGCAGGGCGAACCTGCGGGCTGGGCAGCTGCGGTCCATGGCCAGCTCGAAGAGGGTGACGATCAGGTGGTCGCCGGAGACCAGCAGGTCCCAGTCCGGCGGCATGTCGGACAGGGGGATGCTGTCCGGGTGGTAGGCCCAGGTGCGCAGCTCACCGGGGGTGGGGTCGACCGGGTTGGCGAAGCCCCTGAAGATCGACTGTTGCACACTCACGTCACTGCTCCTGATACACCAGCAGGGCAACCGGTGCCCGCCGGGCGGCGTGGCGCCAACGTAGCGCGGGTTCGGTCGTGAGCGGAAGACTCCGCCCGGTTATTTGGCCGGGCGGAGTTTCCGGTGCGACGAGCGCCGCGGTGGTGCGACGAGCGCTGCGGTGAGCTGCACCGGTGGGCCGGGTCTGAGCCAGCGACCCACCGGCGCAGGGTCCTGATTATCCGGTGAAGCCACCGAATATCGAGGTGAACTGGTACTGGGACTGGGAGATCGAACTGCAGGTCGGGGAGACCGGACCGCCCGGGCAGCCGCCGTTGTCCCGGCCGACCGACCAGAAGCCGAGCGACCCGATGTGGTTGGTGTTGGCCCAGCTCACCAGCTTCTGGCCGTCGGCGATGCTGAAGATCGGGCCGGTATCGTTCCGGCCGATCATCGGCGTGACGCCGAGCATCCGGTGCAGCGCGGAAGAGGTCTTCTCCGGCCAGATCTGCGCCATCTGGCCGAGCGTCGCGTCGGCCGCGGAGATCACCGCGTCGCCCCATTCCTTGGACGAGCCGAAGTCCATCGTCATCGGGTTGACGATGCCCACGTCGACCCCGTTGGACTTGGCGTTCTTCAGCAGGTCGACGCCGAGGGCCGGGGTCAGCCCGTAGTCGTCGCCCTGCACCATCAGCGTGTAGCTGACCACCGTACCGGCGCGTTCCCGCTGTACCTGCGCGATGGCCTTGTTCATCGTGTCGAGCGGCACGCTGGCCTCGATGTCGAAGTCGATCCGCTTGAGGTGGAACGCGTCGATCACCGTCTCGATCGCGCCGACCTGGGCGGACTGGCTCGGGCAGGTCTGCTGGAGGTAGGGGCCGAGCGCCCCGCCGAAGGAGACCGCCACGTCGCCGCCGAGCGCGCGCAGGTCGGCGATCTGCTGGGTGATCCGGGCGTCGTGCAGGTCGATGGTGCCGCCCCAGCTCGGTACGCAGCCGGCGCTGTTGCCGATGATGAAGGCCAGGGTGAAGAACTTCTGCCCGGTCGCCCGGGCCACGTCGGCCATTGCCGGGGTGCTCATGGTGATGTCGATGTAGGGCCAGGAGCGGGGCGACCCTCCGCCGGTGCTGCCCGTGGTGGTCGCGGAGACCGGGGCGGACTGGGCCGACTCACCGTTCGCGTTGGTTGCGCTGACTGTGAAGGAATAGGTGGTACCGGCGGCGAGCCCGCCGATCGTGGCGCTGGTCCCGGTGACCGTGGTGACGCTGGTACCCCGGTGGACCTTGTACCCGGTCGCGCCGGACGAGGCGTTCCAGGACAGGGACACGCTGGACGAGGTGGTACCGGTGACGGTCAGCCCGGTCGGGGTGGGAGGCGGGCTGGTCGAGCCCGAGCTGGTGGTCGCCGACACCGGAGCGGACTGGGCCGACTCGCCGGCCGAGTTCGTCGCGCTGACCGTGAAGCTGTACGTGGTGCTCGCGCTCAACCCGGTGATCGTCGCGCTGGTCCCGGTCACGGTCGTGACGCTGGTACCGCGGTAGACCTTGTACCCGGTCGCGCCGGACGAGGCGTTCCAGGACAGGGACACGCTGGACGAGGTGGTACCGGTGACGGTCAGTCCGGTCGGGGTCGGCGGTGGGCTGGTGCTGCCGGGCCCGGACAGCACCACGTCGTCGGCGAAGTACGTGCCCTGGGCGTACCACCCGTGCAGGTAGATCTGCACGGTGCTGGAGGTGGCCGTGAACGAGAGGCTGAGCTGGCTGTACCCGGAGGAGCCCGGGGTCCAGATGGACGCGCCACCGGTCACCCCGAGGTACACGTAGTTGCCCTGTACCCACGCCGACAGCGTGTACTGCTGGCCGGAGACGACCGCGACGTTCTGCGTACACTGCGCGTTGTCGCTGTTGTTCGCGGCGCCGGCCAGGGCCGCTGCCCCGCTGTGCACCGGTGAGCTGACCGTGCTGCCGTTGCTGCACGTCCAACCGGAGAGCCCGGACTCGAAGCCGGGGTTGATCACCAGGTTGGTCGCGGCCGAGGCGAGCTGGGCGGTCATCAGGATCCCGGCGGCCACCAGGCCGGCGACCGCCAGCGACGCCAGGCCGAAGCGTTTGGTCGAGCGCTGCATCACGTCTCCTTGGCGCCGTAACTTTAAGGAAACTTTCTTTAAAGAGAGCTTCCTATTTGCCATGCAGCGTTGTCAATGCTTTGGGCAGCCGGTTCGACGACCGAAGTTGAGCGAAGTAGACTCAACCTCGGTTCGGTGTGCCAATCCGAGAGCCAGGGGAGCCGATGAACGCTGAGCGCCTGACCACCAAGAGCCGCGAAGTGATCACCGCCGCGGTGGCCACGGCCACCCAGCGTGGACACGCGACCGTCGAGCCGTGGCACCTGCTGCTGTCGCTGCTGGACACCGGCGGATCCACCGCCGCCGCGCTGCTGCGGGCGGTCGGCGCCAACCCGGCCGACCTGCGCCGGGCCGCGATCCGGTCGGTGGAGAAACTGCCCAGCGCCCAGGGCGCCTCGGTGGCCGAGCCCAACCTCTCCCGGGAGTTCGCCAACGCGATCAACGCCGCCGAGCAGATCGCCCGCCCGCTCGGCGACGAGTACGTCTCCACCGAGCACCTGCTCGCCGGGCTCGCCCAGGTCGGCGGCGCGGTGTCCCAGGCGCTGCGCGCCGCCGGCGCCACCGAGCAGGCCCTGGTCGCCGCGTTCCCGCAGGTACGCGGTGGCGACCGGCGGGTCACCAGCCCCGACCCCGAGCAGCAGTACCAGGCCCTGGAGAAGTACGGCGTGGACCTGACCGCACGGGCCCGGGACGGCAAGGTGGACCCGGTGATCGGCCGGGACCCGGAGATCCGCCGGGTGATCCAGGTGCTTTCCCGGCGTACCAAGAACAATCCGGTGTTGATCGGTGAGCCCGGCGTCGGCAAGACCGCGATCGTCGAAGGGCTGGCCCAGCGCATCGTCGCCGGCGACGTACCGGAATCGTTGCGCGACAAGCGTCTGGTCGCCCTCGACCTGGGCGCCATGGTGGCCGGCGCGCAATACCGCGGCCAGTTCGAGGAGCGGCTCAAGAGCGTCCTGGAGGAGATCAAGTCCAGCGACGGTCAGGTGATCACATTCATCGACGAGCTGCACACCGTGGTCGGCGCGGGCAAGGCCGAGGGCTCGATGGACGCCGGCAACATGCTCAAGCCCATGCTGGCCCGGGGCGAGCTGCGGATGGTCGGCGCGACCACGCTCGACGAATACCGCGAGCACGTCGAGAAGGACGCCGCGCTTGAGCGGCGGTTCCAGCCGGTACTGGTCGGCGAACCGTCCATTGAGGACACCATCGGGATCCTGCGCGGGCTCAAGGAGCGCTACGAGGTCCACCACGGGGTACGGATCACCGACGCGGCTCTGGTCGCGGCCGCGTCGCTCTCGGACCGGTACATCGCCGACCGGTTCCTGCCGGACAAGGCGATCGACCTGGTCGACGAGGCCGCGTCGCGGTTGCGCATGGAGATCGACTCACGCCCGGTGGAGGTCGATGAGATCGAGCGGGCGGTACGCCGGCTGGAGATCGAGGAGATGGCCCTGGCCAAGGAGCCGGACCCGGCCTCGGCGCAGCGGCTGGCGCGGCTGCGCAAGGAGCTGGCCGACAAGCGCGAGCAGCTGACCGCCCTGTCCGAGCGGTGGCGCAACGAGAAGGAGCACATCCAGCGGATCTCCTCGGTGAAGGAGCAGCTGGAGACGCTGCGCGGGGAGGCCGAGCGGGCCGAGCGCGACCTCGACCTGGGCAAGGCATCCGAGCTGCGGTACGGGCGGATTCCCGCACTGGAGCGGGAACTGGCCACGGCAGAGGCGGAGCTGGCGGTACTCCAGGCCAACGGCGCGATGCTCAAGGAGGAGGTCGGCGTCGACGACATCGCCGCGGTGGTCTCCTCGTGGACCGGCATCCCGGCCGGCCGGATGATGGAGGGCGAGACCGCCAAGCTGCTGCGCATGGAGGACTCCCTGCAGTCCCGGGTGATCGGGCAGCCGGAAGCGGTGATGGCGGTGGCCGACGCGGTCCGCCGGGCCCGTGCCGGGGTCGCCGACCCGGACCGGCCCACCGGCTCGTTCATGTTTCTCGGGCCCACCGGTGTCGGCAAGACCGAGCTGGCCAAGGCGCTGGCCGAGTTCCTCTTCGACGACGAGCGGGCGATGGTACGCATCGACATGTCCGAGTACGGCGAGAAGCACTCGGTGGCCCGGCTGGTCGGCGCCCCGCCCGGGTACGTCGGGTACGAGGAGGGCGGGCAGCTGACCGAGGCGGTACGCCGCCGCCCGTACTCGGTGATCCTGCTCGACGAGGTGGACAAGGCCCACCCCGATGTGTTCGACGTGCTGCTGCAGGTACTCGACGACGGCCGGCTCACCGACGGCCAGGGCCGCACCGTCGACTTCCGCAACGCGATCCTGGTGCTCACCTCCAACCTGGGCTCGCAGGTGATCGCCGACCCGACGCTGACCGACGAGCAGCGCCGGGACGCGGTAATGGCCGTGGTGCGCAGCCATTTCAAGCCCGAGTTCCTCAACCGGCTGGACGACATCGTGGTCTTCCACTCGCTGACCGCCCTGGAGCTCAAGGCGATCGTGGACATCCAGCTGGACCTGCTGAGCCGGCGGCTGGCCGACCGGCGGCTGGTGCTGACCGTCACCGACGCCGCCCGGGACTGGCTCGCCAGCCACGGGTACGACCCGATCTACGGGGCCCGGCCGCTGCGCCGGCTGGTGCAGTCGGCGATCGGCGACCAGCTGGCCAGGGCGCTGCTGTCCGGCCAGATCCGCGACGGCGACCCGGTACGTGTCGACCTGAACCCGGCGAAGGACGGGCTGACCGTCTCGGCGGGCTGACCGTGTCGGCGGGCTGACCGTCTCGGCGGGCTGACCTTGGTCACGACACGCGCGCACGGGGTCGCGTGGACCTGCCCGTGCAGCTAGCGTGTGCCGAGATTCCTTCGGAAGGGGACTGCCGTGTCGTACCCGCAACCGCAGCAGCGCCGACCCGGGACCGTGACCGTGGCCGGCTACCTGCTGATCCTGGTCGCGGTCCTGGTGGTGACCAGCGGCGTGCTCACGATTGCGACGATCGGCTCCTACACCGAGGCGATCCGCAAGGCCTATGAGACCGCCGGGGTGGCCGACGCCACCCGCATCGCCGACCAGGTCGCCGGCATCTTCCGGGTGGGCGCCATCATCGGCCTGGTGGTCAACCTGCTGTTCGCAGCCGGGTTCGTGGTGCTCGCCATGCTCAACAACCGGGGCAAGAACCCGTCCCGGATCGTCACCTGGGTGCTCGCCGGCCTCGGCGTGCTCTGCTTCGGCTGTTCCGCGGCCAGCGCGGCGAGTGGCGGCCTGACCAGCAGCTTCACCTCGACTTCGCGGAACGGGGTAAACCCGTCCGAGATCACCCGGCAGATGCAGGAGTCGATCCCGAGCTGGTTGACCCCGGTTCAGACCGTGATCACGGTGGTCAACCTGCTGGCCCTGATCACCGTGATCGTGCTGCTCGCGCTGCCCGCCTCCAATGCCTTCTTCCGGCCGGCCGAGCCGACCGGGCCCGAGCCCGGCTACCCGGGTTACCCGGGCTACCCGCCCGCCGGCTATCCGTCCCAGCCGCCATACGGCAGCGAGCCGCCCTACGGTAGCCAGCCGCCGACGAGCGGCCCTCCGTCGGCGTAGTCCATGAGCGTCGCGCTGATCACCGGGGGTACCGCCGGCATCGGCGCGGCCTTCGCCCGGGCGCTGGCCGCCGAGGGGTACGACCTGGTACTCGTGGCTCGCGACGGCGAGCGTCTGGCCGGGTTCGCCGACGAGCTGACGGCCCGGCACGGGGTGGACGTGACGGCGCTGGTCGCCGACCTGACCACGCCGGCGGGGTGTGCACTGGTCGAGCAGCGGTTGGCCGAGCCGGACCGTCCGGTCGACCTGCTGGTCAACAACGCGGGCATCTCGGTGAGCCGGTCACTGCTCAAGTCCTCGACAGAGGATCTTGAGCGGATCCTGGCGCTCAACATCCACGCGGTGCTCCGGCTGACCCGCGCGGCGCTGCCCGGCATGGTGGCGCGCGGGAAGGGCGACATCATCAACGTCTCCTCGGTGGCCGGATACGTGACCCGGCCCGGCTCGACCTACCCGGCGAGCAAGGCGTGGGTGACCAACTTCAGCGAGTCGACCGGGCTGGCGGTACGCCGGAACGGGGTACGGGTGCTCGTGCTCTGCCCCGGGTACACGCGCACCGAGTTCCACGCCCGAGCCGGGATCGACGCCGGGAAGATCCCCGGGTGGCTCTGGCTCTCCGCCGATGACGTGGTCCGGGACGGGCTACGTGACCTGCGCCGGGGCAAGCTGGTCAGCGTGCCGGACTGGCGTTACAAGGTAGCGGTGGTCGCGCTGCGCTACACCCCGCCCGGACTGCTGCGGTGGGGTCGGGGACTTCGCCGGGGCCGGCCCGACCGGGTGGAGAGGCCGGCGTGAGTGACCAGTGGCAGGTACCCAGGGGCTACGAGCACGGCTACCAGTGGGGCGCCTACCCGCCGCCCGGGTACGAGCCGGTCTACCTGGTACCCCGGCCGCCGCGCCCGGGTACGGTCAACCTCGCGCTCGCCCTCACCTATGTCGGAGTCGGCGTCGCGACCGTAGAGTTCCTGCTCAACGCGGTGTTCGCCTGGCAGAGCCGCCCCGCACTGTCTGGCGACGACTCCCGGTTCGGCACCCTCGGCCTGACCATCGCGCTCGTGCTCGCGGGCGTGTTCGGTCTGCTGCTGCCCGGTGCCGGCGTGGTGGTCTGCGCGGTCCTGGCTCGTCGCGGCGCCAACCCGGCCCGGATCGTGCTGGCCAGCCTGATGGGGCTGTTCGCGCTGGCCAACCTCTGCCAGGCGGTGAGTGGTGCGGCCGGCTCTGGAGCGGGCATGGTCAACGGGACGCCCGGAGTGGCGAGCTCTTCGATCCAAGCCGGACTGAGCCTCATCGAGTCCGGGCTGGCCGTGACGATTGGCGTGCTGCTGCTCGTACCGTCGGCACAGAGATACTTCTCACCCGGGCCGGGGCGCCGGTTCGCACCTGCCGGGGCCGCCGTACCCTCAACTCATGACCGACCGTGATGACCTGCGCAAACTCATCCTTGATCTCGGTGTGGTACGCGGTCGGGTGATCCTGTCGTCGGGCGGCGAAGCGGACTACTACATTGACCTGCGTCGAGTCGCCCTGCACCACGCCGCCGCCCCGCTCGTCGGCCGGGTGATGCTCGGCCTGACCGCGGACTGGGACTACGCCGCGGTCGGCGGCCTGACCCTCGGCGCCGACCCGGTCGCCGCCGCCATGCTGCACGCCGCCGCGGCTCAGGCCCGTGATCTGGACGCCTTCGTGGTGCGCAAGTCGGAGAAGACACACGGCCTGCAGCGCCGCATCGAGGGCCCGGACGTGTCCGGCCGGCGGGTGCTGGCCGTGGAGGATACCTCGACGACCGGCGCGAGTGTACTCGCCGCGGTCGACGCGCTACGGGCGGCCGGGGCCGAGGTCGTGGGGGTCGCCGTTATCGTCGACAGAGGTGCGGGGGACGCCGTACGAGCGGCCGGGCTGACCTACAGATCCGCCTATTCGCTGACCGACCTCGGCCTCGCGGTCTGAAAAATTTGCCGATTCGGACCTGCGGATATGCAGGCGAATCGATGCTGTTGGTGGAAGGATGGAACACGTGGGAACAGCGTTGGCCGAAACTTCATTGCCTGCCATCTCGCCGCTTGGCGGCGAGCCGATTGAGCGCGCAGATGCGGAGCGTCTGGCGGGGGTGCTGAAGGCACTCGCCGACCCGGCGCGGCTGCGGCTGCTCAGTCTCATCCAGTCGGCTCCTGAGGGGGAGGCGTGCGTGTGTGATCTCACCGCGCCGCTTGGCCTCTCACAGCCTACTGTGAGCCACCACCTCCGCATCCTCACCGAGGCGGGGCTGCTTGAGCGGGAGAAGCGGGGTGTCTGGGCATACTACCGCCTGGTACCGACCGCGATCGGCGCTATCGCCGACCTGCTCACGCCGCCGCGCAAGCGGGCCACCAAGAAGGCGGCTCGCTGATCAACCGGTAGCCGTACGCCGCCTGGTGTCTGCCGGCGCGACGGTGGGTTGCGGTCCGACAGCAACGGCTCGGTGGTGGTATCCGTACCGCCACCGAGCCGCCTACCTCACTGAGTGTTCTGCGCGCTCAGACCCGCTCTGGGTTACCTGCGTGCGCGTCGGCAGCCTGTGCGCTGAGCCGGCGCTGGTCCCGGCGGGTGCGGAGGATCTCCACGAAGATCGGGATCATCGAGATCAGGATGATCAGTACGATCGCCGGCAGCAGATAGATGTCGATCTTGTCGGGTGGGATCACCTTCAGGATCTGCTTGGCGAGGTAGTAGCCGGCGAGCAGGATGCTGTCCGTCCAGATGACGGCGCCGATCACGTTCCAGACGAAGAAAGTGCGCGCGGGTACCCGCAGCACGCCGGCGACCGGGTTCATGAAGGTGCGCACGATCGGGATGAACCGGGCCAGCACGATCGCCTTGGCCGGCCCGAACCTCACGAACACCCGCTCGGCCTTGTCCACGTACTCCTGCTTGAACAGCCGGGAGTCGGGCCGGGCGAACAGCCTGGGCCCGTACCGGTGGCCGAGCCAGTGCCCGAGCTGGGCACCGGCGATCGCGCAGACCGGCGTCACGATCAGCAGCGCGACGATCGGCAGGTGCAGGTTGTGGAACGCCGGGATCAGGTCGGCGACCGGCGAGGCCGCCACGCCGGCCAGGAAAAGCAGTGAGTCGCCGGGAAAGAAGAAGCCCACCAGCAGGCCGGTCTCCGCGAAGATGATCCCCCAGATGCCGATCAGGCCGACGCTGCGGATCAGCTCGGTGGGGTTGAGGAGGCTGCCCACGCTGGCGGCAAGGGCCCGGAACTTCTCGGCGGTATCCACCGCGACAGGGTACCGGGCTCAGCCCGTTGAGTGCCCAACCGGCTCGGGCTGCCCCTTCGGCCTCGGTGGCACCCCGGCCTCCTCGACCTCCAGCAGGCTCGCCTCGTGCCGCTCCGCCTCGTACGCATGCTTGCCGCCGCGTACCCCGAACAGGCGTTTCGTCCAGATCAGGTAGATCACCGCCGCGACGTTGATGACCAGGGCGCCGACCCGGATCACCGTCACCTTCTCCGACAGTTCGTAGATCTCGATCGGGATGCCGAGTGAGGTGGCCACCACCGCGAAGTACTCGCCCCAGCGCTTGAGCATCCACAGGCCGACCGCCTCGACGAGCTGGAGGATGCCGTACACCAGCAGGCCGATGGCGACCGCGGCCAAGGTCCTGATGTTCGCCTCGATCACCGAGCGCAGGGTGTGCACGATCGACGAGTCGTCCAGGTTGAAGTGCAGCTTCTCGGCGATCGGCCGGAGCAGCGGCAGGTCCTCGTTGAAGGCGCGTTGGATCGCGTCGTGGTGGGCCCGGAACCGCCAGATCCCGTACGCCGCCGCCAGTACCAGCAATGCGCGTCCCGCCCGCTCGACGGCGAGCAGCCGGAGGATCACGGCATCGCGCAGCGCCCGACCGCGCAGCACCTCCGGTGCGTCCTCGGCTGGCCCGGTGGCCCTGGGCGGGCCGAGGACGTAGTCCCCGCAGCGCAGGCAGCGCCACGCGTCACCGAGTGGAGTGCGCGCGTGCAGCCGGGTCCGCAGCTCCTCCTCCGTGGGGGCGTAGGTCATGTGCCCGTGCCGGCCACAGCTGCGCAGGTTCCAGTCCATGCGCCGACGGTACCGCCGACGATCAATACCGGCTGTCCGACTTCGTACCCTGAAGCCTGCTCGGGGTTTACCCTGATCGGGTACCAGGACCGGCCCCGGGGGTTACCCGGGCTGGTCCCGGATGCTTTGGCGGCACCGGTTGTCCGAGAATCGAGATACGCCGCCCGGCCTCTACAGGAGGGCCCAATGCAGCCTCAGGACGCCGTCAGCAACACGGCAGCCCGTCCCCTGCGCGTCGATCCGGATGAGGTCTCCGGGGTGCTGGCCGCCCGACGAGAGCTGGGCCCGGACGCTGAGGAGGCGGTGATCACAGCGTTTCTCAACCGGATGGCCCAGGCCATCGACGAACGGGTGGATCAGCGCATCGCCCAGCACGGCGCCGCCGGCGGTCTCAGCCGCTCCGCACCAGCCAGCCGTCCCGGACCCGGCGCGCGAGCCACCGTGGCGCTCGGCTCCATGCTGGTGGGCTTCGGCACCACCGGCGTCGTCCTGAAACAGGCCGGGTTCCTGGGGATCATCCTGGCGTTGTTCGTCTGGGTCGTGATCGCCGGCATCAACGTGATCTACGGCCGCGATCGGCCACACTGACCGGTCCGCTGCCGACCGGGTCGCCGAGTAGCCCGCCCACCAGTTCGGTGAGCGCGTCGTTGTAGGTGCGCCTAATATCCTTACGCATGGCACCCAGCTCCGGCGGCTGCGGGTTGCCGGGGTCTTTGAAGTATGGGACCGCGTCAATGCCTGAATGGAACCGGCCCTCGAAGTCCCTGGAATTGCTGGCGAGCGCCTCACCGGGAAACGCGCCGCGCACGTTGAAATAGTACAGGGTCAGGAGATCTTTGATCTGGTGCCATCGCACGAAGGCTCGGCCGTGCTCTTTGTTGTCCGGGTCAGGAAGATTCCACACCGTTCCGTAACGGGCTCCGATCAGCGTTTCGATCGTCTTGGATTCCACCGCGAACGAATGGTACGCGTCGTCGAGCGCGTTGATGATGGCATCGTCCGGCGAGCCGGTCGAGCCGGCAGCCGACGCGACTCGTTGAGCTTTGAGCGCTCGTCTCGCATGCTGGCAGGCGATGAACATTCCGGATGCCGATGCGGTGGCACGCTCAGCCAACTGGGTTCGTAGCGAGAACTCCTGGCTCGCCCGTTCGCGCGAGCGGCCCCAGCGATCAGCGGCGAGGTAACCGCCTATCGTCACAAAGAGCGCCGCCGCGAAAGCCTCAATGAGGCCCTTCCCGATCTCCTGCGCGAAGGTAAGCTCGGCCAATGCCATCGTGACCTCTTGGTATGTGCGGACAACTGGGAGTGGGCGATGGAACCGCGAGGCTACCCGACCAGCCGGCCCAGGAGCCAGGTCGGATGCTGAGGCACCCACTCCACAGGGCGTAGCGTGGAACTCTGGGGGGTGGGAACGATGACCACCGAGCCGATCGAGCTGACCGACACCTTGCGGCTGGACGACCCGTACACGGTGCCGACGCGGTACTGGCACGAGCTGCCCGACGGGCGGATCCAGTGCGACGTCTGTCCACGCGCGTGCAAGCTGCGCGAGGGACAGCGCGGCCTCTGCTTCGTCCGGGGCCGGGTCGAGGACCAGGTGGTACTCGCGTCGTACGGGCGATCGTCCGGGTTCTGCGTGGACCCGGTGGAGAAGAAGCCGCTGAACCACTTCCTGCCGGGTACCCCCGTCCTGTCCTTCGGGACCGCGGGCTGCAACCTGGCCTGCCGCTTCTGCCAGAACTGGGATATCTCCAAGTCCCGGGAGATCGATACCCTCAGCTCGTCCGCCTCGCCGGAGACCCTGGCCGCGGCGGCGAGTCAGCTCGGTTGCAGCAGCGTCGCCTTCACCTACAACGACCCGGTGATCTTCATGGAGTACGCGATGGATGTCGCGGACGCCTGCCGGGCGGTCGGCGTCAAGGCGATCGCGGTGAGCGCCGGGTATATCAATTCGGAGCCGCGGGCGGAGTTCTACGCCCATATGGACGCGGCCAACATCGACCTGAAGGCGTTCACCGACCACTTCTACGAGAAGATCACCTTCGCCAAGCTGCCGATGGTGTTGGACACCCTGGAATACCTGCGCGGCACCGATGTGTGGTTCGAGGTGACCACGCTGCTGATCCCGGGGCACAACGACTCGCCCGACGAGATCAGGGAGGAGTGCGACTGGTTCGGCGAGCATCTCGGGCCGGACGTTCCGTTGCACTTCTCCGCGTTCCATCCGGATTTCAAGATGCTCGACGTGCCGCATACCCCGCCGGAGACGCTGCGGATGGCCCGGCGGATCGCGCTGGAACGCGGCCTGCGCTATGTGTACACCGGCAACGTGCACGACCCGGCCGGGCAGACCACCTCGTGTCCCGGCTGCGGGAGGGGCGTGGTCGAGCGGGACTGGTACGTGATCCGGCGGTACGAGCTGTCCGACTCGGGTACTTGTGTCCACTGTGGACACCAGCTGCCCGGGGTGTACGAGGGGCCGGCCGGTACCTGGGGTCCACGCCGGATGCCGGTCCAGTTGAGTGGCGGTCGGCGTGCCCCCCGGTACCGCGCTTGAGCAGAGTGTGATACACCGGTCACCGTGCATTACCGCAGAGGTGATCATTGATGCCCCAGAGCCATCGTCCGGCCGCTCCCGTGCCCGGCCGCCGGATCCGGCCACCCGCTGTGGCCGGCAAGTTCTACCCCGCCGACGCCGCCGGGCTGACCCGGCTGGTCGACCAGTTGCTGGACACCGTGCCGGTACCCGACCCCGTACCGGAGGCGGCCGCGTATGTCGTGCCGCACGCCGGGCTGCGCTACTCGGGGCCGACGGCGGCGCATGTGTACGGGCGGTTGCGGGGTACCGGGTCGGGGACCGTGGTGCTGCTCGGGCCGGCGCACTACATACCCGTACGCGGCTGCACGGTACCGACAACTGAGCGCTGGGCGACCCCGCTCGGGGAGGTACCGCTGGACACCGAGCTGGTCCAGACGCTGGCCCGGGACGGGCACGTGGCCGTGGACGACGTGCCGTTCGTACCGGAACACTCGCTGGAGGTACAGCTGCCGTTCCTGCAACGGTCCCGGCCGGACGGGCTGCGCATCCTGCCGATCGTGGTCGGACAGTCCACAGTGGACGATGTGGTGGTCACCCTGGAGGCGATCCGCGAGGCGGCCCCGGACACGCTGCTGCTGTGCAGTACCGACCTGTCGCACTACCAGCCCTACGAGGTCGCGGACGCGCAGGATGCGCGTACCACCCAGGCTGTTCTCGATCTGGCCGCGGAGCGGATCGGACCGCGCGACGCCTGCGGCGTCTTCGCCCTGCGTGGCCTGGTCGGCTGGGCCCGGCACCAGAAGCTGCACCCGCGGGTGCTCTACCGGTGCACGTCCGCCCAGACCGGGGGAAGCCCGGACCGGGTGGTCGGCTACGCGGCGGTAGCCTTCACCGGTCCGGCGGAGCAGACCCCGCTGGACTGAGGACTTGGCTGAAAGGATCCCTGGGCACGCAATGATCCGGGGGCCGGCACCCGTCGAAACAGGTGAGGCCCCCGGAGGTGGAGCGTGACCTATGAGGAGTTCGTCAACTCCCGATTGCCGGCATTGTTGCGCTACGCCCTGATGCTCAGTGGCGACCCGGACACGGCCGCGGACATCACCCAGGAGACGATGATCCGCGTCCAGCTCAAGTGGCGGCAGGTCGACCGCGCGGAGGTACCCGAGCGGTACGTCCGGAAGATACTGACCAACGTCTACCTGGACTGGCGCCGTACCTCCTGGCTGCGCCGGGTCAGCCTGCGTGCCGCACCGCACGAGCCGCCGCCGGTACCCGACCACGCCGACCACGCCGTCGAACGGGACCGGGTCTGGACGCTGCTGTCCGGGCTGCCCCGCCGGCAGCGCGCCGCCCTCGTGCTGCGCTACTACGAGGGCCTGGCCGACCAGGAGATCGCTGACGTGCTCGGGTGCGCGGTCGGCACGGTACGGGCGCACATTTCCCGCGCCCTGGCCACGCTGCGGTCCGTGGTGACCCCGGCAAACACGGGTGGAGGTTCGCGATGATCGAGGACGAGCTGCGGGCCGCGTTCGCCCGCCACGAGCCGCTGACCCCTGCCTCCGGGCCGGTGGTGGAGCGGATCCGGCACGGGTACCGGCGGCGCCGCCAGCGCCGCTTCGCGCTGCGCTCGGCCGGGGCGGCGGTGCTCGCCGCACTGGTGGTGACCGGGCCGGCGCTGGCCATCCACGCCGCGGGTGCCCGGATGAACCGGCACCCGCTGCCGGTCGGCGCACCGTCCCTGCCCGCCGGGGCGCTCAACTACCTGCTGCTCGGCGTGGACCGCGAGCCGGGTACGGTCCCGGTCCGGGCGGACAGCGTGCTGATCGTGCATGTGCCGGCCAGCCGGGACAGCGCGGTACTGGTCTCGGTGCTGCGCGACCTGCGGGTAGCGATCCCCGGGCACGGTACGGAGAAGCTCAACGCGGCGTACGCGTACGGCGGGTTCGGGCTCGTCTCGCGTACCTTGACGCAGCTGACCGGGCTGCGGTTCGACGGCGGCGGCGTGGTGAGCTTCGACGGGCTGCGGAAGGTGGTCGACGCGGCCGGCGGGGTGAGCATGTACGTGGACGAGAAGACCACCTCGGTGCACACCGGGTTCACCAGGGACGGCCAGCAGCGGCCTCCGTACGACCTCACGGTCGGTGACCAGCTCCGTGCGGTACCGGGCGTGACCCCGTACGTCCACCAGGTCGGGTACCAGCATCTGGCCGGCTGGCAGGTGGCCGACTACCTGCGCCAGCGCTTCCTGCTGGCGAACGCCGACGGGGACGCCGGCCGGCAGCGTCACGTCCGCCAGTTCGTCGCGGCCCTGCTGCACCAGCTGCGTACCGACGGCACCCTGGCCGACCCGGGCCGGCTGCAGCGGCTGCTCGACGCGGCCGGCCGGGCGGTAACCGTGGACACCGGCGGGGTACCCCTGGCGGACCTGGTCCTCGCGCTGGTCGGGATACCGCCGGCGGCCACCGGGATCCAGGTACCGGTCAGCTACACCAACAGCAACGACGAGCGGCTCGGGCCGGGCGCGACCAGCCTCTTCGCCGCGCTGGTCGGGGACGACCTGCCCGGCTGGATCGCGGCCCACCCCGAGGCGGTGACGCCCCAGTAGGAGGACGGACGCCCCAGTAGGAGGACGGACGCCTCAGTAGCCCTCCTCCTCCAGTTCGACCACGCGGGCCTGCTCCAGCGCGTCCCAGTCGTTGACCTCGGGATCCCGGCTGACCTCCGGCGGCGTCGCCCGGGCGGCGTCCACCGGGTCGGCCGGGATGGCCTGCTCGATGGCATCGGCGTCAGGTGCCTCGATGTCCCGTTCGTCAAGACCGAGGCTCGGGCTCCGGTCGGTGAACTCAGGATCGGTCATCGCTGCGCCTCCGGTGTCACGGTGGTTGAGTACGCGGCCGGCGTACCCGGGATGCGCGCGGTCACACCGGGTACGGGATACTTCCGGACGGAGGACACTGCGGTCCCGTACCCGCCATCATCCCAAGGAGCGTCCCCGATGCCTATCGCTTCCCCAGAGGTTTACGCCGAGATGTTCGACCGCGCCAAGGCCGGCGCGTTCGCCTATCCGGCGATCAATGTGACCTCGTCGCAGACCCTCAACGCCGCCATCCGGGGCTTCGCGGACGCCGACAGCGACGGCATCATCCAGGTCTCCACCGGCGGTGCCGAGTACCTGTCCGGCCCGACCGTCAAGGACATGGTCACCGGCGCGGTGGCGCTGGCCGCGTTCGCCCACGAGGTGGCCAAGAAGTACAGCGTCAACATCGCGCTGCACACCGACCACTGCCCCAAGGACAAGCTGGACGGCTTCGTCCTGCCGCTGCTGGCCATCTCCAAGCAGCGGGTGGCCAACGGTGAGCCGCCGCTGTTCCAGTCGCACATGTGGGACGGCTCGGCGGTACCGCTGGGCGAGAACCTGCGCATCGCCGAGAACCTGCTCGCCCAGGCCGCGGCCGCGCACGTGATCCTGGAGATCGAGGTCGGCGTGGTCGGTGGCGAGGAGGACGGCGTCGCCAACGAGATCAACGAGAAGCTGTACACCACGGTCGAGGACGGGCTGGCCCTGACCGACACACTCGGGGTCGGCGAGAAGGGGCGCTACCTGGCCGCGCTGACCTTCGGCAACGTGCACGGCGTGTACAAGCCCGGCAACGTCAAGCTGCGTCCGGAGATCCTCAAGCACGTACAGGACGCGGTCGCCGCGAAGTACGGCCGGGAGAAGCCGCTGGACCTGGTGTTCCACGGCGGCTCCGGCTCGCTGCTCTCGGAGATCCGCGAGGCGCTGGACTACGGCGTGGTGAAGATGAACGTGGACACCGACACCCAGTACGCGTTCACCCGGCCTACCGCCGGGCACATGTTCACCAGCTACGACGGCGTGCTCAAGGTCGACGGCGAGGTGGGCAACAAGAAGGCGTACGACCCGCGGACCTGGGGCAAGCTGGCCGAGGCCGGGATGGCCGCCCGGGTGGTCCAGGCGTGCGAGGACCTGCGGTCAACCGGTACCACCCTCGGTAAGTAGCCGCACCGCCTCGTCCACCTGATCGGTGACGTGGACCAGGCCGGACTGGTCGCCGGACGGGGTACCGGAGAGCAGGCTGCGCAGCAGCTCCGGTACCCCGTTGGCCCAGAACGTGGCGTCCAGGAACACGTACGGGCCGCTGCCGCCGTCGGTCAGGTAGAACGTCTTGGTGGCCGCCTGGAACACCTCCTGCACGGTGCCGGCCCGGCCAGCGGCGAACACCAGCCCGCCTCGGGCCAGCCGCAGGATGGTGTCCTCGCGGATCGCGTTGGAGAAGTACTTCGCGATCCGGCCGGCGAACAGGTTGGCCGGCTCGTGGCCGTACAGCCAGGTGGGGATGGACAGGCCGCCGTGCGTCGCCCAGTCCGCGTCGTGGCTGCCGAACTTGGCCCGGACCTCGATCGCCGCCGCCGTGTAGGCGTCATGGTCACGGAAGTCCGGCGCGGTGGCGAGCAGATCGATCGCGTCGCTCAGCGTGTCCAGCTGGTTGGCGGACAGGTACGAGCCGAGGTTGGCCGCCTCCATCACGCCCGGCCCGCCGCCGGTCACCACCAGCCGGCCGGTCCGGGCCAGCTGCCAGCCCAGCGTGGCGGCCAGCCGGTAGGAGACCGAACCGCGTAACTCGGAGTGCCCACCCATCACCCCGACGACCGACGCGGGGCCGTGGGTGGCGATCCAGCGGCTGGTCGCGTCGGTCAGCCCGTCGTCGATCCCGCTGTCGTGCAGCCGCTGCGCGAGCGCCTCCCGGATCTCCGGCATCGCCCCGCCGTGGCTCAGGAAATGCCGGTACACCACGGTGTCGTACATGCCGGCGAAGCCCTCGGTCGGGAAACCCCTGGCCAGCTCGTCTGCCGTGTAGAGCACGCTGGGCGAGGTCGGGTACGGCAGCTCGACGAACTCGGGTACCACATGGGCGCCCCGCCGGACCAGGTCGGCCTCGACGTCAAGGGACGGGAAGCGGCACCCCACGAACAGGGCACCAGCGACCTCGACCCGGGACAGGTCGGGCGGATCGGTGTCCAGGCGCAGTCCCTGGACGGTCAGCCCGGCCAGGGTACCGGCGGCCAGGTGCAGGTCCAGCTCGGCGCGGGACTCGATCTCGTCGGGTGAGTCGTCGTGCGGCTCGATGACCTGGCGCGGTGCTGTCGGCATGTCTCATCCTTCCCCCAGGGAGCCGGCCGGTGATCGCGCGGGACCCGGCGCGGGCGTCCGGATCCTACGATGACGGCGTGCTCGGCAGGATCCTGCGACCGCTCACCGTCCTGGCGCTGCTGTCCGCCCTGGTGGCCTGCCGCGCCGCAGCCGGGAACGGAAACGGCAGCCGGAAGGGCAACGAGGTGCGGGTGCTGGTGTTCACCCGGACCGCCGGCTTCCACCACACCTCGATCCCGCAGGGCGTGGCCGCGATCCGGGACCTCGGCGGCTCCGCCGGCTTCGCGGTCGACAGCACCGACGACAGCCGCCGGTTCACCCTGGACAACCTGCGCCGGTACCGGGCCGTGGTCTTCCTCAACACCACCGGTGACGTCCTCGACGAGGCTCAGCAGCGGGACTTCGAGACCTATGTACGGGCGGGCGGCGGGTACGTCGGCGTGCACTCGGCCACCGACACCGAGTACGGCTGGCCGTTCTACGGCGAGCTGGTCGGGGCCTGGCTGAGCAACCATTCCGAGGTGGTACCGGCCCACCTGGTGGTCGAGGACCGGACCCATCCGGCCACCGCGCATCTCGGCCCGACCTGGACGCGCACCGACGAGTGGTACAACTTCCGGACCAACCCCCGGACCCGGGTACACGTGCTGGCCACGCTCGACGAGTCGACCTATCCGGGCGGCTCGATGGGTCGGGACCACCCGATCGCGTGGTGCCATCCGGTCGGCTCGGGCCGGTCGTTTTACACCGGCGGCGGGCACACCGAGGGCAGCTACGCCGAGCCCGCGTTCCGCACCCACCTGCTCGGTGGCATCCGGTACGCCGCCGGTCTGGTACCGGCCACCTGCGCCCCATCCGCGACCGACCAGGAGGGCTGGGTCTCCGCTTCAGTTGCGCAACATCAGGATCCGGCCGGCGTGAACGGCGAGAGCCCGGCGGCGGCAGCCACCGGGCTCTCCTTACCGGGTCCTGGGGAGGCTCCGGACTTTTATTTCTACTCCGGAGACAACTCGTCGAACACCACCGGTCGCGTGAGCAAGGACTCAGCTTTTCAGGTGACGAGTTGCCCGAACGGCCGGTCCGGGGCGGTTGAATGAACGGCATGCCCAACCTGCTGCCCCAACCGCCGGCGACACTCCTGCCGGTCGACGAGTCCGCCGAGAACGCTCTGGCCGGGGCTACGCCCGGCAAGGAGGCCGAGGTGGCCGCGCATTTCCCGGCGTACAGCCGGGCATGGGCGGTACTGGCCCGGGCCGCCCTGGACGCCGGTGAGCCGGTGGCCGCGTACGCGTACGCCCGCACCGGGTACCACCGGGGGCTCGACCAGCTGCGCAAGGCAGGCTGGCGCGGCTCCGGGCCGGTACCCTGGTCGCACCTGCCCAACCAGGGCTTCCTGCGCTGCCTGCACCTGCTCGCCCTGGCCGCTGACGCGATCGGCGAAGCGGACGAGGCGGCCCGGTGCGCCCAGTTCCTGCGCGACTGCGACCCGTCGGCCGCCGACGCACTGACCGGTTGACATTTGGCGCTCGCTCCGCACGCCTCGGCGCTAGATTCCTTCGGCCACCGCCGCGGCCACCCGTAGCCAGGCTTCCCGGGTCGCCGAGGAGAGCAGCCCGTACCGGATCGGCTCCCCCGAGTCGATCAGGCGCTCGTACGGGGCGAGCAGCACCGAACGGGTACGGGCGGCGAAGTGCCGCTGGATCGCCGGCAGGTCGATGTCCTTGCGGCTGGGCGGCATCGACACCACGGTGACCGCCTGCCGGACCAGCCGCTGCCGGCCCGTCTGTTCCAGATGGTCGAGCATCCGGGCGGCGGTCTCGGCCGAGTCGTTACGCGCGGACATGGTCACCACCAGCTGGTCGGTCGCGTCGATCGCGGCCTGCCAGTTGGCGGCCCGGACGTTGTTGCCGGTGTCCACCATGATCAGCTTGTAGAACCGGCTGACCACCTCCCGGATGTCGGCGAACGCGGCGGAGGTCAGCATCTCCCCGGCGGTGGCCGACTCGTCGCTGGCCAGTACGTCGAACATGCCCTCGCTCTGCGCTCGGACATATTGCGACAGGTCGCCGACCCGACCCCGGGCCCCCTGGAAGTGATCGAGGTCGCGCAGCAGGTCCCGCACCGTACGCGAGTGGAAGTCCTGCTGGGCCCGCATTCCCAAGGTGCCCTGGGTCTCGTTGTTGTCCCAGGCCAGGATGTAGCCGCCGCGCTTCTGCCCGAAGGTCATCGCGAGCAGCAGGACCGCGACCGTCTTGCCCGCCCCGCCCTTCGGGTTGACCACGGTCACCTGCCGTAGCCCGCCGAAGTTGCGCCGGACCATCTCGATGTCCTGGATCATCTCCCGCTCATGCGCCCCGGGCGGCAGCTTGAGCAGACCGAATGTGGCGCTGCGCATGGCACCGCGCATGCCGGTCACGGCCACCGGGTCGGTCGGTCGGACGGCCCGGCGGCGGGCGAACTCCTCCGCCGTCGGAATCAGCGGATCGTGCTGCCAGGACTCGGCCGGCGCCGAGGACGGCATCGGCGGTGGCGGTGGTGGCGGCTTCGGCAGCGGTGGCGGTGGCGGTGGCGGTGCGGAGGGCCGGCCGCCGTTGGCCGCCGAGGGCTGCGCCGGGATCGGCGGATGCGGCGGGGGTACCGGTGGGGCCACCGACGGCTGGCGGGGTGGCAGCGGTACCATCGCCGGTGAGGTCGCCGGCGGGGTCGGGGCCGTGCCGTCCGGCGGGGCCGGTTCGCCGGCGCGCTGCGGCGGCTGCGCCCAGGGCGAGGTCCCCGCAGGTGGTCTGGTCGTCGGCGGCGGGGGCAGCGGCGCGGTCGGGGCCGGGGTGTCCGGGTGCCAGGGCAGGGTCGGCGAACCGGCCGGCTCGGCCGGTCGTTGCGGCCAGCCTTCCCGGTCCCAGTCCTGCGGACTCGCCTCGATCTCGTCCGGCGGCCAGATCGGCTCCGGCTCCGCTCGCTCCACTTTGTCACCCACCTCCGCACGCGATGTTACGACCTGAACACGGCCCAGGCCCCACGCTCAATCCACCAGCTGCGCTTACCGGCCAGCGTGCCAGCCACCCCGTCGTCCAGGAAAGGCACTTCGCCCACCGTAGTCACGGAAACCGCCCGGCCAGCGGCCCGGCGTACCTCGACCCGGGGCTGGACACGGCCGAACCGGCGGACCCGGGCCGGTACGGCGACCGCGACGTGGATGATCCCGTCGGTCGGGTCGGCGGCGGGGACCATCGGCAGTCCCTCGACCGTGGCGTACCTGCTGCCGTTGCCGATCACGCAGGCGGCGATGGTCTCGTCCGGCCGGGCCAGCACGACGTCGTCCACCTCGACCCGGGCCGCGTACGGGACCGGGCCGCCGAGCAGGACACCGTCGAGCGTCACCGAGCCGGCGTCGGTACGCAGCAGGTCCAGCCGGTACGCCGGCCCGTGCAGCACCGCCTTGGCCACCTCGGCCGGGTCGCCGGGCAGGTCGAGCAGGCTGGCGCGGTAGAGCGGCAGAACCCCGATCGGGGGCAGGTCGGGAAGGGTGCGGTCGGGCCGGAGGTCGTCCGGACGGCGCGACGGTGGCGGGGCGTACCGCCGCACCATCCGGCGCACGACGGCGCGCAGCTGCCCGTCGGCGGCCGCCGCGACGACCAGCCGGGGCCCGTCGACGGCCGGCCAGGTCAGCCCGTCCGGCCGGCGCGGACCGTCGAGCCTGGCGATCACCTCGTCCAGCTCGGCGTCGGACCCGATGATCGCGGTCGATACCTCGGCACCCTCGGCAGCCAGCGCGTCACGGCACGCGAGGACCGGCGCGCGCAGGCAGCCGTCCTCCAGCGAGAGCAGTATGACCTGGTACACGCCGTCGGCCTCCCTGAATCCAAACCCGCCCGCACCCTTGTAGCCTGACCCCGTGGAGGCGAGGACATGCCAGCGATCGTGCTGATCGGCGCCCAGTGGGGCGACGAGGGCAAAGGCAAGGTTACCGACGTGCTCGGCGGGCAGGTCGGCTACGTCGTGCGATACCAGGGCGGCAACAACGCCGGACACACGGTGATCACCCCGGACGGCGAGAAGTATGCGCTGCACCTGCTCCCCTCCGGCGTCCTCACCCCCGGGTGTACCCCGGTCATCGGCAACGGCGTGGTGATCGACCTCAAGGTGCTGATCGGCGAGATCGACGGTCTGCAGGAGCGCGGCGTGTCCTGTGAGCGGCTGCTGGTATCGGCGGACGCGCACCTGATCATGCCGCACCACCGGGCGCTGGACCGGGTGGTCGAGCGCTACCTCGGCTCGGCCCGCATCGGTACCACCGGCCGGGGCATCGGCCCGGCCTACGGTGACAAGGTCGCCCGGGTGGGCATCCGGGTCCAGGACCTGCTCGACCCGAGCATCCTGCGCAAGAAGCTGGAGCTGGTGCTGCGGGAGAAGAACCAGGTGCTGGTCAAGGTCTACAACCGCAAGGCCATCGACGTGGCCGCGGTGGTGGACGAATACCTGGGGTACGCCGACCGGCTGCGTCCGTACATCGCCGACACCCGGCTGATCCTCGCCCGGGCGCTGGAGCGCGACGAGCTGGTCCTGCTGGAGGGCGCCCAGGCCACCCTGCTCGACGTGGATCACGGCACCTACCCGTTCGTCACGTCGTCCAACCCGACGGCCGGCGGTGCCTGCGTCGGCTCGGGTATCCCGCCGACCCGGATCTCCCAGGTGATCGGCGTGATCAAGGCGTACACCACCCGGGTCGGCTCGGGTCCGTTCCCGACCGAGCTGTTCGACGACAACGGGGCGCACCTGTCGAAGGTCGGCGCCGAGTTCGGTACCACCACCGGCCGGGCCCGCCGGTGCGGCTGGTTCGACGCCGTGGTGGGCCGGTACGCGGTCCGGGTCAACGGGATCACCGACCTGGTGGTCACCAAGCTCGACGTGCTGTCCGGGCTGCCGAAGGTACCGATCTGCGTCGGATACCTGGTGGACGGGCAGCGGCTGGACGAGATGCCGATGACGCAGACCGCGTTCCACCACGCCATCCCCGTGTACGAGGAGCTGGACGGCTGGTGGGAGGACATCTCCAAGGCCCGTACCTTCGCCGACCTGCCCGACAACGCCCAGCGTTACGTGCTGCGGATCGAGGAGCTGTGCGGCGCCCGGGTCTCTCTGGTAGGGGTCGGCCCGGGGCGCGAGGAGAATGTCCTACGCCATCCACTTATCTGAATTGCCGCTAACGTCAAATCGATAAATCTCACTGTGGCGGGACAGAAGGACGCCTGGATCAAGGATCCGGTCAATGACACCGCGGTGAAGAAGAGCACCGGCGGGCGGAGGGTCGCCGGAGTCCGCTGGCACTTCTTCCCGCACGGGCGGTTCAACAGCCTCGGCCCCTCCGAGGATCTGCTGAACTGCTTGAAGGCCAACGGCATCACGTTCACCATCCACGCACCGAACATCTAGGTCCGACAGCGGAGGTAGGGAGTGGGACGCCGGAGGTACGCGACCGCCGAGGAGATCGAAGAGGCGGAGGAGTACCTCCGCCGGTACCTCGCCACGGCCGAGTCTCGGCTCGCGTGGCTGCGCGAGGAGTCCGCGCGTACCGGCGGTCCCACCCCCGACCAGCTCGACTACAGCCGGGACAGCCTGGTCCCGCTGTGGGAGTGGGCGATCGGCCGGTTTCGACTGCGTCCGGCCGACGCCCCGCTGGACTTCGTGGACCTGGGCCGGCAGGGCAGGTACTACCGTCCGCATGACGCCGACCTGCCGATGTGGTTCGGGCGGCGTGCCGTCCAGGCGCCGGACGGATGGTCCGACGAGACCCTGGCGTTGATCGATGGGCTCATCTACTACCTCGCGGAGACCGTGCTCCGCGCGGTTCCCGGTGCCAAGTGGGAGGTCTGGCACGCCGACGTGAAGAACCACATCGATGAGAATCAGCCGGTACTGACCGGCTTCCACACCCACGTCGACCTGTTCATGCCGATGATGAACCTGGCCGGGCAGGTCGGCTGGATGGTCAAGCCGGACCGGCCCAACCCGTACCGCATCCCGCCGCCGACCCCGTTCGACCTGCGCGACTGGTTCGACGCGATCGTCGCCGACGCGGCCTGACCGGCATACCGGTAGCATCGGCGGGTGCGCGTCCTCCTACTCGGCTCCGGTGGCCGCGAGCACGCGCTGGCCACCGCGCTCGCCGCCGATCCGGCCGTGACCACCTTGCACGCCGCACCCGGCAACCCCGGAATCGCCACCGTCGCCACGCCACATCGGGTCGACCTCGCCGACCTCGACCGGGTGGCCTCCCTCGCCGTCGAGGTCGACGCCGACCTGGTGGTGGTCGGGCCGGAGGCGCCGCTGGTCGCCGGGCTGGCCGATGTGGTGCGCGCCAAGGGGATCGCGGTGTTCGGGCCGTCGAAGGCGGCGGCCCTGCTGGAGGGGTCGAAGGACTTCGCGAAGTCGGTGATGGTGGCGGCCTCGGTACCCACCGCCCGGTCGCGTACCTGCACCACGGCCGCTGCGGTGGCGGCCGCGCTGGACGAGTTCGGGGCGCCGTACGTGGTCAAGGACGACGGGCTGGCCGCCGGTAAGGGCGTCGTGGTCACCACCGAGCGCCAGGTAGCGCTCGCGCACGCGGCGAAGTGCACGCGGGTGGTGGTGGAGGAGTATCTGGCCGGTCCGGAGGTCTCCCTGTTCGTGGTGACCGACGGCACGGTGGCGGTACCGCTGCTGCCGGCGCAGGACTTCAAGCGGATCGGCGACGGGGACACCGGCCCGAACACCGGCGGGATGGGCGCCTACGCCCCGCTGCCCTGGGCCCCGCCCAGGCTCGTCGACGACGTACTGGCCACGGTCGTCCGGCCCACCCTCGCCGAGCTGCGCCGGCTGGGTACCCCCTTCGCCGGCCTGCTCTACGTCGGCCTGGTGCTGACCGCGGACGGGCCGAAGGTGATCGAGTTCAACTGCCGGTTCGGCGACCCGGAGACCCAGGTGGTGCTGGCCCTGCTGGAGACGCCGCTGGCCGGGCTGCTGTACGCCGCCGCGACCGGGCAGCTGGCCGAGCACCCGCCGCTGCGGTGGCGGCCCGGAGCGGCGGTCACGGTCGTGGTCGCGGCGGCCGGATATCCGGGTACGCCCCGCGGCGGCGATCCGGTCAGCGGCGCCGACCGGCCGGGAGTGGTACACGCCGGCACCCGGCTGGTCGACGGTGTGCTGGTCGCGTCGGGTGGCCGGGTGCTCTGCTGCACCGCCACCGGCCCGACCCTGGCCGAAGCCCGAGCGGCCGCGTACGACCTGGTCAGCGGAGTACGGTTGGCCGGCTCGCAGCACCGCGGCGACATCGCGTCCGCCGCCGTCGAGGGACGGATCCGGATTCCCCGCTGATTCCGGCAACCTCCGGGCCGGCCGCCCGGCTCACGCCTTCGGGATGTTGAACAGGTTGCCGATGTTGGCCGCCAGGCCGAGGTCGCCCTGGGCCTTCAGCTTGCCGCCCATGAACAGCATCATCGGGTTGGCGTTGCCGCTGACCACCTTGAGAAAGTCGACCACGCCGAGGGTCAGGGCCACCTTCGGCTCCCGTTCCGGCTTCGGCGACAGCGTGCAGGTGCCATCCGCGATGACCAGCTCGTAGGTGTCCACGCCGCCATCCGGCCGGTCGCCGACCCGCCAGTGGATCACCGCGTTGGTGCCGCCGGCCTTCTCCGGCCGGAACAGGCCGGCCATCCGGCTGAAGATCTCGTCGAGGACCGGGCCGCGCCGCTCGCTCTGCATGATCTGCTTGAGCTCGTCGTCGGGGGTCTTCTTGACCAGCTGGGCGAACTCCTGCGGGTCCATCGTCCCGTCGAGGTCGTTGGCGGACATCGGGCTCCTTCATCTCGGGGCTGGCGGAGCTAAGCCTACTCACGAGTAGCTTTTGTCGGCAAGACGCGATGTGTTCTTACTCTCCGAGAATCCGTTCTCTCATCGTGGGAAAACGGAGCTAGCGTCGGGTCATGCGGCGCTGGCTCATGCTCGGGCTCGGGATGGCCGCCCAGACAGCCGGTACGGTCTTCATGTTCGGGCTGCCGTTCCTGCTGCCCGAGCTGCGGGCCGCCACCGGACTGCCGCTCGCGCAGCTGGGCCTGCTGGTGGGTTGCCCGAGCGCGGGGATGCTGCTGTCGCTTGTCGCCTGGGGAGCGGCGGCCGACCGGTACGGCGAGCGGCTGGTCATGGTGCTCGGGCTCGGTGGTGCCGCCGTCTTCCTGGTCGGCGCGGCGTACCGGCACGACCCGGTACCCATGGGCGTGCTGCTGGTACTCGCCGGCGCGGCTGGCGCCTCGGTGAACGCGGCCAGCGGCCGGCTGGTGCTCGGCTGGTTCCCGCGCGAGCGGCGGGGAGTGGCGATGGGCTGGCGGCAGACCGCGCAGCCGCTCGGGTTGGCCGTGGCCGGCGTGCTGCTGCCCTCCGTCGCGCTCGCCGGGGGCCTGCGCGCCGCGTTCTGGACGCTGGCCGGGATCTGCCTGGTGACCGCGGTCGTGGTGGCCGTACTCGCCAGGGATCCGCCCCGGCCGCCGGTCCTGACGGCCGGGGCGACCAACCCGTACCGGCAGGCGGTGCTCTGGCGGGTACACGGGGCGAGCGCACTGCTGGTCGTACCGCAGTTCGTGGTCGGCGGCTTCGCGCTGGAGTACCTGGTCACCCAGCGGTACCTGGATCCGGCGGGCGCCGGCCGGCTGGTCGCGCTCGGTGGGCTGGCCGGCGCGCTCGCCCGGCTCGGTGCCGGCAAGTGGTCCGACCTGGTGGCCAGCCGGTTGCGCCCGATGCGCCAGTTGGCCTGCCTCAACGCGGGTACGGTCGGGCTGCTCGCGCTCGCGATGCTGGTCGAGCCACCGGCGGCCACGGTACTGCTGCTGGTCGCCGCCGTGGTAACGGTCAGCGGCAACGGACTTGCCTTCACCGCCGTCGCCGAGCTGGCCGGCCCCGCCTGGGCCGGCCGCGCGCTCGGTGCGCACAACACCCTGCAGAACCTCTCCGCCGCCGGTACCCCCGCGCTGTGGGGTGCGCTCATCGGCGCGCACGGCTACCCCGCCGGCTATGCCATCGCGGCGCTGTTCGCGGTGCTCGCCGCGTTCGTGGTACCACTCGGGTCAGGCGCCGAGCAGCGACTGGCCGCACACCCGCAGGATGTTGCCGGTCACCCCGCCGGAGCCCGGGGTGGCGAAGAACGCGACCGTCTCGGCCACGTCGACCGGTAGCCCGCCCTGCGCCATGCTGTTCATCCGCCGGCCGAACTCGCGCAGGAACAGCGGCATCCGGGCGGTGGTCGAAGTCTCGATGAAGCCGGGCGCCACCCCGTTGATGGTGATTCCCCGGGACGCCAGCTCCCCGGCCATCGACTCGACCAGCCCGATCACCCCGGCCTTCGAGGTGGCGTAGTTGGCCTGGCTGCGGCTACCGGCGATACCGGCGACCGAGGCCACGCTGATGATCCGGCCACCCTCCGGGATCAGGTTGGCGCCGAGCAGCTCGTCGTTGATCCGCTCCTGGCTGATCAGGTTGACCTCCAGGACCTCGTCCCACTGCTCGGGGCTCATCCGGCTGACCATCCGGTCCCGGTTGATCCCGGCGTTGTGTACCACGATGTCTACCCCACCGTGGTGCGCCTCCAGGTGCTCGGCCAGCCGGACCGGCGCGTCCTCCCGGGTGATGTCCAGGTGGTACGGCGTGCCGGCCAGCTCCTCGGCGATCCTGGTGACCTGCTCGCCGGACGAGGGCAGGTCCAGGCACACCACGTGCGCCCCGTCCCGGGCCAGCGTGGCCGCGATGGCCGCCCCGATGCCCCGGGCCGCTCCGGTCACCAGCGCGACCATGTCGGTCAGCGGCTTGTCCCAGTTGGCCGGGGTGACGCTGCTCGCCGGCCCGACGCAGATGACCTGACCGGACACGTACGCCGACTTGGCCGAGAGCAGGAACCGCAGGGTGGACTCGAGGTCCGCGTCGCCGGAGGCGTACACCAGGTTGGCTGTGCTGCCCCGGCCCAGCTCCTTGCCGGCCGAGCGGACGAAGCCGCGGAGCGCCCGCTGTGCGGCCGCCTCCTTGACCGACAGGCAGTCCTCGGGGCGGGTACCGACGACGATGACCCGCCCGGACGGGTACAGGCCCCGGGTGTACGGGTGGAAGAAGTCGTAGAGCTGGCGCAGCCCGGCGAGGTCGGTGATGCCGGTGGCATCGAAGATCAGCGCGGCGTTGGGCGGCGGTTCCCCGCCCGCCGCCCGGGCGGTCGGGTCGCGCGCCTCCACGCCGATCGACTTGAGTACCGCGGCCAGCACGGTGGCCAGGTGGCCGTCCCCGCCGAGCAGCACCGGACCGGGTACCAGCGGCTCCCCGGCGGAAAACCGGCGCAGCCGGGGCGGGTTGGGCAGGCCGAGCCGGCGCAGCAGGGCCCGGCCCGCGCCGGAGGAGGCGAAGCTACCTATCGGATCGCTCATGCATTACCTCCCGCGCACGGACACCGGCCTACTCGGGGTAGGGCTCAGAGCAACGGTCCTCTGGCGGGAGGAGGCTCGTAGTCAAGCTCAGCCGCGACTATAACCGCACTTTCTGCGGTCCGCTCAGTTTCCGCCACCACTTTCTCCGGCTGGTGGAGCGCCTATTTGCCCCTGCGACAATGGCCGGGTGATCCCTGACGTCCTCGCCAGCCGGTACGCCTCCGCGGAGCTGGTCGCCATCTGGTCCCCCGAGCAGAAGGTACGGGCGGAGCGGCGGCTCTGGCTGGCCGTCCTGCGCGCCCAGCGGCAGCTCGGCGTGGCGGTACCCGACGGAGTGGTCGAAGCGTACGAGCGGGTACTCGACCGGGTCGACCTGGACAGCATCGCGGCCCGGGAACGGGTGACCCGGCACGACGTCAAGGCGCGCATCGAGGAGTTCAACGCGCTGGCCGGGTACCAGCACATCCACAAGGGGATGACCTCGCGCGACCTCACCGAGAACGTGGAGCAGCTGCAGATCCGGGATTCGCTGCGGCTGGTCCGGGACCGGATCGTGGCCGCGCTGGCCCGGCTGTCCGCGCGGGCACTGGAGTATGACGAGACCGTCCTGGTGGGGCGGACCCACAACGTACCGGCCCAGGCGACCACGCTCGGCAAGCGCTTCGCCTCGGCGGCCCAGGAGCTGCTCATCGCATACGAGCGGGTGGACGAGCTGATCGCCCGGTACCCGCTGCGCGGCATCAAGGGCCCGGTCGGCACCGCGGCCGACCAGCTCGAACTCTTTGACAAAGACCCTGGTGGACTAGCTGAACTGGAGCGACTGGTCGCCCTGCACCTGGGCTTCGAGCGGGTGCTGACCAGCGTCGGGCAGGTGTACCCCCGGTCGTTGGATTTCGATGTGCTGGCCGCTGTCGCCCAGGCGGCCGCCGGCCCGTCCAGCCTGGCCACCACGATCCGGCTGATGGCCGGCCAGGAGTTGGCCACTGAGGGCTTCCGGCCCGGGCAGGTGGGCTCCAGCGCGATGCCGCACAAGATGAACACCCGCTCGTGCGAACGGATCAACGGCCTGGCCGTGGTCGTGCGCGGCTACCTGTCCATGGTCGGTGAGCTGGCCGGCGACCAGTGGAACGAGGGCGACGTGTCCTGCTCGGTGGTCCGCCGGGTCGCCCTGCCCGACGCGTTCTTCGCCCTCGACGGGCTCTACCAGACGTTCCTGACCGTGCTCGACGAGTTCGGCGCGTACCCCGCGGTGATCGCCCGCGAGCTGGACCGCTACCTCCCGTTCCTGGCCACCACGAGGATCCTGGTCGGGGCGGTGCGCCGCGGGGTGGGCCGGGAACTGGCGCACGAGGCGATCAAGGAGCACGCCGTGGCGGTCGCGCTGGCCATGCGGGAGAAGGGCAGCACCGAGAACGACCTGTTCGACCGGCTGGCTCTGGACGCGCGTCTGGGCCTGTCACGCGCCGAGATCGACGCGCTGGTCGCCGACCGGGCGGCCTTTGTCGGGGCGGCGTCCGCACAGGTCAGGGCCGTCGCCGAGCGGATCGCCGGGATCGTCGCGGCCCACCCGTCAGCGGGCACGTATTCGCCAGCGTCGATCATCTAGCGCAGGTCCCACCGCCCTCAGGTGTTCACCCGCCAGCGCCATACCTGCCGCAGGATGAGTGCCAGGAACACCAGTTCCATGGTGGCCAGGAAGAGATAGTGCGGACTTGTCGATCCGCCGGCGATGATGAATGCCGCGGTCAGCGGGACCGCCACGACGTTGGCCCACCGGTTCACGCTGGTTTCATTACCCGGGTCAGCACGACCATCAAGATCGGGATCTCGCCGATGACCGCGGATCCCACCACGAGTTGTTGAGTGACTCGAACACCGTCCGCGTAGCCCGTCATCAGCCCCCGTAGCAGTTCCGGGTTCAGGAAGCCGAGGATGTCGGCGTAGAGCATGTTGAACAGTACGACGATCCACAGCGCGGAGAGTCTTCCTCGGATGTCACGCATCCCGGCTTCAGTGCCTTCTGTCAAGGCGGTCCGCTCAGTCATGAGTAACAGGCTGCCGGAGCGGCGGGGCGCACCGCTTCGGTCCGAGGTCGGCAGCGGCAGGCCAAAGGTTTGCGTTTCCGGACCTACTTTGGTTCGATGCCCCGGGCCCGGGTACGGCCGTACCCTCTGACCATGACGACCCGGGCGGGACAGAGGCTGCTCCCCGCCAGCACGGCCAGCGAGCCTGACCCCGGCCCGGTACGCCTGCTCGGGCGTACGACGCGCGACCGGGTGGTCGACGTACTGGTTTTCCTGCTGGCCATCTGCCTCACGGTGCTCGCCCTGGTCGACGGCTTTGACCAGCACCTCCCACCGGTACCGCTCGCCGTGGACATCGTGCTCGGTGGGCTGAGCTGTCTCGGGCTGTGGCTGCGCCGGCGCTGGCCGGCCGGCCTCGCGGTGATCGTGGGTCTGTTCAGCGTCTATTCGATGTCCGCCTCGGCCGTGGCACTGATCGCGCTGTTCACCGTCGCGGCGCACCGGCGCTTCGCGGTGGTCGGCCCGATCGCGGCCGGGTACGCGCTTATCCCGTTTCTCACCTTGCTGGTTCGGCCGGACGTCCCGGTGGCACCCTGGTGGCAGGTCGTGCTGGGCGTCGTCTGTGTGGCCGCGGTGCTCGCCTGGGGAATGTTCGTCCGGGCCAGGCGGCAGTCAGTAC